>Ga0181606_10000348_pt1 | contig 37629 bp, 24 predicted proteins | sample 041ome_10_FD_132994 | JGI IMG/M metagenome (GOLD analysis project Ga0181606, IMG submission 132994) | Coastal salt marsh microbial communities from the Groves Creek Marsh, Skidaway Island, Georgia - 041412US metaG (megahit assembly) | ecosystem: Environmental > Aquatic > Marine > Intertidal... | reverse complement strand
TTCTTCTCCGGTGGTCTTCTTCCTCGAATAGAATGCTCTCTCCTTATTTACTTCTCCCAAAGAACCACCCTCTCTTCTGTTTCTCGCTTTCTTTCTTCTTCTTGTGTTCCTCTAAAAACGTTTGGTATTGTTCTCCTCGCATCAAATCTTGGCCGTATCTCTCGTATTTCTCCTCCAGGGGTGTTTTCTTCGTCTGTTGCGTGTACAGATAATACGCTCCGGCACCTGCTATCGTCCAACTTATCACTGCTTCTTTGGAGAAGAACGCTTTGTGGAGTAAGGACATATATACCAGTATATATATATATATATATATGCGCGTATTATGTATTATGCGTATTCCTTCGTGCGCGCTTTTTGTTTTGAAAACTTGTTGTGTTGTGACTTGTGGACGATGAGTTTGTAAATTGGGGGGATTTTTCTTTCTCGTTTCTCCCCCTTTCCTCTCCTTAACAAAAAAAGTAAGTAAGCAACACGATGACGACGACGACGACGAGGACGACTCGGCGGGCGTGGACTCTGCTGCTGCAAAACGGAAGGAGAGGATGGAGCAGTAGCAGTGAAATTATTCCAGCCGCCGCTGCTGGCGCTGCTGCTCCATTTTCTGCGCACTTTCAGCAGAAGCGTGTCTTTGCGCTTTCTCATCATCATCATCATCATCATCATCATCACCTTAGCAGCAGACGCTACGCGAGTTCTGCGGGTAAAATATCCGAGGAGCGAAAGCTCGCGAGAAATATAGGCATCAGTGCGTTCTTTTTTTTGCCTTGCTTTACGACGTGATTTTTGTTTTCGTCGCCCCTTTGTCTCTTTCCGATCGATGATATCGATGTTCTCTTTTCTCTTTCTTCTCAATAGCGCCGGCGGCCGGCTTTGGGGAGCGATGACGCTTCGACTTATTGTCCTTCTTTTCTCTCTTCTTTCCGCTCGCTCGCTCGAGCACTTCGTGTCACGTTCATTTCTCTGTGTGTGCGTTAATCTGACTTTCATCACACCCTTTCACGCGATACAGGCGCGCACATTGACTCTGGGAAAACAACTTTAACTGAGCGGATTTTGTTTTACACCGGACGGATAAACGAAATTCACGAGGTACGAGGGAAAGACGGAGTCGGGGCGAAAATGGATTCCATGGAATTAGAAAGAGAGAAGGGCATCACGATTCAATCCGCCGCAACTTATACGAAATGGAAAGATTCATCAATCAACATCATCGATACGCCAGGTCACGTTGATTTTACCATCGAAGTCGAACGTGCGTTGAGAGTGTTGGATGGGGCTGTGTTGGTTCTGTGTTCAGTTGGTGGAGTACAGTCGCAAAGTATTACAGTGGATAGACAAATGCGAAGATATAATGTGCCGAGATTGTGTTTCATCAACAAGTGCGATCGAGTCGGCGCAGATCCGTGGAAAGTGTTGAAGCAGGTGAGGGATAAATTACGATTAAATTGTGCCGCGGTGCAAATCCCAATTGGTTTGGAAGAGAAGCACGACGGGGTCGTGGATTTAGTCACCATGAAAGCGATTACGTTTCATGGACAGCACGGAAATGAACTGAAAGTGAGCGATGAGATACCGAGCGATTTACAAGATTTAGCGAATGAAAAGCGGAAGGAGTTGATCGAAATTGTCTCGGGCGTAGATGACGATTTAGCAGAGATTTTTCTCATGGAAGAAGAACCGACGGTCGAGCAGTTGAAAGAAGCAATTCGACGGAGCGTAATTTCGAATCAGTTTGCTCCAGTTTTCATGGGCTCGGCGTATAAAAATAGAGGCGTTCAGCTTTTGCTAGATGGCGTGGTGGATTATCTCCCGGCGCCGCACGAGGTTGAAAACATTGCTTTGGATTTGAATAAAGCAGAAGAGCCTGTGAAGACAGTTTCGGACCCAAAAGCTCCGTTAGTTGGATTGGCATTCAAGTTGGAAGAAGGTAGATTTGGTCAGCTCACGTATTTGCGCGTATATCAAGGCACAATCACAAAGGGTATGACTATTGTCAACACTCGAACGGGGAAGAAATTGAAGGTGCCTCGACTAGTACGCATGCACTCAGACGAAATGGAAGACGTGCAGAAGTCTGAATCAGGGGAAATTGTCGCGCTCTTTGGTGTCGATTGTCAATCTGGAGATACATTCACAGATGGAACAATTAATTACGCTATGACTTCCATGCGTGTGCCAGATCCGGTCATGTCTTATGCAGTTGCACCGAAATCGAGAACAGAATCGTCAAATTTTTCGAAGGCTTTGTCTCGTTTCCAACGTGAAGATCCTACATTCAAAGTTCATCAGGATGAAGAAAGTTCGCAGACTATTATATCTGGAATGGGTGAATTACACCTTGACATTTACGTGGAGCGAATGAAAAGAGAATACAAAGTTGATGTCGAGGTTGGAAATCCAAGAGTGAACTACCGAGAAGCGATTACTCAAAAAGCAGAGTTTGATTATTTACACAAGAAGCAATCTGGAGGTTCTGGCCAGTACGGTAGAGTTGTTGGATACATCGAGCCACTCGCTCCAGCTGACGATGGCACCAGATCGACGGATGTCATTTTCGAAAACGGGATAGTAGGTAACGCTATTGCGCCAGGATATATCGTGGGGGTCGAGAAAGGTTTCAAAGAAGCCGCCAACGGTGGCGGTTTGATCGGATATCCCGTTCAAGGTTTGCGAATAGTTCTCACTGACGGCGCTTCTCACGCCGTCGATAGTTCAGAGTTAGCGTTTAAAATTGCCGCCTTAAACGCTTTCAAAGTCGCCTTTAAAAATGCAGGACCAAAAATATTAGAACCAATAATGAAAGTAGACGTGACAGTACCGAGCGAGTTCCAAGGTACGGTGATTGGCAACATCAATCAAAGAAAAGGGACTATTTTAGATTCTGTCACCGAAAACGACGATGTTTGCGTTACGGCGCTCTTACCGTTGAGTAAGATGTTTGGGTATTCGACCGAATTGCGATCGATGACTCAAGGTAAAGGCGAATTTACCATGGAGTATTCTTCGCACTCGGCAGTCGACGCTGGGACGCAACAAGAGCTGTTAACGCAATTTAGCAAAAGTTCATAAATAGTTATCATCTAAAACAATTACAAATGGATTTCTATGAACAACACGCGCTAGCATAATCCAATTTTGGTACATTTACCGCTTAGTTTCACCAACACCATTCCCGATAACCTCAAAATGAAAGTTGAGCAACTGCGAAACATCTTCAATTCTAGGAACAATAAAGTGCGGAATGTGTTCGCCTTCTAACTTGTCTATATCGTAACTTCTATTGGTATCCTCTACGTCGACCAAAACCGTTACGCATCCGGCTCGATTTCCTGCGACTACATCATCTTTCGGCGAATCACCCACCATCATGACCTCCGACGGATCGACGCCCCACTCTTTACATATGTGTAGGAGCGAGTCCGGAGCTGGTTTATAAGGCGTAAATTCCCGAGAACACACCGGGTGAAATGCTTTCATCAAAGAATCAGAGTCATGATCTTTCCACGCAACGTTATGAAAATGGTCCACCGACGTCTTTACATTCCGCGTCACCAAGCCTCTCGGAATATTCATTTCGTCCAGAAACTTTGCTAACTTAACTGCTCCAGGCATCGCTTTCATAGTTTTTAGTGCTTCTTCTTCCATTTCTGCGATGATTTCGTACGATCTTTTCCTCCGCGTCTCATCAAAACCGTCCACTTCTTTTAAAATATTGTTTGTTTTGCAACCGAGTCGACGCATCATCTCATTAAAATCGAGATTAGGGACGGTCAACGTGCCATCCATATCAAAAATCACCCCTCGGATTTTCCTTCTGCTCTCACTGCTGTCCATTTCTCCAGATTTATACTCGTTTATTCTTGTTGTCGACGACGCGTTCGCGCGAAAGGTGGTATTTTTTGAAGCGGGGTGATGATAATAATTGGAATTGAAAACGCACGCCGTGAATGATTTCTTGGAATTCACTGCGTGAAATCGAGAACACGAGACTTTGTGCACGCGAAGAAGAAACATGCATACGGATTTATCACGTTTGTGACACGTCGATACAAAGTGTTCACTTTTCAAGAATAGTGCTGTCGAGAGTCGAGTGGTAAAAGTCAAATGTCTTCAGGTGTTTTTTACGTACTCACGGTATATTTCTCTTAATATTTTGAATAAAAGGTTCAGGTGATGGGAATGTGTATTCTCCTTTCTTTGTCTCTCTCACACACTCTTCTCTCGTCGTAACTTCTGTTATCAAAATCCGCACGCATTACACTTCAGTTAGAACGCGAGTGCGACCACGCACGTAACTGCCGATGGAGAATGTTTATTCGGAGTCATCATCATCCGAATCATCGTCGTCGTCATCATCATCGTCGTCGTCGTCAGATTCCTCGTCCAAGAACTCGATGAAACTTGCCGCTTGTTTGCGAACAGCCTTGGCAGTTTTCTCGTCAACGCCAAACTTCTTGGCCGAGCGAAGTTCCTCAAACCACTCGCGGATGCACTTCTCCTCACACAAATCGAGCTCATATAAAGCGTTCAAAACAGCGGCGAAAATCTTGTACGCGTCTGTGTTAGTTTCTGTAGCGTATAGCTCCAAGCCGTTCAACAAACCTCTTTGTTTTTTCTCGTCATCGCCGACAAATTTGGAGATGAACGCTTTCTTCTTCTTGAGTTGCACGGGGACCGGTTTCTCGTCGTCCAAAATCGCTTCGATCAAAAAGTAAACCTTCAATTCGTCCGAACCAACGCCTAATTTGGTGTTCAGAAACTCCAAAGTTTGATCAACGTCGTTTACTTTCGCCGCGTACGCGCGAAGTTTTGTAATTCGTTCGTCTTCTTCTTCTGACTCAGACTCGGAATCCTCCTCCTCTTCTTCTTCTTTCGTTTCAGTCAGCGATAGTTGCGTCTTCAATTCCTTGGAAACAGTAACCATACCAGCAGCGTTACCCGTGAGCTGTTCTTCCGCTCTAGCTTTCGCAGCAGCCGCGGAGGTATCCGTCGCCCACTGGACGTCGTCGTCGTCGTCATCTTCCTTGGACTTTTTCTTTTTCTTTTTCTTCTCCTTGTCCGAAGACTCGTTTTGACTGCTCTGTTCCGCGAGTTTCTTCAACCTCTTCTCTTCTTTCTTCTTCCTTTTTTCCTCCGCCGCATCCAGTTCTGCGCCTTCGTTCTCACGCTCCTGTTCCGCACGTCGCAACTGCTTGTCTTTCTTCTCCTTCGATTTGTCCTTTGGCGGTGGATTTTTGACGATGTAGTTGCACAACTTGTGTCTTGGGTCGCACTCAGACACGTGCCCGCACGCTTTACACTTCATCGTGATCAATTCCGTTTTCTTGTCGATAGAGAATACAGTCTCTGGATTTCCGCACGAGAAGCACTGCACGAACTTCTTGATGAACTGCTCCAAATGCTCCGCGAGTACTTTCGCGTCATGCGCACCGTTTACGATACACTTCCCTTCCTTTTCTTCGTACTTAGTCAGAGCCCCTAACTCAAAGCCGAACCATTTCAAAACGTACGTCGGTGGCCTCGCCAACGCTTTCGCAACGTCCACCAAGTTCACGACGTTAGTCTTAATACCATTCCCGCGCCCTTCGATTTTTGACTGCACCGCGGGCATCTTGTACCGATAAAACTGGTCCGATGCATTCGACGCACCGATGTTGACGAGCGCCATTTTTGTGGTTTTTACTTTTTACTCACACGCCGGCGTATTACAAAAGTATTCTTCTCTCCGTTGTTGCCGCGGCGAACAGAAAGAGTGCGATGATTGATGACTATACGATAACTTAAATCTTCCTCTGAACCTTTTGTTCTTGTTCTTCTTCTTCTTCTTCTCGACGTCTGACGAGCACTTTTACCATTCAAAAATCGGCGACGACAGAGACGTATTCAGAAGGATGAAGAAGAAGCGAGAAGAAGAAATTTTTGCTTGTTGTTTGTGTCTATCGACGACAACTTTAATAACAGACAGGTCTTTATTTTCCTCCTCTGACGATGACGATAGTTCTTCTCTTGCGGCATGCACTTTATCTCTTTTTCTCTTTGGTGATCTTATATGCGCGTATATATACGATTGCACAAAAAGAAAAAGCGTGTGGTTTTGCGTGAAAATATATAAGGGATCTCCTTTTTCTCTTTTCGCAAGAAAATCTTCTTCTCCCCTCTTACATACGCTGAAATGGCTATACCCTGAAATCGGCCTTGGATTTCCAAAGGCACGTCCCGTATATTTCTCTCCGTCGAGACTCGAGAGATACGAGAGAGAGATTTCTGCACTCGCGCGTGTTCGTTTCAAAAAAAAAGGAAAAACGTGAAAAAACGTGAAGAAAGGTTGTTAAACGCATTCGCGCGCGCACGATTACCGAAGCAGAGAGTGTAGATTCATATTCCGCTCTCCCTCTTCCTCTGCGATCGTCTCGTCGTCATCCTCGGAAAGTGAACGCGTCTGATCTGCCGTCTTTTTGTTACGACGAGAATACGAAAAGGAGAAGAAGGAAATCGCATCGTCATGAGCGAATCAGCATCATCATCTGCGTCCACGACTCCTTCTTCTTCTTCTTCTTCTTCCTCTTCTCCTCCCTCGCGTTCTCCGTTCGGCGGTCGATTTACGCTCAATAAGAAGACAACAGCGTCGACACCGATAAAAACAGCAACGAACAAAGGAATGCGCGCGGCGTCTTTACATCCGTTGAAGACTTCTTTGCACAAATCGTTCTTGTCCCAAGACGTTTCCTCGTCGACGACTATTGAAGGCACCGTTCGGCAACATCCGTCGCAAACGTCCACACCGTTTTCGTTTCAAATGCCCTCGGGATTGGCACGAACGCAACAAGTGCACATGCTGCAACGGTTTTTAAATCTTCCGGCGTTACCGTCGTACATCAAAAACGAAGGCGGGTTCGTTTTAGATCGAGTAGTTACACAGTTCGGCGGAAATGAGTGGTGGTCGACCGCGACGCTGCGCATTCGCGCGCAAAGGATGTGGAACACAAGAGAAACGGTAGACGGAAAACCACATCGAGCGATGATGTTACCAAGCATGTACGGGCTAGGAGCGAAAGTTCGCGTTGGTGTCTTCGAAAAGACGACGTTGAAAGGGGTGATGGAGATGAAGTCTTTAACGAGGTTGGTGCGAAAGTTTATTTTACCGGCGAGCGCGGACGAGAACATTTTCTCGAGTAAAACGAACCGTAAAAATAACGTAGGTAACGCCAACAGCAACTCTGACTTGTCTAAAATTTACTCCATCTTAGATGGCAGCATGGAAAGAAGAACGGAGGAGGAAAGAGACGCGGAGCGAGCGAATAGAGCACCGACGAGCTGTAGAATTACATTGACGAGTAAAATTTTACCCGGGCACACCTTGAGTTGCGACTTAAGTTCTGGAGAAAAGTACCAAATCGATGACGGTTATATTGATGGACCGACGGTCGCGCAAGCTTCGATCAGTTCTCGCGGTCGTCGGCAGGTGCATTATAAAGCGGGTGTTAGCCAGATTTTAGATAAGCATTTACCAGAGTTTGAAGCAAAGGTGGTTAAAAACAAAGGAGCCGGGACGACATCGTCTCACGCCAAAAAATTTCAAAAACCGCCAAGACGAGAAGCGCGGGCTGGAGTTTCCGTGGAGCAGCAAGTCATGGTTTGGAAAGGAAAGCGTCGGAGGAAGAAAAACTCAGGCAACAGCATGGCTACAACGACAGCGAGTAGTTATTCCGCGTTGCCACAAATGCCAAACTTGACGTTTGGATTTATAGGCGGGGTCATTGGACGATGGAATTTGGATGGGAGACATATCGTCGGAAGATCATCGTCAAAATCGCGAAGACGCATGCAAACAAAACAGGGTAAAGGTGATACGTCTATGAATAGAACTATGGACGAATCCATATTATCGACCGAAGACGACGACGATGATGACGACGACGATTTTTACAACGATCGAACCGTAGATGCGTCGACGAATTCCGTGCTCGACAACACAAACAATATGGGGGCATCTTCCCGTCCGCCGCTGCAATGCGAGTTACATAATTTTCTTAGCGCATCGATGCACTTTCAAATCGGTTCATTTTCAAGAGCTATCTTAGACTTAACGAGTATAGACGTGCGAGTTGATGTGGGAGCGCATCAAGAACAACCGAACGCGTTGAACTTGCGAGATTCGAATTTTGGGTACATGATTCCCGAGAATTTCGATAAAAATTCGAACGAAAATGCACAGAACAACGTAGGAAAGAAAATAGCGACACGGGCGCAAAAGTTTCTAACCATGGATGGTCTTTTAGTTCCCGATCCATCGTCTGTGACTGTGTCTTTGTGCCAACAAATCTTGGGACCGATTACGTTTAAAGGAGAAATCCGTGCGTCTGGTGGAGAAACGCTGAATGCGTTGCGCGTGGGTGCGAAGAAATTGACGGAACGTAAGTCTTTGCAAGAGTGCAGAGATGAAGCGAGCAAAGAATTGAAAAACCCAGAGATCATTTATGGCGTAGACTGCCCTTTGCCTCCAGCTTTAGGTACGGCGAGACTAGTCGGGTGGTACAACATAAATAGGCAGGAAGCCTTTGTCGAATGTCGACTCTTCGATATGTAAGAGCGTAGTAAAGATTCAATACAAAAAAGCGCATAACATTTACACAAACAACAACACTGGTCTTCTAAATTATACTATCTATGCTTACAGACATCACTAGTGCTTCCGCTACGACTTTGGCATGATCTTGGCTAATTCTTTTGCTAAATCTTCCATGCCCGTCCCATCTACAGCTGAAGTGGCCAATATTTTCACCGGTTTACTTCCTACGTTTTCTTCATCCATATTTTCTACGCTTTCAATGAGTTCAGGAACGCGCAATTTTGCCCATTCCACGTCGCATTTGTTCAAACACAAAACGTGCGGTCGAACGACATACTCTGGATTATACAAACGAAGTTCCTCTCTAACAGTTGCGTAGTCTCCTGCGGGATCTTGTGAACTCGCATCAACAACGCACACCATCGCATTTGTTCTCCTCAAGTGCCTTAGAAACGCACGTCCTAATCCTTTCCCTTTGTGCGCACCGGCGATTAAACCGGGTAAATCAGCAATCGTTGGCGTTTGACTCTTGATTTTGGCATCGCTTGATTCTAATAACTCTCCGTTATCTGCCATTTTCAAAAGTTTTTGAAGCTCGTCTTCTTCGTCTTTTTGCGTGTTAACGACGCCAAGATTCGGCATCAACGTCGTGAACGGATAATTAGCAATCTCTGGTGATGCTTTCGTGATTGCTTTTAAGATTGAAGATTTACCGGCGTTTGGAAGACCAACCAGTCCTATATCTGCGACCACCCGCATCAACAACTCAATTTGCACGGTCTCTCCGTCTTCACCTTTTGTCGCCTCCCACGCCTTCGATTCGACTTGAACTGTTGAAATTTCGAAATCATCTACGTATCCTTCTTTCTTTTTTCTACCTCCTAAACCCATGCTTTCGCTTCCTGCAACTTTCTCCGCTCGCCTTGCTGCTAAACCTCCATTCCCGCCTCTCGCTATCAAAACTCGCTCTCCTGGTTGCGTCAAATCCGCAATCAACTCTCCACTCCGTTTCTTTCGGACCACGGTTCCTGGCGGTACTTTTATGCACAATGGTTCCATTTCAGGTGCCACTCTGTGTCGCTCTCTTCCTGGTTTTGCGTACTCCGCCGCTCCCCCATGGTACCCGCGTTTTGCTCGCCACTCTTTTCGTTCGTGCAAGTGCAACAACGAATCCGTAAATCGATCGCATACGATATATACGGACCCTCCAATCCCACCGTCCGCAGGCTCTGCCGATGGAAGTTCTATAAATTTCGCTTGTTGCGTTCCGCGTTTGAATTTTGAGTTTTTCACCACTTTCGGTTTCGCTTTCTTGAAAGTTTCGCCGTCGCCTCCTTTGCCTCCGGAGACGATTATCACCGCCTCGTCAAAGTATAAATGCGGTTGTTCTTTACTCGGGGAAGAACCTTTGCTTTCGAAAACGTCGTTACCTGATTTACTTTTCGAGGACGACGATGACGAAAACTTCACTCTTCCTCCCGCTTTCGGCGATTGTTGTTGCTGTTGTTGTTGTTGCTTTTTCTTTCCCGAAGGAGAGGAGGAAGCTTTTCTGCTCGCAGAATTCGCCGCCTTCGGAGCGACGATTCTCGCATTCTTTTTTCTACCGCCCGATAACGCGCGCGCGGTGGTGGTAAACGTGCCGCTCAGAGGATGATGCGGAGATGAGCATGCGGAACGAGACGACGCGTTTGGCGGTGCAAACGAAGGTGATGCGAAGGAAGCCATCTGTACTTCTTCTTCTTCTTCTTCTTCTTCTTCTTCTTCTTCTTAAAAAAGTGACGCACGCACAACAGGTTTTGTTTTTTGCGTGAGAAAGTGTTTGTTCTGCGGGCAAAAGACTGAAAAAAAGGGAAGAGGGTTTCTCTCTTTTCTTTCGTGAAGAATACCCGGCCCCGAGACAGACGCGCGTATTCTTTACGAAAAAAAAGGGAGAGAGAGAAATGAAAAGAGACAGAGGGGGGGAGGACTCTTCCGATGAACAGGTTTACATCCGTCTCTCTCCGCGCGCACGCCTCAACAACGCGTCGTCGTCTTCGTCTTCTTTTCGTTTTCCCTCTCTCTCTCTCTCTCTCTTAAAATTCGAGAGAGAGCGAGAAGAGAGAAAAAAAAAACGAGGGAAAACGTTAAAGTTGAGGAGTGGAAAGGAGAGGGGGTCAGAGGCAGGTTACGGTTCCATGTTTAACAAGGTATGGGAAGGGGCCAACCGTCGAGACGCCATTATACGAACAACCCGTCAAGATATGTTCTTAGGGCGATTTAACCAATTCATCATATAGATAAAACGCTGTTTTATCGGAAGAATCGTGCGCCTCCCGGCTCACTGACGACTTTTTCCTCTCTTTCTCCCTTTTTTTTCTTCTTTTCTCCTTTTCTCCTCTTCCCTCTCTTGTGTTAGATTGAAAGATTACATTCCAATATATATTACATGCATGTGCTTCACTATTATTACCTTCTATCTTTCATCAATCCATCTACGATGCCGTCGCCAGGAATCGTCGCCAACTCTTCTAAGATGGCATCTTTGGTTGGCGCTTGGAGCGAAGAAAAAGAAGCAGATTGAAAGCCATCGTTTTCGAGCAACTTCACGACGTCCCGATGGACGCGCAGTGTTTCGGGTTTTACCGCGACCGCGACGAAAGAACCGCCGTATTTATCGTGAAAGAACAACGCAGTGTTGCCGCATCGTTTCTCGGAGTCGTCTAAAAACGCTTTGATTGGATCAAAACCGACCAACAACGCTTCACGAGCTTTTTCCGGACCAAGTTTTATGAGGCGCTTTGGAAGTTTCGTCAGCGATAACTCTTTCCGACGTTTCTTTTTCTTTTCGTGAAGGATGTAATCCTCGTCTTCATCGTCTACCTCTTCTTCTTCATCGTCATCTGGGGCGGTCGATAGATTTGTTTTGAATGCGCGCTTTAAAGATTTTCTCATCTTTGCTTGCGTGAACAAAGCTTCGTCCGGAAAGGGCAAGACAGATTTACGAAAGAGAAGAACGCCGTCAAATGCGCTCAAGTTCGGCCGGAATAGTTTTTCCCACATGACTTCCTCCTCCTCTTCCTTCTCTTTTTCTTCTCCGGCACTTTTTTTTGTAGATGATATATTTCCTCCACTTTCGAGATACGCTTGCAGAGTTCTAAGTGTCCTTCCGGCGATACTTTGTAATCTTTTCAAAGTGACCACGGTTGGAACGTTCTCGCCATCTAAATTTCGGTCGCGCGTCCAGAATGTGCCAGTCAGATCGTAAGGCGAAAGAAAAACCATTGAAGGCGGTCCTTTGAATTTTTTCTTCTCTGCTTTTCTTTTTCTCCTGCCATTCTCTTTATCGTCGCCATCATACTCATCATCATCGCTATCCTCTTCCTCTTCTTCGTCGACCTCCTTCATTGCCGACGGCATGAGTAAATCTTCTGCTCTTTTGATAGCATCTCTGGAAACGGCGCAGTCTTCGCCAGTTTGCCCTCCTGAACTTTCAGGATCTAGCACAAGAGGGAGTATGCCAAAAGGATGCGTACAAAGAAGCTCTAAGAATCTTGCAAAAGCGACTTCTCTCGAATTGGGTGGACTCAAACCTCCCGGGTGACAAAAGACTTTTGCAACCAACAACTCGATGATTTCATCGGGAATATGCGGAGAGAACATGTGAGAGGCTATCCATCGCTTTGCAATTTGTACTGCAATTGCAAATGTCGGAAATCTCGATGAAATAGAAGCGAGCAACATCGCGTGTTTCGACACGATTGCTTGCTCAGCCTCAATTTCTCGAATTAAAGGACCGCCATTTGAGGCGTTCAAAAATAATCGAAAAGCGTAACCTTCATGCAATATGTCGACAGTTCCATCGCTCGAAACAATGCTGGGAGTTCCAAACGATTGTTTCAGTTTCTCTGCGATTTCAATAGCCATCAACTGCTTTGTTTTTACTATTTCTTCTTTCTCTTCGGGCCAACGACCCGAACCTTCCAATTGCACTAAAATGTTCAACGTTCTTGGACACACCGATATGACTTCATCATCTTTTCCCAGACCAGCACCGATGCCAAACATTAATGGATGCTGCTTTGGTGGAAACGGATCGCATCCACGAAATGCTGCAGAAATTGGTTGAACATTATACACTTTTAGCGGGACATCTTTCATTTCTTTCATGCGTCTCGCCAACCGATCTAAAGTTTGCAAAAGATGTTTGGAGTGCTCCGCTACAGCCACGAATGAGCCATCCGAGGAAGATAACAAATCGTCAAAAACTTTGGATGTCCACGCGATTGAATCGATATTTTTTATGTTCTTTTTCAGCGCATATTCTGCTGCAACGGCTGGAATGTGGTGCCTTCTTGATGCAGGCACAAAGCTCCACACAACTGCTTCGCAAATTCGCGCGTCTTTGAAACGGCGAAGCTCTGATTTTTCACCCCAAAAAGCTCGAAATTTCTTTGCTTCAGCCTCATTATCTGATGATGGTCCAACATCGATTACTTTCAAACCATTCTCGGGATTTAATTTGACTCCGATCCATATCTTGTTTGCGTTGCACGCGGAAGTCCCGATACTCGCGCACCTCACGGCGTCTGCACGATCGTTCATGGCAATTTTCATGACCGAAAAGATGTCCTGTTCTGCGATGCAAGTCTCGGATGAAATATCTTTAACGTCTTTCCGAGACGATGACGGTGATATTTCGACTTGCATATGAAGGTCGTACCGCACAGCTCTCGGCAAATCGGTTAAAAATACTTCCACGAATGCATTTCTTCCAGCTTGCTCTAAAACTTCGCTTGATTTTACAGCTTCTTGCACCAACTCTTCAATCGCGCCTTGAGATACTCGCGAGGCTAGATTCAGGGATCCGCATGGACTCAAGAAGACAACTTTAAAGGCTTCAAGCCAACTCTTCTTCGTCTCCTCATCCAGTTCCGAGTCACAGAATACACCGCCGGTGAAATAATTCAGTGAACTTCTACTTTCTAATTCGCCGCTACTTTTGTTGCTACTACTTGTTTTCTTACTATTTGCTAAACCACTGCTGTTCTTCTTTGCCGTCGTGAGCGTGACAAAAAATCCTTGGACGAGCTGACTTGTATCCATTGCCGGCGAAAGCGCATCACTCGTTTCAACCATATGCGCCAAAAGGCACGAAAGAAAAAAACCGGTGATGCCATCGTTTGAGTAGTCAAACAGACGACGTCTAGACGCCCACGCTTTGATTAAAACCGAAGCGGCGCCTAGAAATTTCACCTCTTTGTATCTATTTTGCATCCACTCGTTGATACTATGCATAGCCGCATCCTCCGCGATGGACTGCGAGTAACGAGGCGACTCGAAACGGACCTCATTTTTCTTTAAATTTGATTTCGTTGGACCGAGTCTTTGTTTCGGGAACAAATTCGCTGCGCAACACGGCAACACACGAACTTTCAATTCTCTTTCGTGATTGTGAATCGTTATTGTCAAACACGGCTTTCTGTTGTCATTTTGATAGAAAGTCAGATCGCAATTCTTGATTAAACTCTTCGCTGATGACTTTTTCTTGCCATTCAACAATAATTGCTCTTGCACGTGCTTCAAATAAACCATTCGCTTCAAATGGTACCGATGATCCAAGTAGTCTTTCTCGTTAAAACAGGAAGAAGGTATTTCAATGGCTACGTCAATTGCTGGCGTTGTGTCCTCTTCCTCCTTACCGTCCTTGCCTTCCCTATTGTTCGTGTTAAAACTTAACGCTCCTCCGTATGAATGACCTCCAACTGTTTTAATTGAGTTTGGAGGTTTAAACATCATCGTTTTTGCGTTCATATTCGTATGTGAAAACAGATCTTTCGCGGATGCATTGATATGGTCTTCGTCATCCTTTACATCCTCCTTGCGTGATGTCAGTTTCAGTTTCACTTCTTTCTCTTCTAAACCTGTTTTGTAGTTGATTTTACAACGTGAGTTAGTGATAAATTAGACGCATTAGAATCGAGAGATCAAAAGGAACGCAAGAATAGATGTGCATGAACGTCGTTGGCCATAGCGAAGAAGAAGAAGAAGAAAAAAGTCTCAGTTATATGCTTGTCATTTTGAACATCACGGGGATGGTCAGCTCTCAAAGATTAAATTATTGTATCGTCACGGACTTTCTTCTTCTACTAATACTTCGTTTCGGTTTTACGTTACGCCGCTCACCCTTATCCATCTTCTTCTCTTTTTTTATTATGCGTGTTTATTCATATACATACCTTTGAGCAAAGATGTCAGTGTCGCGACGGCGCTTTTTCCCAAGGAAGTGTGTTTGCATCGCGCGTCTTCCAAAGTCGCTTTCAAAAGCGCGTCGTCGAAAGAACTCCCAGCTCTACCACCACCACCACCATTAGTAGTAGTGGTGGTGGTGACCGTGTTAGTGGTCGTAGTCACATCTCTCATGATTCTTTTCGGTTGCTGTTGTTGTTACGAAAGAGTTGCGTAAAAATTCGTTGGGGAGCCGCCATCTCACACTTACAACCAAACACAAAAAGTGAGGGAAAAAAATAAGAAAAAACCGAGAGAGACTGCTTTTCTACACTTACACACAATCCACATTCGTCTGTCTGGCACAACACAAACAAACGCGCGTGCGTACAAAATGAACGTCTTGACGCAAATTAAAAACCAACAAGACGCTTCCCTCCGAGAGATCGAGTTAGGTCTTCCAGAATCCGCCAGTTGGCACGCGAAATACAAACACTCCGCGTACGTTTTCGTCGGCGGCATTCACTCCGATTTAACCGAAGGCGACGTGTTGGCTATTTTATCGCAATACGGAGAAATCGTGGACGTGTTCGTTCCGAGAGACGAAAAGACCGGGAAATCGAAAGGTTTCGCTTTCGTGTGTTACTTAGATCAACGATCGACGGTATTAGCGGTGGATAATTTAAACGGGAGCAAAGTTTTAGGAAGAATTTTACGCGTGGACCATTGCGAAGATTATCGGTTGCGAGAGGAGTTTAACAAGAAGATTTTAAAATGGAAGTGCTCGTTGTGCGGCGGAGATAACTTTGAAGGAAGAGAGAGGTGTTTTAAGTGCAACGGGAACGCCCCGAAGGAAGCGTACGCAGAGGTGAAGAGAAACGAAGAAGAGGAAGAGGAAGCGTCTCCATCGTCGTCGTCTTCTGAAGAGAGGAAGAACGAGAGCGGGAAGCAACCGGAGCGACGCAAAGAAGAGGAGGAGGAAAAAGACGAGCAGACGCTCATGAATGAATTGAAAAAACGAAAGGAGATGGCGGAAAAGCGGGCGAGAGCTATCGCGGAAGGAAGACCGTTAACTGACGAGGAAGAGGAGGAAAGAGGGGATGAAAGATCGAAGAAGAGAACGAAGAAAGAAAAGAAGGAGAAGAAACGTTCCAGGAAGAAAGAGAAGAAGAAAAAGAATAGGCGCTATTCATCATCCTTCTCGTCGTCGTCATCGTCGCTATCCTCGCTGTCGTAGCCCGTGTTCCTCCATTGAAGAGTTTAGAAATAGCATGTAGGCAGTAGATAGTTCAAATACCTAAATTACCATAGGAACGTTTCAATCAGACGACTACTTGCACGTGCAACTTCATTTTCGAGTGTCCCTTTTGCTTGTGTTCTGATGAAAAAAATCTTCAAAAAAACAGAATAAGCTTCGCGTGTTGTAAATCAGCGTTTTCTAGATATTATTTAAGGCAGAGAGAGAGAGAGAGAGAGAGAGAGAGAGAAGTGTGATGATGGCGACGACGAGGACGACGATGCTTGTATCTTCTTCTTCATCTTCATCTTCATCTTCGTTAGTGATGGCATCACCCGCGAGGAAGATGAAGATGTCGACGCAAAAAAAGCAACAGAAAACGAGGTGCCTAAGGCTGTTCAACTCTGTGAATGATTACAAGAATGATGGCGGTAATAATAAGAATATGAACAACGAATCTAGAATCAAAACAAAGTCCGTGGTATTCGTTCGTCACGGGCAGTCCACTTGGAACGAGAAAGGCATCATCCAAGGGTCCTCCGACGAGAGCGTGTTGACGGAGTTGGGCGAGACGCAAGCTAGACGGTCGTTCGAGTTGTTGAAGAGCGAAAATTTTGACTTCTGCTTGAGAAGTCCGTTACAGAGAGCATACAGGACGGCTGAAGTCATATGGGGCGAAGAAAGGAACAAAGAAAAGATGGAAACCATCGACGATTTGCGAGAGATCGATTTATACGCGTTCCAAGGTCTAGATAAGAACGATAGAGAAACGATCGAGAAGAGGGAGTTCACGAGTGCCTACGCGAAGTGGAAAACAGCGCCAGAGGAGTTTGAAGTGAGCGGACACTTTCCAGTTGTTGAATTATGGGAGAGAGGAGATAAATGTTGGAAGGAATACATTCTTCCGCTAGTATTGGACGAAAATAAGTCCATCGATAGTTTGCTCGTGGTTGCGCACAACGCAGTGAATCAAAGTCTGTTAGGAAACGCGTTAGGAGTTGGACCGGAATATTTTAGAAGGATTTTGCAAAACAACTGCGGTATTACTAAAATTGAACTCACAAATTTGTCAACGGGGAAAGGTTATGAGAACGAGTTGAAACTCGTCAAATTGAATCAAACTGGTGGAGGAAACCCCCCGATTAAGAGCGATGTGGATGGTAAACGGTACGTTGTTCTAGTTGCGTCGAAAAACTTTGGAGACGAAATGAACGAGGCCATGGGTGAAATCAATAGAATTCACTCGCTCTTAGCAGGGGTTCCATTTTCTAGAATCCTTTCGGTTTGCTCCGATACCAGCGAGATCAAGGAGACGGAGTGCATTCTCACGAAAGGTCTCTCGGCGATGTTCAAACAGAATAACCCCACAGAGTGCGTAAAATTTGAAATCAACGCCTCGAATAGAAGTATTCAAAGTGCCGCGCTGGAAAGCACTGGAAATGTTCTCGTCGTTGCGCGAGATGAATGTGCTTGTCGGCAAGTACTTTCTGGCTGTTTGAATGTATCAAAAGAAGTGAGCGAACGGATCAAGGTGATGCCTGGCGATGGTATCACCATCGTTGATGTATCAAAGGGCTTCGACAAGTCTGCGGTGAACTGCGTCAATTTCAATGTGAGTGAGCGAGTTTAAGTTGTTTTTTCTTTTGACGTCGTACATTATGCAGTGGCGGTACTCGCACGTGGTGCAAATTTGTATGTATGTATGTATCTTATTGTGTACAATAGTTCTATATATTGTGTGTTGTGGTTGCTTCAAATAAAGGATCCGGCACTTTCATGCTTGTTCAATTTTTTTGCCCTTTGGCGCTTTGCAATGCTTTGTCAGTTTGTTCACACCACAACACACGACATAAATTTGTGCAAACGCGCAAAAAAAAGTACGCGTGCAAATACAAACAAATACTAGTGTCGGAGCGAGAAAAAAAAGGATGGGGAAAGCTACCACCTCGACGATGACGACGACGACGAGCAACAAGAGAGCTCTGATGAGATTTGTCAGAGTCTTCTCCTTGCCGTTAGTATTACTGTTTCTCGTCTTTGAAATGCTCGAGAGCGGGAAGGGTGGTTTACATCCACACCATTCTCATCGCAACGACAACAGGAACAGCGGAATGATGGCGGGTAACTCGGGAGTAACATTAGGGCAGAAAAAAAACAACGTCGCGTTTGTTCGAATGAGAGAACGAGAGGAAAAGTTACGGAAAGCTATGGGAATACCGGAACCGATTGGAGAACACAAGCACGAGAGATACGACTATCGACCCGCTTCACTATCCTCCAGTTCGTCTTCCTTTAGTTCCTCTATTCCGTCGTACAACGCAAAGAAGGTTAAAGGGAACGCTAGGCAAGACTTGTTGTTTACCTTGAAGTGCGATAAGGAAGGAAGAGAGGTGAAAAAGCACGAAGAGTGCCGAGCTCTTGGCGTTGGGCGACACCGCTCGCGAGAGCAAACGGAAGTAGAATACGTGCAAGAATCTCTGGAAGCTTCAGAGAAAGGATTTGGAGGTCCGAGTGGTTGTAAAGAAGCATGGATTACGGCGTTAGGGAACGATGGATTTTTACCCGCGGTACTAGTTTTATTGCACACGATTAGAAAGTACGCAGTTGAAGATCGAGATTTCATCGCTTTGGTTTCCACGGCGGTGAGCGAGGAAGTGAGAGAGAAGTTGACAAAAGAGTCGATCAGAGTTATAGTCGTAGACCCGTTTGAGAATAACGAAAAGGCGAAAGCTTTGGTGTCGAAATCAGCGCGATATGCGAGCGGATATTGGGTAGTGAAGATGTTCGTTTGGAAATTCGAAGAGTACGAGAAGATGGTGTACGTGGATGCGGACGTGTACGTCAGACAAAACTCGGATTCGATGTTTTGCGCAGAGACAGATCCAGTGAAACACTCGATAGCTGTAACCCCACGATCATCGTTCGATGCTAAAGCTGGATTTAACGCGGGCATGTTTATTTATAATCCTTCGAACGACGTTTTTGATGAAATTATGGAGGCTTTTCTGGCTCTGACTGAAACGGAAATGTTGGCAACCTCCGAGCAAGATTTCTTGAACGTTCAGTTCAAGAATAGATATAATTTGATCCCGATCGACTACATCATGAAACATCGGCGGATGGTGAAAGAGAAAAAGTTATGGGACGAGAGCAGAGTCCACGGGTATCACATGAACGGATCCCCGAAACCCTGGGAACCTCAGTGGATGACGCACTGTGCGTACCCAAAGGACCATCAGAAGTTCTTGAAACTGTACGTAGATTTTTTCGTCGAGTGGTGGGAATACTATTACGACATGTTAGACGAGACTCCGCCGGAAGATAAGAAGGAATACAAGCTTTTACCAGAACACGATCCGGGGAATTCCTTCGGGAAATTCGCGAGCGAATACAAGTGCCCTTTGAATCCTAAAAAGAAGAGTTTGTAGAGTTTTTTAAAGAAGGATACAGAATAGATATGAATAACGCCGACTCTCAGAAGTACTCGGGTCTAGGTAGGAAACTAACATAGGAACATAAATTTTGAAGGATTTACTATTATTATTATTCTTATTATTACTATCATAACTCTTCGATGTCTTCAGGGTTGTGGCCGCGATGCTTTCCTAATCCGATCGTGTTTTTACTCCTTCTATTTTTGCTCCTTTTCAGCGGGAACGGTGTGCGGTTCCCCTCCAACAAGTCATCGCCTATTTTGGTTGCGAACCTTGAGCAAAAGTTCACCATGGACTTGTATGTCAACGCCTCCATGTTCGTAAAAACCACCGAGTCTCTAACGTTTGTTAGTCTGTCGTATCCTACTAGAACGAAATCGTTCTTCTCGAACGATTCCATGATTTGATCTTCTTCTCCCTCATATACGGCGGCGCGCAAGAAGGATTTATCTTCCACGGTGAGCTGAACGACGACCATTATACCGACGAGCGATTGTCCAACTTCAGTCAAGACCTCGTGTAAGACGACGCCGTTATCGATGGCAGCTTCTGGTTTCGTGAGTACAAACACTTTAGGCATGTCGTTCTTAGCGTGTAAATTTGCTCTTTGCACTTCATCTTCGGTACCTCGAGATTTGGGAAAAGGAGGCCACTTCGCATAAGGCGGAATCAAGGCGTAAAAGACGAAGTTTACCACGGTCTTCAAGTCATACGACGGGCTCGTCGTCATATTCATGACCATCGCGTCGTTCGTTTCTCTGTAATGCGGCTTCAAGACGTACGTTTTAGGATCGGTATCTTTATCTCCTCTGAGCTTGTTAGCTCTGGCGAAAATAATATCCTCGTGTCCATACGCGTGAAACGTTTCCTCGACGTCGGAATACACGATCTCGAACTTTTCGTGTTCATTGTCTGGCCGAAACAAAGAGATAACGGCAAGGGAATCTTCGTCGCTCTCTTCTATAAAATCGAGCATCTCTTTCTCCGTTTCAAACTCTTCCACTGCCTCGGTCTTTTTCATCATCGTGGCAGTGGTAAGAAGAAGGAAGAAGACAAGAAAAGCAAAGCGACGTTCTCTGTAGGATGGCGAATTGAGAGTTCTCACCATCGTTGCGTTTAGTTTAGTTTATGTACGATTCTTCCTTCTTCCTCTTCTTCGTCTTCTCAAATCGAGAAGTGAGAATGCGACGATCGGAAAGACTTTGTTTTGCTTTGTTTATAAGTATTATTTATATTATATGATTTGCGTGTTAGTGTGTGCGTGTGCGTAAATTTTTCTCTCGCCGCGGAAGTCTGAATCAATCAAGAAGGAATCAACGAAAGAATTCTTTGTTTCTTTTTCGAGTTTTGTCATTAAAAAAATTATTTTCTGTGTGGAGTGACTTCAAAAGAAAGACATTACAAATGCGCGTGAAATTCTAAATTAAAAATGCAAATTCCTATCCTAAATATTTATTTATGGATAATCTGTAGATGACATTATGTAAATACGCGAAATGAATTATTGTGGACAAAATAATTTTGCAATAAATAATTTAAAAAATAAAATTTCCCGAGAGTCTTCCAAAAATATAATAGAAATACACCATTTTATATTTATTTCTTCTTTTATAAATAAAACAAATTATCCATTAGTGCTCCACACTTGTTTTGGGACGACGTTTTGTCCTGAAAAAGTGTGCAAAGTATTCTACAGTTTTTAAAAATTAATCAAATTAATTAAATTAGTTTATATATATCCGAAAGTTGAATTTGAGCATAAAAAGATAAGAAGTACATATGTGAATTAAATTTGATATTGGTACATAATTTTCATCCCGGGAATCACTTGCTAAAGAAGAGATCGAAAAACGGAACGAGGAAAAAAAGAAAGAGAAAGAAAACAAGAAAAAAGAAAAGAAAAAAAGAAAAGAAAAGAAAAGAAGCGAAACAACTCCCTTCACTCCGCACGGAAGGACGGTGCGAAATTGACTCTTCTTTGAAAGATGTATACATATCTTTCATATATCCATCAACCGTTCTGAGTAGAGTATCTAAAGAGCAACAATGTCTAACAAGTCTAAGAGAGAAGCGCTTTCGACATTCAGTAAGCTTTCCCGCTATTTTAAGAATGATTTAAAAGATATAGTATGGCCCGACACGATGCCAAATCCACCGAATTACGTCGAGAAGAAATACACCATGAAAGAACACTTCCAGATTTGGAAGAAAGCGTTGCAGCTTTACGGAGAGAGTTGGAAGAGAGAATTTGGAGAAGATGATGCTTTGAGTTCTACTGCACGAACGCAAGGGACAAGAAAGTATCGTGACAAGGGAGAGACTGAGAAGACCAACAACAACGACGACGACGACAACAATAACTCTTCCTCGCTCGGTTCTGAGTTGAGCGCGTTGGCGCACACGGCAAAATCTGGTTGGAGGCCCCTGGTTAAGTATTTATACGAGACGAGGGGTATAGCGTACAGAGACGGGGTGAGAGAATTCATTAAAGAGTACAAAAATGGATATCAAGAAGTAATAGAATCTGAGAAAAAGAGTAGTAGTAGCAGGAACAGCAGCAACCTTGACTGACGAGGAGCGGTGAGACGGTCCACTCGGACCATCGCAAAGCTGAACATAACCTCAACATAAACAACACTTAGTTTCTAGCAAATGTGTACTTTTATTGTATTAATATAATAGCAATCTCTAAAATTAGTCTATTATGGTCAATTTTGGGTCAACTATCTTTACTCGAATATGTTACGCATGAAATCTTTGAATCTCTTTGCATACGCTTTTGGTGCGGCGACGCTAATTCTGTTTGCACTGTACACTGTGCCTTTAAAGCCTCTCTCTAATTTTTTCGGTGCCGAATATACTTGCAAAATATCTATGATGCCTAGATGCAAAATAGCGTCTCGTACTCTCGGTTCTTCGTGGAGTACTTTCATATCTTTCTCCGAAAGTGATTTAAATGACTGACCTGGAACACACACCGCAGCCAGTTGTTTCGGCAAACTCGTTGAGGAAAACTGTGAAACGCGATCCCCTACCACTTGGGCTATTTGTTCATCTGCTCCTTTCCATGGTCTCTTTTCTTCATTCCTTCTGCCTCCGTGGTTAATGTATTTGAAAACTAATGGTTTTGTCGATGTCGCGGCGACCGTTTCGAAAGCACCAAAATTTTTTGACAGCTGGTTGTATATGTTGAGTGCCCAAGCGTATTCGCCTTCTTTACTATTCGGGTTGGATTCGTCCCCACTCTCGTCATCGTCATAAGAACTGGTACTCTCTAAAGTCGTCCTTTCCTTATTTCTATCTTCTATAGTAGTCGGAACGTCCTCATCGTAGTTAACATCAGGCTCAGCGAAAGAGGCGTTTTCCAACATTTCACTGCACACTTCAGCGCCTGATAATTGAGAATCTGAAATCATGGAGCCAGTTTTCGACTTTCGGTCTTTGGTGTTTGTGTAATGCACGCCGACCAACATGGAGTAATCCATGATGTTCAGTTCCTCCAATAGCTTCAAATCGAGAGAAACTTGGCGAATGAACAAGTCTCTCTTTGACTTCTCGAGCCTAAACTTGAATCCTAAGTCTAAATCTTTCAAGATAACTCCCGACTCCGTCGTTGATGATACGGATTTAGCCTTCATTCGTTTCTCCATGGATGTGAACCTCCCCAACGTTGAGCCTTTCAAATCGTAAGTGTCGTGAATTTCCAGAGAGTCACAGAACAAGTTCGCCATGACTAGAAAGCGAACCTTCTTCCCTTGACTTGGTTTTACCGAGAAGACGCCAAAAAATTTTGTCAACAAAGAGTCTTCGTTTTCTTGCATGTGTCTGTAGTACTTTGGCAGCATTTTTAACAAAGCTTTCATCTCGACTTTCCGCATTGTTTTGATGATGTACCGTTCGTCAGTTGAGGCGAAGAAAATTGAACCAGATTTACCGGCAGAATTCATCTCTTTCAACGCTTGTTCACCGCAAATGGAAAGCATAAACTCGGATTCATCGACTCCCCAGTCTCTTCGCAAGCTTTTGAACACTTCTGGAGAGTACATCTTCCATTTAAAATCCGAAGAGGAATGCGGTGGTGTGATTTCAGAACCGATTCGAGGAAATCGAACTTTGAGATACGTATCAAAATCTGTCACCGTGAGAGGTTTGTAATCCTCGTTAGCGGTATCCTTTTCGTTCATGCTATTCGTATTATCTTCTGCAGTTGATGTGGCAGTTGATGTTTTGTTTTTATAAGAAATCGACCAGACGACTCCTAATTGAAGCTGCGTCATTAACTCGTAACTGCGATGACCTTTGAAAATAGTCTGTCCTCCGGCTTTCACTCTTCGCACTGATTGCGAACGAGAAGAGAACATCTTTTTGAAGAGATTTGCCTCACCAAACTCTTTGTACATCTTTGATACTTTCATCGATGCGCTCGATTGTAACTTCATCGATTGAGCGTTGTGTTGTTTCATCGAATCTTGCATCCGTTTTCTGTGTTGCTTGAGCGCTTCCGGTAATTCGCCTTTTTTTTCCTCTCTTATTCTTTTCCCGTTCTCATATTCACACAAAACGAAGACTTCTTCGCCATCTGAGAATGCACCAGGCCCGTGCATTTTATTATTCTTCCATTTGCCAACGTAACAATTTCCGTTCTTCCAAGTGTATACTCCGTTCTCGTTGAACTCTCCTCGGGAGAATTCACCGTCGTATCTATCTCCTGTTTCATTGAAAACAATCGTCCCCCAACCGTGAAAAAGTCCATCTACAAATTCGCCTTGGTATACATCACCGTTTGCAAATCGAAATTGACCCGGACCGTTCGGTTTTCCCTCGCGGTAGAGGCCTTCGTGTTGCACGTACGCGTCGCGCGAAGAGGAACAAGAAGCATCTTCTCTCTCCTTTGTCTTTTGAGGCGCTGACGTAAACTTTCCGAATCCGGAAAACTCTCCTCGCTCGTTGAAGTTGCCAATGTAGATGCTCCCATCGGCTCTGACTAACTTTCCGTACCCTTTCCGATAGTATTCATAAATTGTCCCGTCCTTTTTATACGTGATTATCCCAGAGTCCGGTCTCCTTTCACCTTGGAGTATTTGGGTGCAGTTCCCAGTAAACGTATCCCCGTTTTTCCAAGTGTACGTGCTCGTCTCATCTGCCACTGGCTCGTTGCTCGTGTCGTTCCACCTTCCCTCGTACACGTCCCCGTTTTGTAAAACAATTTTTCTCCTGCTTCTTCTTTCCGCTTTCGTCTTCGTCGTTCTATTCTCTCCTCTTCCGTCTTCTTTTTCTTCATCTTCTTCTCCCTCTTCCTCGTAAACAAAATGCCGTTGGAAGGAGAATTCGTCGGCCTCGAAATCTCCTACTTTTTGTTGTCTTCGTCCCAAAGATTTCAGCACGTCTTCCGTGTCCCGATGAAACTTCCTGTTCGACGTCGGTGGCTTCGCAACGATTGCTTTCAGCTTGTTCAGCATGAATTCATTTTGATTCGTTTATTATTTTTTTGTGTGCTGGGATTATGTTTAGCCGCCGAATATAATACGTATGTAGTCTCTCTCTCTCTCTCGCGCGCGCTAAAAGTGAGAGAGAGCATCGGAAGAAGTGTCACTTGACTTTTTTTTTGATGAGCACACGGAGGAGATTTTGGACACCCCCGACTTCAAAAAAAAGGGCGGAAACAAGAAGAAGAAGCAGAGACACATTTTATCATCTTCTTCATTCATTTTTGGTTTGGAGAAAAACATATAGTAGCAAAAGAAGAAGAAGAAGAAGAAGAACGAATGGATTCTTCTTCGACAGCGGCGGGGGCGACGACGACGACGTCGTACTGGATCGTCTCCTTACCTCTGACGGAAAGGGACCAGTCGATAAACGGCCAAACGATACAGGAAAGGAAAGACATCGCGTTTCAACTTTTAGAAGCGAAAACGAGAGGGAAAGAAAACGGAGAACTGTGCGAGAGAGAAAATAGGAAACTGTTCGTACCGGAGTTGAAAATAGGAACGCTAGACTCGCTGTTGGCGTTATCGGACGATTTACAAAAGATAAACGGGCAGATAGAAAACGTGACCCAGAAAATCAAGCGTCAGATTCAAGAGATTGGAGAACATTTTGCCAAAGAAGCTCAACAGCGAAGAAGGGACAACACCGAGGATAATAACAATAGCAATAACAATAACAACTACAACATTAACGAAGCGCTCGGCGCACAAACGATTTTAACCGTAGATGGTGTTCCGACAGAGGAGTACCTCTCGGACTTTAAATGGGACGAGGCTAAAAATCCAGCGAAACGACAACTAAGAGAAACCGTGGAGAAGATAACTGAGCACGTGGTGAAGATTGACGACGAGTTGAAGATGAAGTTGAGCGAGTTCGTGATGGCAAAAAACTCGCTGTCAACGATTGCGAGAAAAACGCAAGGGTCATTAGCGACGAGAGATTTAGGCGACGTTGTGAGAGAAGAGGATATGATCGAAACGGAAAATTTGACAACTTTATTGGTCACTGTTCCAAAGTTTTCGGCGCAAGACTGGTTGGATTCGTATGAAACTTTGGCACAGTTCGTTGTCCCTCGATCGTCAAAGATGTTGAAGGAAGAAAGCGATTACTCTTTATTCACGGTAACTTTGTTTAGAAGAACGGTTGATTCGTTTAAGAATGCCGTGAGAGAAAAGAATGGGGCGTTCCAGGTGAGAGAGTATAGCTATAACAAGGAGAGAATAACGGAGAATAAAGAGGAGAAGCAAAGTTTAGAAGAGGAAGTCGAAAGACGAAGAAACGAGTTGTACGATTGGTGTCAAACTTCGTATGGGGAAGTCGTTTCTTCGTGGATACACGTCGTTGTCGTCCGTTTATTCGTGGAAAGCATTTTGAGGTACGGTTTACCGCCTGCGTTTCAAGCAGTGATAATGCGACCGAAAGAACGAATGGAGAAAAAGCTGAGAAGTGTGATGAACGCGGCGTTCGGGAATGGGTCGAGTTCACACTGGTCAGCTGCCGAGAGTGGCAGTGGTGGTGGAGGTGGTGGTGGTGGTGATGGATTTGGTGGAGAGCGAGGTGGAGATGATTGCTTTCCGTACGTTTCTTTCACGGTGACGTTATAATAAAATTTTAGAAAACAGAAACACACTCGCTAAGTATATGTATGCAATGATACATTAAAAAATGGCAGCAATCCTAACATCATCTCAAGAATCTATCCACGAGAAAATAATTTACCCAAAGCGCCCGCTGCGGAAGATATATACCCAGGACCGGCGTCTTCATAATCGCTACTCTCGTAATCGCTGCTCCCAGAATATTCAGATGACTCATAATCCGACTCGTCCTCCTCTTCTTCATCCGCAGAATGGAATCCTTCGGAGTCCGATTCGTCTTGGTTCTCTTTCGGAACAGGCGTGCCTTGTTGTTGTTGCTGCTGCTTTTTCGCCTTCGCTCGCGGCGATGGTATCGGTGATACGGGAGTTGGAACCCCTGTTGCTTTTGCGTGTTCCGCCCGGGCTTGTTCGAACTGAACAGAAGGTTCGCCTCGGTTGTAAACGAACTCTGCGATATTCTTCCCTTCCAAAACAACTCTCGGCATTCCTCCCATTGCAGATACCTTGAGCGCTTTCACTTTTGATGCAATGGGATCGTTCGGTTCCGTCAAAGCCCTTTGCAACGCTTCTTCTCTCGATTTCTTGTACTTTTCAATATCATCGTCAATATCAGATTCAAGCTTTTCAATGATCGCATCTGCATCTGCACCTCGAATGATTTCCATAGCAGCGTCCGCCAATATATAATTACTCGCGATCAACGCGTCATACACGCGAACTAAGTGCTCGAATTTCAAATTTCGATCTGATTTGTGCTTCATCGTGGACGTTGTATCGAACAGTTTCGCACCTAATCGCTCCGCTAAAAATACGTCTCTAGAAATTTCCTCCTCCAATACTAACACGTCTAAGGCTTGAGTCGATAGTCGAATTTGAGCCAAATCTTCTTCGTCGTATTCAGAACCAAATGACATACTTTCTGCGTCTCGACAAGCTTTAGATAAATGCTTTTTCGTCTCTTTAATGTGTACAAAAAGTTTCTTGTACAACGTCAACGTCTTGTCCACCGAAAGCGTACTCGCTTCTTTCTTCAATCTGTTGAGTATTTTCTGGACAGATCCGTACGTTTGCATACCAAATTCACCGTATACTTTGAATTGTTTACCTCTCCACAGTATGTGGGTAGCTAAGGTGGTGTCACCCCCAATCAAAAGAGGATCGCTCAGTTTCAAGAGTTCCGTCGCTTCCTTCATGTTCGTTGAGTTCTCCACCTCTCTCTCCACCTCAGCTACTTCCTTCTTCACATCAATAATATCCTTCGCCTGTCTCAATCCCGTAGACACCAAGACAGCCACTTCCCTCGCACGTCCTTCGCAGTTCATCTTGTGCTCCGTCGGTCCTACTTTGCCGAGTAACTCGTAAATCTTCTTGGCACGCGTCAACTCCCTCGAAGCAACTGCACCACAATTTTTCTTCATCGTATCGTTAAGATCCGCAACTCCAAGCATGTACGAGCAATACGCTTCGCTTTCTAACTTCAACTTCGCATCGCCGTATTGAGCACACGCATCTTTGAACTCTTTGGCATGTGCGCAGGCTTTCTTCAAGCGTTTCTTCGCGTGTGCTCTCTTCGCAGCGTTCATTGGTCCGCCCATCAAGTTCTCGTCTTTCAACTCGTTCGCTAACGCCCAGCACCGTTCGCTTTGTACCAACGGTATCAGTAACTCTCGCGATGGATCTTGAATCATAAAAGCTCCATCCTCTCCTTTCAACGGCTTCTTCTCGAACTTGTGTCTTTGTTTTTCGTTCCCTCCGCCTGGTCCCAAGTCCTTTTTGTGGCAAAAATTTTGGGACGTCTTGTAAAGTCTGCGAAGTCTGCGCGCGCAATACTGACGGTACCGTCGATAGTCTCCGTGTCGCAATCCTTGCTCGCGATGAGCGACTTTCAAAATCTAAGGGTCACGCGAGTAGTGGTGGTTGAGGGAAAAGAAAGTTTCACTGTCAGTACTATTGATTTCAGCCCTCAGTCGAGTGGGGAAAAGAGGGAGAGAAAACTAGATCGAGAATGGGGGGAGAACAAAAACGGCGCGGGCGATGACCGATCGAGACTCACCTTGACGACGTCGAGTGAAACGCCAGACGCCATCGATTTGGCTTCGCTCATGGTAGCGTCTTCTCCCATGACGTTATCTTCGATGGTCTCTCAGCACAAAGAGGCTTACACTTTCTCAGGGAAAAGAACTCGAGAGGGAGAGAAAGCTTTCTTTGAGTGAGAGTTTCAAGTCCCAAGCAAGGGGAAATTTTCAGGGTTGAAGAGTGAATATGCGGACAGCGCTCCTGGGAACATAACGAAAACGGCGTCGTCGCACTCAGAAGAAGAAGAGAAAGGTCCCGCGAAGAAAAAATGTGATTTAAATATGGATCGTTAGATATTCTTATTATGACTATCATTAGATTGCATTGATAGCTTTTAACATCGCCGTGTGTTTCGGGAAGGGGTCGTCTTTGCTTTGCTGCATCGTCTGCTTGGACAAGTTGTGAAAGAAGCCATTTCTCCACTCAAACTCTTTGACAGCGGTTGGGAAGTGAGAGACGGAGTCCGCGTATGCTAATAATCGCTCCAAAGTTCCAGCTTCAAACGTAACGTCGTTTAATGTCGCCACACCTTGCACTAATTCTTCGATTAATCCTTCGACTTCGCTCTTATGCGTGGTGGCCACATCACCAACAGTTGCCCCTGGATGTTGAGCACCGACTAACATGAACGCAGAAATCCAGATCAACTTTTCAAACATCGAAGCTCGATATTTTGCCGCATCTTTCACGTGACACGCTAAACCACCGCTGTGAAATCTCGCGGCAACTTGCTCGCTCCATTTTCCAGTCACGGCTGTTAATCCCTCGGGATTTACGCTCGTTACACCATCCGTCGGCTTTTCGCCAAACTTAGCGACTGCGAAATAAATGAGCGCTTGAGTGTTATTTTCCAACCCTTTCGACTGTAAAAATGAATCTAAGTATCCGTTTTGCATGAAGATCAAATCCTCGCGTCGGTTTGGGGGTGTTTTCTCGATGACTGTCTCCAACACATCGTTTCTAGTGCACACGAAAATTGGACCAGAACTCGGAGATTCAGGAAAACTTTCGTCTCTTCTCACGATTACGTCTCCTTCAACGCCCATATCAAACAGTGCTTGTCCTACGCGGCCGCCGCCGATAATAATAGCCGGTTCAACTTTTGATGATGCCATGACGGTTGTTGCGTTTACTTTTCTTCCTCTCGTTCTTTTAACGACGACACGGTTGGAAGATTTACTTTTCGTTGATGATGACGATGGTGAACACCACTTTTGACTCGTCGCCGAAGATGAAGACTGAATCAGAACGACGGAAGAACTGAGTGCCATTTCTGTGAACGCACGAAACGAAGCACGAACGGACTTTCTTTTACTCGCGCGCGCTCGTGGAAGGGAGATTTAGAGTCACTAAGCGGACGGAAAAAATGGAGAACGCTTTTATATAGAACCGAACAACAACAAGAACAAGATTTGGTATTATATATCTGAACACGTGAACACGTGTTCGAAGGACGCGTGTGGGGGAGTATCTCGTAAAAAACTAACCACCTTATATAAATAACAACACATTAAACGAAAACGTATTCACAAAAATCCATAGTGTAAATCATCCCATCGCAGGCAGGGACGATGGAGCGGTTCCGAGCGTCGCGCGATGAACTTCAATTCTGCAAATACGCCATTTCACCCAAGTATAAACTACCGATGATGCCGGCGGTATCGCCCCAACGCGAGGGACCGATTAATTTTTCTAAACCTTCTTTCGACTGCACGCGGTCGACGCCGATGTACCCGCCGAGAAGTTCGTAGACTTTTTCGCGAATTTTTGGAAACAGAACCGTTCTTCGCATGACACCACCAGACAACACGATCTTTTCAGGACTGGCTACTAATAATAACGTGGCGCATAACCCTCCGAGATGATGCGCACACTTTTCCCAAATGACGTCGTCGTCCGAAAGAAGTTTCAACTCCTCGAGCGTGCAGTTTGCTCGTTTTGCCAGGGCGACTGAACTCGCCATGCCTTCAACGCACGCGGAGCCGTGGAAAGGGCACGTGCCTTCGAAATGATCGTACGTTATATTTTTATCGTCATCGCTTTTATTTTCTTCTGTGGTCGTTGGTTTTGGGAATTGCCATTTATCCGGCGTGTTGGAAATGTGTCCGGCTTCCGGATGAAGTAAGCCGTGCACGGGTTTACCGTTTATAACCAAACCTACGCCGATACCGGTACCGACGGTGATGTACGCGCACGATTCTATTTTCTCATCCTTTTCTTTCTTTTCGTCGTTGGTAGTATTGGTGGTCAGATTGTCGTTGTGATAGGCAAACTCAGCCACGGCGGGTGCGTTGACGTCCGTATCGAAACCAATCGGCACGTCTTTCCACTTAGTATCTTTACCGGCTAAAATGCCCAGGATATTTGTATCTTTCCATCGTAACTTGGGCGTCGTCGTGATGTATCCGTACTTCTCTTTAGTTCTGTTCAACTCTAACGGTCCAAAACACGATATCCCCAGCGCATCGAACGGGTACAGTTGGTCCAATATCTCCTTCACTTTCCCTAAAGTCTCCTCCGCGGAAGTCGTTGGTATCTCGAATCTTTCCTTGATTTTTGTCCATTCGCCGTCTTCGGAGAGAGCGACGACAAAAGTCGTGCCTCCGCCTTCCACGCCGACGGTTCTTCTCGTCGCTCTTCTTCTTTTTGTTTCTTTTTCTTCTTCTTCTTCTCTCATTTTTTGTGGTGCGGAGTCCGCGCGCGTTCTCGTGACGTAGTAAAAGAGGAGAGAGCGTGTTTTTTCTCTTCTGCTTTGTACGTTCAAGCTGTTACAACCTGTTACAGCTGTTACAGCTCGATGGGTGAAGGCTTTCGAAGGGTGAAGGCTTTCGGAACTTTTTTTATTTGGACGCCGACTGGCCTCGAGAGCGCTTTCGTGTAAGTGTGGGGCCAGGCCAAAACCAAGAAAAGAAAAATCCAAGCTGCGAAAAAGCCTCACTTTAGAATTTGCGCGTAAAAAACAATGGGTAAGAAAGGAAAAGGTACCGGGTCTTTCGGTAAGCGAAAGAACAAATCCCACACTTTATGCAGAAGGTACGCGATAGATATCGTTACGTTCGATCGGAGGATACCGCGAGAGTCTCTCTCGGGAAGGATTCCGAACGTGCTCTTTTTTTTTCCACCGGACTCAAAAGGTCCACCGGGCGCCCTGGGCAGAGGGCTTTTCTCGTGAATTTGTCGCGCGCTGAGGACAGGCACGCGAAGGTATAGGGAGACGAGCGAGTGAATATTTGTGCGCTAAAATAGTGTTTTTGCGCGAATATCTCTCGACTTTGTGCTTTATCTTCGCGCGCGTGTGGGTATGCGCGAGAAATAAGAGTCGAATGCGCGCTCTGTATCGCCCCCGAAAGGCCCATTTTGTGGTTTTCACACCGCCCCGGGGTCAAAAAATTTCTTTTCTCTGACTCGTTTACTGACGTTCATTCTCCTTCTATTTCTCGTGATTCAAACAGATGTGGGCGCAGATCGTATCACATCCAAAAGTCGACGTGCTCTTCTTGCGGCTACCCGGCCGCTAAGACTCGTGGGTACAACTGGTCCGTGAAGGCCAAGGGGAGATCTACTACTGGTACAGGGAGAATGCGATACATCAAATCCTTGCCGAGACGATTCAAAAATGGATTCCGTGAGGGTACGGAAGCGACCAAGAAAGTCGCTGCTTAATGAATTTGAATGAATTGGGTTATAGTAGAGAGACTTTAGTAGCATATTTTGTTAATAATAAATAAATATGGACGTCTCGACGTCTCGACGCGGTCCGGCTTGTGGGAGAGTTTTGAGTTTTTAGCGAGTTTTCGCTCTTTGACTGTCTCTCTCTCTCAGCTGAGCTGCCTCGAGCCAAGAGTTGTTCGTATACCTAGTAGGAAACATATAAATCAATAACGCACGCACACTTACGCACGGTTTCTTCGCTCATTTTTCGTTCAGCGGTTTATGAATGGACTTTTGTAAGCAGTCAGTAGGAAGGAAGAGAGCAAGGAAAAAAATTCGAAACGTCATCCTACTACACAAAAAAATCTCTCTAACAACATGTCCGCTGCCTCGCTCTCCTCGTCGTTCTTCGCCGCGTCGCCGCTCGTCGGTCGCGGGTCGAGAAACGCGAGAAAGTCGTCTTCAAAATCTTCCTCTTTCCAAATTGTCGCCAACGCTGACATGATGAAGGAAGTGGGAACGGCTGTCCTGCAAAAAGACTCGCTGAAAGCGGAAAGATACGTCGCGTCGAACAGATTCAAGTTACAGAAAGGCAAAGGTCCGCAGTTCGAGAAGCGGTGGGCGGAGAGAAAATCTCGACTGTCCAAACTCGACGGCTTTCGCTTCTTCACCTTGATGCGACGCGTGAGCGAAGGAAGAGGAGAGGAGGAAGAGAGCGATTACGTGTCGTTAACCATATGGAGCAACAAGGAGAATTTCGATGCTTGGAGAACTGGAGAGGCTTTTAAGGAAGCACACGGTGGTGGAACTATCTTCGGTTTCGCGGAGATGCTTATTTCCTCTTTGATGGTTCTTAAAGGCGGACCAAAACCAGCGTTTTACGACGGGTTGATTCCGATATCGACGTCACCGGATGCGCTCATCAACGAGTGGCAACAAGCTGACGGATGGAGATCGGTTGTCGCTGACGGCAAAAACCCATTAAAATCGGATGTTTACGTCGCGATGAATAGATTTAAAGTGTTTCCTGGTTCTGAGGTTGCCTTTGAACAGCGATGGAAAGAAAGAGAATCGGATTTAGAAAATTGCGAAGGTTTTCAAACGTTCGTACTTTTGAGGAGAGATGCGTTGCAAGCGGACGACGGTTACAACTATTCGACTCTTACGGTTTGGAAAGACGAGACATCTTTTCAAAAATGGCGCGAGGGCTCCAGTAAGAAAGCGCACGCGAAAGCAGACCAAGCGAAACCGTTGTTCGAGATGCCGCCGAGTCCGATCTTCTATGAAGGCGTCTTGGCGCTTGTTGATCCTCAAGGCGCTTAGCGAACGCGAGTATTACTACTAATATTTGTTGTAAATCCCATGCATGCTTAAACAATACTATCACGAAAAACTCGTGAGCTATATATCTATTTATGCTAACTGCTATAATAATTGTTGAAGTTCAACTGCTCGTAGAGGCTTCCGGCTTCATCATCCAATCCAGCGTCGAGGTTCTTCAAGATCTTCAAAACATTGGCTCTCGCGACGGAGAATTTTTTCTCCATTCTTCTCAATGCGAGCTCGCGTAGTTTCATTCCAACGTCACTTGCCTCTTCTTTTACCTCTTTCCGACGCATGTTTCCAAACTCAGCAGCAATGGCTAAGATCGTTTTAATATGAGTCGATAAGAGCGACCACGTTGAATCCGGAGACGCCAACGAGACTCGAGAAATGTTGTCTAAATACACCTCGTGAGCCAATTTTACATCATCGACGGATTGTGCGGAGTCGTCGATGGACTCAAGCAGGTGATTCCACTCTACTGATAGGATTTTCGTGGTCACAAACGTACGCAATGTCATCACGAAATGTTTCAGCTCAATCTCGAGCGAGGATGACATAGAAAAAGTCTTTTCGGACGAGGAAGGCGATGGTTCTTTTTTCCTTCTATTTTCAGATGTCCATTGCGAGAGCACGCCATAATCCAACGAACGTTGCGCAAATCTCAGCTGCATCAGATACTTGAACACTTCATTATATTTGGACAGCGATACTGCATCGCAAATTATGCTTGCCACAATGGCATTGCTGTTTGCCCTGGAAGCAGCGTGAATTTTCTTCTTATGGTAAAGGATATTTAAGTCCGTAAGCGCTTGAAGTTCCTCGCATCCTTTATACTCGTCGTCGTCATCTGGGCTCGGACGAGAATAAAATACTTGAACTCGCACTTCATCTATTCTTTCACCAAGTGATTCGCGACTTCCAAACGTGTTCTCGTTCGTGTGCTCGAGAATAGCGTCTCTTAATACTTCGGTCAATCTGTTTGTATCAAAACGCACTAACCTGCCGATTTCATCACTCTCCTCTTCACGAAGACGGCGAATACTCTCGAATTCTTCAAAGATGTGGTTGAAAAAGTCTAAAGCAACTTCCCCACATCCACCCAGAAACAATGCTCGCAATTTTGTGAGCTCTGCTTTTACCCCGTACGAAGATTTCAATTTTTCCAGGGCAAGGTCGCTCGCACTCATTGCTGCCAGACGGATTTGGTGCAACATCGATCTCGAAACCAACGTATTCACGGGAATTCCCAGCACTGTGAACGTTTCATTCGCAAAATATCTCGAAACCCACTTTACAAAATCGTAACATTCGCTGAAAGACGTCTTCGTTGTCTCCTTGGATGCACTCTTTCTGCTCTGAGCATTCGTCAACGAAACAACGCTTCTCAAATCTGAAAGCAGAGGGTCTTCGGTACTAAAAGCTGCATCAATATCGTCGCCTTGACTTTGCGTAGATTCCTGCTCGTTTTCAATAGATTCACTCTTTCGCAAGGTTTCCTTGGAAGCGGCGCTATTGTTGTCATTGAAGACATTCTCGTCGTTATTATCTGTGGATGCGCGCAGAAGAAGAAGCGCTTTCAATTCTGAAATCATTTTTGAAACAAAGGTCAACTTTTTCCCAGCTTGATTTTGAACGTCATCGTCGCCTTCGCCGGCAAATATCATCCCCGAGAATTCTCTGTGAATACCCGCGTTCAAGACGTCTTCAGCTACTGACTTGAAAAAAACAGGCACATCCTTACCTTCGCGCAAATACCATCCTTCTCTCCACCGTGTCGATTTCTTTGAGTCGATAAAAATCTCTGGGCTCGTTAAAATCCCATAATGGATCCAAACATCTACAGCATTTAAATAAGACGTTGAACTGCTCAAAAAGCATCTAAAAACAATGGAAAATTCATCGAGACTTCCCGATAGTTCGTTGTATTCGTTCATAAGATTATATAGAATCGACAAAATGGTCGCAGACGCAGTTGCGGGATGCGCAAACTTTCCAACCGAACTCTTCGGTCCAGGACTGCACATTTCAGCAATTCGCTGTAAGCACAATGCCTTTCGCGCAAGTTTCCTGCTTTCAATCGACAGACGAAGCAACGTTGGCGCAGAAAACGCGTCCGCGCGCACGCTCGCTCTACGGGTTGCTTCAAACAGCTCGTCAAATCCATATTGAATTTCTGCTTTAATCTTCATTAACGCATTCACAAACGCATGAACAGTCGGACTTTGTTTGCCTTCTACAGCGAATAAATTGCTCAAGTTTTTCAATCTTTCTTTCACTCTTCCAACATCTTCAAATACATCCATAATTTGCTTACTAGATTTTAGAACGTTCGTCAAAGCTTTTTTTGAAACGTGCGGTATTTCCATCGATTCAATATCAAAATTAGCAACTCCTCCCGACGAAATTGCATTCAAAATTCTAGAAACAACCAATGATTCTCCTACAGTCGACGTATATTTACTCGTTCTAACTCGTTCTACTAAACGTGATGAGAAGAACAGTACGTCGTCATTGTCTTTATTCGTAACATTATTGCGCAACTTTCGAAGCATTCTCTGGGCTCGTTCCATTTGTGCAAACGAAGCTCGAGAAATCTTCCTTGGGTTTTCCTGACTTGTCGACGAAGTGCTGAGCTTGTTGCTAATCCCATCGCTGCCGTAAAATCCACGCACATCTAAGCTTTCATCATCAGTGCCACCAGGAATTGATCTCCATGAGAAACCAGGATCTTCTTCGTTCGCATTTTCTTCATCCTCGTCCCGTGTTTGAATCGAATACCCATCGCCTTCCTCCTCTTCAATATCGTCATCCGAGAAAGATACTTCTTCGTCGCTGTCTGAAGACAAGGATTCAAGCGAGAATGACGAAGCGTTATCATCGTTTCTGATGTTCTCTGCATCCTTCTCTGCCTCCATTTTTGTTTGTTTTGGTGTGCTACTGCCTCCTCCTTTTCTCCTCCTTTCTAAATCTTCTTCGTCGTTGTCTGTGTCGGACCACTCCGAAAGTGAGGAATCCGACAACGATTCGCCGCGTTCATTCTTCTGTTTACTCTTTTCGTGCGAAGAATTCAATCGGGTCGTTGTTGTCACAGGAAGTCGTATCCGTTCGTCTATCGTCGACGCGTCTTCATCTCGCTTGCTTCGTTCTTTTCGTCGTTCGCGCCTTTCTTCTTCCTCTTCTTCCAACGACTTCAAAACCGAGGAAGTGGAGGCTTCGTACTCGGTCTTCATCGGCTTACCCGCAGTCCTCAACAAAAACAGAGCTACTCTGGACCAAAACTCTTCGTCGTCTTCGTCCTTGTACGTAAATTTCCTTCGATTTCTCCCGTATTCTCTCTCCAACGCATCGAAAAGAACAGTCAACGAATATCTCTTGCTCATTTGCGCTTCCCGAGCGAAACGGTCCAGAATATCCACGCACTCTCGCTTCACCTGTTCTTTGGACGCATTCGACGTCGACGCCGCCAGACGACAGTTCGCTCGACAAAATTCCACGCACTTCACGTAGTTCTCTTCCGCCAACTGTTCGTCCTCGATGTCATCGCCGCTTATAATCTCTCTCGGCAAGACGCGTTGAACGAGCGCTTCGCTCAATTCCGAAATTTTTTTCAGTCGGTCTTCCAAGAAGTGGGACTGAGACGAGATCATCGTCGTCGTTTCGTTCCTCGTCATCGATGATGCGTCTTCTTCATCGCCGACTTCTTCTTCTCATCGCGTCGTCGGGGCGCCCATCGTTCTCAGTTCTTTCGCGTGCGTGCGCCGCGGGAACTGGAGGAAAGTGAGCAAAAGCAGTGTGTAGGAGCTTTTTCTTTTTTTGAATATTTTTTTTCGCATCAACGAGCTCCGCGCAGCTCGAAAAAAGCGGAGCGGACACAAAACCAACTTTTCCTCATTATTTACTCACAACTCACGTGAGTTTTCACGCGCCGCTTGAAAGCGAAAAGAGGAGGGAAGGGATGTCGTCTGTCCTCTCGCCAGCGTTAGCGCTGGCGCCTGGCGCCACGACACCAACTTCTTCTTCTTCTTCTTCTTCTTCTTCTTCTTC
>Ga0181606_10000335_pt1 | contig 38202 bp, 39 predicted proteins | sample 041ome_10_FD_132994 | JGI IMG/M metagenome (GOLD analysis project Ga0181606, IMG submission 132994) | Coastal salt marsh microbial communities from the Groves Creek Marsh, Skidaway Island, Georgia - 041412US metaG (megahit assembly) | ecosystem: Environmental > Aquatic > Marine > Intertidal... | reverse complement strand
TTTTCCAGGAATTAAAGCTGTGCAAATTACAATATCAATTTTCTTTAATGTTTCTGACAATAATTCTTCTTGCTTCTTTTTAAAATCATCTGATGCTTCTTTAGCATAACCTCCTTCTGTCTCTAAATTCTCTGCACCCTCAACTGTTAAAAATTTTCCTCCTAAACTTTCAACCTGTTCTTTTGAGGCCATTCTTACATCTGTTGCAAAAACAATTGCACCCATTCGTTTTGCAGTTGCAATTGCTTGTAGTCCTGCAACCCCTGCACCAACAACTAATACTTTTGCAGCCGGTATTGTTCCTGCTGCAGTCATCATCATTGGAATTGCTTTTTCAAAATGAGCGAACGACTCAACTACTGCTTTATAACCTGCAAGGTTTGCTTGGGAAGACAATATATCCATCGATTGTGCTCTCGTTATTCTTGGAAGTAGTTCAAGTGAAAAAATATTGATATTTTTTTTAACTAAATCATTTATCTTAACTTTATTATCATAAGGGTTTAATACCCCAATAAATGTTTGTTTCTCTTTTAATAAAAAACTTTTGTCATCATCTAATAAACCTAACTGAACAATAATATCTGCATTGGCTATAATTTCTTTTTCATCTTTTGAAATTGATACTCCTAATTTTTTATACTCTTCATCTTTAATTCCAAGATGACTTCCATAATTTTCAGATAAAGAAACTTCAGAACCAAGGGATATGTATTTTTTTGCAATTTCAGGAGTAATTGCAATTCTTTTTTCAATATTTTGATTTTCCAAAACAGAGACAATTTTCATACATCAATCTTACAGTAAGAATACTGCCATTAAAACTAAAACACCAGTAACAGCGACAGTTCCCCACAACACAAACTTTGTAAAATTATTCCAGGTATTTTTATGGTTCTCATTATCCATAAAAATTACTTCTGTCTTGCTTTAAACTTTGGATTTGTTTTATTAATTACGTAAACTCTTCCTCTTCTTCTAACAAGTTTAGAATTTAGGTCTCTTTTTTTTATTGATTTTAATGAGCTTTTAATTTTCATAATCTTTAATTATATGCCGGCAACGTCCTACTCTCCCGTGCCTTAAGACAAAGTACCATTGGCGCTGCAGGGCTTGACTTCCGAGTTCGGTATGGGATCGGGTATAACACCTACGCAATAATTACCGGCGGTTGTTTTATACATTATTAAAAATACTTGTAAACAAGGATTTATAGTAAATTTAACTGAATATTTAAGTGTGTTTTTTAATAAATTCTGAAATATAGTCCTCTAATTGAACCTTACCTAAATTTTTATAAACTTTATTATTTAAACTCATTCCTGATAGAGCAGAAGCATATCTTTCCCCTTTTCTAGATGGTAAATACTTTATTCTAGAATTAAATAATCTTGCAACTTCTTTTATGGTCAAACTTTTATTATTAGAAATACTGTAGTATCTACATTTATTTGCCTTCCATGCCTTATAACAAACTTCGACTGTATCTTTTATATGAGTAAATCTTCTGGATTGAGTACCTGGCTTTACTACTGGCAATGGCTTACCTTTAATGTAGTGATCTTCAAATATACCAATTACAGTTGCCATTTTTCCAGTTGCAATTTGTCTTGGACCATAAACATTATAAAAAAAAATTATTTCATATTTAAATTTAAACCATTTTTTTAAATTCTCTAAAAATTCTATATTTTTTGATTTAGTGAATGCATATGGTGATAAGTTTTTATCTCTTCCTCTATTACCAAGGGATGCAGAGGTCGCAGAATATATGAGCTTTATTTTATTTTTAAAACAAAAATTAAATACAGCAACAGTACCTATTGTGTTAGATTTAATACATTCATCCATATATAAGAAACTTTGAAAAATTCTTGAAAACTCTCCAAAATGAAAAATTGATTTTATACGACTTTTATAAGCATTTAATATTTTATGAATATCTTTAGTGTGTGCATCAACATACTTTACTTTTTCATTTATAATATGATTTTTTTTACTTCCAGAAGAATAATTATCTATACTTAATATTTTAAAATTTGTTCTTCTTACAAAATATTCAATCAAATTTGACCCTACAAAACCTGCACCACCTGTAATTACAATAATATTTTTCAAATTGTTTATTCTATTAATTGATGAAAAGTTTTTTAACACATTTTTTAAATAAAAAAATTAATTATTTTCGTTAAATAAAAATCTGGACCAAGAAATAATTTAGTATTAAATTTTTTCATTAAAAATATCATGTAACTGAAAGCTTCGTCTCTTTTTTTCCACCAATTTTTACTAAACTTTTTATACTTTGAAGAAATACCATTTTCATCATAATTATAAATAGTTAAACATTTTTTAGTCAAAAAAAATTGTTTTCTAATATGAGCATAAATTGATAATCTTGCATCAATTTCAAGATTTGGAAATTCATTTTTTCTTAAAACTTTTAGAAAATTTTGAAAGAAACTTCTTTCAAATGTAATACAACTAGTCGGAAAAAAACTTGGCCAAATTGAAAAAAAATACTTTTTTTTTTTTAATAACATTCTTTTTTTAAAAAGGCTTATTAATGGTGTATCCTGGATAAAATTAATTTTCTTATTTTTTTTAAAAATTTTACTAATTTCAAATAATTTGTTTTTTCTAAACATATCATCACTATCAAGTAAGAAAATTATATTTCCTTTTGATATTTTGAAAAGTTCGTTTAGACCATAAATTTGATTAAGTGGACCACTTTTAAATTTTTTTTTTTTATTTCTTATAACCTTAATCTTTTTAAATTTATGCAAAATTTTTAAAGAATCATCTGTTGAGCAGTCATCAAAAACTAAGATTTCTTTATTGTCAAAATTTTGATTTAAACAAGAACTGATTGTTTTTTTTAAATAGCGACTTTTATTATAATTAGTAATTAAAATAGAAACAAAATTCTTTTTCATTAACTATTATAATTTATATTTAAATATAGATATTCAAATAATTTTTGAAATTTCATTTTTATTTTAAAATATTTTTTAAATGCTTTTTTTATTAGTAAATTATGAATGTCTGTCAATTTGTAATCTTTAATTATCATATCATCAAAATGAATAAGATTAATCATATACATTTTATTTTTTAAACCTGACAAAACTTGAAACTTATAACCCTCTGTATCAATTTTATATAAATCAATTTTATTTATATTATTTTCTATTATAAAATCACTTAAAGTAACTATTTTGATTTCTATTTTTTTTGTTACTTCATTTAATTCTAAAAAATTTAGGGTTTTGCTCAAAACAATACCCCTTACTAATATTAAAATTTTTAATTATACCAGATATATTCTCTCCTTTGTGTGCACCAACATCAATTACTGATATTGTTTTTTTATTTAAAAAAACTCTTTTTAATTGATTAATAATTTTTCTTTCTGTTAAATAATCAGATAAACTTAAGCAATATTTAATTAAATTTTTCATTAATAAATAATCTATTAATTATTTTTATTTTAATTTATAGACTCTGAAAATGATACTTAAAAAAAATATATTTATTTTTTTAATCATATTATATTTTTCATTGATAGCTGGTTTCTATTATGGAGAAGATTCTTTAGGCGCATCAATAAGTGATTATATGGGGCTATTATACCTTGCTGATAATTTTAAAAATAATTTCTTATATAATTTATTAAATTATGATGATTTAGGACACAGACAATCACCCTTTTTTTATATACTAAATTCAATTATATTTAATTTCGGCGAAATAGGGCGACGAATATTTTTCTTTCATATTTTTTTGCTAATTCCTATTTATTTTTACAAATGTCTTAAAATAAAATTTAAAAATATTTCAAAAGATTACCTCAAATTATTTGCTTCAATTATATTGCTATTTCCAACAGTTAGATCATATGCTATTTGGCCTGATCCACATCTGCTTGGAGTTTTATTTTTTATAATTTCAACTTTTTATTACTTAAAATTTAAAACGAATGTAAAACCTTTCAAAAATGCGCTCTTAAACACTTTTTTTTTATCTCTTGCTGCATACTCAAGTCCAACATTTGGTGTTTTCGTTATATTCTTTTTTTTAGAATTCTTAAAAAAATTTAATTTTAGTAAAAAAATTTACACGATTTTCATATCTAATATAATTCTTGCTTTTCCTTTTTTCTTTTACATATTTTATCTAAATGTAAATTTTATTTTCAACAGTAGTGGTTGGGATATTGGTAAAAACTTTTATTCTTTAAATAATATATCTAATAAAATTATAATTATTATTTCGTTATTTTTATTTTACTTATTTCCTTTAATTTTAACAGAACTTAGAAAATTCAAATTAAAAAAATTATCAATAAATTTTTATTTTAGTACGATGATTTTTATTTTTATTATTTTTTTTTTTAACTTTGAGGAGTCATACAAGTTAACAAATTCTGGGGGCGGATTTTTTTATAATTTATCAAATTTTTTTTTCCAGAATAATTTTCTTTTGTTTTTTTTAAGTTTTTTTTCGTACCTATATTTGTTAAAGATTTTCAAATTTGATAAATCAAATTTTATACTTTTTTTATGCTTGATAATTTCAAACCCACAAGTTACTTTATGGCAAGCTAACTTTAGTCCAACAATTTTCATTATGATATTCTTACTATTTAACGGGGTTATTGATAAAAAGAATTTAAATTTAAAAACTTTAATTATCAGCTATTTATATTTTTTTTTATATCTAGTATTTAATATTGTGATTAGAAATGTATTGATCTGATAATAATAAAGTATATTAATTTCGTATATGATAAATAATAAGTTTTTGACTATAATTTTTTTATACTTGTTGTGCAGTATATCTAAAGCTCATGCTTACCTAGATCCAGGCACTGGAAGCATTATCCTTCAAGCAATTTTGGGGTTTATAGCAGCAGCTGCTGCAACTGTTTCTGTATACTGGGAAAAATTTAAATCTATTATAAATAAAGTTCTTAAAAGAGATACAAAAGATAATAAAGATATTACAAAACATTAAATGATTGATGAAAAAGGATCATTTAGAGATCCCGCTGGAAAAATCTATTATGAAAATAATAGAATATTTAGAAAATTAACCACATTAGGAGTAGAAAGATTTTCAAAATTAAAAGAAAGTAATATTATTTCAAAATCTATTCAAAAAGGTTTTTTGATAGAAACTAAAGAGATTGAAAATAAAGAAAAAAATAATAAAGATTTAATTTTAGAACACGAAAAAATTCCTTACATTTCTTATCCTTATGAATGGTCTTTTTCTCAATTGAAAGATGCTGCAATTTTTCATTTAGATTTTCATTTATTTTTATTAGAAAATGATGCTACTTTAATTGATGCTAGTGCTTACAATATTCAATTTATAGGCTCAAAATTAAAATTCATAGATGTGTTGTCTATCCAAAAATATACTGAAGGAGAACTTTGGACTGGACATAAGCAATTTTGTGAAAATTTTTTAAATCCATTAATCTTAAAATCAAAAAAAGGTATAAAATTTAATAATTGGTTCAAAGGTAATCTTGAGGGTATCGAAACAAGTGAAATAAATAATTTATTAAGTATATTTGATAAACTTTCCTATAATATTTTTGTTCATGTTTATCTTCTTAATAAATTAGAAGAAAAATATAGATCTAGGAAATCTTTAAAACCAATTGCTAAAAATAACAAAAAAATTTCAAAAAAAAGTTTGATGGCAATACTATTTCAATTAAGAAAATTTATAACAGGACTTCAAGATTACAAGAGTATCTCAACTTGGGATGATTACTCTACCAATAACTCTTATTCTAGCAAAGATAAAAATAATAAAAAAGATTGTGTCACTCAATTCTGTAAAAAAAATAATTTTGAATTAATTGCTGATTTAGGATGTAATGATGGTGAGTACTCAATTCTATCTCTTGAAAATGGCTGTAAAAAAGTCATTGGATTTGATTTTGATATTAATGCAATAAATAAAGCATATAAAAACTCTAATATTGGAAATTTACATTTCCTACCATTGTATCTTGATGCAACAAATCCTAGTGCAAACATTGGATGGTATCAAAAAGAAAGAAAAGGATTCATAGAAAGAGCAAATTTTAATGCAATAATAGCTCTTGCATTTGAACATCATCTAGCAATTGCAAAAAATATCCCTTTAAATGATGTTGTTAGTTGGTTAGTATCACTTGCTCCAACTGGGTTAATTGAATTTGTTCCAAAAGAAGATGAAACAATAAAAAAAATGTTGGAATTTAAAGGTGATATATTTCCTGACTATACTGAAGAAAATTTCGAAAAATATCTTTTAATAAATAGTAAAATTATTTCAAAAAGTAAAGTTAGTAGTTCTGGAAGAACAATATATGAATACAAAAGATAACCTATTATTTTTTGTATCCACTTTTCCAGTTTTTATAACTAGATCAAATTTTGAAATATTTGAAATATTTATTATTCTATTATTTTATTTTATTTTGTTATTTTTAAATTTTGTTTTTTTAGAATATTTAAAAAATAAATCTAATTTTATATTTAAAATATATTTAAGTTTAATTGTAGCATATGGCATAGATAACCATTTAGGCTTGTTTAATGGCCTAATACAACCAAATATAAATTATATTTTTAAATTTTTTTCAGTAGTTTATATTCCGGCCTTAATAATATTCATTGTGTTAGTTTTGGTTATCTTCTTAACAATTAATAAATTAAACAGTGAAAATTCAATTAAAATATTACTAGCAACAACTCTTACTCTAATGATTTTTAATTTGTTTGATAATACCAAACATCATGAGCAAATACATTATTTTAAAAAAGATATTTCAACAAAATTTGAAAATTCAACTGTTATATTAATTTTTGATGAAATGTCTGGAATGAACTCATTATCAAGTGAAAGTTTTGAAGGAAATGAAGTAAACAAAAACTTTACAAAATTGTTTGGTAAATATAATTTTAATTATTATCCAAATATATCTTCAATATCAAACAATACTGTCGCCTCCTTATCTTCATTGGTAAATTTTAAATTTATATTAAATGACGATGATAATCTTAATAAAATTGTATCAACATCAGATAACTATTTTAGTGAATATGAAATTAAGCAAAATAAATTGTTTGACAAATATAAATCGGTCTCTGTTATACAGAATATGCATATAAATTTTTGTAACAATCAAAATGTAAAAAGTTGTTATCAATATAATCCATATAATTTAGACATAATAAATGCAAAAACTGATATTTTTTCTAAAATAATCTCTAATTGGAACTTGAATGGGTCAATTTTTGCAAAATTTATATGGAGATTTTTAAAACAGGTAGAATTAATAAAATCTACCTTAGAACCAGAAGGAGAAAAAAGATTTATAAACGAAATAATGGATTACAATCTTAAAAAAATAAATTCTAAAAAATATGATTTAATTTTTTCTCATGTCCTCGTTCCACATATACCTTATGGTTTTAATAAAGATTGTGAGTATAAAACTAAAATTAGCAATCTTAATATATATTTATCTATTAAGGATAAAATAAGACAACACAATATTGAAAGAAATTGTGTAATAAATATTCTTGATAAATTTTTAGACAAAATAGAAAATATCGAAAATCACAAAATTTTTATAATGTCTGATCATGGATCTAGAATTGAAAATGTTAAAAAAAGCTCACATTCAACTATTTTTGCATTTAAAAACCACAACAACAAAACAAGTTATAGGCTTTATGAAAAAAATATGCATAAAGAATTTATAAATTTAAATAATGAATGATCTTACTTTAATAATTCCTGCTAAAAATGAAAGTGAGTCCTTGCCCCAAGTAATTGATAGTTTAAAAAATCTAGACTGCAAAATTAAAGTTTCGCTAAAAATTGATGATAAAGCAACAATTGATTCCATTAAAGATAAAAATATCGAAATATTTTATCAATCAGGAAGGGGTTATGGTAACTCACTTAAAGAAGCTATAAATGACTGTAAAACAAAATATTTTTGTATTTTTAATGCAGACGGCTCCTTTGAGCATAATGATTTATTAAAAATGTATCAGCATATTAAAGAGAATGATTTTATTTATACATCTAGGTACGAACAGCCTGGTGGAAGTGATGATGATACAATAATAACATTTATTGGAAATAAATTTTTTTCTAAACTTGGCAACATATTATTTTCTCTTAAAATAACTGATATTTTATACACATATCTGATGGGCAAAACATCTTCACACAAATCATTAAATATTCAATCTAATGATTTTAGATACTGTGTTGAACTTCCAATCAAAATGCAATTAGCCAAGATGAGGTATCAATATTTTCCTTCTTATGAAAAAAAAAGAATTGCTGGTAAAAAAAAGGTAAATGCTTTTAAGGATGGATTTTTGATTTTGATTGAAATGTTAAAATTATTTTTTAAATATAAGGTTTTTCGAAATAAAATTATAAATTAATAAATACAAAATTATATTAATTAAAATTATAAATACCAATAATTTTGAATGTGTCATTAATAAACTTGAAAAAATAAACGTTGGTAAGTTAAAAACTAAAATTATAATTGAAGAGACTGTATTAAGATATTTCCCATTAATTAAATTTTTTGATTTTACAAATAAAAAAACTAGTTGATGTAAATGTCTATTATCAGGTGAAGATACATTATTTTTTTTTGATAATCTTCTTGATATAGAAAATAAATTTTCAAATGCTGGGTACCACAAGATTGAAGCAATATAATAGGGCGAAATATATAAATTAGGATTACCTAGTATAAATTCTATCAAATAAAAGCCAATAAACGTAGAAATTAAGTAGCTTCCTCCATCCCCTAAATAAACTTTGCCAAATATGTTAAAAAAATAAAAAATTAAAAGTGAAACAAATATTATTTTTAACTCTTCATTATGAACAAAGATAATATCATTATTATTAAAACAGATATAGAATATTGATAATATAATCATCAAATAATAACCTGCTAACAATCCATTTAGTCCATCTAAAAAATTACTTCCATTTATTAATACTGCAAAACAAAATATTGTAAAAAATATATTAACAAAATCATTTTTTAAGATATCGTTTAGATATTGATTTTCTAAATTATCTATTTTTAAGTCTGAAAAAAAGATAAACATAAAAAAAATTAAAAGTTGGATAATTATTCTTAATTTTGGGCTTGGAAGAATATTTATGTCAGATAATAAACCTAGAAAAAATATAAACAAAAGTGTTATTTTTAAATTAATTAAAGTATTAGAAAAAAAAAATAAAATAACAATTATCAAAAAGATACCTCCAATTATAATTGGAGATTTATTTGCCTCACCAAATTTTTTATGCGTTGAATATTTAACTTCATCAAAAAAATTTATTTTCTTTAATAAATAATATGTAAATAAAAAGATTGTTGAGATTAAAAATAAACTTAAAATGTTCATTTAAATTTAAATCCTTTTTTCAATAACTTTTTTTAAACCATCCACAAGTTTAATTTTTGGTTTCCAGCCAAGATCTCTAATTTTATTAGAATTTAGTCCTTTCCTAAATGTTCCATCTGGAGATTTATGATCAAAATCTATCTTACCGTTATATTTTACTAATTTGGCTATTATTTTTGACAAATTTTTTATAGATATTTCTTCATTTGTTCCAACATTTATAATTGGTAAATTAAATTTATATTTTTTTTTCAAAACTTTTTTATTTACAGCCAAGCATCTAAAAATTGATTCTGCCAAATCATCGGTATGTATAAATTCTCTTAGTGGCTTTCCTGTACCCAGAAGTTTTACAATTTTTATATTATTTTTTTTTGCTTCCTCAATTTTAGAAATAATGGCTGGGATTACATGGCCAGTAACTTTGTTAAAATTATCATTATCTCCATAAACATTAGTTGGCATTAAACACACTATATCTAGATCATAATCTTCAAATAAAGCCTCACATAACTTAATGCCAGCAATCTTAGCTATGGCATAACATTGATTAGTTTTTTCTAAAGTGCCTGTTAATAGAGATTCTTCTTGTATAGGGACTTTAGAAAACTTTGGGTATATACAAGAAGTACCTAAATAAATTGTTCTTTTTATTCTTTTTTTTAAAGCAAGTTTAAGTAAAGAATTCTGAATTTCTATGTTCTCTAAAAAAAAATCTTTTTGATTTGAACTGTTAGCAATTATACCCCCAGCTTTTGCAGCAGCCATGACCATATAATCAATTTTTTTATTTTTAAAAAAACTATTTAATTTATTAAAGTCTTTTAAATCAATTTTTTTTCTATCAATTGTAATTAAATTTTCATAGCCTTTGTTCTTTAGCAGCTTAAAAATTGCACTTCCCACAAGACCTTTATGACCTGCAATAAAAATGTTATCGGATTTCTTCACTATTATTTTTTTAATAATTTAATATCAGAATCAATCATATCTTTTACTAAATCTTTTAAATCATTTTTTAGTTTGTAATTCAATTTTTTAAATGCTTTTTTAGGATCTCCTTTTAAATAATCTATCTCTAAAGGCCTGTAATATTTTTTATCAATTTTAATAATAAGTTCTTTTTTGCCATTTTTAATTAAGTATGCTTTTTCTCTAATACCTTTACCTGTCCAGATAATTCTTAACTTCAAATACTTACAGCATAGATTGATAAATTCTCTTACACTTGTGGTCTTGCCTGTAGCAATTACATAATCATCAGGTTTTGATTGTTGTAAAATTTTCCATTGCATTTCTGTATAATCTTTTGCATGGCCCCAATCTCTTTTTGCATTTAAATTTCCTAGATATAAAATATCTTTTGATCCTAAAATTTTTTTAGCAAAATACATTGTAATTTTTCTTGTAACAAAAGTTTCACCTCTTCTAGGACTTTCGTGATTAAATAAAATTCCATTACAAGCATAAAAATTATATGCATCTCTATAAACTTTTGTAATCCAATATGAATAAAGTTTTGAAACACCATAAGGTGACTTTGGAACCATTATTGAGTTTTCATTGAACGAATTTAGTTGATTTGGTTTTTGTCCAAATAACTCTGAAGTGCTTGCTTGATAAAATTTTGTTTTTTTTAAATTCAAAAATCTCATTGCTTCTAAAATTCTTAGGGTACCCAATCCAGTTACTTCTGAAGTATATTCTGGTATTTCAAATGAGTGCCCAACATGACTTTGTGCCCCCAAATTGTATATTTCATTAGGTTTAACTTTGCTTATTATATTAACCAAGCTATTTGCATCAGCTAAGTCACCATAGTGTAAGAATAAATTAGATGATAAATGAATATCTTGATATATATGATCAATTCTGCTTGTGTTAAATGAAGATGATTTTCTCTTTATCCCGTGAACTACATATCCTTTGCTTAACAAATACTCTGCTAAATAAGATCCATCCTGACCTGTAATTCCAGTTATAAGTGCTGTTTTTTTCATTATGTTATAAATTTTTAATTACTCTGTTAAAAGATAATACTAATACACTATAAATAGAAATTATAAAATTTTTATTTTCATGCAAATAATATAATTTAAATGCGTCAGAAATTTTTTGAAAAATATTTGAAGATAATGAATTTTTTGATTTTCTCCAACTTGTAAGAAATTGATTAAGATAATTTAATTTATAGCCTCTTCTCAATAATAATAGCCATAACGCAAAATCTTCTTGAGTTTTAAGATTTGGAAATTTAAATTTTTTAATTTTTTTTAAATTAATAACAACTGTACTCAGGCCAATATAATTTGATTTTATCATATCTTTATATTCTGCATCCTTAATTGCATTTCTTTTTCCTATGTGTTTATCATTTTCACTAATTATGTTGTAAGAAGTAAAAGTAAAATCTGAAAAATTTTTTTTCATAAAATTTATTTGAACAGATAATTTTTTTTTTTTCCATAAATCATCAGAATCTATAAATGCCACATAAGAACCAGAGCAAAATCTAAGTCCCAAATTTCTGGACTTTGCTACACCTAAATTTTTTTTATTAACAATCAATTTTTTTTTTTTAAATTTAGACAATAATTTCCTTATAAACTTTAAGTCTTCACTGTCAGAATTGTCATATATAAAAATTATTTCAAAATTTTTATAGGTTTGATCAAAGATTGATCTTAAAGTTTTAGCAATATATTTTTTTTTTTTATAATATGTAATTACAATAGAAACTAAGGGTTCTTTATTAATCATCTAATTGAATAGAATATATAATTCTTATGTTTATTTACTTTTAAAGAATCGTTCCTTACACATGTTGAGGGAATATTCCAGCACTTCCCATTTGTTTTAAATAATTTATGACTATTTATATAAATTGTCTCATACTTTACATCCTGTACCCAATAAAATGGGAAATTTTCAAAATTATGGTCTTTTTCATTTGGGATATTTAATTCAGTGTTAATTCTTTTAACATTTTTTACAAAAAAAACAGTCAAACTAATTAAAAATAAAATAGAAATTTTTTTTATTACTAATCTTGAAGTTAGGTCAATTTTATATTGAAATATATAAATAAATGGAAAAATAATTAACATATAAAATACAATATAACCTGCATATCTAAGAGATGGAAAATTAAAAAACCAAATTGTAAAAGTACAAATTATTGTAAAATAGATTAATAATGATTTTTTTAAATTTGTTTTTTTTTTAATCTTTTTCATATCAAAAATTTCCTTTTTAAGAAATAAAGTAAAAATTAAAATAATAATAAAGATTACCAATATATAATCTGTTACCTTGGTAAAAAAATATACAGATATCCAATTAGTTACCCAGTTTAATGAAGTCACATAAAGTTCTTGGTTTTCTACTTCAAAACCAGGTCCCTTTCCTCCTTTAGACCAAACCTCATAATGAAAATTTAAATAATTAATTACATCTGAACTTAAAGCCCAATTAAATTGATCATAAAAACATGTAATTTCTACAGGATAAATAAGACACCCTGTAGACGAAAAATTAGATAATAAAAAAAAGAAACTCGGTAAAAATAAAAAAGCTAAATACTTTAATTCAATGTATATTTTTATCGTCGCACTTTTTTTTTCTATCAAAAATAAAGTTAATAAAAAAAACAAAGAATAAATCAAAAGAATAAATTTAGTAGTAATTGCAAAAACAAGTAGTAACAAAGATAGTTTGAGAATATTATTCTTAATATCATTTGTTAAATTTTCATTAAAAATTATTTCAAATATATAAAATAAATAAATACACACAATGATTTGACCTGCTACGTCTGAACCATATTCTGCAATCCTACTAAATTTACTTAAAAACAAAATTAAAAATAATGATAATAATATATTTGATATATTCGAATTTAAATTCGATCTGTAATAAATCTCCGTCAAAATAAACAAAACAAAAAAAACTAAAAAAATAAGATTTGGTAGATTAAAAAGATAATGATCAAAAAAAGGAAGATAAAATAATGAGTTCAACATGAATAATGAGCTAATATGCTTAAATCCATGATTTATATTACCCAATCCAAACTGTAGTTTTTGTTGAGCAAATTGTAATGAATTAGGTAAATGATAATATGAATAATCTTCATTTGTTTTTGCCATGATTAAGCCAATAAACAAAAGTGAAAAAGTTATAATCAATAAATTCAATGAAAATTTGAATTTAGAACCTAATTTAAAATATAGTAATAAAATTAATCCGAATATTATTAAGATTAAATTATGAAAATAGTCATGTGGTATAAAAATATGAGTAAAATTTGATATGATTGATAAGAAAAATAACCCAAGAATACCTATTAATCCAAGATTAGTATGAATTTTTTTTAAATTCAAAAAATCATAAAGCAAAAAGCCATAACCTATTATTGAAAAAGTAATTACCAAAGATGTAGCAAATAATATGAATATCATTTTAAATTAATTACAATATAATTTGCTTAAAGCTTATAAAATGTTCAAATAATGTAAATTTTTTTACTGTTCTTAGCCCATTAGCTTTTAATTTGAAATTGTTTTGACCTAGATTAAGTTCATTAAATTTATTTATAAAACTTTCCATGTTATTACTTTCAAAAACATATCCATTTTTTTTGTCTTTTATTAATTCTGCAGGGCCAGTTTTACAATTAGATGTCAATACTAAGGTTCTGCAAAATAATGCTTCCACAAGAACAAAACCCGGATCTTCCCAAAGTGACGATAAAATGAATAATTTTGCATTAGCCATGAGAGGAAAAACATTTTCAACATGACCTAGAATAATAATATTTTTTTCTAATTTATTTTGTATTATATAAGAATTTATTATTTTTTTATCCTCTCCATTACCAGCGATCAGTAATTTAGCATTTGGAGATTTTAAAACAATTTTGTGAAAAGCTTTACACAAAAAAATAAAATTTTTTTGTGTCGTAAGTCGCCCAACAGCTAAATAATAGTCTTTATGTTTTGTAATATTTTTTGAATTACATTTTATTCTAGACTGATTTACTTCTATGATAGGATCAAATAAAGTTCTAATTTTTTTCTTGTCAACAATATTTAAATTTTTAAGATATTCCATGGTAGCAATAGTTGGGCAAGTAATATATTCAAATTTTTTTAAAGCTAGTTTCCACAATATTTTTCTTAAAAAAGTCATTCTTGGTAAACCAGAGACTCTTAGTATAAATTTAGTTTTAAAATCAAATAATAATATCAAAAGCATGGGCAAAGATGTTATTAATTGAACTACTAGATAATCTGGTTTTTCTTTATCTAAAATTTTTTTTAGTGGAATGAAAGATAACACAAACATTACAATAAAGGATAATCTGCTTTTAATTTTTCCTTTAAAGGGTAAAAATTTTCTTATCTTTTCGTATGGACTATTAAAGCAATTTATTTTTTTTTCTTCAATAACATGTTTAAAAACATTAAATTCTCCAAAAAAATTGATTATAAAACATTCATAATTTTTAGAGTATTTTTGAAAAGAGTATGCTGAATTAATTACAGCTTTAGGTGTTGCTATTGGAGATAAAAAAGGAGACCAATAATAAATTTTTTTTTTCAAAGTATTTTTAATTTAAAATTATAGTGTATTAATAAATCGTGTTAATAATAATAAAATTTAACATATAAAACAATTAAATATAAAAAATATCATGGAGGATTTCAATTATAAGTTAGATAATTTTTTGTTTCCACATATATATCAAATTCAAGATCCAATAATTTTAGAACTTGGTGTGCAAAAAGGTAGATCAACTAAAAAATTTTTGCAACTTTGTAACAAAAATAATGGAAAACTTTTTTCAGTTGATTTAGATGATTGTTCAAATGTATCTAAAGATAAAAGGTGGAAATTTTTTCAAACAAGAGATGATAATTTTGAGTTTATTAAATCCCAAATTCCAAATAAAATCGATGTATTGTTTATTGATACACTTCACGAAGCTAATCATGTAAAAAAATTAATCTATGAATATTATCCTTTGTTAAATACTAATGGATACATATTTATAGATGATATTTCGCATTTACCTTATTTGAAAAATTCACAAAGAAACAATTTCTATTGTGAAATTAATAATCAAGAAACACTTAAAATGTTACTTGAGATTTACTCAGAAAATTCAGAAAATATAGATATAAGTTTCTCATTTATCTCTAGTGGGTTAGCAATAATAAAAAAAAAAACTGATAAAAATTTAAACCAAAGTAAAAAATTATATTTTAGAGAATTTTCGATAAAAAATTTTTCAAGAAAATTATGGAAAAAATTAAGAAGAAGCTAATAATTTTTATGCCATCAATTGATGGTGGTGGAGTTGAAAAAAATTTATTTATAATTTCAAACTTTTTATCAACCAAATTAAACGAAATAGTTTTAATTACTTTTGATAATCGATTTAATAAAATGTTTGATGATAAAATAAAAATTATTAATTTTGTAAAAAAACCTAAAAAAAACTACTCAAAATATTTTAAATATTATAAATGTTTAAAAATTTTAATATATGAAGTATTAAAAAAAAAATCTTTAGTTTTTGCATTTCAAGCAAACATATATTGTTGTTTTCTATCATTAATTTTTAATTTTGACTTAATTACAAGATCAAATTCTTCTCCTACAGGTTGGTCTAAAAATTTTTTTAAAAATCTAATTTTCAAGGTCTTATTTAAAATTCCAAAAAAAATAATTGTTAATAGTAAAGATTTTAAATCAGAAATAGATGAGAAATTTAATATCAAAACTAAATTGATCTATAATCCTCTAAATATTAGAACAATTAAAAAATCTAGTAAGCAAAATCTTAATTTTGATTTTTTTAAGAAATCAAAAATTAAAGCTATAAATGTTGCTCGGTTTACTGATCAAAAAGACCACATTACACTTTTGAAATCTGTAAATCATTTGGTATTAAAAAAAATAGATATTAAATTGTTAATAATGGGTTATGGACCAAATAGAACAAAAATTTTAAATTATATTAAAGAAAAAAAACTTTCAAAAAATATAAAAATTATTAATTTCCAAAATAATCCTTACAAATATATTGAGAAATCAAATTTATTTATTCTTACGTCCTTATATGAAGGTCTACCAAATGTTATGTTGGAAGCAATGACTTTAAAAAAATTTATTATATCATCAAATTGTCCAACTGGTCCCAGGGAGATTCTGAAAAATGGAAGTTTAGGTTACATGTTTCGACCTAAAGATTCTAATGCTTTATCTAAGTTAATTTTAAAATTTAATAATAATAAAATTATTTGTAAAAATATTTCTAACAAAGCTTATTCAAGTTTACATAGATTTGATTATAAAACTAATTGTTACAAATATTATAATGTCATAAAAGAGTTTATTTAATAATTTTCTGACAATCACTTATCCAAGCTTTTAAATAGAATATTTCTTTTTTAGATATTATTCCTTGATTAATGAGTGAATCGTAACAAGTTTTTAGATTATATAAATAATTTTTTTCACCTTTTTTTAATTTTAAGTTAGAAATAATTTCATCAATTTTTTTATCTTTTAAATACATTGGAATTTCTTGTTCAAAATCATTAAGTAAATTATGATCATTTCTAAATTGTTTCATTGTTGTTCCAAAAAACATAATATCTTTGTTGTCATTTTGTAAAATTCTTTGAGCAATTAAGCCTCTCCAAATATCTGTGCATCTCATAGTGCATGTTACAGGTAAATAAAGTAGAGGAAAAATTTTTCTAAACCAAATCGTATTTTGACTATTCAATGTAACTAAAGATTTTTTTACATTGATATTTAAATTTTTCTTAAAGTTGATATTAATTTTTTTATTTATTAATCGAAATATTGCATCAACATCTGGATTTCCTTCACACACACCTTGTTGTAAATAAAAATTGTTTCTTTTTTTAGTCTTAAACTGAATTTTACTATTTGTAATTTCATTTAATGGCAATCCTCTGGGCCAACAATTAATATTCTTTTTTAAAAAAGCGTTATAAATATTAACCCATTTATTTTTATTTTTTATAACTTTTGCCTTGTGACTTAATTTTTTGTCTTCAAAAAAATTATTGTAGGGATAATTGTCGTCATCTGTCTCAACTATTACATCGCTATCATTTTTATATGCAGTTAGATATCCAATATTTTTTCTAGCATAACTATTCATTGGGCATTTTTTTGAAAAGCTAAACTTTAAATTATTTTGATTTTTAACTGAAAAATATTCTCCATAATTTAATTTAAAGTTTTTTGGTGTTTTGTAATCACCGATCACAAGAAAAGACCATTTTTTTTTTTTACATTGATTATCAAATTTTTTAATATTTTTATTTGGAAGATTTATTGTAGTTATAACAAGGGAAACTTTCATATGACTAGGAATGTTTTATATACAAAATTTAAAATAATGCTACATAGATCGTGATGAAAAAATTATTAAGAAAATTTATCATTAAATTTACACTACAAACTCCCAGTTTAATAAAAAATATAGAAACCAACTCAAATATTTTTAAAAATGCAATAGAAAAAAAAATTATTAATAATTTAAATAATGATAGCAATATTTTAAAAAATTTAAATCTTAAAGAGCTATCTTTTGGAGATTTAAATGAAGATAAAATTTTCTATGTAATAAAAAGAACACCTGGCACTGGGATGTTTTCTAATATAACTTTTATACTTAACCATTTAAAAATTTGTGAAAAATTTGACTTTGTGCCGATAATTGATATGGAAAATTTTCACACAATTTACAATGAAAAAAATAATGTTAGAAATAATAAAAATGCATGGAATTATTACTTTAAAAATCTTAATAAATTTACTTTAAATGAAGTATATAAAAGTAAAAATGTATTGATTACTGATAATAAATTTTTTAATTTTTTTTCATATAATATTGATAAAGATATACAGCTTTCAAAATTACTTAGAGATAGAATTATAATCAATAAATACCTACAAAGATCTTACTCTAAGATTTTGAAAAAATTCAATAATAAAAATATTTTAGGAATTCATTTTAGAGGGACAAGTTACAAAAGATCAGCCGGACATCCATTGCCAGCAACCAAAAAACAAATGTACAATATTACTAAAAATATTTTAGAAAATAATCGTATAGATAAAATTTTTTTAGTCACAGAGGAACAAAATTATTTAGATTTTTTTATTAAAAAATTTGGAGATAAAGTTATTTATCTAAAATCTTCATATAGATCAAATACAAATGATGCATTTAAAATTTATCCAAGAAATTTACATAGATACAAACTAGGCAGAGAAGCTGTATTAGAGGCTATGCTTTTATCTTCATGCAAACATTTTGTTTATCTTTGTTCAAATATAAGTGCAGCTGCAATAGGATTTAATAATGAGATAAATCAATCAAGATATGAGATAGACAATGGATTTAATTCAAAAAATATAATCTATTCTCAATTTAATTGGTATATAAAAAAAATATTACCTAAATCTTTTGGAGGAATTTAAGGTGTTTATTTTTAAAAGATTTATAAAAAAAATACTGAAAAGTTTGGGATGGAAACTTGTAAAAATTAATTTAAGAAAACCTAATTCATTTGTAAATCAAAAACCGGATATTAATGAGATTACTAGTATATTGAATTCTGAAGGTATCTTGCATTTAGGAGCCCACAGAGGCAAAGAGGCTGAAACATACAGCTGGTTTAACAAGCCTGTCTTGTGGATTGAAGCAAACCCAATGATATTCGACGATTTAACAGAAAATATTAGGCCTTATTACAAACAAGAAGCTTTAAATCTTTTACTGGGAGATCAAACCAAAAAAGTTGATTTTTACATTTCAAACAAAGATGCGTCTTGTTCATCTATTTTTGATTTATCTCAAGAGGTGAAAAATGGTGAATTATGGAATGAGCATAAAGTAAAAATGATTAATAAAATTAAATTAAATATGATTAAATTTGATGACGCTGTAGAAAAATACAATATTGAATTATTTAGATACAATCATTGGATTATTGATTTACAAGGATCAGAAATACAATTTTTAAAAGGTGCGAAAAAATCTCTTTCTTTATGTAAGAGTATTTTTATTGAGATAAGCCAAAAAAAATTTTATGCAGAAGGGTCAACTTCTTGGAAAGAGTTAAAGTTTTTTCTCAATGAAAATGGTTTTATTAATAAATCTGAACCTTCTTTAGATCATTGTGATATTCTATTTACAAGAGTAGTGAATGAAAAATAAAGTTTTAATTTATGGTATATCTGGGCAAGATGGTTCTTATCTAGCTAAAAAATATTTAGACAAAAAATTTATAGTACATGGTATTTCAAGAAAAAAAGGTGAGTGGGATAAAAATTTAAAATATCTTGACATTAAAGATAAGATTAAAATTTTTAAAATAAATAAAAATTTTAATAATTTAAATTCCATTCTTAAAAATCATTATAAATACATAATACATTTAGGTGGTCAATCTAGTGTAATTAGATCTTACTCTGAATTAGAGCAAGAAACATTTGAAAGCCAAATATTGCCATTACAAATTTTTTTAGAAAAATTAAGAAATCAAAAGAAAAATAAAACTAAATTTATGTTCAGTTCATCAAGTGAAATTTTTGGATATCAACAAAAAGTAAGGCTTAATGAAAAAAGTTTAAAAATACCCCAAAGTCCATACGCTCTTTCAAAACTTATTGGGTACGAAATAGTTAAATCTTATAGAGAAATGTTTAATCTTAAAGTTTTTTCGATAATTTTCTTTAATCATGAGTCAATTTTAAGAAATGATAATTTTATATTCAAAAAGATATCTAATTATTTGATGAAAGAAAATTTTAAAAAAAAATTAGAACTTGGAAATATTGATGTCATAAGAGACTGGGGTTCAAGTGATGAATATATGAAGATAGTTTTTAATATCATGAAAAAAAATAGGGTTGATGATTATGTTCTAGCTACTGGGAATTCAATAAAGTTAAAAGAAGTAATAAAATATTTTTTTCAATATAAAGGGTTAAATTATAAAAAATTTATAGAAATTAATAAAAAATACTTTCGAAAGTATGAAGTTAAACAAAATTATGCTGATATTTCAAAAATTAAAAGAAATATTAATACGTATCCGAAAAAAAATATCAAGGATTTGATTGATAAATTTTTAAGTTATGAAAATAAATAGCATTGACTTTGTAGAAAACCCTATCCAACATGGTGGAAACAGATTACAAAAAGATTTTAAAAGAAAAAATTATGAACAACCATTGATTACTGTAATAACTGTAGTTTTAAATGGTGAAAAATATTTGAAAGATTGTTTTAAAAGCCTGCATCAACAAAATTATAAAAACATAGAACATATCGTAATTGATGGTGGATCCACAGATAATTCATTAAACATAATTAAATCATACGCGGATAAAATTGACTATTGGTGTCAAAAAAAAGATCAAGGAATTTATGATGCATTTAACTTGGGCATGAGTCTGGCAAAAGGAGACTACATTGGTTTTTTGAATTCTGATGATGAGTATGACAAAAATGCTTTTGAGCACTTAAATAAATATATTAAAAAATATCCAGATAAAGATTTTATTTTTGGGGCTGTTAAAAAACATTGGGGTGTTCTGTATGGATATAGGCCCTACAAAATAAAGTGGAGTTGGGGATTTTATTCAAGTCATTCTACTGGTTTTTTTATAAAATTAAATTCTGCAAAAAAGGTTGGTATCTATAATTTAAAATACAAATATTCTTCTGATTATGATTATTTTTATAGAATGATAGTGAAACACAAATTAAAGGGTGTTGGAACAAAAAAAAATGAATTATTTGGTTATTTTAGAAGAGGAGGTTTTTCTAGTAAAGTTAAATTTAAGGATCATTTTTTTGAAGAAATTAATATAAGGCTAGATAATAAACAAAATAAAGTTTTAATTTTAATTATATTTATTTATAAATTTTTCAAACATTTTAAAAAAATTTAAATGAGAATATTAATTACAGGTGTAACAGGATTCATTGGAACAAATACAGCTTTAAATTTATTAAAAAAGAAACATACTATTTATGGCTTAGATAATTTTGATAAATTTAACTCAACTCAACTTAAAAAATTTAGACTAAGTAAATTAAAAAAGTTCAAAAATTTTAGTTTTAAAAAAATTGATATTACAAATAAAAAATCTTTGGATAAATATATTTCTTTTTGTAAAGTTGACGTAATAATACATCTTGCTGGTCAAGCGGGAGTGCGATACTCATATTTAAATCCATCAAAATATATTAGCTCAAATATTTTAGGTTTTTTAAACTTAGTTTTTTCAGCAAAAAAAAATAAAATTAAAAGAATTTTATACGCATCTTCTAGCTCTGTTTATGGTGACAGTAATAAATTTCCACTGAAGGAAAATCAAATACTTAAACAAATAAATATCTATGCGGTAACAAAAATGTTAAATGAAAAAATTGCACAAACTTATAGTAAAATCTCAAATATTAATTTTATAGGTTTAAGGTTTTTTACTATTTATGGTGAATTTGGAAGACCCGACATGTTTTTATTTAAAATGTTTAAATCATCAATAACAAAAAAAAAATTTTATTTAAATAACCATGGTAACCATGAAAGAGATTTTACATATGTAAATGATGTGGCTTTAATTATAGAAAAGTTATTGTCTAAAAAATTAAATAATAACATCATATTAAATATTTGCTCAAATAATCCAGAAAATATTTTAAAAATTACTCAATTATTTAAAAAAAAAAATGATCTTAAAGTAAAGCAAATAAATAAACATAAAGCTGATATTTTAAAAACTCATGGAGATAATACTAAATTAAAGAGAACTATTAAGTTTAAAAATTTTTCTAAATTTAAGGATAATATTTTTAGATTATATAAATGGTATCAAGAAAATAATATCTATAAATTTTAACTTAAATATTTTTATAAATTTTTAAAATTTTAGCTGTAGATTTTTATCTTAAAAATTATTTAAAGTTTAATTTAAATTTGAAAGTTTTAATAATTTTGGACTATCTTCTAAATAAAGAAAATAAACTTTTTCATCAAAATCATATATAATATCTCTTATTCTTTCACCTATATAAATTTCCTCAACAAGATTAAAATCATTATTTTTAATTTCTAATATATAAATTTTTTTTTCCTTTAAAGAAGTAACAAAAAATTGATTTTTTTTTGAAAAAAAATTCTTTTCAATTTCTGATATGCCAATACTTTTTTTAAAGTAAAATAATGGTTCTACAAAACCATATTTATTATGATCTTTGTAAAGAGGTGCATACTTTTTTGAATATGAATTTATTGGTATAATATCATAGTGGTTTCCGTACGATACAATCGGCCAACCATAATTATTTTGGTTTAAATTTTTATTTAAGTCTATGATATTAATTTCATCACCGCCTTTAGGTCCATGCTCTGTTGAAATGAGTGTGTTATCGTCATAAGAAAAAATATCTAATCCTTGTTGATTTCTATGACCCATAGAAACATGTCTATATTCATTATTTTTTGGATCAATTTCTATAATTTTTCCAAAATCACTATTTTTGTCCTGAGGAGATTCCCAATTATTATAATCTCCAATAGTAAGATATATTTTTTCATTTAAATATTCTATTCTTCCTCCATTTTGGTGGCCATTAAAATATTTAAAATATTCTATTCTTTTCTGTATTTCTGCACACTCTTTGGATTTGAAAACTTCCGTAAAATCTAAATAGAGTAAATTAATTTCTGCGCTAAATAGAGAAGTATTATAACAATTAGGTTTAATTTCTTGTGTTAAGCTAATATAGATTTTATTATTTACTATTTTAGTATCTTTTATTCCTGTCCAAATTATGCTGCCATCAAATAATTTATCTTTGATAAGATTTGTTTTAATCTTAGTAAAATTTTTTTTTTTTCTATTAAATATTTTTTTGTCAAAATAAATAATCTCTCCGGAAACATAAGTAACTATCAAATTATTCTTAAAAATTTCAAGGTACCCATTAGGTTTAATATTTTCAAATTTTTTTTCTATATCAAATGGAATAATAATTGTTTCGGCTAGATATTTATTATTAATATTTTTTTTTTCATACTTACCAAGATTCAGTTTATTATTTAATATTTTATTTTCTTTTTTAAGCTTTTTATTTTCTATTTCAATTTCTCTATATAATTTTTCGGTATTTGATACATTTCTTAATTTAATAGGTAGATAAAATAATGTATCTTTTAGAAAATTTTTTATTTTTGAAGGTGTATTATCTTTAATATATTTTGCATATCTGTTTTGATGATCTTGGGAAACTAAATAAACTCCAAGAATGAAGAATGTAACAATAAAAAATATAATATATAACAAATTTTTCATATATCTAAATTATTTTTCTGTACACATTTAAAGTTGACTTTGCACACATTTCCCAAGTGAATTGTCTTACTTGAAATTTTCCTTTTTTTATCAAATTATTTGTCACACTTTCATTATAAACTGTTCTTATTATTGCATCTTGAATCGAGTCAGTAATCTGTGGATCAAAATATTGTGCTGAATTACCAGCAACTTCCGGCATACTACTCGTATTGCTACAAATTACTGGACAATTGAATTCCATCGCTTCTAAAATTGGTAGCCCAAATCCCTCATATAATGATGGGTAAATTAGAGCTTTAGCATTTTTATAAAGATGTGAAAGTGTTAAGTCATCCCCTTCTATATGAATAATATTATTTAGATTTAAATTTAGACTTTTAAACAAAGCTTTTTCTTGGTTTGAAAATTTTATATTCCCAAAACATACTATCTTAAAATCTTTTTTTAATTTTTCTGAATTTGAAAATGCTTTAATAAATCTTATAAAATTTTTATAACCTGCTCTTTTACCAACAAAAAGTAAATAGTTCTTATTTAAATTATCAAATTTTATATCAGGTATCTTCAATATTGAATCTTCCTTTAAACTATTAGACAAATAAACTACTTCAATCTTTTTCCTGTCAATTTTATAAATATCCATTAAATCATTAGCTGTATTTTCTGAAATACAAATTATTCTATCAGCATTTTCAATTGCATTTTTCTTTGGTCTATAGTTTGCATTTTGGCCATACTCAAAAAAAAATTTTTCATGAATTAGATCATAAACTGTAATTACGGTAGGTGTTAATTTTTTATAACCATTTTCAAAATAAGTTTGATGAACTACTTCAGGTTTGAAACTTTTGATATTTGACTCAGTAAACATATTATTCGTGGGATCTAAAATAACTTTATTAAATTTATTTTTAATTTTACCAGGGATAAATTTTCTAAATCTATTTGAAATTTTTAAACCCGATAGCACTTGCTTTGGTAATTGACTCAAATAACTATTTATATATAAAGGTGATGAAACTTTTATATCATGGTCATAATTTTTAATAATTTTATTGATAAGGTTTATAAAATATCTTGAAGGTCCTCCATATTCTTGATTCCAGAATATCTGATGATCATAAAGAATTTTCATTATTTCTTTTTTAATTGCCTATCTACAACCTCATAAATATCATCACAATATTTAAGAGTTTGAGCTTTATGAGAAGCAATTATAATTGTTTTTTCCAAATTAAAAATATTCTCAATAATTTCGAACTCAGTTTTTTCATCTAGTGCGCTAGTAAACTCATCAAATATTAAGACTTCAGATTCCCTATAAATGGCTCGTGCAATACAAATTCGTTGTAATTCTCCTCCTGAAATTTTTGAACCTCCTTCCCCAACAATAGTTTTCAATTTAAATTGAGATTTCTCAATAAATTCATCCAAATTTGCAATCTTTATTGCCTCATATAATTTTTTTTTATCAATTAAATTTTCACTTTGATTAAAAGTTATATTGTTAATTATACTTTCATCTAACAAATATGTAGATTGAGAAACGAAAGATATTTTTTTTTTCCATAAATTAGACGAATTTATTAATAATTTTTTATCTATTTTAACAGTTCCTGATGTGGGTTCTAATAAACCCATGATAATATTTAATAATGTACTTTTTCCACTTCCTGTCTGTCCAATAATTCCAATTTTTGAGTTTTTTTTTATTTTTAGGTTTATATTTTCTAAAATTTTATTATTAAATTCCGTAGCAAAACTTACATTTTCAATAGTAATTTCTTCTTTAAAATCTATTGGTTCGTTAATGTCAATTTTTAAATCCTTTTCTTTTTCACTTTCAAATTCAGCATTTATAATATCTACAGATGGTTTAATAAAAATTATCAACTGAATGTTAACAGCTAATTTATTTATCGACGGTAACAATCTAAAAAAAGCATAAGCATATAAACCAATAATACTTATAGCTTTAGTTTTTTCTGGCTCATGAAAAAAAATAAATATTGAAATACCTATGATTAAAAAAATACCTATTTGTTCAAATAGCACTCTTGGAAATTGTTGGTAAATTGAAAGTATTCTGTTGTTACGACAATAATCAACAAGAATATTTGTATATTGATATGCAAATGTGTCTTTTAACTGATATATTAAGATCTCTTTAAAGTTACCATATCCTTGCTGAGTTTCTTTTAGTAATTTGGAAAATAAAACTTGATCATTTTTTCCCATAGTGAGAATTTTTTTTTTGGTAAAAAAGATATAAATCAAAAATATTATTAAAGTAAAAGTAATGATAATAGCTGTAGAAACAGGCGATATATACAATAAGACTATGCTTATACCTATCAAAATTAAAATTTCTGTTACTAATACTAAAATCCCATCTATTCCTTTTATAATTTTAGGTATTTCTTGATGAAGATTTCTTATTAATTCTGAAGTATGTGTGTTAATAAAAAAATTATAATTTTTACCTAAATATTTTATATGTAATTTTTTTGACAACTTATTTCTTAAAAGCTCAATAAATTTTGCCTTGTATATTATTATAAATGACAAAAAGACATTTTTAATAAAAAATATTATTAGTAATAAAATTAAACTATAAATAATTAATGAATTTTTTGTAAAATTAAGATATGTTTTTAATAAATTTAAAGATGGGTATTCGTTAATAAAATTTTCGTTTAAAACAAGCTGTATTACTGGAAAAATGATACTTATACTTAGCATTTCTAATAATGTTCCAGCAACTATTAAGCAAAGCATATAAAAAGTTTTTTTTTTATCATTTTTATCTAATAATAAACCAAACCTCTTTATTGCATTTAAAAACGATAAAAATAGATTAAAAAATTTTAGCTGCATTTTTTGTTAATAAAAATTTATATTCACTTAATAAGTTTTTTTGACCTTATTCCACTTAAACTTACTTTTGTTTCAAGTAAATTAAATATATTTTCACTCCCTTTTTCACATTGAGTAATTTTTTTAAAAATTTTATCTAAATTATCAAAATATTTTTCTAGAATTTTATTCTCATGCGATATAGATGCATATATTACATTTGATGCGAGTATATTTTGTTTTAACATTTCTTGAGACAAATACGTTTTATAGGCAAGATGATTATCACTTTTAAATAAAAATTTTGGTAGAGCATCAATACCTACAATATCTATTTTTAAAGAATTTAGGTTTGATATATCAGCCCAGTTTTTTTTTATTTTAATTCCTATTTTCGTTATCCTTTCCCAAGAATTAATTTTTTTCATTTCTTTAAGTGTTTGTAACGCTGCTACGGATCCAATTCTTTCAGTCCAAAACGTACTACTTATAAATGTGGATTTTAACGCTTCCATAATTTCTTGTTTTCCAACTATTGCATTGATACCATATCCATTTCCTAGAGCTTTTCCAAAAATACAAATATCTGGGGTAATTTTATATTTTAAATGTAAGCCACCATATGTTTCTCTAAAACCTGAGGTACATTCATCAAAAATTAAAACTATTTTATTTTTTGTGGCTAAATTTCTAACTTTCTTTAAAAATCCATTTTTTGGTTTTTGATCTCTCTCCACCTCCATTTTGATTACACCTATTTTATTTTTCATAACAATTTTTTTTAATTGTTCAAAGTTATTGTATTCAAAGGGATGAGCAGTATTTATAAGTTTTTTAGGTACACCAGAAATATTTAAATCTTTGATTAAATAATCATTTAAATTACTTTTTTTTTTTAAATTTGCAGACAAATACCAATCATGCCATCCATGGTATCCACAAATGGCAATATTATCTTTTCCACTATAAGCTCTTGCTATTCTGATAGCTACTGCATTAGCCTCCCCACCAGATCTAGTGAACCTAACATTTCCAGCCCAAGGGTTTAATTCAATTAATTTTTCTGCTAACAGTATTTCATCTATTGAATTTAAAGATGACATATTGCCAGTATCAACAACTTTTTTAACGCGTTTATCAATTTCTGAATGTGAATATCCCAATGAGTTAGTGCCTATACCCATTAAAAATAAATCATTAAATTTATTTCCATCGAGATCCCATACTTTACAACCTTTTGTTTTGCTAAAATAAGCTGGCCATCTTGTAGGTAATTGCAAATCTGGATTTTTAGAAAATAACATTGTTCCACCTGGTATAACTTTTTTTGCTCGAAACCAGAACTTTTGACCTGTATTTAATTTCATGTTTAAATTTAATATTATTTCAATAAAATATTAGCTCTTGTATCAATATTATCAAATTTGCGTAAACCATTAATTTTTTTAGCCTCGATATTTCTTTTAAAAAGTTCATTAATATTCATAAATTGCTGAATATTGTCTACACCAACTACTATGCTATCAGGGTTAACAGATCTAACATAATCAATAGCTAACTCTAATTTAGTTAATTTTTTTTTTTTAGATAAATTATGAATAGATAGTAATGCTTTTTTAATATTTTTGTTAATTCTTTGTTTTTTTATATAAAATATGTTTTTTAACAAAAGTCCCTGAAAAAAAATTGATCTAACTTGTGATTTTATATCGATCTTTTTGAGATAATTTACAAATGATTTATCAAAATTTTTTTTATTTATTGGGTTTAATGGAAATTGAACAACTTCAGGTTTGAAATACTTTAACGAAATATTAAGTTCATCTTTGCCATAAATAGATATACCAATATTTTTTATAAGCTTTTTATTTTTTAAATCCTTCAAAACACTTAAAAGTTCTTTACCCTCATTAGTTTTTAAATTATTCACATTATGAAATAGCATTGTTTCATAATTTTTTTTTTTTAAATATTTAAGATTTATTCGAATATTTTTTTCTAAATTATTTAAAAATTTTAATTTATTAAATTTAGGTAATCTTATTTTACTTATAATTTTTAAATTTTTTTTTCTAACTAAACTTAAATTTTTAAGATCATACTTATAGGCTAATGCTGTGTCTAAAGTATCTATGTGATTATTTAATAAAAATTCATTTAATCTAGTATCTGGAATATGTTGAGATCTTAAAATTCCATAATCCGAATTAAAATTTGCAGTTCCGTAAATTATTTTAATCATTTATAAAAATATAGCAAAGTTATTTAATTTTTTTTAACAAATCAAAGTCGTCTTTAGTATCAATATCTATTGATAATTCTCTTTTCATAAAATAACCACTCAGTTTATTGCCATAAAAACTTTTATTTTTAATAAACCTTTCTGTTCTGGCAAAATATGTACTTCCATTATCTACATAAATTTTTCCACGACCAATTGAATTAGTCTTTTTATTTACTAACTCAGGGAATAATGGTTTTAAATATTCTTTATTTTTAAATAGAGCTTGATGTGGTGGAAAATTATATTCCGATACTGCTATTACAAAATCATTTTTACTTTCTTTAATAAGTTTATAAGATTTTTTAATGTCATCTGCTTTTCTAAGTGGGGATGTTGCGTAAAGACAGCAAGTAAAATTAAAAAAAAAATTTTTTAATTCAAAATATTTTAAAACTTCTAAACATACCTCGTTAACCTTTGCTTTATCATCAGATAGTTTTTTTGATCTTTTATGAAGAATTATATTTTTATATTTTGAGCAAATATTTAATATTTTTTTTGAGTCTGAAGAAACAACAATTAAATCAAAAATATTTGCTTTTATTGCGTTTTCTATTGTATGTCTGATCAAATGCTTTTTCTTAAACTTTAATATATTTTTATTCTTAAGTCTTTTTGAGCCACCTCGAGCAGGTATAATGCAGATACAATTTTTAATTTTTGTCATTTATAGATATCACTTAATTTAATATTGTAATTTTTTTTTAAATTTTTTTTTAATTTGAAATTTTTATATTTTATGAATTCATCTGGCTGAATGCCATATCCAGGTCTTTTAAATTTATATTGAAGATCTTTTAATTTTGTATTTTTTTTTTGATCTTTATCTAAATATAATGATCTTCTCACATCACTTGAGATATTTACTTTATTTGGCCGAACTTTAATAATGCTTCCATTAATTTGTTTAATTTTACCAAAAATATTTTTTTTAATAATTTCCTTAGGTTTTAAAGTTCCTTTCATTATATCTCTCAAAATATCTACATAATCTGGAAGTTCATAGGTATTTAGCGCCATACAATGCTCAATTGATGGATAATGCTTATTTTCACTAATAGTTTTTTCTAAAACATCTATATTTTTTGTAGTTGCTAATATAGAGATATCGTGACCTGGAGAATGATCAGAAAATCCTATGCATACGTTAAATCTATCTTTTAAGTAATTTAGATAATTTAAATTAACCTTATTTAAAATTGTTGGATATCCAGGGGGGCAATGATGAAGTGTAATATCAGTGTTTTTATATCTAAATTTTTCTTTGAGTGTTTTAATTACATTCTCTATTTGGGCTAAAGAACCTCCACCTGTATCTAATTGGATCTTAATTCCTGTTTTTGCAACCTCTTCTATTAATTGAAGATAATTCAAATCTCCTGAAGCAATTTTGATTTCTTTACATCCAATTTTTTTAAGAAAGAGAATATCTTTCTTAGAGCCTACAGTTGCAAAAAAATCTAGATTAAGACTGTCTGCATATAATTTTAATTTTCTCCAATCACTATAAGTTAACATTCTTTTTTTTAACAGACTATAAATAGTGTTTTCTTTTAATATCAATCTATTATCTGAATAAATTTTATATTTAATTTTAATTTTTTTATCTGCCATTATTTCATTAGCATCAATAATCTGGAATTTAATGGCATCTGCTCCTGCCATTGCTGCACTAAAAATTAATTTTTTAGCTGATTTAAATCCGTTATGAGTTGGTCCAGCCTCAAAAACTATTTGGATTTTCTTATTTTTCATTTTCAATATTTTTTATTTTTTTTTGTGAATACAAGGTCTTTTGAATTAATAAAATTTTCAATATTTTTTAAATTTTTATCAAAATAATTATCTGAGTAAATTCTTATCCATTCTTCATAAATTTTATAATTATTCAAATTATGATAACCTTGAATATTTTTTATAGTAGAATTTAAGTCTCTAAAAAACCAATTTTTATCACAATAATCATAATGCATATAATAACATGCCGCTATTTCATTAATGTTAATATTAGGTCGTAAATTAGTATTTTTTATCATTTTTTCATAATCTTCTAAACTTTTGGCGTGAAAATTAAACTTATAAGCTTCGTGCATATTTCTTCTTGATGCATTGATTACTTTAATCCCATGATATGCGTATTCGTGTGCAATAGTACCTGATACAGTCAATACACAATTAATCTTATATTTATTTATCAATTCATTGTGTGATGTATTGGGGTTAATTAGGATGAATTTAGAGTCTCTTATAAGTCTTTTTATTACTTTTCTCGTATAAATTTGATACGATTTATACTTTTCTTTCATTATTGGATGAGTTTTTATCAACCAAGTAAATGAGCTGGATTTACTTAAATCACTTAAATATTTTATCCACTCATACATATCAGGAAAAATAAATTTTCCATAAACATGTGGAGCATCAACAAAATCATGAGGTGCAACTAAAACTTTATATCTATTTTTTGTAAATTTCAAAAATTTATTTTTAACTTTATTTTTACTAAACGAAGTTGACGTCATATAGTTGACATCTTCAAGAGAGCCTTCAAATCTTGATTTTAAAGATCTTTTTGCAGCTTCAATATATTCTAATTGTTTTTTTTTCTTAAATTTTAAAAAAATACTTTTATATTTTTTTGTTATTGAATATTTAAATATATTGTTTTTATTTATTCTAGAAAGTCTATCATGATTAATAATAAATGCTTCTCCATTATTTTTATGAGCACAAATCCTTGAAGGTAAACCTAAAGCGTAGACATTATGGGAGCACAATACTAAATTTATTTTTTTTTTAATTATAAAATCATTCCATAAGAAATATAATTGCAAAAAATTTTCTAAAAAATCTAAAAATTTTTTTGAATTTATGTCAATAGTAGGTTTTAAATCATAATTTTTTTTTAAATAAGTGTCATAAATAAGATCACCAATCAAAATACCATCAATTTTTATGTTATTAATGTCTTGTTTTTTTTTAATTGTTTTGAGTATTTTGTCTTTTTTTATTAAAGATAAATTTCTTATTTTACTGTCAATTTTGAACTCGATGAAATTGTTCACTCCTAATGACTTATATATCCCAAATGTTCCAACACTAAAAAATACTGCGATTGTTTTTTTTATTTTTTGAATAAAATTATATTCTATATCGTATGTGAGTAATAAGTGACTTCTGTAAGCATAAAAATTACAATCATTATTTTTTTTTAAAATATTTAAAAAAGCAGATAAAGCTATGTGCATAAAGCAAAATGCATTGAATTCGACTAATACATTTTTTTTATTTCTGCTCTTAGTATTATTTTTTTTTTGTACTTTAATATTTAGTTTTTTAAATAAGAAAAAAGCTCTAAATTTGTAAAAATAATTTATAATTTTCATCTATTTTTTTTTAACAATAATTACTAATTTGAAAATATCATTAAAGCTTAAAATTAGTTGATTATTTAAAGTTATTGAACAACCTAGAGTTAAGTTTCATTTTTTTTGTATCAACTTTCTTCCACTAAACAATTTTTTTTATTTGCTTTAAATTAAAATAATCTTTGTTATTAAGGGAATTATACTCAAACCCTATTTTAACTTTTTTACCTTTTTCTTTTGTTTGTGGGTCTTTAAAAAAATTTTTTGGTTTATTAAAATTAAATTCTGGAGCAATTACATAATAATCTTTAAATTCAATTGAATGATGACTAGAATCACCTGGTAAAAGTATCTCGTGCAATTTTTCTCCAGGCCTTAATCCAATTTCTTTAACTTTTACATTATTTTTAAGAGCAAATGCTAAATCTAAAATTTTAACAGATGGTATTTTGGGTATAAATATTTCACCTCCTTGCATTCTAATTAGATTTCTAAATGTAAACTCAACACCTTCGTTAATATTTAGCCAAAATCTTGTCATTTTAAAATCTGTGATAGGTAGAAATTTTTCATTGTTTTTGATTTTATCCTTAAAGAAATCAACAACTGAACCTCTAGACCCAAAAACATTTCCATATCTTGTTATTGAAAATTTTGTTGTTCTACCGCCAGATATATTATTTGCCGCCACAAATAGTTTATCTGAACACAACTTTGTTGCACCATAGAGATTTATTGGATTTGCTGCCTTATCTGTTGATAGCGCCATAACTTTTAAAACATTATTTTTGATTGATGCTCTAATTATGTTATCTGCACCATTGATGTTTGTTTTAATTGTCTCTGTTGGATTATATTCAGAGGCAGGAACTTGTTTTAAAGCTGCTGCATGAACAACAAAATCTACATTTCTTAAGGCATAATCTGTCCTATCATAATCTCTGATGTCTCCAATAAAATATCTAACAATTTTTTCAAACTTTGAAAACTCAATTTGCATTTCAAACTGCTTAAGTTCATCTCTAGAAAATATAATTACTTTTTTTGGTTTTTGTTTTAATAAAAATCTCAAGGCTGATTTTCCAAAGGTACCAGTACCTCCAGTAATTAAAATAGTTTTATTTTTGAACATTTAAATGATTTTTTACTTGTATAAAGTATTTATTATTAATTTCCAATTTTTAATATATATAATTAAACTTAATTATCATATTAGTTTAAAAAAGTCCTTTAGTTTTTTTATAACATACATTTGTTTTTTGAAACTCAACTCATAATATATTGGAAGACTTATAGTTGATTGATGATAATATTTTGAGTTTTTAAAGACTTTATTATCATTAAATATTTTAAATTCATAGATTGGGATATAATGATTTTGAAGAAAAATTTTATTCTTAAGCATGTATTTAAATAGTTTATCTTTAATATTTATTTTTTTAATTCTGATTACATAAAGATGAAATGATGATAAATAATTTTTTTTGAATTTAAATATTTCAATTTGATTTATTGATGACAGGTGCTTATCATAAATTTTAGAAATTTTTCTTCTTTTATTGATAAATTTACTAATTTTACTAAGTTGACTAATTCCTAATGCGCACTGTATATCTGTAAGCCTAAAATTCAAAGAATTGTGATAAACATCATATTTCCAATGTTTATCATGATTTCTTTGAATGCCGTGCGATCTTAGTAAAATCAATTTGTTAAATAGTGATTTTGAATTTGTTGTAATAATCCCACCTTCACCTGTGGTGATTGATTTAAGGGGGTGTAATGAAAATGTTGAAATATCGGCATGCTTACATGATCCTATTTTAAATTTTTTATCTTTAATTTTATATTTCGCTCCTAGAGCATGACATGCGTCTTCAATTATCACTGAATTAAAAATTTTTTTTAGTTTTTTAAAATTTTCAGCATTTTCAGGATAACCAGTATGATACATAACAATTATAGCCTTTATGTTCTTTAAATTAAATTTTTTACAACAATCTTTTATATTCTGGGGTGTCATTTGACCTGACTTTGGATCTACATCAGCAAGATATATTCGAGCACCAAGAATAGATGCAGCATTATAAGAAGCAACAAATGTAATTGATGGCATGATCACTACATCTCCATTAGTTACGTTTATTGCACGCATTGCCATAAACAAGGCAGACGTTCCATTGCTACATGTCACTGAATATTTACAACCAAGGTAATTATTTATTTTTTTTTCGAACTTTTGTACTTCTGAGCCAGTTGTAATTTTGTCGTTTCTAAGAGCCTTGGATACAGATAATATATCATTTTTATCAATATATTGCTTACCATAAGGAATTATTTTCATTATTTTTGATTAGTCAAATCCTAACCTGAGAGTTTATTTAATAAATTCGAAATTTTTTTATCATCATAATTAATTTTTCTCATGATTTTAGCTGCACCTTTTGGGTCTAGCTTAAATGCTAATCTAAGGATATTCATCCAATTAACATTATTTTTTGATCTTATTTTTTCAATTTTTGAAATTATAGTGAGATATTTGTTATTTGAACTCATGGTAATAATATATATTAGATTAAAATGAAAATACAAATATTAATCAGTAAAAACTCGTGGGCTATAGATTACCAAAGTAAGATAAAAACAAAAATTAGCAAATTTAGCTCTGATGTAAAACTTATTCACAGCCATAAAATTCTAAAAAAAAATTATGATATCAATATAATCTTTAGTTATTTCAGAAAAATTCCTCTAAAATACTTAAAACTATCAAAAATTAATCTAATTCCACACGAATCTGATCTACCAAAAGGTAAGGGAATGTCTCCTCTAACTTGGCAAATTTTGAGAGGAAAAAAGAAAATTTTTTTTTCCCTTATTGAAGCAAGCTCTAAGATTGATAGTGGATTAATTTATTATAAAAAAGAAATAGATATACCAAAACACATTTTATTTGATGAATTAAAAAAATTACAATTGAATGAAAATTTAAAATTAATAATAAAATTCATTAAATTTTACGCGAAGAATAATGAAGCTCCAAATGGAAAAAAACAAAAAGGCAAAAGTACTTTTTTTAAAAAAAGAAGTCCTAAAGATAGCAAAATTAAGATAAATAAATCAGTTTTATCGCAATTTAATTTATTAAGATCAGTAGACAACAAAAACTATCCAGCCTTTTTTTACATGTATGGAAAAAAATACTTAATAAAAATTAGTAAAATATGAATTTTTTAATTATTACAAAAAAAAAATGGAACTCTAATAATTTTAAAAAATTAAATAAAAATATCTTTATATTGCACAAATTGAATCTATCTAAAATAGAAAAAATAAACCCTAATATTATATTTTTTATACATTGGTCTCAATTTATTAAGAAATCTATATTTAAAAAATATCTTTGTATTCAATTTCATAGTTCTCAACTTCCAAAAGGAAGGGGGGGTAGCCCCATTCAAAATCAAATTATGCTAAATATAAAAAAAACTAAAATATCTGCATTTAAAGTTTCTGAAAAATTGGACTCTGGACCAATTTGTTTACAAAAAGATCTTTCACTTAGAGGAAGTGCTGAAGATATTTTTAAAAGAATGGAGAATAAGTCAATTTTAATGATTAAACAAATTATAGAGACAAAAAATTTAAAGTTTAAAAAACAAATTGGTAAGCCATCTTTTTTTAAAAGAAGAAAACCATCTGAAAGTAAATTGAATTTCTATAAAACTCCAACAATTAATAAGTTATATAATTTTATTAGAATGTTAGATGCTTCTGATTATCCAAAAGCATTTATAGAATTAAATAAATTTAAATTCATATTTAATGATGTAAAGATGAAAAAACATAAAATAAATGCTAGAGTAGAAATAATAAAAAAATGAAAAATAAAAAAATATTAATCATAGCAGCACATCCTGATGATGAAATTCTTGGATGTGGGGGGTCTATATCAAAATTAAAAAATGATAATTATATAGAAGTAATATTTATGACTAATGGTGTTTCTTCTAGAGGAAGAAATAAAAAAAAGATATTTGAAAGAAAAAAAGCTTGCTTTGATTTATTTAAACATCTTTCATTACCGAGGCCCACAATTTTTAATTTTCCAGATAATCAGATGGACAAAATTCCTTTATTAAAAATCATAAAAAAAGTTGAAAAAAATATAAGAAATTATAGACCTGATACTATTATTACTCATTTTTCAAACTGTTTAAATATCGATCATAGGATTACTTTTGAAGCAGTTATAACTGCCTGTAGACCTGTCAACAATTTAAGTGTTAAAAAAATTCTCAGTTTTGAAATTCAATCGAGTACAGATTGGGCACTATTTAAAGGTAAAAATTTTCAACCAAATTATTTTATAGATATCTCTAAACATATTAAAGATAAAATTAATTATATTAGATTTTATAACGAAGAATTGAGGAATTATCCACATAGTAGATCTATACCCGCAATTAAAGCTTTAGCAAGTGTGCGAGGTACTAGCTGTGGTGTAAAGTACGCGGAAGGTTTTTATTTAAATAGATTTGTTGATTAAAATATCGATGCAGAGAATTATAAATAGAATGTTTAATAAAAGATATCCGCCAGTTTTAATTGCTGAGATTTCTGCAAATCATAACGGATCAATTAAGAAAGCAAAAAGATTAATCCTTACCGCCAAAAAAAATGGTGCTGATTTAGTAAAACTTCAAACTTATGAACCACGCAATATGACTATTAATTCCTCAAGAAAGGATTTTTTAGTCAAAGATGGTTTATGGAAAGGTTATAAATTATGGGATTTATATGAAAAAGCCCAAACACCTCTAAGGTGGCAAAAAGAATTATTTGACTACTCAAAAAAAATTGGAATGCCATGCTTTAGCACCCCGTATGATGATGAGGGAGTGAACCTTCTAAAAAAACTTAATAGCAAATTGTATAAGATTTCTTCTTTTGAAATGAAAGATAGTACTTTAGTTAAAAAAATTTGTAAAATTGGAAAACCTGTAATAATTTCTACAGGCTTAGCTAATGTAAAGGAAATAGCTGAAGTTTACAAAATTGCAAAAAAATCTGGCTGTAAAAAACTAATACTTTTATATTGTGTAAGCTCCTATCCAGCAAAAAATACAGACTTTAATTTAAATAATATTGATATATTAAAAAAAAAATTTAAATGTGAAATCGGTTTTTCAGATCATTCTACAGATAATTCAGTAGCTATGTTGGCTATTTCAAAAGGAGTAAGAGTTGTGGAAAAACATATTGCTTTAGAAGGCCAAAAGGATGGGCTAGACATTGAATTTTCAATAAAAGGTAAAGAAATTAAAAAATTTAAAAAAGATATGATGAAGGCATGGACTTTACTAGGTAGAAAAAAGTTTATTAGAACAGGTAACGAGCTTAAAAACATAAAGTTTCAAAGATCAATTTATGTTGTTAAAAATATTAAAAAAGGTGAGTTGTTTTCAACAACAAATATAAAAAGAATTAGACCTGGCTATAGTTTGGCTGCAGATAAGTGGAGTTTTATTGTGGGAAGAAAATCTAAAAAGAACTACTCAGTAGGTTCAAGAATAAAAATAAAAGATTTATAGCAAAATCTTATCTTAATCTTTAGATAAATTATTTAGTTAATTAAATGTAAAAAATATTTTAGTAACAAATAAACAATAACTATTATTTGAAAATTTTTTTCAGTGCATAAATCAAGCCAATTGAGCTATTAGTACTGGTCAGCTGCACGCATTACTGCGCTTCCACATCCAGCCTATCAACGTGGTGGTCTACCACGGCTCTATAGGAAGAA
>Ga0181606_10000329_pt1 | contig 38402 bp, 31 predicted proteins | sample 041ome_10_FD_132994 | JGI IMG/M metagenome (GOLD analysis project Ga0181606, IMG submission 132994) | Coastal salt marsh microbial communities from the Groves Creek Marsh, Skidaway Island, Georgia - 041412US metaG (megahit assembly) | ecosystem: Environmental > Aquatic > Marine > Intertidal... | reverse complement strand
GCGTCGGTGCTGCCGGGATCCGGACCGTAGAAGGCGGGCAGGGAGATCACGCCGATGGAGGAGACCTTGCCGTCCTCCGCGGTCGGGACTTCGAAAATGGCGCCGCGGGCGCGGGCCGAGTCGAGGTTCACGACGTCGCGGGTGATGACGATTTCCTCGCGGGTGGAGCTGTCGACGGCGTCGGCCGGCTGGATGGTCAGGTGCACCTTGGTGCCCTGGTTGCCCCGGATCATGTCGACGATCTTGCGCAGCTTCATGCCGATGATGTCGACCGGTTCGCCGCCGTCCTGGGACACAGCGAGGATCTTGTCGTTGGGCTTGAGGCGTTTGTCCAAATCGGCCGGGCCGCCGGCGATGATCTCGCGAATGACGCATTCATCCTCCTCCATGCCGAGGAGGGCGCCGATGCCGACCAGCTGGAGGCGCATCTGGATGGCGAAGTCCTCGTAGGTGTCGGCGGAGAAATAGGTGGAGTGCGGATCGTAGAGCTGGGCGATCTGGGTGAGGAATTGCTCGGAGATTTCGTGCATCTCGATGTCGGCGAGGTTCTTGAGCATGCGCTCGTAGCGCTTGCGGACACGTTCACGGGCCTCCTCTTCGGTCTTGTCGTTCAGGATTTCACCCAGCACCTCGAAGGTGAGACGTCGCTCCCACACGGCGTCCGCGTCCTCGGCGTCGGCTGGCCAGGTCTCCAACTCGGAGCGGTCGGTGCGGTAGCTGTTGTGGCCGGTGAAATCGAACGGCTCTTCGAGGCGGCGGAACACCCACTGGGCGCGGGCGTCGGCGCGGCGTTCGTAGACCGAGTAGATATCGAAGGCCGGGTCGATGCGGCCGAGGGAGGAGATGTTCCAGTAGAGGCCGTCGGCGTACTTGGAGACGAATTCCTCACGGTCACTGTCGAGGAAGAACAGGTGCTGGCCATCCCAGGCCTCCATGAAGTTTTCGATGACCTGTGGGTAGCTGGCCGGGGTGACGGCCTCGCGGTTGTAATGCGCCTCCTCCATCAGGCGGATGAAGTTCCGGATCTCGCGGCGCAGGGTGTCGGTGACCTCGTAGGTCCGGTCAGGCAGGGCGCGGGAGACGAGCGGGGCGCTCAGCAGGACCAGGGACAACAGGGCCGAAAGAGAACGGGGCAGGAATTTCATCGCAGAGTGGGATACGTTGGTAACCAAAATGTTTCGTGGAAGAAAGGGGCGGGGCCGTCAAATCCCCGGCGACAGACGGGGGTTAACGCCGGCTCAGCAGGTCCTTGGCCTCGTCGAGCCGTCTTTTTTCGGATTCCGACAAGGCGCCGAAGCCCTGGCTGTTGATCTTGTCGAGGATCCGGTCGACCTCCGCGCGCAGTTCATCGCGGCTGGGTGAGTCGGCGGCGGTGGCCGGGGAGGACAAATTGACCTTGTAGTGCGGAGTGGCGGCGGCCTTGCGGCGGTTGCGCTTGAGCCAGCCGGGCAACTCGATGCCGGGGGAGGCCTGGTCGGGGTTGTTCCATTCGCGCTGGTGGACATAGCGGAAGAAAAGCCAGCCGGTGGCGATGCCGCCCAGGTGGGCGGAGTGGGCGACACCTCCGAGGCCGCGGCCCCCCAGCTCGTTGAAGAGAAACCCGAACAGGTCGATCCCGCCGATGATGAGCAGGGCCCACTTGGGCTTGATCGTCACCGGGATGAAGAAAAACAGGAACGTCATCGACCGGTTCGGATACATGGCCGCGAAGAGCGTGAACAGGGCGAGCACCCCGGCGGAGGCGCCCACCAGCTGGCCGTTGGTGCCCCAGTTCACCGCCACCCACAGCACGCCGCCGCCCACCACGCCCCCGCCATAGAGCCAGAGGAATTTGCGCGCACCCAGCAGCGGCAACAGCTCGCGGCCGATGAAGAACAGGCCCAGCATGTTGAACACGATGTGGAGGAAGCGCCGCATGTCGTGCAGCACCCCGTAGCTGAGCAGCGTCCAGATTCGGCCCGAGGCCAGGCCGTCGGGCGTCAGCGCCAAGGCGGCGTCGAAACCCCGGCCCACGTTGGGACCGAACCATCGCCAGAACACGTTCTGCACGATGAAGCCCGCCACCGTGGCGCAAATCAGCCAGGTCAGCACGGAAGTGGTCGGTCGCGCGTAATCGTTGCGCATGTAGGACCGATCGGAAAGCATCGGCGAAAGCTAGGTAGCGCCGAAGGGCTTTACAAGCACCTGACCGTGATTTCGTTCAGCAGAACGGCTGGAGACCGGCTTTCATCGAAGAGATTCATTCCCGGAACCGGCGGACTGCCCCTGTTACTTGACAGGCGGGAGCGATTCTCTTTTGTCGCGGGGACCTATGGCCGATAAATCAGACAAATGGGGGGAAAACGTTCCCGGTAAGTTCTACGTCGATCAGCAATGCATCGACTGTGATCTGTGCCGTGAGACGGCCCCTGATTTCTTCACCCGCCACGACGAGGGAGGCTACTCCTTTGTCCACAAGCAACCGACCACGGAGGAAGAAGTTTCCCTCTGTATGGAAGCCTTGGAGGGCTGCCCGGTTGAGGCCATCGGCGAAGACGGCGACGAATAAGCCGCCCCGAGGCTCTCTTTTTACGAACCCCGATGCCCCGCGCGTCGGGGTTTTTTTGCGGGCGGATTCGGACTGATGTTAGCTAAATGTTTAATTAGCCTAACAAAGGCTTGATGCGCCTCGCCCTTTGGCGCTAGCCCGGTGGTCGTGTCATCTCTTCGTCGTCTCCGTCTCTCCTCGCTGCTGCTCCTCGGTGTCGTCCTCCCGGTCCCGGTCCGTTTGACCGCCCAAACGGCGGTCGAACTCCCTGAGGTCACGGTGCATTCGCCGCGCGTGGCCAACCAGGAACCGGTGGTGGCGCTGGCCATGCCGGTTTCGGTGCTGCGTTTTGAGCCCGGGGTGGACCTGCAGGCGCGTAACTTCGCCGAAGGCCAGGCCGACATCGCGATCCGGGGAGGCACCTTTGCCAATACGGGCATCACGGTCGGCGGTTTGCCGCTCTACGACCCGCAGACGGCTCATTACACCACGGAAGTGCCGTTGCCGCCGGGCGCGCTGTCGGCGCCCCGCGTGGCGGTTGGAAGCGATCTGGCGGGCGAAGGAATCTGGAACGCGGCCGCGGGCGGGGTGGCTTACGATTGGGCTCCCATCCGCGCCGGGGGCGAGGTGGCGCTGAGCGGCGGCGAGTGGAACACATGGCGGGCGGAGGGGATATATGGGAGCCGGTTGAACGAGAGCTGGAGCGCGGAGGTGTCCGCGGGCCATTCGTCGTCCGACGGCCCCTTTGCGGACGCCGATCATGACCTGATGCGCACCGCCGTGCGGCTGCAGCGTGCCACGGGGCAGGGCTTTTCGAATTTCGTGGCCGCCTATCAGGACAAGTTCTTCGGCTGGCCCAACCTCTACACGCCGTTCAATTCACCCGAGACCGAGGATATCCAGACCCTGCTGCTGGCGGCGACCCACCGGCAGGTGATCGACGCCCGCGTCGGCACCTACTGGCAGGTGGGCGCGTATCATCGCCGCAATGACGACAATTATGCCTACAACCGCTACGCTCCCGTCGGCCCCGTGCCCCCTTTCAAGCACACGACCCGGGTCAGTGCCGTCGGCGGATCCGGGCGCGTGGCGATGGGGGAGGACACGACGATCACGGTCCGAAGCTGGGTGCTTTACGACGAACTCGAGTCGACGTCGCTGCGCTTCGGGGAATTTTACGATCGCACCCATTTCAGCGGCAGCATTGCGCTGGCCCACGCCTTCGAGCCGGACGCCGGCGAGACGCTGCGGCTCAACCTGGGGCTCGGTTATGACGACACCGATCGCGGGGCGGTCGCGGTCAATCCGCAGGCCGGCCTTGCCTGGGAGCGCCCCGGGGCCCCCTGGTCCCGGCTGGCGCTGGCTTACAGTGCCGCCTCGCAGGCGCCGAGCTACACGGCCGTGGCCGGCAACCCGAACGGGGGCTTGTTCCGGGGCAACCCGCGCCTCGACCGCGCCACCAGCCGCACACTGGACCTGCGCGGCGATTTTGAGATCGCGGGCTGGACCGGATCGGCGGCGCTGTTCCGGCGTTGGGACGACGAACTGGTCGACTGGACGTTTCGCCAGGGCGTGTTTGCCCGTTCGGCCCAGGCCGTTGACTTGACCACGGACGGCGTCGAGCTGCTGGCCACGCGCAGCTGGGTGGCGGCGGATCTCGTACTGGGTTACACCTGGCTGCACAAGGATGCGGATTACGGCACTCAGGTCGTTGACGGCAGTTTCTATGCGCTGAACTTTCCGCGTCACCGGATCACGGCGGCGGTGGTTTGGCGGCTTTCCGATCAATTCACACTGCGCCTCGACAACGAGGTGCGCTGGCAACAACCGAATCCGTTGCGCACGGCCGGGGGGGACGAGGCCTGGTTGTCGGTGCTCGGGGTTTACTGGCAGGTACCGACGGTGGAGAACCTGCAGCTCTCCCTCCAGGTCGACAATGTGTGGGACTCCGATTTCCAGGAAATTCCGGCCGTGCCCGCCGCCCCGCGCATGGTGACGCTGGGAGCACGCTGGCGCTGGTGACGGGAAAGCATGCGGGCGCTTGCGACGAGCGTCCGGACGCGTTCGTGTGAAGCTTCGAACGCATGAGTGATCATCCCTTTCTCGCGCCCGATTTCGCCATCGCCTGGTCGCAGCTGACCCCCGAGCACATCGAGCCTGACCTTAACCGAGCGCTGAGCCGCGCCCAGGCCGCCCTCGATGCCATCGCTGCGACTCCGCAGGCGGAGGTGACCTACGCCAACACCTTCCTCGCGCTGGAGGCCGCCACGGAGGAGCTGAACCGGGCCTGGGGGGCGGTGACGCACCTGCAGTCGGTCGCCGATTCACCGGCCTTGCGGCAGGCGCACAACGCCATGCTACCGGTGGTCTCGGCTTTCTTTGCGCGCATCCCGCTTAATCCCGAGCTGTGGGCCCGGCTCAAGGCCTTTGCCGAAACCGAGGCCGGTCGGGCGCTGACCGGCATTCACCGTCGGTTCGTCGACGAGACGGTGACCGACTTCCAGCAGGCTGGAGCCGATCTGCCGGCGGCACAACGGGCCCGCCTAGAGGAGATCCAGAGCGAACTCGCCCAACTCACCCAGAAGTATTCCGAAAACGTGCTGGATGCGACCAACGCCGGTCAGGTGCTGATCGACGACGCGTCGCGTTTGGCAGGGATTCCGGCCCATGCGGTCGCTGCGGCACGCCGCAGTGCGGCCGCCAAGGGGCTCGGCACGGACGAGCGTCCGGTGTGGCGCTTCACCCTGCACCAGCCTTCGCAGGAGCCGGTGATGGTTTACGCGGAGGACGACGCGCTGCGGCAGGAACTGTGGGCCGCGGCTGTGGCGATCGGGTCGACGGCACCCCACGACAATCATCCGCTGGTCCCGCAGATACTCGCGTTGCGCGATGAGGAAGCGAAGCTGCTGGGGCAGCCCCATTTTGCCGATCACGTGTTGCAGCGGCGCATGGCCAAGAGTGGTGAGCGGGCGCTCGCTTTTGTCGAGGATCTGCAGGCCAGGGCTGCGGCCGCGTTTGCCGACGACATTACGGAACTGCAGGCCTTCAAGGCTCGTGAAACCGGCGCGCCGGCGGGTCCGCTCAAGGCGTGGGAGGTGGCCTATTGGGCGGAGAAGCTGCGCCGCGAGCGCTATGACTTCGACGACGAGGTGCTCCGGCCCTACCTCCCGATGGATCGCGTGATCGCCGGCCTGTTCGAGCTGGCGTCGCGTGTGTTTGGTTTGCGGATCACGGAGCATGCGCCCGGCTCCGTCGAAGTTTGGCACGAGGAAGTTAAGTTCTACGACGTGCACGACGAGGCCGGCCGCCACGTGGGCTCGTTCTACGCCGACTGGCATCCGCGCGAGTCCAAGCGCGGCGGCGCCTGGATGGGTTACCTCATCACCGGGGGCCCGCAGCCCGACGGATCGCGCGCCCCGCATCTCGGCTACATCCTCGGCAACATGACGCCGCCGGCGGACGGCCGCCCGGCCCTTCTGACCCATCGCGAGGTGGAGACGGTCTTCCACGAGTTCGGCCATCTGCTGCACCACCTGCTCGGCGAGGTGGAGATCAAGTCGCTCAATGGCGTCAACGTCGCGTGGGACTTCGTCGAACTGCCGTCGCAGATCATGGAAAACTGGTGCTGGGAACGGGAAAGCCTCGATCTGTTCGCCCGGCATCACGAAACCGGCGAACCAATTCCCGAGGTCATTTTCCAACGCATGGTCGCGGCGCGCAATTTTCGCGCGGCCAGTGCGACCATGCGCCAAATCCAATTCGCCAAGATGGACCTCCTGCTGCACCTGCATTCCACCGACTACCTCGAGGGTGACCTTGAGGCCAGGGTGATGGCGGCGATCGCGGACACGATGACCCCCACCGAGCCGCCGGCGCGGCCCATCGTCTATCGGTTCGGGCATCTCTTCAGCGACCCGACGGGCTACGCCGCCGGCTACTATTCCTACAAATGGGCGGAGGTGCTCGATGCCGACGCCTTCGGGCGGTTCCGCGAGGAAGGCCTCTTCAATCGTCAAACCGGCGCCGACTTCGTGCGCCACGTACTGAGCCAGGGCAACGCGGCCGATCCGGCGGAGCTGTTCCGAGCCTTTCGCGGACGCGACCCGGACGTCGGTGCGCTGCTCCGGCGCTGCGGACTGCTCCCGGCCGCCTGAGCCGACCGTCCTTTCAACCCGTGTTGCGACGCATCCTCATCCTCGGCGCGGTCGTCGGTCTGCTGGCGCTGGCCGCGCTGGCCACGCTGCCGTGGTGGTGGGGTCCGGTGCTGCGGATGGCCGCGGCGCGGCAGGGCGTGCTCGTGGGGGCATATTCAGTTGAGGGTTACGGCCGCTGGGCGATCATGGAGGTGGAGGTTTCCCGGCCTGACTGGGAGGTGCGCATCGGCCGCATTGAGGCGCCGCACCCCCTGCTCTGGCTGTGGCATCGGCGCGCCGCCGCTGGGGTGGTGGTGGAGGACTGGACGGTGACGATCCATGATGCGGATGCGGACAACGAGCCTTGGCCCACGCGCTCGGAGGTGCTGGCCATGGTGGAGCCGACGCTGAGCTGGCTGCCCGCGGTGCGTGCCGGGACGGGCGGCATTACCTGGCAAGGGGAGACCGTTGCAGTGAAGGGTGCCAGCTATGCGAATGGCCGGGTGCTAGTCGAACGGGTGGACTACCGGCGATTGACCGGCCAACTGGAGCTGACGCGGAGCGATGACGCGGCTTGGGCGTTGAGCCTGACCGATCTGGACGGCACTTGGCGGGGGCGGGCGGATGTGTCGGATGATTTGCGGCAAACGAGGATCACGGGCAACTGGCGGGGCCATGCGTTTGACGCCCTGCCGGGACACTTCGGCGCGGCGTGACGCGGTTACAACGGCGGTCGCATTTTCGACCCAGGGCCGGTTACGCTTGCAAACCCACTGAACTGAATAGGTTCGGACGTATTCGTTATCTCATCCGGCCCGTCCCCACGCGGGCCAAACGCCTGCTCCCTGAGCTCCAACCTTTCCTGCCATGAATCCGATCCTCGCCTTCGCCTTTCTGCCGCCCGGGGTGATCCTCGTCCTGCTGCTTCTCTCCTTCGGCTTCGCACTCTACGCGCAGATGAAGGTCAGCAGCGCCTACAACAAGAACCTGAAAATTGCTTCCCGCGGTCGTATCACCGGTCGGGAGGCGGCGGAGGCCGTCATGTCCCGCGCCGGTATCCACGATGTGGAGATTGTCGAAATTCCCGGCCAGCTGACCGACCATTACGATCCGCTGCGCAAGCGACTGGCGCTCTCCCGTGACAACTACCGCGGCTACAGCCTCGCCTCGCTCGGGGTCGCGGCCCACGAGGCCGGCCACGCCATCCAGCACAAGGTCGGCTACTCCATGCTCAAGACCCGGATGGCTCTGGTGCCGATCACCCAGATCACGTCGCAGATGCTGCCCATCGTGATCATCGGCGGTTTCTTCTTCGGTGGTCTCGGGGGCGTCATGCTCGACATCGGTATCATCTGTTACGCCGTGTTGACCCTGTTCCACCTAGTGACGTTGCCGGTCGAGTTCGACGCCAGCCGTCGCGCCGGCCAGGAGTTGGTTGGTCTCGGTATTCTCGACGATGATGAGATGCCTGGCGTCTCGCAGACGCTGAACGCCGCGGCGCTCACCTACGTGGCGTCGTTTCTTACCTCGCTGCTGCACCTGCTTTACCTGCTGTCGATGCGGCGCGACTGACGCGGCGCTTCCGGGCGGTAGGGCCGTCTCGCCGAGACGTCCTTGCCGGACCCTGGTCTCAGTCCAGAGCCGGGCCCAGAAACGAACGACGTTCCCTTTCCGGGGTCGGCTCGAAGAAGCCCGGAAACCCCGTCCCGGCAAGATCGCGACACGGTTACAACAGCCGGCGGTTCACCTCGCCAAGTGACGGGAAATGGCCCAGCGTGGTGTTCCTCATGAAAAAATCCTCCCGTCCCCGTGTCACCGGTCTGGGTGGCATCTTCTTCAAGGCCCGGGACAGCAGCGCGCTCGGCACCTGGTATCGCGACCACCTCGGGTTGCCGGTCGAGGCGTGGGGCGGATGTTCGTTTGAGTGGCGTGATGTGAAAAAGCCGGACCAGAAGGGGGCGACGATCTGGAGCGTGTTCGACGGGGACACGAAGTATTTCAAGCCGAGCCGGAAGGCGTTCATGATCAACTTCCGGGTCGATGATCTTGACCGGGTGCTGGCGGAACTGCGCGCCGAAGGCGTGACCGTCATGCCCGAGATCGAGGAGTCGGAATTCGGGAAGTTCGGTTGGGTCATGGATCCCGAGGGCAACAAGGTCGAGCTGTGGCAGCCGCCGGCGCCCAGGAAGCCGCGTAAGCGGAAGGCCAAGCAGTGAAGCGACCGATCACATGGCTGCGACTTGGCGCGGGACTCGTGGCGTGCGCGACGGCCCTGGGTGCGGCGTTGCCGCCCCCGGTCTGGCTGGTCGGCACCTGGCGCTTGGAGCGCACCGACGGGATAGTGATTCAGGAGGTTTGGTCACTCAGCTCCGGCGATGGTCTCCAAGGTGAAGGGCAGATCGTTCGCGACGGGCAGACACGGAAATCGGAACAGCTCCGCATCGTGGTCGATCCTGCCATTGACCAGCTGGTCTATATCGCCTGGCCGGTGGACCAGGCGGAGACGCACTTTGTCGCAACCACTGAATCCACCCCCGACGGTTTGATCTTTGCGAATCCGGACCATGACTTCCCCCAGATTATTCGCTACATCCGGGAGTCGGACGAACGGGTGCGGGTCGAGCTGGAGGGAGCGGGCGCCGAGGGACGTCGGCGCAACCTGATCATGGAGTTCGAGCGGGTTGTGCCCTGACTATTCGACGGGCGCGGTGTAGATTTCGACCAGCACGGTGCCACCGCCACCGTCGGCACTTTGCACGTGGATGGTGTAGGGGCCGGGCGCCAGCGCGATCGTGGTGGCGGCATCGCGACTGCCCGGAGTGAGGGCGAAGGCACCGACGCGATCGGTGAGGGCGGCCGTCTGCAGGGCGTTGCCCGCGGCCGACCAATTGTTGTTGGCCGTGACCAGCCGCCCCTCGGCATCGAAGACCGTGAAGCGGGGGTCGGCCAGCGCGTCCGGGACGTCGAGGGCGGTCAAACCGGGGCCGATGGCGCGGATCAGGCAGCGGCGTGGAGTCTCGCCGCCGACCACGAAGCTCGGAATCAGGAGGTCGTCTCCCGGGGCGAGGCGCGCGTGGGTGGAGAGATTGACCACTTCGGCAGTGGTGCTGGGTGTCGTGTCGTAGATTTCAACCAGACCGGTGCCGGCGCCGCCGTTGGCGGCATCGAGGTGGGCGGTGTAGGTGCCGGCCGGCAGGGTGACCAGGAGGGCGCTGTCGAGACTGCCGGGCGCGAGGGCAAAGGCACCCACCCGGGCGGCGGCTGTGGCCACGTCCGCCGCGTCGTCTGGGGCGGACCAGTTGTCGTTGGTCGCGACCAGCTCGCTCCCGGCGAAGACGCGCAGGACGGGATTGGCCAGGGCGTCGGTGACCCCGTGGGGGACCAGTCCGGGGCCGATGCCGCGCACCAGCAGGGTTTTGGGGGTGTCACCCGTCACGACAAAGCCGGCGATCAAGACTTCGGTGCCGGCCACGACGCGGGCGCGGGCGGCGGTATTGATCAATTGGGGACGGGTGAAGGCGATGGGCGTGAGGTCGGGCTCCGGGTCGACTTCCGGTTCCGCGGGCTCCGGCGTCGGATCGGGTTCCGGTTCCGGAGGCGTGACCTCGACGAAGGGGTCGCTGAACTTATCATCGGTCAGCAGCGTCTCGTCGGTGAGCGTGTTGAGGAAGGCAACGAGGGCGTTGCGGTCGTTGTTGTTCAGCGGAATGCGCGCGGCGTTGCCCCCGGGGGTGACGAGGATGTCGGAGAGCTGGGCGTGGGCCTCGATGTCGCGGGCGTAGAAATCCATCACCTCGCGCAGGGTGGCGAAGCGGCCGTCGTGCATGAACGGGGCGGTGACGGCGACGTTGCGCAGGGACGGGACCTTGAAGTGACCGGTGTCGTCGACGTTGCCGGTTGTTTCGGCCACGCCAAGGTCGGTGGTCGAGACGCGGTCGAGGCCGTTGTTGGTCGTCGCGGTCGTGCCGGTGTCGTGCGGCGTGCCGCGGGGCGGACTGATGAACGCCTCGGTCACATGGCAATCGATGCAGGTGACCGGCCGCAGTGTGCGGTCCATGAAGATGCGTTTGCCGAGATTTTCCTCATTGGTGAAGTTGGGGAACGGATCCAGCGGATCGTCGACGAGGGCGCGACCCTGGTCATAGCGGCTGTCCACGCTGACCATGCTGCGCACGAATTGGGCGAGGGCCCGGGCGATGCGGTCGCTGGTGACCACGGCGTCACCAAAGGCGTGGGTGAACAACTCGGCGTAGTAGGGCTGGCCGGCGACGAGCGACACCAGTTGGTCGAGAGTGAGCCCCATCTCGGTCGCGTCCTGAAACGGCATCAGCACCTGGTCCTCCAGGGTGTCGGCGCGCTCGTCCCAGAAGAAGTGACCGGGTTCGTAGAACCGGGCGTTGGTCAGCGACATCGAGTGCCGCCGGGTCTCTCCGCCGGCAAAGCCCAGGCTCAGCTGCCGATCATCGGAGAACCCGTTGGCCTGTTCATGACACGAGGCGCAGGCGACCGTGCCGTTGGCGCTCAGGGTGCGATCGTAGAACAGGACACGGCCGAGGGTGGCACCGTCGTCGGTGGTCGGGTTATCGGCCGGCGTGTTGTCGTTGGCGATGGCGGCGCTTTGGAACGGCGAGTTGCTCGGGATGGCATTGACGAGGTAGTGTTCAGGCAGCTCGACGTCGGCATAGTTGTGCGGCGTGGCCGGCAGCACCGGTACGGTTTCGGAGTGGACCAGCGGGGCGAAAGCCAGTCCCGCGGCGGTCAGGGAAATCAAGGTTGAGAAACGCATCATGGACGGAATTGTTACCGTGCCAGACGCTCGCAAATTGCGTTTGTTCAGACCTTTACTGTAGCTTAATTAAAAGCAGTGACGCCTTTACGAAGGCTTAATACAACCAGCGGGTAGGGCTGATGTGAAGACGATCGAAGCAGTCACTTGGTTGGCACTGGCCGCGGCGAGCCATGCGGCGGAGCCTGCCCGTCAGTCGATCCGGCAAGAGATCGCGAGTGTACTCAAGGAAAGCTACGCCTATGATGAGGCGAAGCGGGAAGAAAGTGCGTCCACCGGGAATGCGACCGACACCGATGAGGTGGTCACGCTGCCGAGTGTGGTCGTGACCACGCGGCGCGATGACGCCGCGGTCGCCATCGCAGCCGCCCGGCAGAAGATCGAGGACGAGAAGTTCGACCTGCAGAACGGCGGGACGTTTCTGAAGAAGCGGGGCGAGCACGTCACCACCGAGCTCAAGCTGCAGTTCAGCCCGGAAAAAGGCGGTTTCGAGCTGCTCAAGTTCGCTTGGTAAAGAAGCGCAGTGGCCTCACTTCGCGTGGGCCGAGGGCCAAATATGCGAAATGCCTATGCAACGGGTGTCCGCAGTACGGCGTAGTTGCGTTTGCCTTTGCGGAGGAGGAGATGGCGGCCGAACAGGAGGTCGGACCCTGTCACGTTGCGAGCGATGTCGGCGCAGCGGTCGTTGTTCAGGTAGATGCCACCGGCGGCGATGTCCTTGCGCGCCTGGCCCTTGGACGGGCACAGACCGGCTTGGACCACGAGGTCGATCAGCGGAGCCCCTTCGCCGCTGAGTTGATCCGGGCCGAGATCGGCGGTCGGCAGTTCCTCGACGACGTCCTGGAACAGGGCCTCGCTGATGCCGTCGAGGCCGCCGCCGAACATGATCTTGCTGGCCTTCTCCGCGTCGGCGCAGGCGTCGGCGCCGTGGACGAGGGTGGTCACGGCCTGGGCGAGGGCACGGTGGGCTTCGCGGGCACCCGGATTGGCGACGTGCGCGGCTTCCAGCGGCTCGATCTCTTCGCGGCTGAGGAAGGTGAACTTGCGTAGGTATTCGCAGACCTTGGCGTCCTCGGTGTTGATGAAGAACTGGTAGAACCGGTAGGGGCTGGTCTTGGCCGGATCGAGCCACACGGCCCCGGAGGCGGTTTTGCCGAACTTGGTGCCGTCGGCCTTGGTGATGAGCGGGAAGGTCCAACCCCAGGCGGTGGCGTCATGGCCGAGCTTGCGGCGAATGAGGTCGGTGCCGGCGGTGAGGTTGCCCCATTGGTCGGAGCCGCCGATCTGCAGTTCGCAGCCGCAGGTTTCCTTAAGATGCAGGAAGTCGTAGGCCTGCAGCAGCTGGTAGCTGAACTCGGTGTAACTGATGCCGCTCTCGCTGCCGAGGCGGGACTTTACCGAATCCTTGGCCAACATCACGTTGAGCGAGAAGTGCTTGCCGACATCACGCAGAAAATCGAGGAAGCTGATCGGCGCCGTCCAGTCAGCATTGTCGACGACGCGGGCCGGGTTGGCGGCGGTGTCAAAGTCGAGCAGGCGGGCCAGCTGGGCCTTGATGCAGCCGATGTTGTGGTCGATCTGGTCGCGGGTGAGCAGGTTGCGCTCGGCGGAGCGACCGGACGGGTCGCCGACCATGCCGGTGGCCCCGCCGGCCAGGGCGATGGGGTGGTGCCCGGCGAGTTGGAAACGCCGCAGGGTGAGCTGGCCCATCAGGTGGCCGACATGCAGAGAGTCGCCGGTGGGGTCGAAGCCGCAATACAGCGTCAGGGGCCCCTGCAGCAGGCGCAGGCTCAGCGCCTCAAGGTCGGTGCAATCCGCGTGGAGTCCACGCCACTGAAGGTCTTCGATCAGATTCATCGGCGAAGCGCACAGCAAAGGCGGCGGCCGGGTGGCGGGGCAAGGGGGAAGTTGCCCGCCGCCGGCTGCTGGCAGGCAGCGCAGCTAATGTCCGCGCAAATTGCGGCAATAACAGGCCTTCTAATGTTAAAAACGGTTTGCGGGAGGAATTAGCCGGCACGTAACTTGCGCTTCCTCCCCGGCCTCCGTGTCGGGAATTCGTCTCTGTAACACTCCATCCCCGCCATGCCCATTGCCGTAGGTTCCACCGCCCCGAATTTCACCCTCAAGAGCAAGACCGCCGACGGCCTTGCCGATGTCGAGCTCGTCACCGGCAAGCCCACCGTGCTGCTGTTCTTTCCGCTCGCCTTCACCGGGGTCTGCACGTCCGAGTTTTGCGACGTGACCGCCGGCCTCAGCCAATACACCGACCTCGGTGCCAACGTGATCGGCATCAGCGTCGACAGCCCGTTCGCGCAGGAGGCCTGGGCCAAGGCCAACGCCATCACCATCCCGCTGGCCAGCGATCTGAACAAGGAAGTCATCAAGGCCTACGATGTGGTATTCCCGATGCTGGCCGGGGTGGGTGACACCGCCGCCCGCGCCGCCTTCGTGATCGGAGCCGACGGTGTCGTGAAGTATGCCGAACAGACGCCCACCCCGAAGGACCTGCCCGATTTTGAAGCGGTGAAAGCCGCGCTCGCCGGCTGACCGCCGCCGCGAGCCCCTCCGCCCGAAGGCGTCGCCCGGCCCGGCGCCAGTCATTCGTTTCCCCGGCCGCCCGTATCGTCCGCACCACTACCATGAGTCTGCCCAACCCGTTCAACACCCGGTCCTCGTTCGAAGCCAACGGCGCCTCCCACGCCTTCTACTCGCTGCCCGCGCTGAAGGAGGCCGGCTACGCGGTCGAGCGCCTGCCGGTGTCGATTCGGCTGGTGCTGGAGTCGCTGCTGCGCAACTGCGACGGCAAACGGGTGACGGAGGAGGCGGTCGACTCGCTGGCCGGCTGGCAGGCCACCGCGGCGCGCACCGCCGAGGTGCCGTTCGTGGTGGCCCGCATCGTCCTGCAGGACTTCACCGGTGTGCCGCTGCTCGTCGACCTCGCCGCCATGCGCTCGGCGGTCAACCACGTTGGCAAGGACCCCAAGATCATCGAGCCGCTGGTGCCGGTGGATCTCGTGGTCGATCACTCCGTGCAGGTAGACTTCGCGGGCTCGGCCGAGGCCATGGCCAAGAACCTGGAGCTGGAGTTTTCCCGCAACCGTGAGCGCTACCAGTTCGTGAAGTGGGGCATGCAGGCGTTCGACACCTTCAAGGTCGTGCCGCCCGGCATCGGTATCGTGCACCAGGTCAACCTCGAGTATCTCGCCAAAGGCGTGCTTAAGGACGATCACGGCACGATCTACCCCGACACGCTCGTCGGCACGGACTCGCACACTACCATGATCAACGGTCTCGGCGTGGTCGGGTGGGGCGTGGGCGGCATCGAGGCCGAGGCCGGCATGCTGGGCCAGCCCGTCTATTTCCTCACGCCCGACGTGGTGGGCGTGCACCTCACCGGTTCGCTGCAGGAAGGGGTCACCGCCACCGACCTGGCGCTCACCATCACCGAGCTGCTGCGCAAAAAGAAGGTCGTGGGCAAGTTCGTCGAATTCTACGGCCCGGGTGCCAAGGCGCTGCCGCTGGTCGACCGCGCCACCATCGCCAACATGGCCCCGGAATACGGCGCGACCATGGGTTTCTTCCCGATCGACGAGGAGACCTCCCTTTACCTCCGCGGCACCGGCCGCTCCGAGGAGCATGTCGCCCTTTACGAAGCCTATTACAAGGCCCAGGGCCTGTGGGGCATCCCGTCGCGGGGCGAGGTCGACTATTCGGTCGATGTCGAACTCGACCTCTCGACCGTCGTGCCCAGCGTGGCCGGCCCGAAGCGTCCGCAGGACCGCATCGAGCTGCCCAAGCTCAAGGAGTCCTTCACCGACACCTTCGCCAAGCCCGTTGCCGACGGCGGCTTCGGCAAGGCGGCCGACGACCTCGGCAACGTTTCGACCGAGGTCAGGGGCACCAAGCTCGGCCACGGCAGCGTGCTGATTGCCGCCATCACCAGCTGCACCAACACCTCCAACCCGAGCGTCATGCTCGCCGCCGGCCTGCTCGCCAAGAAGGCCGTCGCCCGCGGCCTCAAGGTCAACCCGCTGGTCAAGTCGTCACTCGCTCCCGGCTCCCGCGTGGTCACCGACTATCTCAACAAGACCGGCCTCCAGCCCTACCTCGACCAGCTCGGCTTCCAGACCGTCGGTTACGGCTGCACGACCTGCATCGGCAACTCCGGCCCGCTCGACGCCGCCATCGAGAAAGGGGTCACCGAACACGACCTCGTCGCCGCCTCCGTGCTCTCGGGCAACCGCAACTTCGAGGCCCGTGTTCACCAGAACATCAAGTCCAACTTCCTCATGTCGCCGCCGCTGGTCGTCGCCTTCGCTCTGGCCGGCCGGGTCGACATCGACATGTCGTCCGAGCCCATCGCGAAGGACGAGAACGGCGACGACGTCTACCTGAAGGATCTGTGGCCCTCCCTGGCCGAGATCCGCGACGAGATGGCTTCCGCGCTCAAGCCCGAGGTCTTCAAGGCACTCTACTCCGACTTCGCCGGCCAGAACCCGAAGTGGAACGAGATCCCGTCCTCCGTCGGCAACGTTTACGAATGGGACCGCGAGTCGACCTACATTCAGGAACCGCCGTTCTTCACCGACTTCTCCCTCGAGCCCGGTACCATCACCGAGATCAAGGGCGCCCGCGCCATGGGCATCTTCGGCGACTCGGTCACCACCGACCATATCTCGCCCGCCGGAGCCATCAAGAAGGACTCGCCCGCCGGCCGCTACCTCACGGAACACGGCGTTGCGTTTGCCGATTTCAATTCCTACGGTTCGCGCCGTGGCAACGACCGCATCATGACCCGCGGTACCTTCGCCAACGTGCGCATCAAGAATCTCATGGTTGCGCCCAAGGAAGGCGGCCTGACCAAGCTCCAACCCGAGGGCACCGAGATGTCGATCTACGACGCTGCCATGACCTACAAGGAGCGCGGCGAGCCCCTCGTGGTCATCGCCGGACAGGAATACGGCACCGGCTCCTCGCGCGACTGGGCGGCCAAGGGCACCAACCTCCTCGGGGTGAAGGCCGTCGTGGCACAGTCCTTCGAGCGCATCCACCGTTCCAATCTCGTCGGCATGGGTGTGCTGCCGCTCCAGTTCAAGGAGGGCACCAACGCCAAGTCGCTCGGGCTCGACGGCACCGAGACCTATGACGTCATCGGCCTGTCCCCCGACGTGAAGCCGCAGCAGGACTTGACCCTGCGCGTCACCCGGGCCGACGGTGCCAGCGAGGATGTGACCGTTACCTGTCGCATCGATACCCCCATCGAAGTCGACTACTACCAGCACGGCGGCATCCTGCCCTATGTGCTGCGACAAATCATCGCCCACTCCTGACAGCCATTTGCATATCGCCGGAAACTCGCTTACGTTTCCGGCGATTTCATTTGGGGAAGTCCCATCATGTCCAACGCCTCCTCACCACGTTTCCTCGTCAATCCCACGGCCGACCCGGTCGCGCTGCGGATTGAGGGGCGGGTCTTTTTTCAAATCTGCTCCTGCCTCAAGGACTTCTTCGACAAGGCCATCGCGGCCGGGAAGCGCAACTTCGCCATCGACTTCGCGGACTGCTCCGGGGTCGACAGCACCTTTCTCGGCATCCTCGCCCGCACGGTGTTGGAGCTGCGCCGTGCGAATCCGCCGGGCACGATGGTCATGCGCGGCCTCAACGAGCGCAACCGCGAGCTCCTCGCCAACCTCGGCGTCGACCGCTTCATCACCTTCGACGACCACTGCCAGGTCGACGTCAACGGCAATGGTGCCCAGGCGCTGGATGTGGTGATGGAGAAGGACCAGGTGGCCGCCGCACGCATGGTGCTCGACGCGCATGAGAGCCTCATCGAGATGAACCCGGACAACCGGGAGAAATTTCAGGACCTGCTCAGCATTCTCGAGGAGCAGACCAAGCGCGACTGATCCGGTCGCCGCAGCCGTTCGGGGAGGCAAAATCCGGTTTGCCAGTCGTTCGCCGACGGGCTCATCGTGACCCTTCCATGGCTTCTTCTGCCGACAACTCCGCCAGCGACACGGCCACGCTCGATCGTTTCTCCCTGCCCGACGCGGGCGGCCACTTCGGACCGTATGGCGGCGTGTTCGTGCCGGAGACGCTGATGACCGCGCTCAAGGAGCTGGGGGAGGCCTACGCCGTCGCCCGTGAGGAGGCGGGATTCATCAACGAGCTGCGGCATCACCTGAAGGAGTTCGCCGGGCGCCCGACCGAACTGTATTTTGCCGAGCGGCTGACCGAGCATTGCGGCGGGGCGAAGATCTACCTGAAGCGCGAGGACCTGCTGCACACCGGTGCGCACAAGATCAACAACGCCATCGGCCAGGCCATCCTCGCCAAGCGCATGGGCAAGGAGCGGATCATCGCCGAAACCGGGGCCGGCCAGCACGGCGTCGCCACCGCGGCGGTCTGCGCGAAGTTTGGCCTGAAGTGCCGCGTCTACATGGGCGCGGTCGACATGGACCGACAGGCCCTGAATGTCTTTCGCATGCGGCTCATGGGTGCCGAGGTCATCGGCGTTGAAGCCGGCCAGAAAACCCTCAAGGAAGCCATCAACGAAGCCATGCGGGACTGGGTGACGAATGTCCGCTCCACCCATTACATCCTCGGCTCCGCGCTCGGTTCCCATCCGTATCCGATGATGGTGCGCGACTTTCATCGCGTCATCGGCCTGGAGACCAAGGAACAGATCCTGGCCCGCGAGGGCCGGCTGCCGGACGAGATGATCGCCTGCGTCGGCGGCGGTTCCAACGCCATCGGTTTCTTCCACGAGTTTCTTGAGGACGCCGCCGTGCGTCTGATCGGCGTCGAGGCGGGTGGCCGCGGCATCCTGCGCGGCGATCACGCCGCCCGCTTTGAAGGCGGCAAGCTCGGCGTGCTGCAAGGCTGCAAGACCTACATCCTGCAGAACCCCGACGGGCAGATTGAGCTGACGCATTCGGTCAGCGCGGGCCTCGACTACGCCGCCATCGGCCCGGAGCACGCCTTCTACCGCGACCGCGGCCGGATCGACTTCGCCTATGCCTGCGACGACGAGGTCATGGAAACCTTCCAACTTGTCTCCCGCCTCGAAGGCATCATCCCGGCGCTCGAGTCGACCCACGCGTTGGTGCACGGCGTGAAGCGCGCCCGGGAAATGAGTGCGGACGAGATCCTGATCATCAACCTCAGCGGTCGCGGCGACAAGGATGTGAACCAAGTTGCGAAGCTGCTGGGCGTCGAACTGCACTGAGCATGAAGAGCATGACAGGATTCGGCCGTGCGACGGCCTCGCTGGGTGACGCCGCCGTCGTGGTGCAGGTGAATTCGGTCAATCGGAAGTCGCTCGATCTCTCGATGCGGTTACCGGATGCCTGGTCGCCCTTGGAGGCCAAGGTGGCCGAGCTCGTTCGGGCTGTCGCCGCCCGGGGCAAGGTGCACGTGCAGATCGGCATTGAGGCCGCGGCGGGAGAAGGGGAAGAAGGCCGCGTAGGGCCGGCACTGGCACGACTCAAGGCGGCGGCGGAAGCGCACGGGGTGCTGTTTGCGCCCGATGCGCGGCTGATCTGGGAGATGATGACCGACCGTCGTACGATGGCGGAACCCGAACTCGACGAAGCCGTCGAGGTGGCCGTGCTGGCTGCCGCCAAGGAGGCACTCCAGGCCTTTGCCGCCATGCGGGCCAAGGAGGGCGAGGCCTTGCTGAATGATTTCCTGACCCGGCTGGATGCGCTCAAGCGCCAGGTGGCGGCGGTGCGCGAGCGGGCGCCGGCAGTAGTCCCGGCCTATCGCGAGGCGCTCACGAAGCGGCTGCGGGAGCTGGGGCTCGAACTCGATCCTGAAGACGAGCGCGTACTCAAGGAGCTCGCCTTCTTTGCCGATCGTTGTGACATCGCCGAAGAGCTGACCCGGCTGGACAGCCATCTCCAGCAGTTCGAGCAGCACATCAAAGGCGACGGCGAGATCGGCCGGAAGGGCGAGTTCATCCTCCAGGAAATCGGGCGCGAAATTCACACCATCGGCAGCAAGGCCAACGACCTTGAGATCGCGAAGCACGTCATCGAGTTGAAGAACGAGCTCGAACGCATCCGCGAGCAGATTGCCAACGTTGAATAAGCGGCGACCGGGTCAGGGGAAGGTACCGCCGGGTTTGAAGCGAAAGCGCTTCGGCAGCATGCTGTAGAATTTCAAGTCCAGCTCCTCATACATCCGCTGGAAATTCACGGCTTCTTCGTTGCGAAAAAGCACTGCGGGCGTGAAGCGCCAGCCTTGGGCGTATGCCTCGGCCGAGGCCCGAATGGGGCGAAGCGGCAATTCGTAGTGGGCATACCGCCACGTCACGCCCTCGTAATGGAGAGTGCTTACGCGATCGGGTGCACCCAGCAGAACGAGGATTTCGTGAGTGGAGAGCCCTTCCAGCGCCTCAGCCCAGGGAGTGGGGCCGTCGTAATCATCCGCATTGAAAATGTCGTAGAACGCGTCGGCTCGTACCTGTGGATCGGGCGAACGGCAGCCCGCATACTCGGTCGGATCAGGGCTGGCGGTCACGATGCTGATGACCGCGCACAGCAGGAAGATCATGACCCGGGACATGGCGCTATCCTGCCGTTCGCAGGTCCGGGTGTCGACTCCCTGTTGGTGGGAGCAGTCGGGCCCGAGGTTGCCTCAACCCTTGGGCTGCCGCAGCGAGTGGATCAGGTAGATGCCGACGCCCACGCAGATGCCGCTGTCGGCGATGTTGAAGGTCGGGTAGATGTAGCTGCCAAAATGGAAATCGAGGAAGTCGACGACGTGGCCGTAGCGCAGTCGGTCGATGAGGTTGCCGATGATCCCGCCGCACAGCAGGCCGAAGGCGAGCTGCACCATCCGGTCGCGCAGGCCAAGGGCGCGCCGCCAGATGAAGATCAGCACCAGCGTGACACCGGCGAACAACGCGAGCCAGCCGCTGCGGCCGCTGAACATGCTCCAAGCCGCCCCGGTGTTACCCACGTGGACGAGATAGAAGAAGCCGTCGATGACGGTGTGGGCATGGGTGTGGAACCGTTCGGAGAACGGGATGCGCGCTGCCACCGACCACTTTGTCAGCAGGTCGAGCACCAGCACCGCCGTGCCCACCAGCCAGAGCAGGCGGTAGGCGCCGACCCGGCCGCGCCAGTCCCGGCGCGGCGACTCCGCCGCTCCGGCGGTCGGGGCGGCGTCAATGGGGGGCTCGGGCGGGGGTGGCGAGCTCACGGCTCACGCGGGGCTGGGACCGGCCGGCGGCCGATCAATCGTCGTCGCTGTCGGTGATCTTGCCGGCATCCTCGCCGAAGTCGGCCAGCAGGCCGGCCTGGGTGCGGACGCGGAGGCGGTTGCGCTCGATGTCCTTTTGCGCGGCGGCGGAGAAGCGTGTGAACGGCACGGCCATGAGGCGCTCCTTGGCGATCGGCTCGCCGGTCGCCTCGCAGACACCGTAGGAACCATTCTTGATGCGGGTGATGGCGGCCTCGATTTCGGACAGGGCTTCCTGTTCGTTGGCCACCATCGACAGCGCGAAGTCGCGGTCAAAGGTGTCGGTGCCGGCGTCGGCCATGTGCTGGCCGTAACTCGAGAGATCGCCCGCATCATCCTTGGAGGAACGCTTCAACGTCTCCTCGGAGTGCTGATCGATCTGGCCGGTGAGATGCGTGCGCAGCTCCAGCAGCAGCTTGTAGTAGGGCCGGAACTTGGTCGGTACGGTCTTGGGGTCGTCGACGCTCGACTGCTTGCCCCCCGGCGCGAACCCGAGGATGTCGGCCAGCGAGGCCGCGGCGACCTTGGTCGGCTTGTGGGCCTTTAGCTGCTTCTCGATGGCCTCGGCATTGTTGCGGGCCTTGGCGGCCTTCTTTTCGGCGCCGCTGCCCTCCTTGGCGGAGGAGGTTTTGGCGATCTCCTGGACTTCGTCCAGGGTGAAGGCGATGGAGGCGCGGCCTTTGCCGGCCTTGCTGCGGCCGAGAATGCGGCTGCGCAGGGCCTTGCGGGCGTCCGTCTTTTTGGCGGACGCCTTGGTCGCGGCCGGCGCGGCGGTCTTGGCGGAGGATGATTTGGCGGATTTTTTCACGTCAGATGATTTGGACTTCGCGACGGCGGGAGCCTTCGCGGCAGTGGGAGAAAGTTTTTTCTTGGCGGCGGTCTTTTGGGCCGGAACGGGCTTAACCGCAGCTTTCTTGCCGACCCCCTTCTTCGCCGCGGCTTTTTTGGCCGGGGCGGCCTTTTTATTCGCCGCCTTCTTTACCACCGGCTTCTTTGCGGGCGCTTTCTTCTTGGTGGCAGCGGCTTTCTTGACCGCCGCCTTTTTCGTGGCGGCCTTTTTGGCGGGAGTTTTCTTGGCGGGTTTCTTGGTCACGGACTTGGTGGCGGCGGCGGCCTTCTTGCGTACCGGGGTGGTCTTTTTCGCAACGGGCTTCTTCACCGCTTTCTTGGCGGGGGCAGCCTTCTTTTTGGCCGGGGATTTTTTAGGAGCCTTCTTGGTGGCAGGTTTCTTGGCGGAAGTGGGTTTGGTCTTGGGTTTGCCGGCTTGGGTCGCGGACTTCGTCTTGGCGGTGGTCTTCTGCTTGGCCGTTTTGGTTGGGGTCTTTTTTGCCATCGGGGTTTGGGGGGTTGAGGACGGACAACTTAGCCGAGTGCCTCCGCGCAGCGCGGGCAGGTGTCACCGGAAAGGGCGGGCACCCACCGCCAGCAACGCGGACAGCGGACATCATTTTGTTCCTTACAGTGGTGCACGCGCACCGCCAGGGGCTGGCCGGCGGCGACGGGCTCCAGTTGGACGCGGGAAACGATCAAAAGTTCGGGGAGAAACGGGGTGTGTTTCGCGAGCATCGGCGCGGCGGCATGATCAGCCGGCACCTCCAGGGTTACCGCCGCATCGAGCGACTTGCCGATCTGGCCGGCCTGACGGGCCGGCTCGATCGCCTCGGTGACCTTGCCGCGCACGGCGAGCAGTTCGCTGATCTCGTCAGCGAGGGACGCGTCGGTCCATTCCGCCGGGATCACCGGCCAGTCCTGCAGGTGGATCGGGTCGTCGCTGAAATCGGTGCCGGTGGTGGCGTGCGCCCAGGCTTCGTCGCTTGTGAAGCTGAGGATGGGGGCGAGCAGCCGCACCAGGGTATGGAAGATGGCCCGGATGGCGGTTTGGGAGGAGCGGCGCTGCGGGTGATTCGCCGCGAGGGTATAGAGCCGGTCCTTGAGGATGTCATGATAGACCGCCGACAGGGTGACCGCACAAAACTGGTTGCACAGCTGGTAGACGCGGTGGAACTCGTAGGCGTCGTAGGCGGTGGTGCAGGCCTCGGCGAGTTTGGCGGTCTGGTGCAGCGCCCAGCGGTCGAGCACGTCCATGTCCGCGACCGGCACGTGGTGGATGACCGGATCGAAATCGAACTGGGTCGAGAGCTGGTAGCGGAACGTGTTGCGGAAAAGGCGATACGCGTCGCCGGCGATGCCGAGAATCTTGTCCGAGAGCGTGATGTCCTGGGTAAAGTCCTGCGATGCGATCCAGAGCCGAATCACGTCGGCGCCATAATCGTTGATGTAGCGGTCGGAGGTCGGCGGCTTCTCGTATTCGCCGCTCTTGGAGATTTTTTTGCCGTCCTCGCCGACGATGAAGCCGTGGGTGAGCACCGCCCGGTACGGGGCGGCTCCACGGGAGATGATCGACGTCCATAACGAGGACTGGAACCACCCGCGATGCTGGTCGCTGCCCTCGAGGTAGAGGTCGGCGGGCCAGCGCGTGGCACCCTGGCTGTTGCGCAGCACGGCGTTGTGCGAGGAGCCGGAGTCGATCCACACATCGAGCGTGTCGCGGCCGCAGGTCAGGTCGGCGGCGGCCGGCCAGCCGGCGGGGAGGGCGATACCGTCAAGGATTTCGGCCGGGGCGGCGTCATACCAGAAGTTGGTGCCGCGGGTCGCGATCTTGTCGGCCACCGCTTTGATCACGCCGGCGTCGATGAACGGCGTCTTGTCTGGACCGTAGAAAGCGATGATCGGCACGCCCCACGAGCGCTGGCGGCTGATGCACCAGTCGGGCCGGGCCTCGACCGCGCCGCGGATGCGGGCCTCACCCCAAGGGGGGACCCATTGGACCCCGCCGATGGCTTCGAGCGCCTGGGCGCGGTGCTGGGCCTGGTCGAGCGACACGAACCACTGGTCGACCGCGCGGAAGATGATGGGTGTCTTGGAGCGCCAGCAATGCGGGTAGCTGTGCGGATACTTCTGCTTGGCCAGCAGGGCACCCCGGGCGGCGAGCAGCTTGAGCACGCCGATGTTGGCCGGCGAGGTGCGCTTGGCGGTAAGATCCTCCACCGATTCCAGGGTGGAGAGCCCCACCAGCTCGGCGGGTACCTGGCCGTCATCGAGGTAGCGGCCGTCGTCTCCGACCGGGCAGTAAATCTCCAACTGGTAGTTGAGACCGGTGAGATAATCCTCCGCACCGTGGCCGGGCGCGGTGTGCACGCAGCCGGTGCCGCTGTCGGTGGTCACGTAATCGGCGAGCACGACCGGCGACGCGCGGTCGACGAACGGATGCCGGGTGGCGAGTTTCTCCAGGGCCGCCCCTTTCACGGTGAGGGCCACGGGAACCGCGTCCTCCCGGCCGGCCGCTTTCAGGACCGCCGGCAGCAAGGGCTCGGCGACGATGATGCGTTCCTCACCGAGATCGGCGACGGCGTAGTCGACCTCGGGGTGCACCGCGATCGCGAGGTTGGCCGGGATCGTCCACGGGGTGGTGGTCCAGATGACGACGAAGAGTGGCTTGTCGGCCGGCAGTCCGAACTTGGCGGCCTCCTCAGCGGGCACGGCGAATTTCACCCAGATGGCGGGCGAAACGTGGTCCCGGTATTCGATCTCGGCCTCGGCGAGGGCGGTCTCGAACGGGATGGACCAGTAAACCGGTTTCTTGGACCGGTAGACGATGCCCTGTTCGACGAAGGAGGCAAAGGTACGGATGATGTCGGCTTCGTAGGCCGGGTCCTTGGTCTTGTATTCTGCGGCCCAGTCGGCCTGCACGCCGAGGCGCTGGAACTGGCGCTTCTGGATGCCGATCCATTTTTCGGAAAAGGCGTCGCAGCGGGCGCGGCGCTCGGCGGTGGACACGTCCTCGCCGGCAGCCTGGATTTCGCGGGTGACCTTCTGCTCGATGGGCAGACCGTGGCAGTCCCAGCCCGGCACGTAGGGCGTGCGGTAGCCGCGCATGGTTTTGTAGCGGCCGACGATGTCCTTGAGCGTCTTGTTCAGCGCGGTGCCGATATGCACGTCGCCGTTGGTGAACGGGGGCCCGTCGTGCAATACGAACGGTTCGGCATCGGCGCGCTTGGCCTGCATCGCGGCATAGAGCCCGAGCCGGTCCCAATGCGCCAGGCGCTCGGGTTCGCGCGCCACCAGATTGGCCCGCATGGGGAATGCGGTTTTCGGGAGCAGAAGCGTGTCTTTCAGGTCGGTCGCCATCCGGAAATAAAGGGCGCCGAGGCTACCCCGGCCCAAAGGGGAGTCAAGGGTGGCCGGTGGGTAATTGAACCCGGGTATCTGGCCGGTCCGGCGGCCGGTCCGCCAGGCGGTTGGCGACCGGTGCCGCCGCCGGCCAAATCAGGAGCGCCGGTGGAGCAATCCGCCACCTGATTGGCACACCCCCTGCGGCAGAGCCCGACTTTGCCCTGTGAACGATTTTCATTCCCCACCGAGTAGCGAGGCAGCCTCCACCTCCCCCTTTCCGACATCGCTGGAGCGATACCAGAGCATCGTGGAGAACGCGGTGGAGGGGATCTTTCAATCCACCCCCGACGGCCGCTACCTGCTCGCCAACCCGGCTTTGGCCCGGATGTATGGCTACGATTCCGCCGCCGAGTTGGTCGAAGGGGTCTCCAATATCTCCGAGACCATCTACGCCGAACCGACCGTGCGCAGCGAATTCATGCGCCTGATGGAGATGAAGGGCGAGGTGCGCGGCCTCGAATACCAGGTCCGGCGCAAGGACGGGGACCGCATCTGGATTTCGGAACACGCCCGGGCCGTGCGCAGCGAAAGCGGCCGGTTGCTCTACTACGAGGGCTTCATCGAGGACATTACCGAGCGCAAACGCATCGAGGAACAGTTTCGGCAGGCTCAGAAGATGGATGCCATCGGTCGGCTGGCCGGCGGCGTCGCCCATGACTTCAACAACATCCTCACCGCCATCATCGGCTACTCCGAGGTCGTGCGGGTCACCGCGGGCAACCCCGCATGCGTGCCGCATATCGACGCCATCATCGAGGGCTCGCAGCGCGCGGCGGCGCTCTGTCGGCAGCTGTTGATCCTGAGTCGGCGCCATACCGTGCTGCCGCGCGTCCTCGACCTCAACCTCGTGGTCCGCGACATGGAGAAACTCCTGCAGCGCCTGATCAGCGAAAACATCCAGCTGGTCACGCGGCCCGCGGCGCGCCCCGCGGTGATCCGGGCCGACCCGACGCAGGTCGAGCAGGTGATTCTCAACCTCGTGGTCAACGCCCGCTATGCGATGAACAGCGGCGGCACGCTCTTGATCGAGACCGCTCATGTCACGTTGCCCAACGACGCCATTCCCGGCACGACGACCCTGGCGGAGGGGGAATACGTGCAGGTGGCGGTGAGTGACACCGGCGTGGGCATGGAGCCGGCGGTGCAGGCCCAGTTGTTCGAACCGTTCTTCACCACCAAGGCAGAGGGCAAGGGCACGGGGCTCGGCCTGGCGACCTGCTACAGCATCGTGCACCAGAACCATGGTCAGATCCTCGTGGCCAGCGAACCGGGGCAGGGCACCACCGTGCGCTTCTTTCTGCCGGCGGTGGAGGACGCGCCGGAGCGCGGACGACCGACCGACCCGGGCGTGCGCCCGCGGGGCACCGAGATCGTGCTGCTGGTCGAGGACGACCCGTCGATTCGCAACCTGACGAAGTACAATCTCGAGGAACTCGGATACCACGTGCTGGTGGCGGAACACGGCGTGCAGGCGCTCGAAATCGCCAAGCAGTTCGGCTGCCGCCGCATCGACCTGTTGCTGACCGACGTGGTGCTGCCGCACATGGGCGGCAAGGAGCTGGCCTACTGGCTGCGACTGGTGTCACCCGAGACCCGGGTGTTGTTCATCTCCGGATACACCGACCGGTCGATCCTCAGCGCGGGCACCCTCAAGGAGGGCACGGAGTTCATGCAGAAGCCGTTCGGGCCGACCGCACTCGCCCGCAAGGTGCGGGCGGTGCTCGACGCTCCGGTTTCGACGTTGATGAACTAGATGGCCTCGTCGCCGTGCTCGCCGGTCCGGATGCGCACGGCCGCCTCGATGGGCTGCACGAAGATCTTGCCGTCACCGATCTTGCCGGTGCGACCGCTTTCGCTGATCACGTCGATGGCGCGTCCGACCAGGTCGTCGGGGACCACCGTCTCCAACCGCACCTTGGGCAGAAAATCGACGATGTATTCGGCTCCGCGGTAGATTTCGGTGTGTCCCTTCTGGCGGCCGAAGCCCTTGACTTCGCTCACGGTCATGCCCGTGACGCCGATGCCGGCGAGGGCTTCCTTCACCTCGTCGAGCTTGTAGGGTTTGATGATGGCGATGATGAGTTTCATGGCGGGAGCGGGGCGGGGTTAGAGAATGTAGCCTTCCTCGCCGTGCTCCTCGATATCGAGACCGCGCCGCTCCGTTTCCGGCTCGGGCCGCAGACCGCCGAGGACGGTTTTGGTGATCAGGGCGATGAGGGCGGTGCCAATCACCGCCAGGGCGACGGTGAGCGCGATCGACTTGAGCTGTTCAACGATCAGGCCATCGACCACGTCGGCCAGACCGGGGTTGGTCTCCACGCTGGCGAGCACCCCCGTCAGAACCGCGCCCAGGGTGCCGCCCACGCCGTGAATGCCGAAGGCGTCGAGGGAATCGTCGAAGCCGAACTTCGTCTTGATCTTCGTCACCACCAGGTAGGGCACACTGGCCCCCAGCAGGCCGATGATAATGGCGCCGTTGGCGCTGACAAAACCGGCGGCGGGAGTGATCACCACGAGCCCGCCGACCGCGCCGGAGCAAAAGCCGAGGATGGAGGCGTGACGGCGAAACACCTTCTCCATCATGCCCCAGGTGAAGGCGCCGGTGGCGGCGGCCAGGGTCGTCATCATGAAGGCGTTGGCCGCGAGCCCGTCGGCGGCGAGGGCGCTGCCGGCGTTGAACCCATACCAGCCGACCCAGAGCATGCCGGTGCCGACCATGCACAACACCATGCTGTGCGGGGCGAGCTTCTCCTTCCCGTAACCCTGGCGCGGCCCGAGGATGAGACACAGCACGAGCGCCGACCAACCCGACGCCATGTGCACGACCGTGCCGCCGGCGAAGTCGATCGCCTTGATCGCGGACGAATCGGACCAGCCGTTCATCAGCCCGTTGGCGCCCCACACCATGTGGGCCATCGGGAAGTAGACCACGAACATCCAGATCGCGACGAACAAGAGCACGGCCGAGAACTTCATCCGCTCGGCGATCGCGCCCATGATCAGCGCGGGGGTGATGATCGCGAACATGAGCTGAAACATCGCCCACGTGGCGTGGGGAATGGTGCCGGCGTAGTCGCTCGGGGCCGCCCCGACTCCGCGGAGGAAGAAGTGCTCCGTGCCGCCGATCAGGGTGGAACCAAAACTGGTGCCGAAGGCCAGGGAATAGCCCACCGCCCACCACAACAGCGTCACCATGCCGGCGATGCCGAGGCACTGCGCGAGCACCGAGAGCACATTCTTACGCTGCACCAGGCCGCCATAAAAGAGGGCCAGGCCCGGGAGGGTCATGAAGAGAACCAGGGCCGACGACGTCATCAACCAGGCGTTGTCACCGGAGTCGACGTCCTGGGCACTCAGCGGAAGCGGAAGGCATATGGCCGCAGCCAGCAGCCATCCCATCCGCGCGAACTTAGGCTGGGGTAGGGGCATGTTCGGGAGGGGTTGAAGCAATCAGATGAACGATATTAATGAATTTCCCCTCTGAGGTCCGGTGCAAGTATGAAAACATTTCACAACTAAACCCAACGGTGTCGCCTCTTCGCCTGAGCCGCCGAGCCTCCGCGGCGGATCTAGGCCCGGGCGGCGCGGGCCGCCAGCTTGCGGCCGGACTGCAGGCAGGCGGCGAGGGCGATGCCGTCGCGCACCTGGCCGCCGATGAGCAGGCCCGGGTGCTGGTGCTCGCAAGCTTCCATCGCCTTCAGGTAGCGGCCGTAGCCGAGATTGTATTGCGGGATGGCCCGCGGCCAGGCGTGCAGCCGGGCGTAAACCGGGTCGCCGCTGACCCCGAGCAGTTCGCCGAGCTCACGTTGCACCAGCGGCCGCAGGCGCTCAAGGGCAGCGGTGCCGAGGTCCGGTCGCTGGCTGCCGCCGAGCATGACGGTCAGGGCCACATGCCCAGCGGGTGCCCGGCCGGCGAAGAGCGAGGATGAAAACAGCACGCCCAGCACCTGCCGGTGCTCCACCGTGGGCACGAGCATGCCAAAGCCGTTCAGCGGATGCCCGACCTGCTCCCGGCGGTAGCCGAGAAAGAGCGAGGCGACCGCCGGATATTCGATGTCGGCCAGCTCGGCCAGTGGGCGCTCTCCCAGCGGCCCGATGGCCAGCCGCGACAAGGCACCCGCGGGCAGCGCGAGGATGATGCGGTCGAACGACTCGGTGTAGGTCTCGCCGTGGCGACTCCAGACCAGGCTCCACCGTTTGCCGGGCAACAGGCTCACCACCCGCGAACCCAGCTCGATGGCGTGGGCGGGGAGTTTCGCCGCCAGCGCGGCGGGCAGCATGCCGAGCCCTTCGCGGAAGGAAATGATCTGCGGTGGGCCGGAGGTTTCGCCGCGGGCTTGGCGCGCCTTCGCCGCCTGAATCTGGCCGCGGATGATCGAACCGGTGGTGCGTTCCATCTGCCACAGGGAGGGGAAGGCATGCTGGGCCGAGAGTTTTTCGGGGTTGCCGGCGTAGATGCCCGCCACGAACGGATTGAGTCCGTAGTCGACCAGCTCGTCGCCGAAGTGGCTGCGCACGAAATCGGCCAGGCTGATGTCGGCGGAGCGCCCCCGCGGACGTTTGAGCACCTCCGTCAGCACTCGGACCTTGGCGCCGAGGGAAAACAGCCCGGACGTCAGCAGCCCGGGCGGGGATGTCGGTGCGGCCTGGGGCCGGCCGTTGCGCAGGATGTAGCGGTGCTGGGCGGCGGGTGACGCCGGGCAAAGGTCCGCCGCCAGTCCGAGGTCGTGCAGCAGGCCGGAGAGTTCAGACGAGGCGACCTGCAGTGAGTTCGGACCGGCTTCGACCAGCCAGTCGCCGTCGCGCTCGCTATGCACGGGCCCGCCCACGCGGTCGGCGGCCTCGAACAGTCGCACGGTGGCGCCTTCCCGCGCCGCATGGTAGGCGGCGGACAGGCCGGTGACGCCGCCGCCGATGATGGCGATTTGTCTGCCCATGCCCATGCCGCGTTATGCTGGGTCGGGGCGGTTCACCGAAAGGTGGTCACGGTTTCGACCAGGGTCTCCATGCAGTCGATGCGCGCCTGGGGGGTGATGCCATGGCCGAGATTGAAAATGTGGCCCGGGAGCCCGCGCATGGATTCGAGCAGCTTGGTCGCCTCCCGGCGCACGATGTCCGGCGTCGTGCACATGACGGTCGGGTCGAGGTTGCCCTGCACGGCGACGTTGTCGGGCAGGTTGCGGCGGGCGATGGCGAGGTCGCAGGTCCAGTCCAGGCTGATGACCCGCGCCCCACAGAAGGCCTGGTCGGTGAGTTGCGGATACGTGCCCTTGGCGTAGAGGATGATGGGAAAGTCCGCCGGCAGGGCGGCCACAATCCGGCGGATCCATTGCAGGGACGCGGCGTCGTAGTCCGGTCCGGCGATGATGCCGCCCCAGGAATCGAAGATCTGGATCGCATCGGCGCCGGCCTCGATCTGCAGCTTGAAGTAGGCGATGAGTGCGTCGGTGAGCTTGCCCAGCAGGGCGTCGAAACTGGCGCGGTCGGTATAGAACAGCTCCTTGGCCCGGGCAAAGTCGTCGGAGCTGCCGCCCTCGATCATGTAGGTGGCCAGGGTCCACGGCGAACCGCCGAAGCCGAGCACGGCCTTGGTGTCGCCGACCTCGGCGCGGATCAGGCGCAGGGCGGCGAAGACGTAGGCGAGCTGCTCGCCGATGGCTTCCGGGCCGGCCAGCGCGTCGATATCGGCGCGGTTCTCCAGCCGGCGTTCCATGGCGATGCCGCCGCCGTCGCGGAAATTGTAGGGCTGGCCGAGAGCCTCGGGGATGACGAGGATGTCGGAAAACAGGATGGCGGCATCGAGGGCGAAGCGCTGCAGCGGCTGCAGGGTGACCTCCAGCGCCAGCTCAGGGGTGCGCACCATGTGCAGGAAGGAGGATTGCGCCTTCAGTTCGCGGTATTCCGGCAGGTAGCGTCCGGCCTGGCGCATGACCCACAGCGGGGGCCGTTCGAGCGGCGAACACGCGCAGGCGGCGAGAAAGCGTTCACGGGAGGTCATGGGTGCTGTTTATCCACGAATGGACATGAATTTAAACCAACGGAAACGACAGTCGAAACACGGCATCACCCAGGTCATGGCAGAGTATTCGGGTCTATTCGTGTCCATTCGTGGTTGTGGAACCTAACCAGTTCCTGGGTTTGAGAAACTTTTCCTGGAGCTCCGCTTCACGGCTGCCGGGCTCGGGGTGGTGGTTGTATTTCCAACTCACCTGCGGGGGGAGGCTCATGAGGATCGACTCGGTGCGGCCGCCGCTTTGCAGGCCGAAGAGCGTGCCGCGGTCCCAGACGAGGTTGAACTCCACATAACGGCCGCGGCGGTAAAGCTGCCAGTCGCGCTCGCGTTCGCCGTACGACGTGGTCTGGCGGCGCTCGACGATGGGCAGGTAGGCGGGCAGGTAGGCGTCGCCCACACTCCGCATCAGGGCGAAGCTTTGCGCGAAGCCCAGCTCGTTGAAGTCATCGAAAAACAGTCCCCCGATTCCGCGCGGTTCCTGGCGGTGTTTGAGAAAGAAATACGCGTCGCACCACTGTTTGAAGCGGCCGTGCAGATCGTCCCCGAACGGGGCGACCGCTTCGCGGGCGGTTTGATGCCAGTGCACCGCATCCTCCGCATAGCCGTAGTAGGGCGTGAGATCGAAGCCTCCGCCGAACCACCAGGTGGGGGCGGTCCCCTCGGAGTCGGCGATGAAGAACCGCACGTTCATGTGACTGGTTGGCACGTGCGGGTTCAACGGATGGATCACGAGCGACACGCCCATGGCCTGCCAGGGTTTGCCCGCGATCTCGGGTCGGTGGGCCGAGGCGGAGGGAGGCAGCTGATCGCCGGTCACGTGGGAAAACGCGACCCCGCCTTTTTCGATCACCGCACCGTCGGCCAGCACCCGGGTGCGGCCACCGCCGCCGGCGGGCCGGGTCCATTCGTCGGTGGCAAACGTCTCCCGGCCGTCCGCCGTCGCCAATCCGGCGCAGATGCGGTCCTGCAGATCGAGCAGGTAGGCGCGGACGGCGTTGAGGTCGGGTGGCATGTGAAGCTTGAGCCGAACACAGCCAACTCAGTGGGCAACGTGAAATTGAGCCGGCCGCCCACTTCCGGGGCCTGCTCGGGGGGCGAATGCACGATCAGTGGTGATCGTCGTGGTGATCCTTCAGATACGAGTTTTTTTCCCGCTCCAGGCGTTCGGACACCCGGGCCTTGCGGATCTGTTTGGCCTCTTTCATGGCCCGGCCCTGGGTTTTGCCGGTACTGATCCCACCGACCGCGAAGGTGAATTGTTTTTCGGTCTTGGCGCTGGCGCAGGCTGGACAGGCGGGCACTTCGTTCAGCTTCACCAGCTGTTCGAAGGTGTGGCCGCAGGCGGAGCAGAGGAAATCGTAGATGGGCATGGGGGTGTGGTGGTTTTAGGCCGTCGGGTTCGCGGTGGAATGGTAATCCGGTCGGGATGAGCGGCTGCTTGATAAACGTTTCCTTACCGGGGGGCAGGTGCCTGGGTACACTCAGTGATGATGGTCCCCGTGCTGGTGCTTCATGTACTCGTGATTCACCCGGGCGATTTCAGTGTGCTTGGCATTGCGGACCCGCTCCGCCGCCCGGTGGGATTTGCGGGCGGTGGTGTCGGTTCTGATCCCGGCTGAAAACGAAAACTGGCGCTCGGTCTCAGCGTGGGCGCAGGCGGGGCAGGCGGGCGACTCGTTCAGCTTCACCAACTGTTCGAAGGTGTGGCCGCAGGCGGGGCAGTGGAAATCGTAGATGGGCATGGGCGGGGAAGAGCTACAATCAATTGCAGGGATTAGGCAAAACCGCAGGGTATTTTACAGACCAATTCGGGAGAAGGACGCAACCCGCGATGGATCCAGGCAGGGTGGTGTCAGTCGTCGCGGTCGCAGGGGCTCGCCGGCGCTTGACGACTTTGCTAGATTCGCGGTCGACAGCGGCGACGCCTTGCCATGGATGGAGCGTTCCGCGCGCCCGCATGAACGACCCAGCTCTCACCACCATTGCCCTGACGGGATTTGCGGTCGCGTTCATGCATGCGGCGATTCCGACGCATTGGCTGCCGTTTGTCCTGGTGGGCAAGGCGCGGCGGTGGACGACTCGCCGCACGTTGGCGTTCGTGGCGGCAGCCGGGCTGGGGCATGTGGTGCTGACCACGCTGCTGGGCCTGGCCATTGCCTGGCTGGGGTTTCGGTTGGACGCATCGCTGGGGCACGTGTTCACGCAAATCACCGCGGGGGTGCTGGCATTGGTGGCGGGATACTATGCCTGGCGTCAGCTGAGCGGGCGGGGGGTTTGTCACCATCATCCGCCGGGTAGCGAGCATCAGCCCAGCGAAGCGTGCGCGTCCGGTCATGACCACGAGCACAGCCATTGGGAGGAGGAGCTGGAAGGTTCGCATCTGGTCCAGCCGCAACGGGGCGACTGGGCGGCGGTCAGCGGTTTGTTCGTCATGCTCACGCTGTCGCCCTGTGAGGGTTTTCTGCCGGTCTACCTGTCGGCGGTGCATTACGGCTGGACCGGTTTTTTGGTCTTGAGCGCAATCCTGGCCCTGGGGGCGCTGGGAGGCATGACGGTGCTGACCTGGCTGACCCTCGTGGGCAGCTCCTGGTTGCGGGTGGATCGGTTCGAGCGCTACGAGGCGGGACTGTTGGCCGCGGTCTTTCTGGTGCTGGCGGGTTTGATCCTGCTGGTACCACACGGCTAGGTGCCATCGCGCAAGTGAACGACATCCAAACTTCCGGGCGCTTGGAGTTGCGGGTGGGCGAGGGCCTGGGCAGGTTAGGGGCATAACCAACAAATTGCGGCTGTCTTCGGATATTCCGCTAGTTTGGCATGTTACACCCCCGATTACCCCCCACCGCCTGCCCCCGGCGGAATCAACGCCGCGCCTTCACGTTCAGGTCTCAGCGCCCGACCCTGGCGCCGCGGATGCTGGCCGTTGTGATCCTGGCCGGCGCCGCGGCCGTGGCTCCGGCCGCCGGTCCGGTGGACGACGCCCTCGCGACCCCTCCGGCGGTGGTGAACGACGTGGCGTTTCAATACTGCCTCGATTGTCATGACCAGAGTGAGGCCCAGGGTGATTTTGTGCTGGAAGGTCTCTTGGAGGATCCGCTGTCGGCGCATCCGGAGATCTGGGAAAAGGTGATCCATCGCACCCATACTCGCCAGATGCCGCCGGCCGATCAGCGCAGCCGGCCTGACGATGAAACCTACGAGGCGTTCACCACGGCCTTGACCGCTATTCTGGACGGCGCGGCGGTCGCGCACCCACAGCCGGGCCGCACCGACAGCTTCCGCCGGATGAACCGCACTGAATACCGCAACGCCGTGCGCGATTTGCTGGCGGTCGACATCGATGCCGAGTCGCTCCTGCCGGCGGATGAATTTGCCCACGGGTTCGACAACATCACGGTGACCCACCTTTCGCCCACGTTGCTCGACCGGTTGATCGGTGCGGCGCAGAAGATCAGCCGCGTCGCCGTCGGCGCGCCCCGGTCGTCACCCGACGGTTTCACGATCCGAATCCCGGCCGACCGCACCCAGGAGCAGCACGTGGACGGCCTGCCGCTGGGCACGCGGGGCGGCACCATCGTGCCGTACTTTTTTCCCCGCAGCGGTGAATATGAGGTCCGGCTGCGGCTGGCTCGCGACCGCAACGAAAACATCGAGGGGCTGCGCGGCGAACACGAGGTGCTGCTGCTGTTGAATGGCAACCCGCTGGAAAGCTTCACCGTCGATCGGCCGGAGCGGGGTGGGCGCCAGGACCATGCCTTGGTTGACCAACACCTGGTTTACCGGGGGGCGTTCCCGGCCGGTCCGCAGGAGCTCGGCATCACTTTCCCGGAGTCCACCCAACCTGTCCAGGAGTCGCTGCGTCGCCCGTTCGAGGCGGCGTTCAACTACCACCGCCACCCACGCCGCAATCCGGCGCTCTACCAGGTCACGATCACCGGGCCGTTTGCGTCCATCGACGACGGCGAGACGCCGAGCCGGCAGAAGATCTTTGTCACCACCCCGGCCGCGGCGGGCAGCGAATCGGCCGCGGCACGGCAGATTCTGGCTCATCTCATGCGGCAGGCCTACCGCCGGCCCGTGACGGACGACGATTTCGTCCGGCCGATGCAATTCTACGAGCAGACCGCGGCGGAGAAGGGGTATGAGGCGGGCATTGAGATGGCCCTCGCCAGCATTCTCGTCAGCCCGGAGTTCGTGTTTCGCATCGAGCGCGATCCGACGGACCTGCCCAGCGGCGCGGTCTATGCGATCAGTGACCTCGAACTGGCTTCCCGGCTCGCGTTCTTCATCTGGAGCAGTCTGCCCGACGAGGAGCTGCTGGCCCTGGCCGAGGCCGGTCAACTGCGCGAGCCCGGCATGCTGGACGCGCAGGTGAAGCGCATGCTGGCCGACCCGCGGGCGGCCAACCTGGCCACCAACTTCGCCGGTCAGTGGCTGTATCTGCGCAACCTCGAGACCTTCACGCCGAACCTGCGGCTCTTTCCTGATTTCGACGACAACCTGCGCCGAGCTTTCCGCGAGGAGACCGAATTGTTCATCGAGTCCATCGTCCGCGAGGACCGGCCGGCGATGGAGCTGCTCAGCGCCAACTACTCCTACCTCAACGAGCGGCTCGCGCGTCACTATGACATCCCTTACGTCCGCGGTAGCCGGTTCCGGCGCGTGGAGCTGGCGCCCGAGACCAACCGGGGCGGTCTGCTGCGCCAAGGCTCCATCCTGAGCGTGACCTCCTACGCCACGCGGACTTCGCCCGTGCTGCGCGGCAATTGGGTGTTGGAGAACATCCTGGGCACGCCGACCCCGCCGCCGCCGCCCAACATCCCGGCGCTGGACGGGGTGATTTCCGAGAAGCTGCCCATGCGGGAGCGCCTCGCGCTGCACCGCGAGGACAAGTCCTGTGCCGTCTGCCACAATCTGATGGATCCGGTCGGGTTCTCCCTCGAGAACTTCGACGCGGTGGGGCAGTGGCGCGAGGTCGACAACGGGGCCGAGATCGACGTGTCGGGTGGACTGCCCGACGGCTCCGCGTTTCACGGCGTCGGCGGCCTCGAAGCCGGGCTGCTCGAACGCCCCGACCTCTTCGTCGCCACCCTGACCGAGAAACTCATGACCTTTGCCCTTGGCCGCGGGCTCGAATACTACGACCGCCCGGCAATCCGGCAGGTCGTGCGTGCCGCCGCCGAGGACGACTATCGTATTTCCGCCATCATCCTGGGCATCGCCGAAAGCGTGCCCTTCCAAATGAGGACCACCCCATGAATGCACTGACCCGCAAAGCTCTCTCCCGCCGCACCTTCATCCAGGGCCTGGGCGCCACCATCGGCCTACCGCTGCTCGACGCCATGGTGCCGGCCGCCACCCGTCTCAGCACCGTCGAGGCGCTCAAGGCCAAACGCATCGGCTACACCTTCATCCCCATGGGCGCGGACATGACGCGGTGGATCCCGACCGGCCCCACGCTGGACAACCTGACCTACATTCTCGAGCCGCTGGCGCCGGTGCGCGACAACGTCACCGTCCTCACCAACCTCGAGCTCGGTCCGGCTTATCCGGGGTCGCACGCCACCTCCAACTCCGCCTTCCTCAGCGCCGCCCGCGCCAAGGTCACCGAGAGCAACGACTACTATCTCGGCACCACCGTCGACCAGATCGCCGCCCAGCGCATCGGCCAGGCCACCCAGCTGCCGTCGATCGAGCTGTCGATGGACATGATGCAGACCATCGGCCAGTGCGACAACGGCTACGCCTGCGTCTACCAAAACAACCTCTCCTGGTCCTCGCCCACCACGCCGCTACCGGCCGAGGCGCATCCGCGGCTGGTCTTCGAGAAGCTCTTTGGCGAAGGCGGCTCCCTCCAGGAGCGCGAGGCGGCGCTCAAGCGCCGGGCCAGCCTGCTCGACTGGGTGACCGACGACATCCGTCGCCTCCAGCGCGAGCTCGGCAGCGCCGACCGCGCGCGAGTCGACGACTACCTGACCGCCGTGCGGGAGGTGGAACGCCGCATTCAGCTGGCCGAGGCCAGCGTCCACGAAAACCCGGTCGACGACCTCGATCGTCCGCTCGGCGTCCCCGCGCTCTATGCCGACCACGCCCGGCTGATGTTCGACCTGCAGCTGCTCGCCATGCAGGGCGACGTCACCCGCGTCTTCACCTTCCAGCTGGCCCGCGAGACCAGCACGCGTTCGTATCCGGAAATCGGAGTCGACGATCCGCACCACCCGTTGTCCCACCACGGCAACGACCCGGCCAAGATCGAGCGCATGTCGAAGATCAATCAGTTCCACCTCTCGCTCTTCGCCGAGTTCGTGGAGAAGATGCAGAACACGCCGGAAGGCGACGGCTCGCTGCTCGATTCCTCGCTGCTCATGTATGGCAGCGGCATGGGCAACCCGAACCTGCACGACCACACCGACCTGCCGGTGGTCGTCGCCGGCGGCCGCCAGCTCGGCATCGAGGGCAATCGCCACATCCGCTACGATCAGCCGACGCCGCTGGCCAACCTGCACCTCTCGCTGATGGACAAGGTCGGGGTGGAACTCGACACCTTCGGCGACAGCACCGGCCCGCTCGACGGCCTCTTTCAACCCCTGACCATCTGACGTCATGTCGCGCCCACGCTGCCTGAGTGCCTTGTTCGCCGTCACCCTCGCCGTGGGAACGGTTGCCCCGGCGCCGGGGGCGATCGTCGATGCCGCGGAGGCGGGGCGGTTCGATCAACTTGCGCGTGGACTCGCCGCCGGCGAGTCCGTCAACGCCGCCCAGGCTGACGGCACGACCGCGCTGATGTGGGCCGCGTATCACGATGATCTGGCCGCGGTGCGTCAGTTGCTGACCGCCGGGGCGGAGGCGACCGCCGTCAACGCCTACGGTGTTTCCGCGCTCTACTACGCCGCCCTGAATGGCAACGCCGGGATGATCACCACGTTGCTCGCCGCCGGTGCCGATGCTAACAGCCAGCGCCCGGGCGGCGAAACCATGCTCATGACCGCGGCTCGCACGGGCCGGGTGGAGGCGGTGAAGACCCTGCTGACGGCCGGAGCCCAGGTGGATGCGGCGCTGGATCGCGGCCAAACCGCTCTGATCTGGGCGACCGACGAGGGCCACCTCGCCACGGTCAAGGTGCTCGTCGCGGCCGGGGCGGACCCGAATCTGATCCTGCCGTCCGGCCTGTCGCCGATCTTTTTTGCCGTCCGCCAGGGGCACACGGAGTTGGTCGAGTATTTCCTGTCGCTGGGAGTTGACCCCAACCAGGCCACCGAACCCACCGGCCTGCGGGGCCGGCGACCGCCGTTGAACGGCAGCAGTCCGCTGATCGTGGCGATTGAGAACGGGCACTTCGATCTCGCCGCCCGGCTGCTGGAGGCGGGGGCCGATCCCAACGACCTGCGTTCCGGCTACTCGCCGCTGCACACGCTCACCTGGATCCGCAAACCCGAGATCGGCGAGGACGCGCCCGGCGCACCG
>Ga0181606_10000327_pt1 | contig 38557 bp, 39 predicted proteins | sample 041ome_10_FD_132994 | JGI IMG/M metagenome (GOLD analysis project Ga0181606, IMG submission 132994) | Coastal salt marsh microbial communities from the Groves Creek Marsh, Skidaway Island, Georgia - 041412US metaG (megahit assembly) | ecosystem: Environmental > Aquatic > Marine > Intertidal... | reverse complement strand
GCCAGCGGAACCTACTGCTGATGCGGCTGAAGGTGCGTCTCAAGCATAATCATTACCGCCTGATTTAGAGTGCTAATCTAAATCAGGCGGTTTATTTGTTGTCTGGCGCTGTGGGCCGGAAAAATTTTATAAAATAAGGATAGATAGACATGAGTGTAACTGCTGCTCTGGTGAAGGAATTACGTGAAAAATCTGGCGCTGGCATGATGGATTGCAAAAAGGCGCTTGGTGAAACCGGCGGCGATATGGACGCTGCGATTGATTGGCTGCGGACAAAGGGTCTTGCCACAGCGGCGAAAAAATCTGGTCGTGTTGCGGCTGAAGGTTTGGTTGCGATCGCCGTTGATGGCACAAAAGGTGCGGTGATTGAGTTGAACGCCGAGACCGATTTTGTCGCGCGCAATACAGAGTTTCAAGGGTTTGCCGCCTCTTTGGCCAGTTTAGCGCTAGGCGTGGCTGACCTTGAGGCCTTGAATGCAGCAGATTTTCCGGGCACCGGCCGCATTGTGTCTGATGAACTGACCCAGAAAATTGCCACAATCGGCGAAAATATGGCGCTACGCCGGATGCACAAAATTGAGGTATCAAATGGTGTGGTTGTGCCTTACATCCACAACGCCACAGCAGAAGGTTTGGGCCGGATCGGAGTAATGGTTGGTTTGCAATCTGACGCCGATGCCGCAACTTTAAGCGCTCTTGGCAAACAATTGGCAATGCATATTGCGGCCACAGCGCCCGCTAGCCTGTCAGTCGATGAACTTGATCCAGAGGCGGTAAACCGTGAACGCGAAGTGCTTATTGAACAAGCAAAAGCATCTGGAAAATCGCAAGAAATTGCCGAAAAAATGGTCGAAGGCCGGATGAAAAAATACTATCAAGAAGTTGTGCTTCTTGAGCAAACTTCAGTTATTGATGGTGAAACCCGCATTGCTGACGTTGTGGCTAAAGCCGGAAAAGATGCTGGTTCTGATATTGCTTTGACAGAATTTGTTCGCTTTAATCTTGGCGAAGGCATCGACCGTGAAGAAACCGACTTCGCTGCGGAAGTTGCCGCACAGCTAGCTTAAGGGTAATCTACTTTTACTGATAATAGAGGAGCGCACCTCTCGTGAGTGATCCGACCGCAGGCCAACCACAGCATAAGTACAATCGCGTTATGCTGAAAATTTCCGGTGAATCCCTAATGGGGAAACTGCCTTATGGCATTGATCCGGAAATGGTTGGAACGGTTGCACAGCAAGTGAAAGACGTGGTTGCGACCGGCGTTGAGGTTTGTCTGGTTATCGGTGGCGGCAATATTTTTCGCGGTGTGTCCGGGGCGGCGGCTGGCATGGAACGTGCTACCGGCGACTATATGGGCATGTTGGCAACCGTCATGAACGCGCTTGCCATGCAAAATGCGCTGGAACAACTTGATGTGCCGGTGCGCGTGCAGTCAGCTTTGACAATTAGTGCGGTGTGCGAGCCTTATATTCGGCGGCGGGCCACCCGGCACCTTGAAAAGGGCCGTGTGGTGATTTTTGCGGCAGGTACCGGCAACCCGTTTTTTACCACCGATACTGCTGCCGCTCTGCGTGCGACCGAAATGAATTGCGAGGCCTTGCTAAAAGGCACGCGGGTTGATGGGGTCTATTCGGCTGACCCGGAAAAAGATGCCACAGCCACACGATATGACGAGCTAAGCTATATGCAGGTGTTGTCAGACGATTTGCGGGTTATGGACGCATCAGCCATCTCGCTGGCACGCGAAAATTCCATTCCTATTTTGGTGTTTTCAATCGAAACGCCGGGCGAATTTCAGCGTGTTGTCAAGCATGAGGGCCGGTTTACCATCGTGTCATGAATAAACGAGGCTGGTTGAAACAATCAAACAGAGGCCATAGGGGGCGGTAATGTCAGGACTTGACAGCGAAGATATCAAAAGACGTATGGAAGCTAGTCTGGCTAGTTTGCAGTCTGAATTTATGGGGTTGCGTGCGGGACGTGCTAATCCGGCTATGCTGGAACCCATTATGGTTGATGCCTATGGGTCTAAGATGCCACTGAACCAAGTCGGTAATGTATCTGCACCTGAGTCGCGCTTATTGACGGTTTCGGTATGGGATGCCTCGATGGCACCGGCTGTCGAAAAAGCCATTCGCGAATCTGATCTTGGGTTAAACCCGATGGCCGAAGGTGGGGTCATTCGGGTGCCAATTCCTGATTTGTCGGAAGAACGGCGCAAAGACATGGTGAAAGTGGCCGGGCGATACGCTGAAGCATGCCGCGTTGCCATTCGTAATGTCCGGCGCGATGGCATTGAAACCGCCCGTAAAGCAGAAAAAGACGGGCTTATTTCTGAGGATGATCGCCATCAACAAGAAGCTGATGTGCAAAAAATGACTGACACATATGTTAAAAAGGTCGATGATGCGCTAGCGCATAAAGAAAAAGAAATTACCCAAGTATAGTTTGCTAACTAAACTGGTGGGAGCCTGTATATGTCGTCAGATGTCCCCAATCATTTAGCCATTATTATGGACGGCAATCGCCGCTGGGCGAGGTCACACCGTCTCGAAGCGTTGGTTGGTCATGATAAAGGCGCGCAGGTGCTGCGGTTTATCGTAAAGGATTGCGCCAAAGTAGACATAAATTGGCTAACCGTATTTGCATTTTCGTCTGAAAATTGGCGCCGCCCGCAACAGGAAGTAAACGGGTTGATGCGGTTGATGGAAGGTTTCATCAAAACCCAAACCCAAGAGTTTCTAGAATCAAATGTGCGTTTGCGTATTATTGGCCGACGTGACCGGTTTTCTCAAAGCTTATGCGCTCTTATTCGTGATGTTGAGGAACGATCGGCAAACAATACAGGCTTGAATTTAACGGTGGCGCTTGATTATGGTGGGCAGCAAGATATTGCCGCTGCTGTATCGCGTATCGCCGAAGAAATTGAAATGGGCATTCTGAAAGCGTCCGATGTTGACGATGATTTGTTGAAATCACGGTTAGATACCAAAATTTTACCATCTGTTGATTTACTCATCCGTACCGGCGGTGAGCAGCGCCTATCGAATTTCTTATTGTGGGATATGTCATACGCTGAATTGTTTTTCACCGCTAAATTGTGGCCTGATTTTACCACCGAGGATTTGTACCTGGCATTGGCTGCCTTTAAAGAGCGTGAGCGGCGGTTTGGTGGCGACAAAGATAATGGGCAGCCTCATCTTCGCGTTGTCGTGAGTGATTAATTATATGGTTTTTGACAATGTTTCCGGTACGTTAAGGCGTTTTCTTGGCGCATTGCTTTTACTTCCTGTGGCGGCTGTCGTGTGGGCTAGCCCGATGTCCGCCGGTATTGTTGTTGCCGTGTTGGCCTTTATTATGGCCTATGAATTTTCAAAAATGGTGGCATGGCCACCTGGTGTAAGGGCCGCCATAATTTTGCTGATCGCACTACAAGCGTTGCCGTTGTGGCTGTTTGACGGCGGCGCGTGGTGGCATTTTTCGTTGGCGTTTATGGCTGCTGTGACCGCCATGTTTTTCCAAACATCTGTTATGGCGCTATTTGGACTGGTATTGTGTATTTGTTTGTATTGTGTTGCGTTATTACTGTCGCAACCTGACGGTCATATGCTGCTTATTGGGGGTGCGGCTATTATCGCTGCGTGTGATAGTGCTGCCTATTTTGTTGGTCGTTTTGTCGGTGGACCAAAATTAGCCCCGGTGATTAGTCCCAACAAAACCATTTCTGGCAGCCTTGGGGGGATGGTTGCGGCCATTATTTTCACAATTATTTTGGCACCATTATTTGGGCTGGATGCCTTTACAGCCGCGCAGGTCGGGTTTGGCGTTGGGGTGTTGTCGCAATGCGGTGATTTATTTGAATCCGCGGTAAAACGTGCTGCTGATATAAAAGATAGTGGAACCATCATACCCGGGCATGGCGGCTTGCTGGACCGATTTGACGGCTATTTATTTGCTATCCCCGGTCTGTATCTAATTTTGTTTGTCGTATAAGGTGCCAGCGCATGAGCGCGATAAAAACAATCACCGTAATGGGGGCGACCGGTTCAATCGGGCTAAGCACACTCGCCCTGGTACGGCAATTTCCCGAAAAATTTGTGGTGCATGGGCTGGTGGCAGGTCAGAATGTTGAAAAACTTGCCGCATTAGCGCATGAATTCATGCCAAAAATCGTTGGCATAGACGATGCGAATAAGCTGGATGCATTGCGCTCTGCGCTGTCGAGGCTGCCAATTGAGATTGTTGCGGGTCAGGCGGCCTGTACAGAGATTGCCACCATGCCGGTGGATATGGTTGTGGCAGGTATTGTGGGCATAGCCGGGTTGCCGTCGGTTTTGGCCGCGGTGAACGCACAACAGACTGTGGCGCTTGCTAATAAAGAAGCGTTGGTGTCTGCTGGCAGCCTTGTGATGCGTCAAGCACAACACCACGGCGCGCATATTTTGCCGTTAGACAGCGAGCATAACGCCATTTTTCAATGTTGGCAGGGCTGGCGCGGGCACCAGTTGCATACCACCGCAAATGCCGACACGACCGGGCTTAGTCACATTTGTTTGACGGCGTCTGGGGGACCGTTTTTAGACACACCACTCGACCAATTGGCTGAGATTACGCCGCAGCAAGCGGTGCGGCACCCAAACTGGGAAATGGGACAAAAAATTTCCGTTGATAGCGCAACCATGATGAATAAAGGTTTGGAGGTCATCGAGGCGCATTGGCTTTTTGATTTGGCGCCAACGCAGATTGAGGTTTTGATTCATCCCCAGCAAGCGGTCCATGGCATGGTATATTTTCATGACGGGTCGATGGTGGCGCAATTGGCCGGGGCGGATATGCGCACACCGATCTCATATGCTTTGGCGTGGCCAGAACGCTTGAATTGGACGCCTGATCATCTAGATTTGGCGACACTACAAAAACTTGAATTTGCCGCGGTTGATGAGGCTCGGTTCCGGTGTTTTCATTTGGCGCGCCAGACTTTGACTGAAGGCGGCGTGACCTCGGCAGTTTTGAATGCTGCGAATGAAATTGCCGTGGCGGCTTTTTTGCAAAACAAGATTGGTTTTCTGCACATTGCAGAGGTTGTGGATACGGTTCTGGATCAGACCATTACTGGTGACCTTAATAGTCTTGAAGCGATCCTTGCCATTGATGCAGAAGCCAGACACGCTGCGGCTGATGTTGTGACAAAAAGTCAGGGTTACTAAACCCCGCAAAAGCGATAGGGTTAAAGCATGATAGTCTATGGCAGGATTGACGACCTTTATAGACGCCAAACGCTTGTAGAAGGATAGTATTATGCCAGACCTTGGTGTTGCCGATCTGATTTTAGGGTTTTTATTGCTAATCACACCGGTCGTGTACATTCACGAGCTCGGCCATTATTGGGTGGCGCGTAAAGCTGGTGTCGTGGTCGATGTGTTTTCAATTGGCTTTGGGCCGGAAATCTATGGCTGGACCTCAAAAACTGGCACAAGGTGGCGTATCGCCGCAATTCCATTAGGGGGCTATGTCAAAATGCGGGGTGATGATGATCCTGCCAGTACGCCTTCGGCCACTGCGCCATCGCAAATTGGCAGCTTTGCGGCGGCGTCGCTGTATTGGCGTATGGCGATTGTTGCAGCTGGGCCAATTGCCAATTTTATTCTGGGCATCGCGCTATTTGCGCTGGTGTATATGACCTATGGTAAACAGGTGATCCCAGCCGTTATCGGGGATACTGTTCCTAACATGCCTGCGGCTGAGGCGGGGTTGCAGCCCGGCGACAAAATCATTGAAATTGATGGCATTGGTATCCGTAATTTTGATGATATGCGAGGGTTGATCGTTGAAAGCCCGAGCAAATCATTGACGTTTGTTTTGATGCGTGATGGCCAGCAGTTGAGCCTTGATGTCACACCTCAAGCTGAGTTCAACGAGCAGTTGCAGATAAATATAGGCGTTTTAGGAGTGAAATCTGTGCCTGTTGGTGAATTTGACCGGCTTGGCCCAAGCGCGGCTATTGCGGCGGCGACGTCTGACGCCTTTCACATGTCATTGATGATTGCACGCGGGCTTGGCCGGGCGGTTACTGGCAATATGCAGCAGGGCGAGGTCGGCGGGCCAGTGCGGATTGCTGAAATTTCTGGAACCGTTCTGAATCAGGGTTTGGTGCCATTTATTTTGCTAACGGCTGTTATCTCAATCAATTTGGGTCTTATAAATCTGTTGCCGGTTCCTGCATTGGATGGCGGCCATTTGGCGTTTTTTCTGTGGGAAGCCGTGCGCGGCAAACCGTTGCCTTTGGTCGTTCAAGCTGGTTTGATGCGTGGAGGAATCGCAATTTTAATGGGGCTGACATTGTTCCTGATTGTCGCTGATTTGATGCGGTTAATCGGCTTATAGCCTGGTCAAGCCCAACAAAACTGCTGCCAAAAGTGTAAAAGCCTGATTTTGTGATAAATTATGGTTTCACTAATGTTTTAGCCCGACTATAGTTTTTCGACATCATTATGTAATTCACTTGGCCCAAGGAAAATTGATGCGTCTCATACCAGTAGTTTTCATTGTTTTGTGGATGTTTTTTGGCGGTTTTAGTGACAGGTCAGCGCATGCACAGTCATCGACAGATCAAGTCCGTATCACCGAAATAAAAGTTGAAGGTAACCGGCGAGTGGCCGAGGGTACGGTTCTGTCTTATCTGCCGGTTCAGATTGGCGATCTGGTGTCGCAAGGTGGCTTGAGCCAAGCCTTGGAGCGGCTTTTCGCGACAAATCTGTTCAAAGATTTAACGCTCGATCTTGATGGATCGGTGCTAGTGGTAAATGTTGTTGAAAACCCGATCATCAACCGGGTAAATGTAGAGGGCAATGATGCGATTTCTGACGAACGCCTTCTAGAGGTCATCGACGTTCAGCCGCGCCGTGTCTACAACCGACAAATTGCGTTGGATGCATCGTCAAAACTGCTGCAAGTTTATCGTGCTGGCGGCCGTTTTGGCGCCGTTGTAGAACCAAAAATTATCGAATTAGATGAAAACCGCGTCGATCTTGTTTTTGAGGTGGATGAGGGCCCTCTCATTAAAATCACCTCGGTCGTGTTTTCGGGCAATGAAAACTATTCTGATCGGGTGTTGCGCACGGCGATTGCTAGCCGTGAAGTGCGTTGGTGGGCGTTTCTAAGCTCTAATGACAAATATGACGAAGGCCGTTTGGATTATGACGTGCGTCTTTTACGCCAGTTTTATCTGTCACGCGGTTACGCTGACGTCAATATAACGCGTGCGCGTGGGGGCTTGTTGCCGGATCGAAGCGGTTTTGCGCTCACATTCCTTATCGACGAAGGCATCAGGTATCAGGTCAAAGATATCACCATTACCAGCGAGCTTGAAAATGTCGACCTCGACGCATTGCGTGCATTGATGCAGTTTGACGATGATCGCAGGTATGATGTACGCGCCCTTGAACAGGGGCTCGTAGATATTTCCAACCAGCTTGGCGTTTATGGCTATGCTTTTGTTGATGTCACGCCTGAAGTGAAAACGGACCCCGCAACAGGTATGCTGGATATCAATATAAACATCGGTCAGGCGCGTCGTAACTTTATTGAGCGCATTGAATTCGTTGATAATACACGCACGCTGGACAGGGTCATTAGGCGCGAGTTTGAACTTGTGGAAGGTGACGCGTTTAACCAGCTAAAATTGGATAGATCAGTTAGAAATGTGCGTAACCTTGGCTATTTTAGTAAAATTGATGTGCAGAATTTTCGGGGCAGTACTGCCGACCAAACAATCACTCAGGTAAAGGTTGAGGAACAATCGACTGGTGATTTTACTATCGGTGTTGGCTATTCATCGCTCGATAAGGGTAGTGTCACTTTGGGCATCAACGAGCGTAACTTCCTTGGCACCGGACGCCGGGCAAGCGCCTCGATTTCAACCTCAGATACCGAAACAGATTTTGTTATTGGTTTGACTGAACCCTATTTATTTGGCCGTGATTTGACCGGAAGTGTTGATTTGTTCAAAACTGAATCAACCGCAAACTCTACAACTGTTGACAGGACAGGATTCAATCTTGGTGCGCGCTTTTTGGCTGCTGGAGATGTGTACCATGATGTGACATATGGTCTGGCCCAATCTAAGACAAGAAATACGTCAACTACAGCAACCTCCGAAACTGGCGAGGACGGAAAAACCCTACTTGGTTCTGTTGTTGGGTATCGCCTGGGCAAAGATACACGCGATAGCCGTTTTGACCCCTCTGAGGGTTATTTTGCGGAAATTGTCGAGACTTTTTCTGGCGTTGGGGGCGATGTTAAATTTTTGCGAACCAAACTTTCCGGCGGGTACTATCAGCCGCTGTTGTTTAAGTCCGTGGTGCTAGGGATAAGAGGTGAGCTCGGACACATAACCGGGCTTGGGGATGATGTTACGCAATCACAACGGTTTTTCCTTGGTGGCAGGTCAGTGCGAGGCTTTGCGTCTAGCGGTATTGGCCCTCGCGACACTGGTTCAGGAAGCGCGGTTGGTGGTAATAACAGCTATAATGGCACCGTTGAGATTGTATCAAGTTTGGGGTTAAACAAAGATACTGGCATGCGGTGGACGGTATTTTCTGATTTTGGATCTATCTGGGGGACCGACTACCCATCCGGGGTGACCGAGGCAGACGGGTCGACCATGCGTAACAGTATTGGTTTTGGTGTTTTATGGGATACGGCTATTGGCCCGTTATCGTTCTATTGGGCCAACCCAGTGTCAAAAATGTCACATGACCAAACCAAAACTTTCCAATTCTCTATCGGAACGAGACTGTAAATGAAAAAAGCAATTTTTACTCGGTTTTTGGCGTGTGCAGGTTTCATTCTCTTGGCAGCAAATTTTGCGGTTGCCCAAATCACTGGTGAAACGTCTGGCGCAGCCCCAAATATGGAGGTGCGCCGGATTGGTCTTGCTGACCTCAATGGGGTGTTGCGCGCCGCTGAGGCGAATATAAAGGTCCGTGAATTGCTGGATGAACAACGTAAAAAATTTCAGGCAGAGTTCAGTAAGGTTGAGGCGGAATTACAGCAAGCTGAACGTGACTTAATGTCAAAGCGTGAATTATTGTCCCCAACCGAATATGACAAACAAATCGCAGCTTTTCAGGCGCAAGTCACAAAGCTTCAACAAGATATCCAAACCAAAAGACAGTTGATTGATAACGCGAATCAAAACGCGCAAAATAAAATCCGTTCAGAAGCCGTAGCGATTATCACTAAAATTGCTTCAGAAATGCAGCTGGATTTGGTTTTGAACCGCGAATCCAGCCTTATTTTTCTGCCGCATTTGAATATTTCTGATGAGGTGTTAAAGCGCTTGAACGAGCGTACAAAGAATGCCCGCATAGAAATTGAAGTGCTGCAACCGCAGTCACAGTAAGGCACCGGTTGGATGAGCGTTGACCCAAGATTCTATCAGATTGCTAAAAATGTTACGGTAAATAAGCTTGCCAACCACATTGACGCAAAAATTACTGGCGGTGATGCTCATCGCGTAATCATGGGTGTGGCGCCATTTAAAACAGCCGGTGACACAGACCTGACATTTCAGGTCGCGCAAAATCTATCTACGTCGGCCAAATCGAGCGGCGGCATTATCATCACAACAGCAGATACTGCGGCCATTTTGGGAAGTACCGCGACCTGTTTGATTGTTGATCGCCCGCGCGAAGCCTTCGCACTAGCGCTTGCAGAGCTTGTTATCACACATGGTGATCCGGGCGTCCTTGCCAACAGTGTGGTCGATAACACTGCCATTATTCACCCGCATGCGTCTGTGGCGCCAGATGTAGAGATTGGGGCGCATACGATTGTCGAGGCAGGCGCAGTCATTCACCGGGGTGTTAGCATTGGCGCAAACTGTCATATCGCCGCAAACACCGTATTATCGCATTGCCGCCTTGGTGATCGGGTTGTGGTTGGTGCTGGTACGGTGATTGGTGAATCTGGATTTGGTTTTGAGATGAATGAGGATGGTGTCGTTCATATCCCACATGTTGGCATTGTGCGCATCGGCAAGGGGTCTGGGATTGGCAGCAATTGTGCTATTGACCGGGGCAGCCTTGGCGATACGGTGATTGAAACATCTGTGATGATAGATAACCTCTGCCATATTGCCCACAATGTACATATTGGTCAGCGCGTGATAATGACAGGGCAATGCGGGGTGTCTGGCAGCGTAACAATCGGTCAAAATGTACAAATTGGTGGGCAAGTTGGTATTGCGCCGCACGTCACCATTGGTGAGGGGGCTGTGTTAACCGCGCGAAGCGGTGTGACAAAGGATGTACCCGCACATATGCAAGTTGCTGGGTTTCCGGCGATAGAGGCTGGTCTGTTTTGGCGAGAGCGTGCAGCAACGCGGCGTTTGCTAAAACCGTCGGCGCGCGTGCAAAAGACTTAGATAAACAATGAACAAAAGGGTTTGGATATGACAGATGTGATTGACATCATAAATATTGATCAGATTAAGAAGTTGATACCACATCGGGCACCAATCCTGTTGATTGATCGGGTCGAAAACGTTGTTTTGGGAAGTGAGGCAACCGGCATTAAGGCGGTCAGCGGTAATGAACCGTATTTTGCAGGTCATTTCCCAGATTTTCCAGTCATGCCAGGTGTGCTGATTGTTGAAGCCATCGCCCAGACCGCATCGGTAATGGTGGCGGCAACTTCGCCAGATATGGCGTCTGGCAAGCTGGTGTTTTTCACAACAATTGAAAAGGCTAGATTCCGCCAGCCGGTGCGCCCTGGTGACCTGCTAAAAATGCATGTTGTGAAAACAACCAGTAAAGGCCCTTTATGGAAATTTACCGGCAAAGCTACGGTTGACGGGAAAACTGTTGCCGAGGCAGAGTTCGGCGCCATGATTGTTGACCCGGACCGCTAGACAATGACCCAAAACATTCATCCAACAGCGATTATTGATAAAGCCGCCACTATCGGCGCTGATGTAGAGATTGGCGCGTATAGTGTTGTGGGACCTTATGTAACACTTGGCGACCAAGTGAAATTGCACAGCCATGTTGTTATTGATGGTCATACAAGCATTGGCGCTGGCTGTGAGATATACCCGTTTGCCATGCTTGGCGGGGCGCCGCAGCATACCCGTTATGCTGGTGAAGCGTCAGAATTGCATGTTGGAAAAAACTGTGTGATCCGTGAGCATGTCACCATGCACCCAGGCACAGCTATTGATGCGATGAAAACAGTTGTTGGTGACAATGGTTTGTTTTTTGCTGGGGCGCATGTGGCGCATGATTGCGTGGTTGGTGATAACGTCATTTTTGCAAATAACGCGGCGCTTGGTGGGCATGTTAAAATTGGCAACCATGTTATGTTAGGCGGGTTTGCAGCGGTTCAGCAATGGTGTCGGGTTGGCGCGCATTCAATGATTGGTGCACATAGTTTAGTTGATGCCGATGTGATCCCCTATGCGATTGCCACTGGTAACCGGGCAAAGTTGAGCGGCATTAATGTGATTGGTCTTGAAAGGCGTGGGTTTACACCTGAAGTCATCACCGGCTTGCGCGACTTGTTTCGCAATTTAATTCGTGGTGGTGGGCTGTTTTCAGCGCGGCTCGCCGCTGCCCAGACACAGTATGCAGGTACCCCTGAATATGATGCTGTGTTTGAATTTATTAATTCGGCAGGGCGCAATGGTGTGTGCCAATCATATAAGCGCTCATAGGGCGCTTGGCTGGAGGTAAGATGGCGCGGCTTGCCATTATAGCAGGACAGGGAAAACTACCGCTGGATGTCGCCAAAACGGCACGGGCGCAGGGGCGTGATGTATATGTTTTCCCGATTGACGGTCAGGCTGATGCCGATTTTAGCGCGTTTCCGGCGCACCCCATCCGCTTGGGTGCGGTTGGGCAGACCCGACAATATTTTAATGATTTTGGCTGCAGCGAACTTGTTATGGTGGGTAAGGTTGTCTGGCCGTCACTTGCTGCCTTGCGGCCCGATGTGGCCGGGGTAAAATTACTTGGTAAAATGGTTAAACGTGGCGATGATTCGGTTTTGCGTATTCTTTCTGAATTTTTTGCTGAAGGGGGCGTAAAGACGCTTCCTGTCCAAATATTTTTGGATGATCGAAAAATGCCGTCAGGGGCCGTGGTTGGTGGCAATCTAGATAATGATGCCACTGCCATGATAGCTATCGGCGCTGACTTGCTGGCTTTGTTGGGGGCTAGTGATGTCGGGCAGTCAGCTATTGTTCAAAATGGTCGTGTTTTGGCCATTGAAGCGGCCGAAGGCACCAATGCTATGATTGCACGATCCAAAGATTTGATTGATCGCAGTGCCGGTCTGGCAGTTTTTATCAAAATGCAAAAATCAGAACAGGACCAGCGTTTGGATACCCCCTTTATTGGTCTGGACACGGTTTATGCGGCGGCGGCGGCAGGCATAGGTGTTTTGGCGATCGAGGCACAGAATGTGATGTTAGCCGATGATCTGCACGCCATCACCACAGCGTGTGAGAATCACGGTATTGCGCTTGTCGGGATATCTGCGACGGATACCGCATGACGGCACCGATTTTTATTTTGGCTGGTGAAGAATCAGGCGATATTCTGGCAAGCCGGGTGATGCAGGCGGTCAATGCGGCGTATGGCCATCAGAACTGGGTTGGGGTTGGTGGCACCCGCATGGCAGCACAAGGCTTGCATAGCTTTGATGACATGGCGCGACTCTCTCTCATCGGCATTGGGGCGGCCATACGCCATTATAAAGATCTGTCACAATTTGCGGATGATTTGGTCGATTTAGTCATAAAAAATCGTCCTAAACTGATTCTAACTGTCGATGCAAAAGGGTTTTCGGTGCGGTTTGCGTCGCGGTTGAAAAAGCGGATGCGTGAAACCGGATGGTCGGCGCCCATTATCCATACTGTTGCCCCCACTGTTTGGGCGTGGGGCGGCTGGCGCCGCCACAAATTCGCGCGTGTCATGGATGGCTTGCTGTGTCTGTTCCCGTTTGAACCAGACTATTTTACGCCGCTGCACTTAAAAAGCTATTTTATTGGCCATCCGGCAGCATTTGATCAAAAGCCCCCAAAACCAAAAAAATCAGCACAAACACCACCATCGCATCCGGTGGTTCTGCTTTTGCCCGGCAGCCGCAGTTCTGAAGTAACCCATATTTTGCCAATCATGCTGGCCGCCTGCGATGTGTTGCGGCAGCGTTTTTTGGGCATAAAGTTTATTTTGCCCGCGGTGCCGCGCTTGCAGGGCCGCATCACTGCGCTTTGTGATGGGCGAGCCATAGACATCGTTGAAGGGGCCGAATCACTTGGGGCCGCATTAGAAAACTGTGACGCGGTACTAGCGGCGTCGGGCACGGTAACCTTAGAGGCAGCCCTCAACGGGGTGCCGGGGGCGGCGTGCTATAAGGCGGCTTGGCCAAGCGCTATGATAGGCAGACTGCTTGTCGATATGCGCAAAGTCATTCTGCCAAATGCAATTTTGGGCCGTGAAATTTATCCGTTTCTATTCCAAGAGCAGATGACGCCAGAAAATCTGGCATCGGCTATTGAGACAACATTACATGACCCGGCAGCCCGTTCAAACGCATATCAAGCCGCGCTTGATCTGCGGTCGTGCCTTACCGGCGGTGCCGGGCGGTTTGATGCGTTGGTGATTGATGCATTGCAGCACTGGCTTGGGCCGCCCCCAAAAAGCAAAGGCTAGCGCATACCCATAAGGGGCAAGGGCGCTAGTGGTTGTTTGCATCTAGGCTAGCGGTTGTTTACATCCACATAAGGACGATGGGCCGGCCCTGTATAGAGTTGCCGTGGGCGGCCAATCCGCTGTGCTGGGTCTTTAATCATCTCGTTCCATTGGGCGATCCATCCGGTTGTCCTGGCTACGGCAAATAGCACAGTAAACATCGAGGTTGGGAAGCCCATAGCTTTGAGAATGATGCCGGAATAGAAATCCACGTTTGGATAGAGTTGTTTCTCGATAAAATAGCTGTCCTCGCCGGCAATCTGTTCTAATTCCATTGCCAGTTCCAGCAGTGGATCATCAATCCCAAGTTTATTAAGCACATCGTGGCAGGCCTTGCGCAGCACCTTGGCACGAGGGTCAAAGTTTTTGTAAACCCTGTGTCCAAAGCCAAACAACCGGAACGGATCATCCCGGTCGCGGGCTTTTTTGATGTATTCTGGAATGTTCTTCTTATGGCCAATTTCGTTCAGCATGTTCAAAACAGCTTCATTCGCACCGCCATGAGCCGGCCCCCATAATGACGCGATACCGGCCGCGATGCAGGCAAAAGGATTGGCCCCAGATGAACCTGCCAGACGCACCGTTGATGTTGAGGCGTTCTGTTCATGGTCGGCATGTAGGATAAAGATTTTGTCCATCGCATCGGCTAAAATCGGGTCGACAACATATTCTTCGGCAGGCACCGCAAAACACATATGCAGAAAATTTTCGGCATAAGACAAATTGTTGCGCGGATAGTTAAATGGCTGTCCTAGTGAATATTTATACGCCATAGATGCTAATGTTGGCATTTTGGCGATCAAGCGGCGCGAGGCAATCATGCGCTGCTGTGGGTCATGAATATCGGTCGAGTCATGATAAAAAGCAGACAGCGCCCCAGTCACACCGCACAGAATGGCCATCGGGTGCGCATCGCGCCGAAACCCGCGTAAAAAGATCGACAATTGTTCATGCACCATGGTGTGCCGGGTAATCGCCGTATCAAATTGTTGCTTTTGATGAGCGTCGGGCAATTCCCCTTCAAGCAGTAAATAGGCCACTTCCAAAAAATCTGACTTTTCGGCTAAATCTTCGATCGCATAACCGCGATGTAATAGCACGCCTTCTTCACCATCAATGTAGGTCAACCCTGAAACGCAAGACCCGGTTGCGCCATACCCCGGATCAAATGTAAACATGCCAGTTTCCGCATATAATTTGCGAATATCAATGACATCTGGTCCAATGGTGCCAGCGCTGACAGGTAATATAACCGATTTCCCTGTGGCGTTATCTATAACGGTAACAGTTTTTTCAGCTTGTTTATTGTCTGCCATAGGCGAACCTCACGCATTATAGTTAGCTTGATTTAAAATGGGTCTGGTGCGCCGGATAGCTAGCAGCGCAACGCCCATATGATCTACCGCAAAATCACTTTATTTGCAAGCTGCGCGAAGTCTGCCAATTGTTTCGGCTTCGCCCAGCACTGCCATAATGTCGACTATAGAGGGAGTTTGTTTCAAACCTGTTACAGCGGCCCGCAGCGGCAATCCAATGTCGCGCATTTTTAATCCGTTTTCCGCTAAAAATTCTTGTATAGCATGGTTTAGATCATCTTTTTGCCAGCTTTTCCCGGTCAGGTTAGCGGCAAGCTGTAAAAGGTATGATTTTGCCGTTTCGGTCAGTAATGCGGCGGCTTCATCGTCAATTTTGGGTGCCCCGTCATACAGCAGGTAGCGCAGCTGTGGCAGAATTTCCAGATGTGTTTTGGCACGTTCCTTTAGCAGCGGAAGCAGCTGTAAAATACGTGTTTTGGCCATATCACTAACCGGGCCACTGCTGGCGGCAGTGTCAGAGGTAATGTGCGAGGCCAACAACGCATATAAGCTGTCATCATCACTGTTTTGCAGATAATGCGCGTTAATGCCGCGCAGTTTTTCAAGGTCAAACCGGGCAGGAGATTTGCCAACATTATCAAGCGAGAACCATGCAATAGCTTGCTCCCGACTAATCAGTTCGGTGTCGCCGTGGCTCCACCCCAGACGCAGCAAGTAATTGACCATCGCCTCTGGTAAAAACCCCATATCGCGATACGCATCAACACCAAGGGCGCCATGACGTTTTGATAATTTGGCGCCATCGTTGCCATGAATTAACGGAATATGGGCAAATATAGGCACCGGCCAGCCCATGCCCTGATAAACCATGTACTGCCGGAAGGCGTTATTAAGGTGATCATCGCCGCGGATCACATGGGTGATGCCCATATCATGATCATCAACAACAACAGCCAGCATATAAGTCGGGCTGCCATCGCCGCGCAAAATAACCATGTCATCCAAAACTTTGTTTTGCACCGTCACCCTGCCTTGAACGGCATCGTCAATTGTGGTGCTGCCGTCTGTTGGCATTTTCATGCGCACCGTAAACGGGCGATCGGGTGCCTCATCTGGGCTGCGATCGCGCCATGGCGAGCGCAGCGCGGCGCCTGAAGCCTTGCACGCCTCCCTGATTTCCTGCAATTCCGCATCGGTTAAATAACATTTGTAGGCGGCGCCATTAGCAATCAAGTGACCTGCCACTTCGGCATGCCGATGGCTTTGCGCTGACTGGCTGACGGCGGGTTGGTCACCGCCAAGCCCAAGCCATCCAAGACCCTCATGGATGGCCGCAACCGCTGCATCGGTAGAACGGGCTTTATCAGTATCTTCAATACGCAATAGATAGGTGCCACCATGATGGCGGGCAAACAGCCAATTGAATAATGCGGTGCGGGCGCCGCCAATATGAAGATAACCGGTAGGCGAAGGCGCAAATCTTGTCACTACGTTCATAATTTTTTAAGGCCTTTCTGATAGGCTGATACTACCGGCTACAACATGCGCGAATGTACACCAACGAGAGCGATATTGGCACCCCTCATTATCGCCGAACGGCGCATCTTAATTTTTTTGAGCAGCTTCGTCAGTGGCATTGCTGCATTCCATCTGCTTCCTGACCGAATGCTGTGGGGAACGCCGGTGCTGAATATCAGCATCTTGGCTGGTTTAGCGATTTTATTTTTGACTGGGGCATGTTTTAGGGTGCGTCACCGACCATGGCTTGGTAGGTTCGCTTTTGCCGGTGTTTGCGCCGCCGCAGGCGTTTTGGTGGCGGCTCTGCAATATACAGTGCACCAGCCGATACAGCTTGAAAAACCGCTATCTGTTGGGGTTGTTGCGCAGGTTACGCATATAGATGGCCGCGCGTCAGGCCGCAGCAGATTATGGTTAAAACTGCAGCATATAAACGCTTCTCAGGAAGATTTGTCGGGCGCCGTGGTGCGTGTAACAACCGACAGGCTGCCAACTAATGTGGTTGTGGGAGCGCATCTAAGAATGCGCGTGCGGCTATTTCCTCCGCCGAGTCAAATCTTGCCGGGAACGCCTGATTTTGGCCGCAACGCGCGGGTTGCTGGTATAACTGCCAGCGGGTTTGTAACGTCAAAGATTGACGTTTTGCGGCGGCCAGACGCCCTGTCTTATGCGGTGCGCGTGAATGCGGTACGTAGCGGCTTGGCGACCCATATACAATCTGTCATGCCAGCCCCGGCCATCGGCATAGCCGCAGCGTTGGTGGTTGGAGACCGGCGCTTTATTGATGAACGGGTCTATGATTTGTTTCGCGCCTCTGGATTGGCGCATTTGCTGGCAATTTCTGGGTTGCATATGGGGTTGTTGTGTTTTGGGTTCATGGCGGCGCTACGCTGTGTTGCTACTTTGTGGCCGTTCAGGGCCAGTCGCTTTGCGGTGCATAAATACGCCGCAGCTTTTGCGGTCGGGGTTGGCGCGGTGTATGTCGTTTTATCGGGCGCGTCGGTAAGTGCAGTGCGGGCCTTTATTATGGCGCTATTGATAATTCTGGCGGTGATAAGTGACCGGCGTGCGTTAACGATCAGAAATGTTGCGCTGGCGGCGTTTGTGATCCTAGCATTAAATCCAGTAGCGTTGTTCAGCGCTGGCTTTCAACTTAGCTTTGCAGCGACATCGCTTTTGGTAATGCTCTATGAACGGTCATTATTTCGGCCGCCATCGCGGCATCATCGTTTGCTGCGCTATGGGGTGGCGATTATGATGGCGTCTCTAGTTGCCAATTGTGCCACTGCGCCGTTTGCCGCACAGCATTTCGGCAGTTTTACGTCATGGGGCGTGATCGCCAATATGATTGGCATTCCGCTAACCGGATTCTGGATTATGCCGAGCGCGTTTATTTATCTTGTCAGCCTGCCATTGGGTTTGGGTGGTCTTAGTGGCCCAGTTTTTGAATTGGGTATTAACGTGCTGATCGCTACTGCTGAATTTTTTGCGCATTTGCCATTGGCGCATACCGCTGTTGCGCCGCCGGGCTATGGATGGATAAGTGTCGGCGTTGTGGGAGTGATTTGCAGCTATGTGATGACCCGGCCCGCACGCTGGTTTGGTAGCGGGCTTATTATCAGTGCCATGCTGGGCTGGTGGTTAACGCCGCTGCCCGATGCCGCGGTTTTTATTCAGCACCACGGCGCGTCAGTGATATTTTCCGACCCCAAAAGGGCGCTGTTGCTCTACGGGTCTTTATCCGAATTTTTGGTCAACATGGCCAGATTGCGGTTAGGGGGGCAAGGTGACAGTGCCGAATATCAGGATTGCGCCCTATTTTGTCGGCATCCAATGCCAGCAGGCGATAGCATCGCGATTGTTCTGCACCGACGTGGCTTATCAGGGGCATGCGACGATCAGCACACCGCCTATATTCTGTCGCTTGTGGTCCCATTTTACCCGTGTAAAAGCACCAAAACAATTTACTATATTGACGAAGGTTTGCCTCGTAATTATTTGTTATTTATTGGTAAAAACAGAATAAAAACGCAGTCTAGTAGTTCCTTATCAGGCCAGCTAACTTGCCTTGAACCTCAACCTCTCCGCTGCTGAAAAAGCGGGTTTCATATTTTGGATTTGCCGCTTCCAGCCCGATACGTCCAGGTTCTTTTAATAATGTTTTGAGGGTCGCTTCCTGCTTGTTGATCAAAGCCACCACAATGTCTCCATGGCGGGCTGTGTCGGCGCGCTGGATAAGCACAGTGTCACCTTCCAAAATGCCTACACCGGTCATCGAATCGCCGATAATTTCAAGCGCAAAATGTTCACCGCTGCCGATCATGCTGGCAGGCACTTCCAAATGGGTTGTGGGGTCGCTTAATGCTTCGATTGGAGTGCCCGCCGCAATGCGGCCGAGCAGGGGTAGGCTGACGCTGTCCACCGCACTGTTCACTGCTTTCATAACCGCTTGTGCCGGGTTAGCTTGTTTTAAAATTTCAATAGCGCGCGCCCGGTTAGCCAAACGCCTTATGTAACCGCGTTCCTCTAGCCCGGATACCAACCGGTGGATCCCTGATTTTGAGGCAAGCCCCAACGCATCGCGCATTTCATCAAATGATGGCGGTACATCATGTGTTTGCATATGCGTTGTTAAAAACGTCAAAAGTTCACTTTGCTTTTGTGTGAGCATTGCTACCCCCGCTTTTTGCTGAATATCCTGTTACGTTCACGTAACGTTCTACCTATGTTCTAGGTTTTTAGCAAGGGCTTTTTCAAATGGCAAGGATTTTGCGCCTAAAACAACCGTGGCAGCGGCAAAATATCAACCAAATCACCGGCAGTTAAAGGCGGGTCAAAGGGCGGCCTGACAATTAGCGCATCAGCCGTGGCCAACACCCCCATCATAGAGCTGTCTTGTTTGGTGGCCGGGCGCACAGCTAGCTGTGCCTCGGTAGTTTCGATGGTGGCACGGATATAGTCCTGACGTTGGTCATTTTCCGGCATGTCGGTTGCGATAGCGGCGCGGAACATCGCATGGGTGTGCTGCCCACCGCATAATGCGGCAATGGCAGGCTGTAAAAACACCAGTGCACAAACCGCGGTTGACACCGGGTTGCCGGGTAATCCAAGCAAAGGAATGCCGCCAATTTCTCCCCAAATCAGCGGTTTTCCGGGACGCATGGCGATTTTCCAGAAATCCAACTTGCCGTGAGCCAAATCACTGACAATGTGGTCGTGCGTGCCAACTGAAGCGCCGCCGGTTGTGACAACCATGTCCAGATCATGCGCCGCACTGACCGCAGTATGCACCGCCCCGGGGGCATCAATGGCAATGCCTAAATCAATTGGGTGTGCCCCGCAGTTTTTCACAAAAGCTGTTAAAAATGCAGCGTTCGAGCTAATAATTTGGCCCGGCCCCGGTGGTGTGCCGGGTGGTACCAGCTCGTCACCGGTAGATAAAATGCCAATACGAGGCGGCGTGCACACCAATGCCGAAGTTTCGCCAGCGGCAATCGCCAAAGCGATGCGGCGCGCCGACAAATATGAGCCTTTTGCCAAGGCAATATCGCCAGCCGTGATATCAAGCCCAGCCGGGCGGATATAGCGGCCGCGACTGCCCGCTTTCAGCACCGTAATCTGGCTGCCATCTGCCTCGCTTGCGGCCGCGACATTTTCCTGAATGACAATGCAGTCAGCGCCATCGGGCACATAGGCGCCGGTAAATATACGCACGGCTTGTTGGGGGCCGAGACGGCCCGGCCAGGGATGCCCGGCGGCTGACTCGCCAACCCTTGTTAGGCTGGCTGGGCAGGCGGCAACGTCTTGTGCGCGCACCGCAAACCCATCCATAGAGGAAACATCATGCGGTGGCAGCGTTAATTTTGCTTTGATATCATCTGCCAGAAAATAGCCAAGCGCGTCGGCCAACGGCAAACGCTGCACAGCAGTGGGCTGAAGCGACGCCAAAATACGGGCAAGCGCGGTGGCCACAGACAATAATGCTGGTGATGTGCTATTCGGCATCAAAAATACCAGATTTTCCGCCAGATTTATGGGTCAGGCGAACCGCACCAATTTCCATGCCGCGATCCACCGCTTTACACATATCATAGATGGTGAGCGCCGCAGTGCAGACCGCGGTCATCGCCTCCATTTCAACGCCGGTTGGGCCGGTAACGCTGCAGGTGGCAGTGATCTGAATGCCCGGAAGAGCGCTGTCAATGTCCATATCAAGACTGACATGATCAAGCCCCATTGGATGACATAACGGGATCAGGCTGGCGGTTTGTTTGGCCCCCATTATGCCGGCCAAACGGGCCACACCAAGGACATCGCCTTTTTTTGCGGTGCCATCACTAATCATTTGCAGGGTGGCTGCGGCCATCCTGACATGACCTTTGACAATCGCGCGCCGAGCGGTTGCTGGTTTACGGCCAACATCAACCATATGGGCATTGCCGTCACTGTCAAAATGGGTGAATTCAGCCATCATCCTATCCTCGTGTATCTGTGCGCGTTTTAGCGTGATTGATCACTGTGCGCGCCAGCCCCCAAATTGGCAACAGGGTTGGCCAAAATGCTAGCGGTTGCGGCGGCCACATCATCTGCGCGCATTAACGATTCTCCGATTAAAAAGCAGCGTGCGCCAACTGCTGCCATGCTGGCCAAATCGGCTGGGGTAAACAAGCCGCTTTCAGCAATAGCAATCCGGTCTGCGGGTAAATGCGGCAACATGGCCGCACCGACATCAAGTGATATATCCATTGTTTTGAGATTGCGGTTATTAATGCCAATAAGCGGCGAGCGCAATTTTGCGGCGCGGTCAATTTCATCATTGTCGTGACATTCAATCAACACGTCCATGCCATAGTCAAACGCGCAAGATTCCAATTCAGCCGCGGCAGTATCATCCAAGGCGGCCATAATCAATAAAATGCAATCAGCGCCAAGCCCCCGTGATTCAACAATTTGCAAAGGATCAATCATAAAATCCTTACGTAACACCGGCAGGCTGACAGCGGCGCGAGCGGCCACCAAAAATTCCGGTGCGCCCTGAAAGTAGGGGCGATCTGTGAGCACGGATAAACAGCTGGCCCCGCCTTGCTGATAGGCTTGTGCCAGTGCCACCGGTTCAAAATCTGCACGTATCAAGCCTTTTGATGGTGATGCTTTTTTCAGCTCGGCAATTAGCCCATAGCCGCTGTGTGAAGCGCTTTTTAAGGCTGCTGCAAAGCCGCGCGGCGGTGACGCCGCCTTGGCCGCTTCATCGAGGTCTGCAAAACTGTTGTGGGTCGCAAGCGCGGCAACTTCATCGCGTTTTTCGGCAATAATTTTTGCCAAGACATTGTCCATTTTTGACCTCCGGTGACGCGGCTATGCGGCGCTGTTGGTGATGGCAACCAGATTATCAAGGGCAGCAAGCCCGGCACCATTATCTATCGCAGTGGCGGCTCTTTTTGCGGCATTCTCTAAGCTGTCAGCATGGCCGCCGGCAACCAGAGCGGCCGCAGCGTTTAGCAAGACAATGTCGCGGTAAGGACCGCTTTCACCGTGCAATAGCGCGCGCAGATAGCGGGCATTATGGGCGCCATCACCGCCGCGCAAATCATCAAGTTTGACCGTTGGTAGCCCGATATCTTCAGGCGATATGGTAAATTCAGTGACCTTGCCCTCTTTTAATTCAGCAACAAAGGTCGGGCCGGTGGTGCTAACCTCATCAAGCCCGTCAGCGCCATGCACAACCCAAGCGTGCGTCGTGCCTAATTCGGCCAAGACATGAGCAAACGGGGCACAATAGCTCTGATCATAAACGCCAACCATAATGCGTTTTACCGATGCCGGGTTTGCCAGCGGCCCAAGCATATTAAAAATAGTGCGTACCCCGAGGGCGGTGCGGACAGGGGCAACGTGCCGCATGGCTGCGTGATGCCGCGGTGCCATCAAAAAGGCGATATTGGCTTCGTTGAGTGCCCGTTTAACAAGATCAAAATCACAATCAAGCTTTATGCCGAGAGCCGCCAGCACATCTGCAGCACCGCTTTGCGATGACACGGCCTTGTTGCCATGTTTGGCAACTGGAACGCCGCAACCGGCAACAACAAAGGCGCTGGCCGTCGAAATATTGTATGTGCCAAACCCATCGCCGCCAGTGCCGACAATATCCATAGTGCCATCTGGCGCGGATATCGTTGTCGCTTTTTCACGCATCACAGTGGCGGCAGCGGTGATGTCCGGTACTTGTTCGCCGCGGATTTTCAGGGCAATCAAAAACGCGGCCATTTGGGCTTCGCCAACCTCGCCATTCATGATTTCAGTAAAACAAGCACGAATAGCTGACGGCGAGGGGCGTTCACCATAAATAAGCGCGGTAAGGGCGGTTTTGATAACGTCAGACATGCCGTAATTTCCTGATCTTAAGCCAATGCTGAATCTGCCGCATGACTATATTGACCCGTTTAGTGCTTTGCAAGTGCGGCCGCGGCTTGCCGGCCGGTGTTGCCGCCATGACTAATGGACGGCCACTTCCCGGGTTAATTGCGCTATTATTTTAAGCGCTGAGACCAGAGGAGGGGGATATGGGACAGAAACAGCTCGTCACCCGCACGCAAATTGCAAAAATGCCTGGCGAAGAAAAGACCCATTTTTTGAACGCCAGCGCCAAACGCGTCAATAAATCGCTTGGCGATCTTGTGGGGATGGACCGTTTAGGGTTTCATCTGATGGTTTTGCCAGTTGGCGCTGTTGCATCTGAATTTCATCGGCATCTGTGCGAAGAGGAATGTATTTATATTTTAGAAGGCACCGGTATGGCCCGTATTGGGCCAGATATGTTTCCTGTAGAGGCTGGCGATTTTATTGGTTATCCGGCTGGCGGAGAGGCGCATGATCTGAGGAATACCGGCTCGTCACTGATGACATGTATCGTGGTTGGGTTGCGGCTAGATTTTGACGTCGCTGATTATCCCGAACATAATAAAAGACTGTACCGGTATGCTGGGCACAGCTGCGATATTGTCGATATTGCGGCGGTCAGTCACCCGACGGCGGGCAATAAAAAGCGGCCATAAGGTTTAGTCATGCATTTGACCGGGAAACCGTTCATCAAGACGCAAAATTTGCGCCTCAAGCGCGCCAAGCCGATCGCCGCCAATAACATTGTGGCCGCAAATTTCTAAAAATTTAGCCAATATACGGTAGCCGGCGACTGAGGCAATCGATTCGGGGTGAAACTGCACACCATGCAATTCGGCGCGGCTATGTGAAAGCCCCATGATGGCACCAGCCTCGGTGCGGGCGGTGATAGTCAACTCACTCGGCAATGTTTTTTCCTCGACAACCAGCGAATGATAGCGGGTAACCGGAAACTGGTCAGGACAGAGCGCAAAAATATCGCTTTCTACTGCATTGCTGCGGGTGCGCACTATGCGTGAGAGCTTGCCATGTACCGGCGGGTCAATGCGGTTTACATGCCCGCCAAAAGCGGCGGCTAATGCCTGATGACCGAGGCACACGCCAAGTAGCGGCTTTTGCTGTTGAAAGCAGGCTCTGATCAAATCAATCGTTATGCCGGCATCTTCCGGGGTGCCGGGGCCGGGTGATATAACGATCCCTTGTGGGTTTTTCGCCAAAATCTCATGCGGCGTGCTGGCGTCATTGCGGATGATCTCTACCTCGGCGCCAAGGTCGCTTAAAAAATGCCATAGATTCCATGTAAAACTGTCATAATTGTCGATTAATATGAACATAGAATAGCCTTTCCTCAAGAGCGGCTTTGGCGCAATCATCCGCCTTGCTACGATAACCTTTGTTGGCGCAAAACATATCAGACTGCCATATGTCTTGCTATAATTTAGTTACGGCCTATTTGTGGTTGCGCCGTTTTATAGGATTTCTACCGGGGTGGCAGCGTTAGCAAGAGGCATAAATACCAGAAAATACGTGCATTTTTTTGTGGTAAAATAGAACCACATATTCAAAATATTGAAAATAAAAGATAAAATAAATTTTATAAGATATTTTTGGTTTGACGCGATGCACAAAGCCTCTTATAACCCGCGGCAATGGTGCGTGGGCGCAGGTATTTTGCGGTCACACACAGTTTAACTGGAGATTGTAACATGCCTTTGCCAAGGACATATGTCGCAACGCCAAAAGATATTGAGAAAAATTGGTTCGTCATTGACGCGGCTGATCTCGTTCTTGGGCGTCTTGCGTCACTGGTAGCCATGCGTGTGCGTGGTAAGCACAAGCCGACCTACACCCCGAATATGGATTGCGGTGACCATATCGTTATCGTCAATGCTGAAAAAGTACTTCTGACTGGTAATAAGCGCTCACAAAAGACCTATTACTGGCACACCGGCCACCCCGGCGGCATTAAAGAACGCACAGCTGACAAAGTTCTGGATGGACGTTTTCCAACCCGGGTTATCGAAAAAGCCGTGCAGCGTATGATTCCGCGCGGCCCGCTTGGTCGTCAGGCCATGCGCAACCTGCATATTTATGCCGGCCCAAGCCATCCGCATGAAGCACAACAGCCTGTCGCACTGGATATCGCCAGCATGAACGACAAGAATAAGAGGTAGTTATGGCCGAAGTTACGCAAAACGCAGACCTGCAAACAGCAGAGACCAAAGCAGAAGGCATGGCCGCACTTGGTGCGCTTGCCGATGATGCATCGGCAGCCGCCGCCCCGCAGGCGCCAGCTGAACCAAAAATTGACAGCCTCGGTCGGTCCTATGCCACCGGGCGTCGTAAAGACGCGTCAGCTCGTGTATGGGTAAAGCGCGGCACCGGCCAAATGACTATTAACGGCAAGCCTGTTAGCGAGTATTTCGCGCGTCCGGTTTTGCAGATGATTTTGGCACAGCCATTTGATGTTGCCGAACGGTCTGGCGAATTTGATGTGATTGCCACGGTGCGCGGCGGCGGCCTGTCTGGTCAGGCTGGGGCGGTGCGCCACGGCATTAGCCGGGCCCTCACTTTGTTTGAGCCAGGCTTGCGTCCGGCTTTGAAAGCTGGTGGGTTCCTGACACGTGACCCGCGGGTTGTTGAACGTAAGAAATATGGTAAGGCTAAGGCCCGCCGTAGCTTCCAGTTCTCGAAGCGTTAGTCGCTACAGACACATTTTCTATCTATGCAAAAGAGCTGCGCTGCGCGCGGCTCTTTTTTTGTGTGTTTTCTGGTTGCTTACAAAAACAAATCGATCACAATAAATACTTAAGACAACGCAAGGATTTGTGCCTATGGATATTCCGGCGCATTTTGTGGAAACCGATGCGGATGAAATTAACGCCCTAATTGATGCGTTTCCGCTGGCGGTGCTTGTCGCGCAAACGGCTGCGGGCATGGTTGCGAACCATATTCCTTTATTGCGGCATGGCGATGGTCATCTAGTTGGGCATATCGCGCTGGCTAATGATCTGCATCAGAACCTGCAATCAGGTGATGAGGTATTGGTGATTTTTACGGGAGAAAATGCCTATATTTCGCCAAATTGGTACCCGACAAAGCCGCTGCACCACAAGCATGTGCCAACTTGGAATTATCAAGCGGTGCATATTCACGGCACCATCGTGTTTCACTACGACGAAAAATCCAAAGCTGCGATTGTCGGACGCCTGACTACACGGCATGAGCAATTGTTGTCTAAAAATACCGGCGAAGCTGCCTGGAAAATGGCCGATGCCCCGAAGGAGTATATGCAGGCGATGCTTAAAAACATTGTTGCTTTTGACATTTCGATTACAAAAATTCTTGCCAAATCAAAGCTCAGCCAAAATCGTGACGCTGTTGATTTTGATAATGTAATCACAAAACTAGAGGCCAGTGGCGCACCATATCTTGCCAAAACCATGCGGCGTTGGCCAAAGCCATGACCGCAGCGCCATCACAGCATCGGTTGACCGGATCGTGCCATTGTGGCGGGGTGGTTTTTGATGTGCCCAAAACCCTTGATTTTGGCGCGGCACGGCGCTGCGACTGTTCGCTGTGCCGGCGGCGTTGGGCGGTTATGGTCAGTTGCCCTATAGAGTCGCTTCATATCCAGCAAGGCCATGATATGCTGTCGCTTTATCAATGGAACACACAAACCGCAAAACATTATTTTTGCAAAATTTGTGGCATTTACACGTTTCACCAACGCCGCACTGACCCATCGGTTTATGGCGTCAATGTCACCTGCCTTGAGGGCGTCACTCTAGCCGATTTTGAGGGGACTAAGATCGCCGATGGGGTGTCGCTTTCAGGCAGCACGACATAATTTTGGCGAAACAGACCGCGGTACAAAAAATAAAAACCCTAAAACGGCCTGGCATTCCGCGTTTCATTATATTGACAATTTGTTGATAAATCGTCAACGTCATGTGGTGCGGCGCTGCCGTGACCATTTTACGCCCGGGAGATATAGCGATGACAAAGACCCCAGCCAGAGATAAGTCCGGATGGCAATTTTGGGTTGATCGTGGCGGCACATTTACCGACCTTGTTGCCTGCCGCCCGGATGGTCGTTTGTTGACACATAAACTATTGTCAGAAAATCCTGAGGCGTATGACGACGCGGCCTTACAGGGCATTCGTGATATTATGGGTGTGGCCAGCAACGCGCCGCTGCCAGCCGAAGACATTGACGCCATTAAGATGGGCACAACGGTGGCGACGAATGCGTTATTGGAGCGCAAAGGCGATCGCACTTTATTGGTTGTTACCCGCGGCTTTCGTGACCAATTGCGCATTGCCTATCAGGCCCGGCCGCGGTTGTTTGACCAGCATATCGTGCTTCCTGAAATGCTGTATGAGCGCATCGATGAAGTGACAGAGCGTGTGGATGCACAAGATAATGTGTTAATCCCGCTTGATCTAGATGATTTGGCACCGCGGCTTGAGGCGGCGTTTGCCGATGGTATTCGCGCTATCGCCATAGTGTTGATGCATGGATACCGGATGACCCGTCATGAAGAGGCGATCGCTGATTTGGCGCAAAAAATCGGCTTTACGCAAATATCGACAAGCCATCGCACCAGTCCGATGATCAAATTTGTTGGTCGCGGCGATACCACTGTGGCTGATGCCTATTTATCACCAATCTTGCGGCGTTATATTGACCGGCTGGCGGCTGATTTAGATCAGGCTACGCATACCAAGCTGCAGATGATGCAGTCTAATGGTGGGTTGACCGATGCCGGGTTATTTCAAGGCAAAGATGCCATTTTATCTGGGCCGGCTGGCGGCATTGTGGGGGCGGTAAAAACCGCCAAACAAGCTGGCTTTAACAAGGTTATTACCTTTGATATGGGCGGTACATCAACCGACGTTGCGCATTATGAAGAGTCTTATGAAAGGGTGTTTGATACGGTGGTAGCTGGTGTGCGCATCCATGCGCCGATGCTGCTCATCCATACGGTTGCAGCTGGTGGTGGGTCGTTATGCCGGTTTGATAATGGACGCTTTCAGGTGGGCCCACAAAGCGCCGGTGCCAACCCGGGGCCGGCCTGTTACCGGCGTGGTGGCCCGCTGGCGGTTACTGATTGTAACGTTATGCTTGGCAAGCTGCAGCCAAAATTTTTCCCATCGGTGTTTGGTCCGAACCAAAATGAACCGTTGGATTCGGCGCCGGTCAAGGCCAAATTCGACGCCTTGGCGGCAGATCTTGCCAAAACCAGCGGCGTGACCTTGACTCCAGAAGCTATCGCCAGCGGGTTTTTGAAAATTGCTGTGGAAAATATGGCAAATGCGATCAAAAAAATTTCGGTGCAGCGCGGTTATGATGTCACTGATTATGCGCTGCAATGTTTTGGTGGGGCAGGCGGCCAACATGCCTGTCTTATCGCCGATGTTTTAGGCATGAAAACGGTATTGATTCATCCGTTTGCCGGGGTTTTGTCCGCCTATGGTATGGGGCTTGCTGATGTCACAGCTTTGCGAGAAAAATCAATCGAGGCACCGTTAACCGCCGATATGCTAGGCCAGTTGAAGGCAGAGCTTGATAATCTGGCCAGTGCCACCGAAGCGGAATTGCATCATCAGGATATCGCGGCAGATCGAATTGCCACGCACCTTTATGTGCATCTGCGCTATGACGGGTCTGATACGGCGCTGCAAGTGCCGTTTGGGGATATGCCGGCAATGCAGGCCGCCTATGATGATGCCTATCAATCACGCTTTGGGTTTTTGATGCCTGGCAAAGCCTTGGTCGCGGCGATGGTGTCGGTCGAATCAATTGGTCATACATTTGAACTTGAAACTGGCGCAATAGCTGGCGGCACCGGTGCCCCCAAACCAGATGATGTCATCAGCGCCTATATGGATGAAAATTATCTTGATACCCCGGTCTATCAGCGCGCCAAAATCTTGGCTGGCCAACGGCTGCAAGGCCCGGCGTTAATCATTGAACCGACCGGAACAAATGTTATTGAACCGGGGTGGGAAGCCGAAATGACCGGGCTCGGCAATTTGGTTGTGCGGCGTGTGGTGGCGTTAGAACGGCGGTTGGCGGTTGGCACCGATTGCGACCCGGTAATGCTGGAAGTGTTCAATAATTTGTTCATGTCGATTGCCGAACAAATGGGCTATACGCTGCAAAACACCGCATTGTCGGTAAATGTCAAAGAACGACTTGATTTTTCTTGTGCAATTTTTGATGCTAGCGGGGCTCTAATTGCCAATGCGCCGCATATGCCGGTGCATCTGGGGTCAATGGGCGAGTCTGTGCGGGCAGTGCTGCGCGATAACCACGGCAGCATCGGGCATGGCGATGCTTATGTGTTGAATAACCCTTATAATGGCGGCACGCATCTTCCTGACATCACGGTTGTTACACCAGTGTTTGAGACGCCCAATAGCGATAAAATTCTATTTTTTGTGGCATCGCGTGGTCACCATCCAGATGTTGGCGGGCGCACTCCTGGGTCTGCTCCGCCTGATTCGGCACATATCGTCGAAGAAGGGGTGTTGATCAATAATTTTAAACTGGTTGATCAGGGTACTTACCGCGAAACAGAGATGATGGAGGTGCTGACGTCAGCACAGTATCCGGCACGCAATCCAGAGCAAAATATCGCTGATTTGCGGGCCCAATTGGCAGCCAATGAAAAAGGCGTGCGTGAGCTTCATAAAATGGTTTCGCAATATGGTCTTGATACAGTGATTGCCTATATGGGGCATGTGCAGGACAATGCTGAAGAATCCGTGCGCCGCGTAATTGATACGCTTAATTCCGGCAGCTTTACCTACCCGATGGATAATGGCCAACAGGTTCAGGTAAAAATTTCCATTGATAAATCACAACGCGCCGCGGTCGTTGATTTTACCGGAACCAGCCCACAAAACCCGAATAATTTCAATGCGCCCGCAGCGGTGTGTAGGGCAGCAGTTTTGTACGTTTTCAGAACGTTAGTAGCCGAAGATATTCCTATGAATGAAGGGTGTTTAAAGCCGGTAACAATCATTCTGCCGGATGATTGTATGTTAAATGCACAATATCCGGCTGCGGTTATCGCTGGCAATGTCGAGACCTCGCAAATTGTCACCGATACACTTTATGGCGCTTTGGGCGTAATGGCCGCGGCGCAAGGCACGATGAATAATTTCTTCTATGGCAATGCGACATATCAATATTATGAAACGTTGTGTGGCGGGTCAGGGGCCGGACCAGACTTTGATGGCACCGATGCGGTTCATACCCATATGACCAACAGCCGCTTGACCGACCCAGAGGTTTTGGAATGGCGTTACCCGGTAGTGCTGGAAAGTTTTGAGATTCGGCACGGGTCTGGCGGCATTGGCGCGCATAAGGGCGGTAATGGCGTGCGGCGGCGGCTGCGTTTTCTTCAGGACATGCAAGCAGTAATCCTTGCCAATCACCGGATTGTACCGCCCTATGGCATGAATGGCGGTGGCGCCGGGGCAGTCGGCCGTAACTGGGTCGAACGCAGTGATGGCACAATAGATGAATTTGGAGCAACTGGTTTGCGCGAAATGGCGCCGGGGGATGTGTTTGTGATCGAAACCCCGGGGGGCGGGGGCTTTGGTAAAGCCGCCCCAAAAGCCGCGGAATAGAGCTATGACAGACAAGAAGCTAAAACGCATCGTATCGTCATCGCATTTGGTATCGGAAAAGGCCGCCGAATTAAGCGAGGTTGAATATGGCCTGATCGTGGCATCTAATGCCTTTGGCATGTGGATGGTAAAGGCAATGTCGGCGGCGCTGGCAGAGCTGGAGATTACGGCTGATCTTGGGGTTTTGGATGTGTTATGCCTGCATTCGGTGAACCATCGCGGGCGCGCAAAAAAGCTTGCCGATATATGTTTTAAATTGAATGTTGAAGATAGTCATACAGTGAATTACGCACTGAAAAAGCTGCTAAAAGCTGGTTTTGTGCAGTCAGACAAACAGGGCAAGGAAGTGTATTATGACACCACCGCATTGGGTAAATCGCTGTGCGTAGCCTATCGTGAGGTACGCGAATCCTGTTTGGTCGATGAATATGCCGCATTTGATGGGGGACAGCGGGGTATGAATGCGGCTAATTTGGTGGAGGTGGCACGCCATTTGCGGCTTTTGTCAGGCCTTTATGATCAAGCCGCCCGCAGCGCCACAAGTTTTTAGTTTGTGTCGGTTATGATAATTTTCTGCGCTTGATCTTGTTGAGACCTTGCCAGCGATTGGGCAAATCGTTACATCTTGACCGGCGCGCACAGCGCCAATCGTGGTTCTGACAGAAACAAGTGATCAACTGATGTCCAAAAGTTCTTCCCCTCTAAAAATCGCAATCGCTGGCCTTGGTGTTGTCGGGTCGGAAGTTGCACGCCAATTAATTAATCGTGGTCAGCAGCTGTCAATGGCCGCCGGCCGGTCACTCGATGTGGTGGCGGTTAGTGCGCGCAGTTCAGCGTCTGATCGTGGCTTTGTCATGGATGGTATTGACTGGCATGACGATGCCATCACGCTGGCTGATCGTGATGATGTCGATGTGATTATTGAAATGATCGGTGGCAGCGAAGGTGTGGCGCTGGATTTGACGCGGGCAGCGTTACGTCGGGGCAAGCATGTTATCACTGCGAATAAGGCAATGATTGCCCACCACGGGGCAGAGCTGGCTGGCTTGGCTGAAGACAATCAGGTGTCATTGTTGTTTGAGGCTGCTGTAGCCGGTGGCATTCCGGCGGTAAAAACCCTGCGTGAAGGCTTAGCCGGCAACAATATTACTCGTATTGCCGGAATTTTGAACGGCACCTGCAATTACATTCTGACAGCGATGGAACAAACCGGCGAGGGCTTTGCCGATGTGCTGGCAGACGCGCAACGTCTTGGCTATGCTGAGGCTGAGCCAAGCTTTGATGTCGATGGCATTGATGCCGCGCACAAGCTAACCATTTTGGCGGCCATCGCTTTTGGGCAAAAACCCGATTTTGGCGCGGCCTTTATTCAAGGCATTCGCGATGTGTCGGCGGTTGATTTCACCTTTGCCAATCAGCTGGGGTTTCGAATTAAGCTTGTTGGGGTGGCTGAACCCGGCCAAGCGCCTCGCATGCAAACCTGCCTTTTGCCGCTTGATAGCCAGCTGGCCAAGGTCAATGGCGTGTTAAATGCGGTAGAATTTCATGGTGAACCGATTGGTAGTGTTTTGGCGGTGGGCCCAGGGGCTGGCGGCGGGGCAACTTCGTCTGCGGTTCTGGCAGATTTGATGGATATTGCCCATGCGCGTGGCAGTTTGCCGTTTGGCCAGCCAGTTGCACAGCTTGTCGATACGGCAGATCAAGTCGTTACGGCGGTTGCCGATACGCCGTTCTATGTGCGGTTGATGGTGGTTGATGAACCAGGGGTGCTTGCCGGTGTTACTAATATCCTGCGACGACACGCAATTTCTGTCGAATCGTTAATCCAGCAAGGCCGTGCGCCAGGTGATACAGTGGCGCTGGTGATGACAACGCACGAAACTGCGGAACCAATCTTAACGCAGGCGCTTGACGAGATGGCTGGCCTGACCAGCGTAAAGGCAAAGCCAGTGGCGATGCCGATTTTGTCAGCCGATTTGGAGGGCTAATGGCGGGTGACGCCATTCTAGGTATCGTAAACTCAGCCACTAGTGCACGCTGGATAGCGGCCAAAAGCCAATTTTCTGGTGCCGAAATTGATCGCTATGCCGCCGCCCTTCTTGAAGTGCATCATGATGTGCCATTGCCGATAGCCCGGATCATGGCGGCACGCGGGCTAACAGCCGAAACCATAGATAGCTTTGTCGAACCGCGGCTGCGCGATTTGATGCCAAACCCGTCGCGCTTCCGCGATTTGGAACGCGCGGCAGACCGGTTGGCAGATTGCGTTGAAGACGGCTTGCCAATCGGTGTTTTTGGCGATTATGACGTCGATGGCGCGGCGGCGGCGGCATTGTTGGTAATGGTGATGCGTCAGCTTGGTGTGGCCAGTGATGTGCATATTCCAAATCGATTCAGCGAAGGCTATGGGCCGAATATTGACGCGCTAATGGCTTTGCAGGCCAAAGGTGCCAGCTTGCTGGTCACGGTCGATTGCGGTATCACCGCTCACGCGCCACTGGCGGCGGTGGCTGAAACCGGTATGGATGTGATTGTGATTGATCACCATATCGCCGGGCCAGAACTGCCGCGGGCGCATTCGGTGGTAAATCCTAATCGTCTGGATGAAGATGGCGCCTACGGCTATCTATGCGCGACCGGTGTGGTGTTTATCGTGCTGGCTGGGGTGCTGCGCAGTCTGCGGCAACGTGGATTTTTTACCGAACAACGCCCGCCGCCAGATTTGTTCCGCCATCTTGATTTGGTGGCACTGGCCACAATCTGTGATGTGGTGCCGTTAGTCGGCGTTAACCGGGCATTTGTGCGTCAAGGTTTGAAAATCATGGCACAGCGCCAGCACGCTGGCATTGCCAAATTGGCGGATATTGCCGGTATGAGTGATGTCCCCAATGCTTATGCGTTGGGATTTTTGCTTGGCCCGCGAATCAACGCGGCTGGGCGGCTTGGCACATCGGGGCTAGGGGTGCAGTTACTGTCAACCGAAGATCTTGAAACAGCCGCTGGTCTTGCTGTGCGGCTTGATGACATGAACAAGGAGCGCCGCCAGATTGAAGAATCTGTTCGGGCGGTTGCATTGGACCGCGCGGCGGATGATGCTAACCATGTGCTGATACTTGCTGATAGAGCGTGGCACGAGGGGGTTATTGGTATTGTTGCTGGCCGGGTACGTGAACGATATGGCAAACCAGCGATGATCATTGCGATGGGCGCCGACGGGGTTGGCAAAGGTTCGGCGCGGGGCATTGCGGGCTTTCGGCTGGGAAATGCGGTGATTGCTGCCCACCAAGCTGGCATTTTGGATGGCGGCGGCGGCCATGATATGGCGGCTGGGTTTACGGTTCGCGAAAGCCAAATTGAAAAGCTGCAAGCCTTTATGAATGACAGATTTTTGTCAGAATTTAATGGTGTGCCGCCGCAAGTGACACATGTTGCCAGCGCGTTGTTAAGTGTTGCTGGTTGTCAGCCCCAAATTGCCGAATGGTTGGATAAATTGGGGCCATTTGGCAGTGGCAATCCCGAACCACGGTTTATCTTGCCTGATTGCCGGGTAAAGTCAGCGCGGCGTGTTGGTGCGGATGGGGCGCATTTGTCTTGCCGCCTGGATGATGGCAGTGGGACACTAAACGCAATCGCCTTTCAGGCTGGCGGTACGCCACTTGGACAGACCATCGAAGCGGCGTGCGACGGGCGTTACATTCATGTGCTTGGGCGACTGCGGCGGGATCGATTTCGCGGCGGCAGTGCCATGCAATTTGAAATAGATGACGTTGCTGAGCCCAAGTTAGCCGCCGGTTATAACCGATAACGTGGAAAAACCACATTTCTTGTGAAAAGCTGCTTGATTTGAGGACCGCTTTTGACTAAGACAGGCGTCACTGGCTTTTTGCAGATGTCCCGTTCGTCTAGAGGCCTAGGACACCGCCCTTTCACGGCGGCAACAGGGGTTCGAATCCCCTACGGGATGCCAAAGCTTTTTTACGCAAATTTTTATGAGAGCCAGCGTGCGCTACGGCATGGCTTCCGCCTTGCGTGCAAATCTATCATGTGTCAGGCTTTTTCCTATAAAACTGCATTTTTGGGGTGGAATATGGGCCAAACCGCGCGAGATGAATTGGCAACACGTGCCGCAACGCCGTGGCACTACCATCCAGATTTGCCGGTTACCAACAATCCATTGTTTGACTGGCCGCCACAGCCCAAAAAAATCATTACTTATTATCGCGATTCTTGGCTGGTGATTTCCGAAACATCGCTGTTTTTTCTGTTGGCCTGTGTTGGCTGGTATTTTGCCAGCCCGCCATTAGCTACGATGCAGTCATTCGGCGCTGAATGGGTGTTTTTCGTGTGGTTGCGCACTTTGTCTGTGGTTATCCTAGTGGCTGGTAGCTTGCATTGGTATTTTTACCATTACCGCGGGCAGGGGGCGACGTTAAAATATGTTATGCAGTTTGGACATCGAGATGCACCACGATTTCATTTTGGCGCACAGCTTTACGATAACGTGTTTTGGTCGCTGGCGAGCGGGGTAAGCATCTGGACGGCCTATGAATGCGTCATGCTATGGGGGCTGGCAAACGGGTTTGCGCCATCTTTGTCATGGCACCAAAACCCATGGTTATTTGCCGCGATATTTGTGTTTACTGGCATGTGGATTGCTTTGCATTTTTATTGTGGGCACCGTTTGCTGCATACAGATTTTTTATATAAGACGGTGCATAGTTTGCATCATCGCAACGTTAATGTTGGTCCGTGGTCCGGCATATCCATGCACCCAATTGAGCATGTGATCTATTTTAGTTCTATTTTGGTGCATTTTGTGGTGCCGTCACACCCGATGCATATTTTGTTTCATATGTATATGCTGGGGTTATCGGCAATTTTTGGCCATACTGGGTTTGACGCATTGCTGATGAAAAACCGCGAACGCCTAAAACTTGGGCATTTTCACCACCAACTTCATCATCGCTATTTTGAATGCAACTATGGCAGTGTCGATTTTCCGCTCGACCGTTTGTTTGGCACGTTCCATGATGGTACCATGGCGGCAAATCAAAAAATGCATAAGCGGTTGAAGAGGTAATTATGGCGCAAAATAAGGCACAAGAAGGCCAAAGCCCACAAGCCACATCATCACCCATATTACAACCCCAATGCCCGGTTTGCGGCCGGCCAGAGACAATTGTCTGGGTGCATGGTCATGGGCAATGCGCTCATTGCCATACTAATGTCATGCCGTGTTGCGATGGAGCGGTATGCGAGGCGGCAACGTAATCATGTGACCCCCAGCGACAATTTGGCCGCTGCGCTGGGGCCGCTTTCTGCTTGTAGTTGTACCAATAGCCGTTATAACCGTGTGCAGATAAACATTGCCGTGATGCGGTGCTCAGCGTGTCGCGGCCTAATAAGGAAATGAAGAAATGAATGCAAATATTGGTGTGATGCTGGTTGTGGGCTTTCCGCTGGCTTTGTGCGTGTTATTGTGGGTTTTTGGCAAAGTGTCAGTGCGCCCTGAATAGCCGCGTTTAGATTATAATATTGCATAAAATCTATCAGCCTGTGATGGGCTGAACATCAGGCTGTTTTAACAGCCTCAACCGACGCATGAAATGCTAACAAAACGCATTTATGGCGGTTTCGGATGCTGCGCACCGGCGTAAACTGCTCCATTGCGGCAAGGGGCGGCGGCTGTGCGCCGCCGTTGATCCACGTTTCAAATTGTTCTGTTAACTCATGAAGCGCTGTGACCGGGCTGCCGGTAAAGCATTCAATGGCCAGTCCGGCCCCCGCTTCGCACAAAGCGCATCCCCGAACGGCAACACCGACCTTGTCGATGATTCCTGCGGTGACAGCAAGGCTTATATCGACGCGATCACCACATGTTGGATTGTCTAGGCTGGCATGATAGGCGGCGTTGTCAAGCACGGCGCTGTCTCTGGATTTGTGCGCATAATCAAGAATCTGTTTCTGATAAAGCGCGTCCACAGCAATCGTCCTAAGATGGGGTGTTTTCAGCCAGCATTCGAGATCAGAAGATAAACCGCAACGGCCGCGGCCAAATAGGTGGCAACTAACAGCCAGTGGGTTTTTTCATAAACATTTTCTGCAGGCACATTTGCTGGACGTGCTTTTGGTGTGGTCGATGCCATTTTAAAAAGTCCCCTCACTTAAAAAGCGCACAAGCGCTGTCATTTCGTGGTCTTTATGTACCGTGCTGTTGGCATTTTGACAAGATTATTGCGTCCATCGTCTGCGACCGATTGCAGCGGTCTGAATAGTTTTTTGAAATTTTTCCTCGGAAACCATTGAAGCCACAAAAAAATCATTTTACAGTTCCGCCTCGTTTAAGGAGGTTGCGTGTAGATTTATGCGAGTCGTTTTGCTTTTCATTGTGTTGATGACCGCCTGGTTGCTGATGTCAGGCCATTACACTGGTTTGATCATATCGCTTGGGGTAGCAAGTGTGTTATTCTGCGTTTGGCTGAGTCACGCCATAAGTGCAACCGACCAAGAAGGGCTGCCAACACATTTGTTTGCGCGGCTGCCAGCCTATCTATTATGGCTGGTTGGGGAAATCGTAAAATCAAACTATGCCACCGCGAAATTTATTTTAAATGGGCGGGCTGACCCGGAAATTTTCACCGTATCAGCAACCCAAAAGACCGCCGCTGGAATTGCGACCTACGCTAATTCAATCACCCTCACACCCGGCACCGTTACCGTTGATATTGATGAGCATGCCGACAAAGACCAGTTTTTGGTGCATGCGCTGCACGGTGATTTTGGCGATGATGTGCGTAGTAATGATATGGATCGACGTGTTACAGCGCTTGATGCATCATCATCGCAAATAGCCACAAAGGGGGACGCGGTATGATGATCGTGGCGTTGTGCGCTTGTGCGGTATCTATGATCATGGCGTTGGTGCGCACCGCGCTTGGCACCACAGCGTTTGACCGTGTGTTGGCGGTGAACGCCATTGGCACTTTGATCATTTTGGGAATTGCCTTGCATGGGTTCATCATGGGCCGCCCGGAATTTGTGGATATTTCACTGCTTTACGCGATTTTGAATTTTATTGGTACTTTTGCTGTTTTGAAATTATTTAGCACAGGGTCTTTGGGGGATAAGCCCCCATCGCGCAAGTCATGATAGAGACTGGTTTTCTGATTTCAGTCTTGTCAGGGGCATGTATTGCCGTTGGTGTGGTGGCTTTGCTTGTTGGTAGTCTTGGGTTGCTGCGCTTGCCAGATGTGTATTGCCGAATCCACGCGGTGGGCATGATTGATACCGCCGGCGCAAGCTTTATTATCCTTGGCATGGCTATCCATGAAGGATTTTCGATTGTTACCGTAAAATTACTGCTGATCGGGGTGTTTTTATTTTTTACCAGCCCAATAGCCACGCACGCGGTGGCACAAGTCGCCTTCAAATGCGGCGTTGTGCCTGTGGGGCGTAATATGGTTAATGGTGCGCCGTTACAAAAGACCAGTAAATCTGCACCAAAATTAGCCTCCAAGACATCAGCCAAGACATCAGTCAAGACGCGGGGGGCATCATGACCAGTTTGATCACTGATATCTTCCTGCTGAGTTTGCTGGTGTTGATTGCGGTTATGGTTGTTCGTACCGGTAAATTATTCGCTGTGATTGTGATGTCAGGTGCCTATTCATTAATCTCGGCGGCGATTTTTGTGAATTTAGATGCAGTCGATGTCGCCTTTACCGAGGCTGCCGTTGGTGCTGGTATTTCAACGGTTTTGTTCCTTGCAGCCATGGTGTTTTTGCCGTCTGAGGAAAAAACCAGCAATAACCGCAATTTTATGGCGGCGCTGGTCTGTGTTGTTGCGGGGCTGCTGTTGATAACCGCCGCCCTTGATCTGCCAGCCTTTGGTGACCCTAATGCGCCGATTCATCTTCATGTGGCGCCACG
>Ga0181606_10000324_pt1 | contig 38602 bp, 25 predicted proteins | sample 041ome_10_FD_132994 | JGI IMG/M metagenome (GOLD analysis project Ga0181606, IMG submission 132994) | Coastal salt marsh microbial communities from the Groves Creek Marsh, Skidaway Island, Georgia - 041412US metaG (megahit assembly) | ecosystem: Environmental > Aquatic > Marine > Intertidal... | reverse complement strand
GTGTGTGTGTGTTAATGTGACTAATTACAATCCTTTCGGAAGATCGAATGCTACCGTTACCAATCAAAGCGTTTCAACGTCGTCGTGGCCTCGAGCAAATCCTTTTGCGTTTTCCTTCTTCGATAAAAAATCGGACAGTCTCTCGACGTGCACAAGACATCTTGGTGCAACGAACCTTGACATCTTTGACACTGCGTCCACAAACGGTTGAAGTCTTTCTCGAGCTCATTTACCGTGACTAAGGCTTTTTGAAGATGTTTAGATTCGTCTGCGACGCAGTGTTTGCACAAAGATTTGGAGAGTTTCTCGTCCGTGATTGGCGCGCGGCAACCGACGCAGGACGGGCGGACTTTGGCGAATCGCATGATGCCGCCGGCTAAGGTGGAAGATGGCGTGGGTAACGCGATCGACCTGGTGTGTTCACCAGAGAGGAGTACGGATGCGGCGTTCTGGAGAATCGGCTCGAACAAACGCAACAAAGGCTTCGTCAAGAAGTTATCCAAGTAGTGCTTGTGATCGATGGGCAAGTTGTTGTCCATGGCGTAAATCGGGCACTCGGATTTCTCGTAGCCTTTGGCGCTCTTTGCGGCTTTAATCATTACGTACGCGACGCGGTCGCCGACGACTGGTGCCGTAGCCGGATCGCGAAGGAACATGCGTTGAGCCAGCTCCGCGTGCGCCGCTTTAACCGCGTATTCGTCCGCTGTTTTCGTCAAACCTTTGGTGATGACCAAAAGCGACAAATCCAACTTGTTCATCAGTAAATCCGAGATGGTGTTTTGGACGTATTTGACCGCGCCCGGAATGTCTCTATCCATGAGAATTTTCGTCAAGCACGTCTCAACGACTTGGCGCACTAACAAACAGTTATCGCGACGCACGGTTTCAATACCTTTTGTATCCATTTTCGTCCACTTGTCGCTATTTTCCCAGAGTAAACCGGCGTATCTTTTCTTGGAGATTAACAAATACGGCCAGTAACACTTTTCGAATTCTAACTTGATTGGTTTCGTAAACGTTGCAGAGACGTAGTCGGCGGCTTCTAAACCGTACTCCATGCTCGTTTTTAACTCTTTACAGTTGAATTTAATCATCACGGAATCGGTATCACCGTATATGACTTCGGCGTCGCCTTCGTACCCGTTGGCCGTGGTGTATTTTTCCTCGACCAATTTCTTCGTGTGATCAATCATCTGACGACCATACGCCGTCGTCGAGGCTGAAATCTCCAAACACGGAAGCTGACCAACCGTGGCACCAGTAAAACCATACACGGAGTTGGCGGATATTTTCAACGCTAGCTGACGGCCATCTAAAACCGCCCGCTCCAAAGGATCGGTGGCGTTTTTCAAATCCTGTTTCGCTCGTTTCCGCGCTGACAACAGTTCCTCTAAAATTTCTGGAAGGATACCTTTGAACTGACTGGATTTGACGAAAACATCCCCGGTTGGCGCTTTCGTGTATGCTTCCGGCGGTAAATTCGCGACGTCTTGTTGCTTGACCAACGTGCAATAACACAAATTGTGCGCCATCATGATGGAAGGGTACAGAGAGGCGAAATCGAGCGTCGCGATTGGAAGCTCGTAATATCCAGCTTTTGCATCCAAAACGGTCGCGCCTTCGTATGCAACTTCGCCTTCTAATTGTGCATTTGGGCCGTTGCCTCGGTCTCTTCTCGCTGGAATGATCAATCCACGTTGTCTAGCTTTTCTCAACAGCTGCGACATAACTTTAATCGATTGGCCTCTCGCCAACAAGAAGGACAACGGAACTCCAGTCACTCTGGACATTTCGATGTAGTTGTACGTATACATGAGTTTATCCAAAAGACGTTGCGGTAAATATGCATCCTTCAAACAGTACACCGCCAAACGTCTTCTCGTTTCTGCGGTCCCGGCTTGTAACTCGGAAATCGCCGAGTGGTGCACGTCTTCTTTCTGCTCGCCTAAGAAGTGCGAGGAGACGGAGTTCAAAGAATAACTCGAAAGTTTATAATCTCTTTGAATCGCTTGGAGCATATCGAATTGAACTCTACCTTCAATGGTGATTTCTTTCGATTCTCTCGTCCCGTACGCTTTAGAACTAAATGTCGTGTCTTTAATCGTCAATTGTTTTCCGATGATTCTCCCCCAATACGGAAAATCTTGCACGCCTAACGTTTGCGCGCGTTTAATGAGATACGGAAAATCGAAATTGACAATGTTATAGCCGATCAGCATGTCCGGATCGACGGCGCGCATGAACTTACCCCAGTCTCTCAATAACTCGCGCTCGTCGCGAAAAGATTTCACCTCGGCGCCGACGATTGGTGCGCACGTATCTAACGTCCAGATCGCTTTAATAATCGGCGAATCCGAGCCTTGTTCGGTGACCAGCGTGGCTATTTGTATCACCGGATCCTGTTCGGCGTCCGGGAAGAAACCTTTTCTCCCGGCGCATTCGATATCGACGGATAAAATTCTAAACGGCGCCAACTTTGAATACTTGCCTTCCGCGGCGTGCGAGATAAACCGATCGAACATGACGTCGCACTCGATTTGGCAATAACTCGCCTTTCTTTGTTGCGGTCGCACGCGATAATTTTTTGCCGGCAACTCCAACCAGTTCCCGCCGACAACTGCTCTGTCTACCATAAACCGTAACGTGTACAAAACGTTACTTTCAAAGGTTGGGAACGTTAACGCGCTTTGGTGCAACGTGTCCACGTGTATCCCGTTTTCTAAAATCCCTCTCGCCTGCGCCACTTGCGTTGGTAACAACATGATGATGCGTAAAAAACGTCCTTTCTTCCCGTTCGGTTGGAAATTCATCAGCGATTGTTTATCTAATATCAAGTGCGCGTCCAACGCGAAATGTCTCGCCGTATTCGACGATCGTTGATGCGCCATCATCTGAGAATTTAAAGACATCAAAAACGCCGGAATGTGTTGCTCCGTAAACGTTTCCGGCACCGCGCAGTAAAAATACGGGTTGAAACCGTGCACGTGCACGCACACCGAGTGTCCATCTTCGGTGACGCCATACATTCGCAAAATCGCCGCCTGGCCTTTTGACCGCCTCTCTTGCCCTAGCATTTCGTGCGGTTGACCGATGATATAATCGATGTCCAATTGTTGAAACACTTGTTTTCAAGAAAGGAGGAAAAGAAAAGTTGTTGGAAATAAAAAGTCAGTTCTACGAGTAATATATTTGAAAATCGCATCGCGCTCATGCGTGTATATCATCCGAAAAAGAGAGAGAGAGAGAGAATACGAACAGAACGCACGTATAGAATCCGTTTGATTATCGATCGGCTTCGCCAGCGGCTTCCTGTTCCAGCCCTTCTTCTCCGCCTCGACGACTTTCACATCGTCCGAAACCTTCCCGACGTCTTGGACGTACACCTCTTCCTCCAAGATTTCCTCGGTGTTGTTGTTGTTGTTGTTCGCGTCGTCGTCAAACTCGTGAAAATCGAGAAGGTCCTGCGTCTCTTCCTCCTCGACGTCGTCCTCCTCTTCCCGGTGCGCCTTTTTCGCCTGCGTCGTCGCCGGTTCGGCGAGCTGCTCGCCTTCTCTTTTGTTGCCGCTCATGACGCGTTGGATGTGGGTTGTGGGGAAAGAAAAAGCTTCGCAACAACAGGGCGGGAGAGTGGAGTTTTTTGAATTTTTTTTTCCGTCTCGAGGCGTCTCGAGGGGGTCTCGGGACAAATTGATGAAAGAACATTTACACGTAAAAATATCTTTGAAAATATCTCGTTCGATGAAAAAAAGGCAGAGAGGAATCGTTTTATTCTCTCTCTCTCTCTCTCTCTTCGTGTGCCAAAAGGGCTAAAAAGTAAAGGAAAGGAAAATGATTGTTCCATCATCGGGGGAAGAAAGGGGCGCACAAAATAGAAGCGTTTAACGACATCAAACGCGATCAGAAACCGCGCGAGTACCAAGAACGCAGGCGAAGGGGGGCTTTGCGTTCGGAGAGTTTTTTGAGAGCGCTTGGTGCCTGGTGAGACTTTCTCTTCCCGTTTGGGAATTTCTATTTCGACACGGGGCACTTACTTTTCCCTTCTTCGGGAAGCTTCTTTTTTTTTCCCTGGGCTGCTGCCGTCGCTTCGAGAAGGAAGTTCTATTTATTTTTTGTACTTTTTTCCTCCCACGAAAAGACGAATATAAATATTTTCACAAAATTACGCGCCGCATCACCAGCGCGCGTGTGATATATTATTTACCGCTCTCCTTAAACCGGTCTGGAAGGAAGTTTAAGTTGAGTGAGTTTCTTCTCCGGCGAGATTGCGTGGCGCGGAGGCGATAGGAAATTCGCGTCTCGCGTGGTGGAAGAGAGAGAGAGAGAGAGAGAGAGGAAATTGCTCTAGTCATTAATTTCTTTTGTTTGGGGAAGAAAAAAGAAAAAGTCACTCGAGCGCGCGTGTGTACATCGACCTCCTGGGGGAAGTGTAAACGGGAAAAAAGAAGGGGTAAAGGTGCGTCGATCTGCTTTGTATCGCCCGAAACGATTGAACCTAAGGTTCCTTTCTTCGTAATTCCTTTTTTTAGGGGCGCGAGAGCTTCGCGTCCGGTCGTATTCGGCGCGATTTAATACGCGCGCGTGTTGCCTCTCAGCCTTCCTAGTCAGTGTCGAAAAACCAGTTGCCCTCGTCCGCCCATTTTCTGCAACTCGTTGCGTTCAAAAGAGCGCGCTTGGTTGAGATATTTGCTCGAAGAAGAACGCGAACGTTTTACTCAAATCTCGTACTTACGTTTTGACTCTTTATTTCTTACTTGCGTCACGCAGAAAGTGCTTTTATTGCTCGAGCGAGAGACGAATTGGAACATTGATTAGTGCTTCCCCTTGTGAAAAGAAGTGTCTGTGTCCTCTTTTCGGGAAGCTGGCGCGCGCGAGAGAGAGAGAGAGGTTGAGAGAAGGAAAGAAAAAACATGGCGAACACTCAAGCGCCATCGGGGATTCCTGGGAAGAGATGCGCCCACTGCAACACGCACACGACGCCGTTATGGCGTAACGGTCCGGACGGACCAAAAACGTTGTGTAATGCGTGCGGCGTCAGAGACAACAGAAGACAAAACAAGACGAGAAACGTGCAGCAAAAACCTCGCGTAAAGAAGGCGCCGAGGCAAGAAAAGGCTGAGAAAGAGAGCAAGAAGAAAGGCGATGGCAATCGACCGAAGAGAGGAAGTGCTAATAATAACGACGGGATAGAAAATGACACGAGTACGACGCCGACGAAGGGGAATAAGAAGAAGTTGACGCAGCGTGAATTGAACGCGCGCATCCAAGGCTTCAATAAAGATCCGTTTGCAAAGACGGAAACTATTCACGTGCCACAGTTCGGTAAAGCAGAAACCGCGCAGTATTACGCGAGCATGAACGATGGGAAACCGTACAAGCCACCACAGGGGTATCATAAGTCGGACGACGGCGTCATAGCCGCGAGATTTGGACCGAATACCGCAGCGGCGACGTACGAGTGCGACGACCAAGATTTGCAATGGCTCGAATCCCAAAGAGATGCGTTTGTCGCGGAAAATATGAAGGAAAAGAAGAAAATGAATACTACGATGATGAAAAAGAAAGACAAGAAACAGCAAGGAGGAGCACAAGGTGGTAGACAAGGGGAGATGAAAGGTAAAGACGATGTCACGCAAGAACACGTGGAGAAACTTTTCGACGTCTTTGAAGAAGCGTCGTGGTGCGCGTCGAGCATGGTGTCGTCGAACTCCGCGTGCGATATCGTCCTGGGAAGATGCTATTCGCCGTCAACGGAAGAAGATGCGTTACACTGGACGTCCGACCAGCCGATGCACGAGGCATTTTTGGTTTCGCCGCCGCACTACAAACGCAACGATAAAAGACAAAGTTTGCCGAATAAATACGATACCTGGGGTGTGATTATGAATGGTGGTGAAAACTCGAACGACGCGACGAACGATTGCGTGACACTCCCACAAACTCCGAGCACAAACGACGTTGCGGCTGGCGATGGAGGGATCATAAGTACGAAGAAAGTGAAAGCTGCAACAACAGTACATACAAAATCGAAATTGAACAAAAGTGTGATTAATTCTGGTTCTGAAAATTCCTCCGAGTGCTCGGATGATGAGCATCTAGTGAGACTGGAAAAGTTGTCGGATGTAAACGATTCTGACGTGGAAAACGTGTCGGGAAACGGGTCCAGCAATGATCTCGTCGTCAAAAGAGTTACAAGAAGTTTGAACAACGCTAATAGTAAATCTTTGACGAAAGTCCATTTGGAAGGGCGAACTGCTTCGGCGAGGCAGTCCGCCGCTGCGCTGAAGTTGCGCCAGGCGCGTCGCGCCGCCGAATGGGTTCCCTCGACTGTGGAAGTCGGGGCGGGTGAGCTGAAAACGCCAATCCAACAAAAGACCAAGAAAAACAACAACAACAATTCAACGAAATATAAAAATAAAATCACACACATCAACAAGAACAGCACAAACTCACTCGCATTCGATGCGCGCGAAAGTGGTGGTTGTAGTAAATTTGGATTAACGAAGCGCGTGACGCGTGGTTCCAAATCTTCCTCGTCCTCTCTCGAGGCGACAGAGGAAGTATTTGATCGAGCGTTACTCGAGAAAAAGATGAACTTAACCGTGAAAACATCCCAAAAAAGCACGAGTACGAGAACAACTTTTTCTCCCAGCGCTTCTGTTCATCCAAAGCCGTTCGTTGTGAAGCCTGACGCTGCTATGGATAAAGCTTTTGCTGAGATGCAAAAAAAGTATCCTCACGCTCCGTCTCGCTCAGTCGTTTTGACTGTTCATCACTACTGGTATCAGAAGAGGATGATTCATAACAACGGCCGCCCACTACTCTCACGGTTCTACTGGACGCCCTCGAAAGCACTTCGTGAACGTCCAGAGCTCGCTACCGAAGCCGAGCGCGATCGCTACCTGTTCTGCTTTGATGCGGAGGCAGTGAGACGCCAAAAGGCTGAAAAAGAAGAGCGTAAAAATGCTCTGATAAACAGTGGTGGTGCGCTCGCACAAAAAAGACGACGACGACGAGCGTGCTTTAATCCGGCAGCATCTAAGAGACGACGCAAAGCGCAGGCAGAGATGGATTTTGCCACGACGCAACCTTTAACGATTTGCTTTGAGCCGTTGGAGGACGTCTTGGAGTATGGTTTGGAGTACGTGGAAGCGGATGACGAACGCTACGTCGAACTCATGGCGCTCGCTGAAGGAAGTGGAACTCCCAAGTTCAACACCAACAAGCGCGCGTCGCGAAGTGCGGCCGCAAAAGCGAGCAACGAAGACAGTGAGAAGAATACAATCGTAGGATCCTTGATGAAGAAGATGTTTGGTTGGCGAGGCTCAACTGAATCGGAATCTTTACATCGCCCGGAAACTCCGAAGAAACGTCGCACGCCAAGAGGTGGGAGTGTGCGCGCGTGAGAAGATGTGTGAGTGTGTGCGTGTTTGTGTGAAATATTTTGACTGTGTGAGGAGCGAGTGAGTACGTGAGCGTGAGAGAGAGAGAGAGAGAGAGAGAGAGAATAGAAGTTGAGTTGTTTGGGCTTTCGATAGGAGTACTATTGTCTTGACAAGCGAATAACTGAAACAAAAACCAGAGAATAAAAACAAAACGAGAAACAAAAACGAATGATAAACCGAGAAACAAAACGAAACGAAACAATTAAAACGAAAAGAGTAATATAATTCAAACCAAGCAATAAGAGAGAGGGTGGGAGAGAGAGAGAGAGAAGAGAATGAGGGAGCGACTGGTAGATACAGCTATTTTTTTTAATGTGAAATCCCAGAGTGTTCATTCTTTACAATTCCACAACTGTAAGTATGACTGACTAGTATGTTACATCATCGCCACTGGGGTTATTCGTCTCCCAGTCGGCGCTGCACCTTTATTTGTATCTTCGACCTTACTTTTGTTGTTAGCAAACAGGGTATCTACGGTTGCCTGGTCCGTATTTCTACCTGCTGGGATTATCGTTTCGTTTTCCTTATTTTCCTCCTCCGCTTCTTCTGGCTCCGGGGCAAGTTTCGGCATTTCAATTTCTTCGCCAAATTCGCCTTCTTGAAAGCGAACGAAAGAGCAAAAACCATCCTTGCTAGACAATACCAGAGTTCTTCCATCGGCGCTCCAAGTAGCGCAAGTAACGGCGGCGTAGTGAGCATTTGAAATTACGGCAACAGGAGAAGCAACTTCAGTGTCGTACACGATCGCTCCATCAATTGTACACACGCAAAAGATACATCGGTGCTTCAAGCCTCTGAAAGGATTTGTTGAAGCAACTGTCTCATCTTCGTTCTTCACGCCCTTCAGTTTAAACACCTTTGGCGAGAACGCCACGCACGTCGACGGCTTCAGCGACGGAAGAGATGCTTTCGGTTGCGTCAAGTCGTCTCGCGAGAACACGTGCGCGCAGTCTATTGTTTCAGTTTTCTTCGCATCGCCGTTTTCGGAGAGTTTTTCTTTGAGTATACCACTCGGTACGACTAAGAACGAACCGCACGGCGAGAAACTCGGTCGTCTAAAGAAAGAAGGCAAGGTGTCGTCGTGAAAGAGCATGGACGAGCATGCGTCGTTGCTTTCGTTGCCTAGGTTTCCGCTATCTACGCTATTCTTTGCGCTCTTTGCGCAGCTGCTATACTTGAACGAGCTCGTCGCCCAAACTTTCTTCGTTGCGCTGAGTTTATCGCCTTTCTTCGCTTTTATCCTAACCTTCTTAGTTGACCAAGCGCACATTGTCCGATCGGCGCTCACAGAAACTATCCACTTCGACAACGCGTCAAAAGCCACGCCCTGGACAAAACTCGTGTGCCCATTACCGCTGCTCGCACCTAATGCACCTTTTCCTTTTTTACCTTCGAACGCAATCAAAGGTATCCCACCGTTCGCGACATCGTAAATGATCGTCCGCCAATCGATGTACGACACCGCGACGAGCTGAGAGTCGGCAGACCACGTCAAATCCAACGCATCCGCCGTTCCACCACGCAACGCGCACTTACACTTAAAAAGCGACGGTGCGTCTTCCTCTCCTTGTTTCAGTTCAGAATCGATTTTACTGCCAGAGCCAAGCATATGCACGTCCGCCTCCGAGTCGCTCTTTGCCTCTCCTTTCACTTGCTCCTCTCTCTTCTCAAACACGAACGCCTCGCCTCTGTCGCCACACGACGCGAGCATGGCGCCATCCGGCGAGAACTTCACGCAATTCACCACCGCCGCGTGCCGAGTGATCGTTTCTTTGTATTCAACGTGACTCTGTTTCTGTTCTTCTCCGACTTTTGCTTCGTCGCTCGCGTCGTCCCTCTTCTTCTGCTCGCACGCTTCTTCTTCTTCTTTGTTTTCCAAAACGTCCCAAATCTTTATCGTCTTGTCGCCTCCAGCGGTCGCGAGACGCTTACCTCCGCTCTCTCTCGAAGATGAAGACGAAGAAGGATCGAACGAGCAGCTCAGTATCGGTTCGTTGTGCTTCTCGCCTTCCAGATTATGCCAGAAGACGGATATTAAATCCACGCGCATGAGGACAGGTGTGAAAAGGAATTATACGATTTCAAAAATTTTTCTGTGTGAGGAGGAAAAAGAAAAGGGCTCGCACGAAAAAAGCAAAAAATCCGATTGAAATTGTTGAGCCAATTCAAATCGGTCTGGAACTCGGGTAAAAGACCCGGGAAGTTTCGGTAGAGCACGTAGAGCGCTTGGTTGGTCGAGAGCGTCGTCGAGGGGTTCGATGCCTCTTTATCGCGTAACTTTTTGAGTATCGGTCCGATACGTTCTTTTCTCAAACACCTACGAACGTCCTTCAAACACTCCGATGGGAGAAACCTCGTGAAGAAGAGATAGACTTGTCCCGATTTCCAATCGTTCTCTTTCCCGAACCGCATTTGTATGGTTGTTTCCTTTGCCTTTTTACCCGTGATGTTGATGACCCACGAGGTTGGTTGCCCGTCGGCACCTCTGTTCCACACGTAATCGTGGAACGTCTTTAGAGCAAACTGTTGCCCCGGCGGAACTTTGAGTATTTTCCCACGCTGTTCGACCATAAGTTTTTTGAACGATTGGACGAGTTTCTGTTCGTCTTCCTTGACGTTTTCGGTGAGTTGTTGTTGCTCGAGATATTGTGCTTGTATGCGTTTGGTTTCCTCGTTGACGGCTAACGCTGGTGCGTACGCGGACGGCGCGAACGCGACGACGAGCGGCGGGTGATTGCCCTCTTTTCGTATCGCGTTTACCTCGGCGTTCGATATGTCGTATTTTTTTGTCGTGTTCTGCTGAGGAATCGAGCCTTCGCGTATTCTATCGAGTATACGTTTCCTGTTGAAATTGTACTTGTTCGTGTCGTCGCTCATACGCTTACGCATGGCGACGGCGGATTGTTTTGTCGAGTATGTGGTGTTCATATACATCATACCAACATTTTATTTCACGAAGATTGTCCTGGTATTTTTGAATTTTTTTTCTCAGGCTATAAAGTACCAGAAAAATATGGCTCCCAAGAAATCCAAAGTGAAGAAACCAAAAGTGAAGAGAAGCGTCACCCAGCCTGCGAAAAGCATAATCGAGCGAACCATTTGCTCACACCCTATGTTGAAGCGCGAACTGAAAAAGAAATCGGCGAAAAAGTATAAAAAATAATTAGGTGTCACATAGTTTCAACGTATTTTCTACACGGTGCGTTCAAAGTATTTTTTTCTTCAGCAAGCCAGATATTTTTGGTTTGCCGTCCTTCTTCTTTTTTTCGTCGCTTTTTCTCGTTTTCTTCAAACTCCAAAATACCACACAAAGCACTTCCTTAAGTTTTTCGGTTTTTTGCAACTTTTTCATATCAGGAAATGACTCGACAATATCACGAAGACCTCCGAAGACCAGGTCATTAAACCTTCAGTCGTGATTAGGTTAAGTGCGATTGTGGAGAGTCGTGTGAGGTGAAGATATGAAGTTAGTTACTCATAGCAATTTTAAATGTGAACAAATGTATATATCTCTTTCGTAGTAATAAGAGCTCAGTGTTTTTTCAGCGACGACGAGCCAGCGACGACGATCGAGCAAGATCTATTTTGCTGCCTCTTTTTATCTCCTCGGCAAAAGCTTCTCTTTCCTCTTCAAAGTTAGCATTTGCAAGCAACTCGCGTTCGTATCGCAACATGCCATCTTTGTCTGGCATAAAGAATTTCTGCATAGTTCCGCACACCAAGTAGAAGGTGGCAGCAACAGAATAAAATAGAAAAAGACCAGCAAGGTCTTCAAGTCCAAGCGAAGGAGACTGGTCAACTGTACCTGGGTTACAGTTACCTGTACCATATGCTGCTCTGATGGTGTTCATAGCACCCGACTGCTCCATCTCCATCATAATGGCATCCATGACCCACTGAATATTATCACGGCAACCTGAGTAAGCCGATATGAAACCTGCACCGAGGCTCGAAAGTATTTCAGTACTCACCGCTTCACACGCCAAATCATTTTGCACGACAAATTTCGCGTCCGAGTCTGAGACCAAAAGGGCTTGCGCTTCATGTTCTAGCAAAAACGAGTTCAAATTCGTGATGGCAGTGATATCAGACCTGGGTACCGAGACAATTTTCATCCAGTCACCGTACCTAGCTTCAATCGCTTGTTTAGTCGGATCTGCTTCAAACATCACAACAGTTCCACCACGATCTTGCAAGTCATTAACATTTCTTATCATCGCAGAGTTATTCATATTGAAAATAATGCTTGACGCTACAAGACCTACATACATTGCTCTGAAAACAAGTGTCGTTAAGCCCCACATACCTGAGAGAGCTTGTGCCCAAAAATTCGCCGGATCGGCTGGTGTCGGACCACACGTAAAAAAATTCCACGACAACCAAAACGTGTATGAAAACTTGCCATACCAATTATTCCGTAGTCGAGCGTTGTTAAATTCAGTGCTGTCCCACTCCAAAAATAGGTAGATGAGGCCATTCACCAAAAATAAAATGATGAAAACATACCAAACTTCGGGCTCAAATCCCAACACTGACATAAAACTTTCGCGAAGCGTCATTTTAATGATAGATTTCGAAACAACAAGACGACGCGAAACGTCAGTATGATAATGGCCATTGGCCATACCTTTTTGTCGACGATCGGCCAAATCAGTCCACCAGTTGCCCCCTATGTCAAAATCACGCGTAATATTTAAAGCGTATTCCGTATAGGTCTCCCCGTTAGCTGTGGATACGTCTCTCATCAATGTCCAGTTTAAGGCGAACCCACCACGTTCTGCAACAGCCTTCAATATCTCAACCTGCAAGCCATCCAACTGCTTACAGTCTGTGCACACGACTTGTGGGTACGGTTGTGCATAAACAGGCGTCTCTACTTCTGGTAACTTGCATCTACGGCCTTCTTCGCTGCACATATGCACAAAACCAGGATCCCAATGGCAGCCTACTTTAAGCGTCTTGCCCTGTAACCGTTTTTTCAAATTGTTCTGTTTTTTATGGAAGAGGTCAGCTATGGAAAAAGAATAAAAAAAATAGCGTGACCCCTCTGAAGATCTCGAGAGAGAATTGAATTGGGCAGAGGGGAGGGAGAAGAAAAAAAAGAGCACCGCTGCTACAAAGAAATATGGCTAAACCACCCGCGGGGACTGGACGCGCGCGAGGATCGCGTCCTTTTCTTCCTTTTAACACGTTCCGCGTGGGCGGTAGGGAAGTAGAAGAAAGAAGAAGCAACAAATTTATTTTGCCACAAGCAAAACAAATAAGCAAAACAAGCAAAACAAACGGTCGAATTAACCTAAAAGACGCACCACTTCGTAGTTCTTCCAGTCTGGGATCGTGATGTCAATGTCGCAGAGGTCTTGAGGAGGTGGTTCCGAAATAACACTTGATGCCACGGCATTGAAGAAAGCGTTGAAACACGCCACGAGGAGTGTGATCGCATGAAGCGCGTTCATCGTCATTTTCATTTTATTTACTTTTTTAATGAAGGTCAAGTGGACACGCTCGGAAACGTCGGGCTGCATCATGATCTCACCCGAAGAGATTTGCATTTTTTTCATTGGTTCCTCAGTCTTGCTTTAATTAACTTCTATTTATTTCTTTAGTTTTAATTAACTTAGTTTGTATGTCAATTATGTCAAACTTTAGCGCCCATTACACAATCATGCAGACGAAAGCACCACGAACACAAAGGGTGATTATCGCACTCGCGTTAGTATTTCAAGCCTTGGTCTCGCACTTCTTTTTAAGCGTGAACGCAACGCTCAGCGTAAACGACACGTGCGAGCTGCGAATCTTGGAAGGAATCTCGTCCGTGTCAGACACGCTCGGGAACGAGATGAAGAGACGATTAAAAGGAAGAACGTTAAACGTCATCAGTCACTGGGATCCAGGGTACGTCTACATTAAAGATTACCCTACACCACAATACAATAGTCCGTACCCGGACATCGTTTGCACCAACAGTTGTGTCGATGAAGGAGGACTCTCTGGGTTGAATTACGAGACTTTCATGAAAGTTGCTGAGATTGGTGGCTTTGCAGTAAATTGGACGTTACACCGAGACGTTTCTGGGGAGAATAACGAAACTTACACGGAATTAGCTTTGAACTTTACGAACGATTACGACGTTGGCACGAATTGGTGGACAGATAGCACGGAGCGAAGACATTTAGGCTTGGCCTGCGGGTATTATCACGTCGATGTCTCTCGTGTTTTAGCGGTGAGAAAAGTAACTGACGCTGGAAAAGTGATGTTGACTTTGATGTTCAAACCTTTCACGACTGAAGTTTGGATAGCGTTTGTGTGTTTAGTTGTGTTTCACGCATTCACTTTTTTGTTCATCGAATATGACGACCCAGTGAACAGGAAAAATAGCTGGATTGCTACAGGTGCCAATACAATTTGGCTCTCTTGGGAGCGATTTACGGGTGGACACGACGCTGAGCCAAAGAAAATACTCGGAAAATGTTTGATGGCTGTGTGGGGTTTTTCTACTTTATGCTTCATAGCACTCTATACCGCAACATTGGCGGCGGTTATAATTGATCAGCAAAATGCACGAGTACCTATCAATACTTTGGCGGACTTAAGCGCCACACATGGTTCAGCGATGATGTTCAATTCTGACCCGCTCACTGAAAGATTTAAAAGTAAATTTGGTCATATACCACTGGACACAAATACCCCGAGAGGCGAGATTTTGGACACAATGGACGTGAAAAGTTTAATGTCAAAATCGAACGATGCAAAAGCGTTAATTATTCCAAAAATCGACGCCGAGAGACTTGTTGAGAATAATTGTGACGTCCTTATAACTCAAACTGTTATAAAATCAGGAGGTGGGTTCGTTACTTCGTACAATAATTGCAGAGCCGACTATCATTGGATTTTCGATGCTATATTGATGCAACTCGAAGAGGAAGGATATTTGGAGACAATTTATAAAAGATATTTCACCGAAACTTGCACAGCAACGGCCAATGCTTCCCCCGAGGTCACGCTTGGAATAAATCAAGTTGGAGGCTTACTCTTGGGATCCTTCATACTGATGTCTCTGATTTTAGGTTTGACGGTCATTTCTCATCTATCAACACGCTTGTTGCAAAATAAAGAAGTCAATTGGTGAGTTGGAGGAAATGGCGCCTTCAAACATATCGTACATGCTCGTCACTGACGACACATCCCATAAGCCAAGTGAGGAAAAGTGCGTCTTCGATTTAATAATGAAGTATCCGTGTGATTAAGAAATATTATATAACTTCGTGCTACGGTACCTAGATGACCTTGTTATTGCCGATATTATTATATATCATTATTATTATATCGCACGTCCTCCTTTCTCTCGCTCACTCTCTGAGAGTGCCTTTGGTCGTGCTCATATTAATCGTATTTATTGTAAATCCACTCGCCGTTATTATTATTACCAGTATTATAGTTTTACAAACAGCCACCCTCCGTGCTTGCAAATTTTCCTCCTCTTACTCGTTCTCTTTCTTACATAATATTACTCCTCTTGGTGATTAGAACTCTTGGCCGTAAGCGTCCATGCGATCCAACATCGCTCTCAGATCCATTTCCGTGATGTGCCTCGGGTTCGGTAACACAAGGCGGAAAAAGTTCACGTAGCCCATGCTGGCTATGGGTTGGAAGCCAATCATGGCGTCGCCAGCTTTTTGCATGGCATTCTTCAACTTGGGCGCGACGTAACCGAGTTCGGCCCATTCTTCTTCGGTCGCGGTTGCGCGGTTGAATGGGCGCAATCTTGGCGGAACGTACCAGAATCCAACGTTGGAGCACTGCGCCGGTTGAACCAGGACAAATTTGCCGTCTGAGTTCTCGACTTCGAGCTGGACGAATTTAGCCAAGTGGAAGGATCGGTCGATGCATTTAGCGAAACCTTCGTCGCCGCGCAATTTCCAAGCCAGCCATAACTTCACGGCATCTGCTTTGCGTCCACACTGAATGGTGCGGTCTCCCAAGTCCGCGCCGGAGTTGTTCTTATCTGGTTGGAAGAGATATTCAGCCTTGGCGCCGTTCGCTTTGGATAAAGAGCCGGCATGCTTGCAGACAAACACCGAACATTGCAGAGGTATGCCGAGCATTTTGTGCGGGTTCCAGGAGAAAGAATCCGAGCGTTCCGCGCCGTTCATGAGATGATTGTACTCGTTGGAAAGCATGGCACCACCACCCCACGCGCCGTCGATGTGGGTCCAAATGCGTTGCGATTTCCCGTTGGCGTTTTGAAACTCGTCGACGACATCAAAGATTTCATTGAATGGATCAAAAGCACCTAAAACAGTCGTGCCCGCAGTCGTGCCGACGTAGAATGGCGTTTTACCAGCAGCAACGGCGGAGGCAATCGCCGCGCGCAACGCGCCTGGATCCATGGCACCGTTCGGTAAACATTTCACCGCTACCAAGTTTTCTTCGCCTAAACCGGTAACGATGGCGGACTTTTTGTACGAATAGTGCGCGTTTTCGCTGCAAAAAGCCACCAACTTATTGTCTCTGTCCATTCCTGCTTTGCGAATAGAAGAATCTATGACGTCCCTGGCTAGTAATATGGAATACAAAATCGATATCGATCCACCCGGGACGAACAAACCGTCGTGTTCGGGCGTCTCTGCACCGGCTTTGACTTTCAACCAACACCGCGCGACTTTCTCCAAGCACGACTTTTCAATTTCCGTCAACGCTGGCGCGACTTCGAATGTGTGCACGTTCGAGTTCAACGCCGCGGAGACCCATTCGCCGGCTAACGCAACCGGATCGACACCAGCATATAATTGATTCAAAAACAAAGGCGACGACGAACGCACGGACGTTTGCAAGATAGCCGTCACGGCATTTCTCAACTGTTGTTCGCTCCACGCCGGTTCTTGGTCCTCAAAGGTCATCCCAACGCCAGCTTCGGAAAATATCGCTCGAATGCTTTCTGGAGTGTTCATCAAAACCACCGGTTCTTCGCCAACTTTTACGGATTGGCGATGGTACTCAACCATTCTCGCCGCGGTCTCTTCCAAAAATCTCAACTCCGCTTCCGTTTGTTCTCTCGGGTTCAACTCGTCGTCATTGCATTGCTTTCTTGTGTCGTCTTGTAACGAGCACGAGTTGACAGGGAACATTCTGGTACTCTTTTGGTTCGTGCACGGATCGAACGCGCCTGGTCGCCAATAGATTTCTCCTTCCTCCGGATTTCTTTCATTACCGGTGAATCCCTTCTCGTTCATCCACTCGTCGTTGAAAATCTTGGACAAGTATTTCACCCCAGAGTCTGGCAAGACGGTCACGATGACACCCTTGTCAATTTTACCGCTCAAAACTGCGCAGGCGTGCAAATTTAATCCGGCGGAGCCTCCAACTAAAACACCCAAATCTCTCGCGATTTTGCGACAGGTGTAAAAGCTCGACGCATCGTCGCCTCTTTGCGCACCATCGACGACGTCCCAGGACAAAACGCCAGGAATAGAATCTTTACCGACACCTTCAATCTCCCACTTACCGACGACTAACTCATTTTCCGGCACGTCATTGACGAAATTATCCCACAACACCGACCCTCGAGGATCGGCCAACACGGACTTGATCTCTGGGTTTACCTTCTTCAAATACCGACTGGTACCCGTCAACGTCCCACCGGTACTCGACCCTGCGACAAAGTGCGTGATCAACCCTTTCGTTTGCGCAATAATTTCCGGCCCTAAAGTTGCCTCGTACGCCAACGCGTTGTTCAAGTTGTCGTACTGGTTCACGCCGAAGTACTTCCCCGGATTTTCCTTCACCATCGTGTTCTCAATGTTTTGATAATGCTCCGGATCGTCCGCTGCCACACCACTCTTCGCGACAATAACCGTGCCCCCGTACGCTTTCATGCTGTCGATTTTCTCGATCGAACATTTCTTATTCGTAATGACGATATAATCGAACCCGCGAATGGCGCACGCCGCCGCGATGGCGCTCCCGGTGTTCCCGCTCGTCGCCGCCACGACTGTCATCCCTTCCTTCAAATCACCCGAATCGATCGCCGCTTGCAAAATATAGCTCGCAATTCTATCCTTAATACTCCCAGATGGATTCATATACTCGCACTTCGCGTAAATCTTCACCTTTTCCGGATTCAAACTCAGCACGTTTGTCACGTCAATCAACGGCGTGCCACCAATTAAAGCGTTCGATTGCACCGGCCCCGTCGTCACCGCTCTCCTCACCGCTTGCCAACTCTTCGTCTGCTTCGCCGACGCGTGCAAAACATCTATCGGCCCATCAGACGGCGTCGCGATCGTTTGCTCCGCGAAGTTTTCTCCGTTCAGTTCGTAGCTTTGGTCGATCATTTCCCCAGAAGAAGAATTTTTCTCCGTTGTTATACTGCTTACCTCCTCTAACCCTCGGCTGCTGAACTGTTCGCTCTGCGACGGATTGTTAATCGCGCGCGATCGAAAAGAAGAAGAACGTGTGCTCCTCCGCTGCCAGTTGCTGCTGCTGCTGTTGTTGTTGTTCTTCTTGTTATTAAACGCCGCCGACGACGACGACGATGTTGTCGTTGGTGCTAAATGACGCGATCGAAACGACGGGGAAGAAGAGGAAGAGGCGCCGAAAGCTCGCAAAGGGGTCGACTCTTTGGCGCGATGAAAAAAATCATCGCGAGACTTCCCCCTCAGCGCGCTGCTGCTCGTCGGAAAAGAAGAGGACGAAAAAAATTTCCTGCTCGACGTTTTCGACCCTCTTCTCGTCGTCGCCGTCGTACTCGTCGTCGAATTAGTATTACTTTTATTATTTGCGCTTCCTCTCCTGACCACCAAAAGGCGCCGCCGCTGCTGCTGCGAAGCCGCCGCGATCGTGCCGGACGACGACGACGGTTTAGTAGCAGTAACAGCGGCGCCTCGGTGTATCCGCACAAACTTCGGCGTGATGTTTATGCACGTCAGCTTGCTCATTTTTTTGTCTTTTTTTTGTTTGTTTTTTTTCCTCCTCTTTTCTCTCTTTTGTCACTCAAGATTCAAGTTTACCTCTCTAAACTCTGCCGCTGCTGCAGCGCGTGTGCGTGCGTGCGTGTCTCGCTACGTTTTGCACCACGCGCCGGGCAGATGCTCTCTCTGTCTCGCTCTCGCTCTGATCTTCTGTTTTCGAGCGAAGACGCGTGTGTGTAACCTCTCCTCCCGTTATCTCTCTCGATCCTTTTTTGTGCAGAATTATTATTTTCTCACAGCGGCAGGAAGAGCGCACGCAAAAATCTCGCTGATGTGTAGGAGTTTAGGGTTTAGGGTTTAGGAAAGGCAGGAGAGACCCACCCAGTTTTCTTCACAGCGCGACCCGTATGCATAGAAGAACTCTTTTGCCTGTTTTGGCCTAAAAAGTGAAGCGCTCTCGGCCACTGTGCGCTACGACGACGACGACGACGCGCGAGACGACGACGCGCGAAATGAGCACCACTGCTACTACCATTACTACTACTACTACTACTGCTCTGGAACGAGCGATCGCGCGGACGCTGGAGAATTTCGCCCGGAGAAGTTCTTCTTCTTCTTCTTCTTCTTCTTCTTCGAGTGGTGGAGGTGGAGGTGGTTCTGGGGTGTTCCTGACGCGGTCGCGCGCCGTGTTGCGGTTAACCGGTGCGGATTGTAAAAAGTTGCTCCAAGGCGTGCTGACGAACGACGTGGACGCGCTGCTTTTAAATAACGACAGAGATGGTGATCGATTGAACGAAGAGGAGGAGAATGGTACGATGGTGATAAAGAAGAAGAAGGAACTGTACGCGGCGATGTTGACGCCGAAAGGACGAATCGTGACGGACGTGTTCTTACACGCGGTGGGTGGTGGGAAATGTGAGATTTTGATTGATTCGTGTCGAACCGCCAAGGAGAGTTTGTTGACGCAAATAGTGCGGAGGAAGTTACGGTCGGACGTTTCCGTGGAAGATGCGAGCGAGGAGATGAGCGTGCGCGTGGTGCATCCTCCTCCTTTCGATGATGGTGATAATCTGCTCTTACCGGCGGACCCGAGATGGTTTGGATTAGGACGACGCGGGATAGTCTCGCGAACGGCGGCGAAGAAAACGGACGAAGAAGTAGAGATGGACGAAAAAGCGTACGCGCACTGGAGGCACGCGAATGGCGTGCCAGAGGGGTCTTTAGAACTTGGCGATCGTTTCCCGGCCGAAACGAGGTTGACGCATTTAAACGCGGTCTCTTTTACGAAGGGATGTTACGTCGGGCAAGAGCCGACGGCGAGAGCGGAGTTTCAAGGCGAAGTGAGGAAAGGCGTCGTGCCGGTCGTTTTCGATGAAAGTAAACGAGTCAAAGTGAACGGCACGGTCATATCGAAAAAAGACGGTAAAGAGATTGGGAAAGTCGTCGCCTCTCGGGGCGGCGGCGTTGGGTTAGCGTTGGTGAGATTTGCGAAAGTAGAAAACGTCAGCGAAGGCGTTTCGATTGAAACGGTCGAAGGAGGAGAAGAGAAGGGATTCACCGAGTGCGAATTTGGAACACCAAACTGGTGGTCGCACCATTGGAACTCGAGAGATTAGTTTTTAGTGAGCTTGCATTGCGCTATGTATTATTAAATTATGTATAGAAATCTACAACAATGTCTAAGAATATAGAAGAAAATTTCTTGTATGTTTACGAGGATGCTTCCATTTGCTTTTGTTTTTTCCACGCGTACGCGGCTTCCAACAACTTCAAGTTTGGTTTCGCGCCTGCCTCTTCTGGGAACACGTAATCGTAATACTCTTCCATTCCGGCATCTTCGCCGTCTTCGGTGTACATCGGACGTTTTCTCTTGACGCGTTTCGGCATCTTTTTGTCCACGGCGTCTATCAATTCTTTCTTTTCGTTCGACGCGCCAGAAGCGTTTTCCTCAAACACTTTCCAGGCCTCCAACAACATAACGCGTTCCTCTTTCGCATCCGGTTGGTTCGTTTTTAAAGCCTCCAAAGCGCGTTCGAAAACTTTTCTCGCGTTTTGCTCTCGAACTTCTTTCGATTCCGTCGGTGTCTCCTTTACGTACGCCTCTTCTCGTTTTCTTCTTTCCGCCTCCGTCTCTTCATCTTCGTCCCACTCCTCGTCGTCCTCGGGAGGCGGCAAGACGATTTTGTTTTCAAACTTGGCAAAACTCATCCAGACTTTCACGTGCTCTGTTTTCTCTAGCAATCGCTCGTACAAAGCCCTCGCTTCGACTCTGTTCCCGATGGCAATTTCAAAGTCAATGTACGCCTTCCATAAGTTTTCTGGCATGTCTAAAGCAGGTTGCTCGATTGCCATTTCAAAAATGGCCCGACCGCGTTCGGTTTCTCCTAAATCCTTCTCCAACTCGGCGTATTTCACCCAACTTTCGCAATCTCTCGGGTTCAATTCTAATGATTTCTCGTACAGCGATCGACATCGGTCAACGTTTCCTAACTGCGACTCGATCTCAATGTACGCGTCAAAGATTTTTGGTTTCGGAGCTAATCCTATGGCTAAACCCATAATCTTGCGAAACGCGTCTAATTTTTTCCTTCTCAACTCAAACTTAGCAGCCATGATCCACACTTTCGAAAACGAAAACTCGCTGTGGGGGACCAACTTTAAGAGCTCTCGCATAATCTCTCTCGCGCGATCGAAATCTTTCGCATCTAGCTCTTCGAATAGGAAATAATTGATCCAGAGATACACGTATCGCCGCCAATACCTCTTCTCGTTTGCCGGCGGTTTGTTCCCAATCGCGCGTTCGTACACCTCCCGGACTTTTTCCCACTCTCCGTTTTCCTCTTCTAATTTCGCAAACGCGAACCAATGATCGTAATTCATCGGTTCCTTTTCTACTAAGTTTTCGTATTCGTGTCTTCGTTTCTCTACGACTGCATTCTCGATGCCTTTCGAGTCGCCAAACTGTTTCTCAAACGTCATCATCGCTTTGCGAATGGAATCGTGCATCGATTTCGGTAACGCCGTCAGCGCGTACTTATAAATCCCTCTCGCGCGTTCGTACTCGTGATTCTTCTCTTCAAACTTCGCGTACTGGACGTACAAATCGTCAACGTCCTCCTCCTCGCTCAACATTTCAATCCCAGCCTCGAACACTTTCCTGCAATTTTCATTGTCGTGTTTCTGATACTGCTCAAACTTCGCCCACTTCCCGAAGACTCTCGTCGATGGATGGACCTGCGCGTATCTCTGATACACATCTCTCACGCGATCGTACTCTTTATATCGCATCTCAAAGTTCACAAACGCGTTCCACGCTAACTCGCTCGGTTCCCATTTCATCCATTTCTCAAACACGTTACGACACGCCGCGATTTCGCCCATCGTCTCTTCCATGTGCGTAAACTTATACCACAAAACGTCGTATCTCGGCAACAAAGAGCACGCTCTGTCCCACACGTTCCTCGCGTGATTCACAAACCCAGCTCGCATCTCCATTTCCGCGTAGTTTATCCAGACCGGAACTTCTTTGTAATTTTGATCAATCGCGCGTTCCCAGACGCTTCTCGCTCTCGCGAAATCCCCTTGGCCTTCCTCCCATTGCGCGTATCGCGTCCATACTTTTGAGTCCCAATACGTTCTCCGAATCACATCTTCGAAGTCTTTCCGCTTTTTTAAACGATATTCGTACAATTCCTCCGCGTTGGTAATCCTTTGTCTCGGCGCGATATACGTGTCGTCCTGTCGTTCTTTCGCTTCGCGAACGATTTGTTCAGCCGTGATTTGGATCGGCGCTGCGGACTTGTTCTTCACGCGCGTCGCTCGAGGAAGGTTCGACGCGGTCGCCGCTTTGGACATGTTCCGCATCATGGCGTTCGCGTCGACGCCATCGTCGTCCCCTGCCATTTCGACGCGTTGTCCACTTTGTGCTGCTGTTAGTGTGTTGTTGTTGTTGTTACTCGCAAGTGGACAATTGAAGTGAAGTTTTGGCGGCGAGTTCGTAAAAAGAAAAGAAAAGGAAAGAAAAGAAAAGAAAAAAAATACAGCGAGAAGGAAAAAATTTCCTGGATCACGCTCGTGTGTGATTACAACCGCCTCGCGGACGCTCGGTTCTGAACAAACTCGTACACGACGTCCACGAAGTTTTGGGGACTTTCGTACGGCCATAAGTGACTGTATTCGCCTTCGACTTCGAGAAACTCGCCTCGCGGCATCGTTTCGGCGTCGGCGCTTTTCTGTTCGGCTTTGTGGCCAGCGAACTCGTCGCCTTTGACGTGGAGAATTAAAGTTGGAATTTCGATGGATTTGACTTCATCGGGCGACAAATCGAACGTCGTCCATGATTTAACTTGGTTAGCGAATCCATCAAGGGTGTTCGTATCGCACGTAAAGTGGAGCAAGTCATCGCCTTTCATCTTTTGCGCGTCGAGCGCGTCGTAGTTTGGTCGAATACCGAATCTCATGAGACCGATGAAGCCACGAATACCGCACGCGCGAACGAACATCTCTGTAGAGAAAGCTCGCGTGAAGACTCGATCCATGAATTTTCTGTTTGCGATCACTCCTCTTGAGGTAAAACCAAACAGAGAAAGCGAGTCAATTTTTGGAGTAGTCAGTCTCTGGTCTCTTCGTCTGGCGCTGAGAAGGACTCCAATCCACATAGCCACGCCTGCACCGATGGAATATCCGACGATGTGCGTCTTAGTACCGATTTTATATCTCTTCTTATCTTCTTGAACCTTTCGTAAGACTGCCATCACATCCATGGCCAACACGCGGAGCGAGTCGAAATCGACGATATCCGTCGCCATACCCATACCTCTCATATCCAACGTCAGCACGGAACAGTTCTCTTTCTCACAAAAAGCCTCGACAATACCAGAAGCAAACCACGTTTCTTGAGTCCCACCGGTACAATTAAGTAAAACTATGGTATTCTCAAGCGGCGCGTTCGGGACATCCGCAAGAAAAGACACACTCGCCGACACGGAAAACTCGCTGACTAACTTTGCACCTCTCGCCTCGTCGTCGTTCGCCTCGTCCATCTCGTCGACGAAACGAATCTCCCTCGCCTTTCCCAACGTCGTCGCCGCTCTGGGTACCGCAAACTCCACCTTAATCCTCCTCGAACGCGTCGGCGCGCGCGCCACGTCCTCCTCTTCCGACCGAAGAAGACTCTCTCGTATTTCACCGTATTCTTTCTCTCTCGCCTTCCGCACGAAAAGTGGCAACACGTGCGGCGATCGAGAGAGCACGAACCCGATCGAACGCATCGAAAAAGCGATCGATGAAAACAACGCCGAAACGGCGAGAGTCAGTCCGTCCTCGAGGATCTTCGAGCAGCAAACGGCGAGCATCATCGCGCGTCCTCCGGGCGCTTTCGTAAACTATCTCGAAAGCAAATGTCGCATGCGAGAAAACGTAAAAAAAAGAAAAAGAAAAATCGTGCGTTTTTTTTCCTCCAAGAAAAAATTCAAAAACTCCAAAAGAGAAGAGAAAAACTCCAAAACGCGGAGAGAGAGAGAGAGAGATGGCACCTTCCTCGACGGCCAAATCCGGCCGCTCGTTCGTCGTCCTCCAAGACATTTCCCTCCACTCGCCGATACTGTCGATAAAAATAAACCCAACCATCGACGTCGTCGCGGTGAGCACGAAAGATGGCGCGCTGTCTTTACACCGCATCGACTGGCAGCGCTTGTGGAGACAGGTGTCCCCGGGGAACGAGGCGACGTGCTTGACGTGGAGAGAAGACGGGAAGATTTTAGCGGTGGGCAGGAGGAACGGCGACGTGGAGTTGTTTCACGTGGAGAACGGGAACAGCGCGACTGGTGGAGAAGGCGCGGTGTTTCCGAGCTGGACCGTGGAACGAATGACGGAGAGATGCGATTCGGTTGAAGAAGAAGAAGAGGAAGAAGGAAGGAAGATAACCGCGCTGTGCTGGACGGGAGTTGGAAGCGGGGGACGCGATGCGTCGGGAACGACGACGTGCTTAACGAAAGAGTTTGAAGCGCTGGCGAGGAGCGGAAGCCACGTTGCGACGACATCGAGTTCGACTTCCGGGAGCACTCTTCTGTTTAGCGACGACTCGTCGGCGAGCAAATTTCACGCGCGGCCGAAACTGAGCGTATCAAACGCCGCGTTGGCGATGATGAGAGGCGGTAAGAGTAGCGGCATTCAGAGTGGGAAGAGTTTCGGGTTCGTGAGGCGGAAAAAAGGGGTGGACGCAGAGGAGACGATAGAGGATGACGCGTTGTACGAGGACGAAGAGGACGAAGAGGACGAGGACGAGGAGCACTGGGAAATCGATGAAGACCAACAGGCGTGGAACAGAGACCAGATTTTAGATCATAAGGCACCGCCGAGCCAAATGAATATTTTGGTCGCCGGAGATGTGAGTGGAAACGTTGCGTGTTTTGGTTTCGGTGCGTTTCCGTTGTTTTGGCAAAAAGTACCGATGAATAACCATAGCAACAACAACAATAAAGACGAGGAAGGAAAATCTGAGATGGTGGAGGCGGTGTCTGTATCGAAAGAAAGAAACGCCATTTGTACGCGCGCGAATGGCAACGCGTACTCTACGCTGTCTTTTGATTTGCTTTCGCAGCATCGCGTGAAAGCAACGTATGATTTTGCGTTACACGCGGCGCACACCAGTCAGCTTTTAAGCGCGTGTTTGAGCTCGGTCGCGACGCTTTCGAAACGATGGAAAGAAGCTTTGCACACAGCGTTTTACCACACGGTGGTTCATTTTGCCATCTCGTCGATTGACCCAGATTTTCAAAGGTTTATAGTAACGGAGAAACCGAAAAGAGCAGCGAAAACTAGCGCCGGGGCATCTTACTTGAGAGGCGACGACGACGACGAAGCGAACGAGAAGAAAACGTCCATGAGTGAAATCATCGCGGACGAGAAGTTACGCGCACAGTTTTGCGATATTTTTTGTAAAGATGCGTTGTCGTTGTACGAAACTGGCATCATCGATCGTGGTTTAGAGGATTTTTTCGGCGTTAGGTGCAAGTCGGACGAGTTGAAGAAACGAGCGAGGCGCTTAGACCACGAGACGAACGTAGCTCACGACGTTTTGGTGAGGAAGGTTGCGCCGGCGTTGTCGGCGGCGTTTAGTCGCTTGCGAGAATTAAGAGGATTGTCTAGGTGGAAAAAACACGCAAAACCACTCGGTCTTAGAGAAGAAACGTTGGATAAGTTGTGCGACGAAGTCGAGTTGGCGTGTTTGGCGTGTCACGACGCGGCGACGGCATGTACAACGGTTGGGAGTAGGAATCGCGCCATATTCACGTTTCTAATGCGTGCGCAGAAACGCATGGAAACTGGCGCACCATTAGCAGCGGTACCGAACTTACCGGAAGCAAATGTAGAAAATGTGATGGATGCTCTTAGGCGAAGTTCAGAATTATCCACGGATCGATTGGAAATGCAGCTGTCGAGACACGGCGACGATGACGGCATACGCTACGGCGGCTTGCGAGACTGCTTAGAAACGCTTTTGAAAACGTGGGACGAAGATTTTCTTCGCGAAACGAGCGGTACGATCGAAGGAAATGTGATCGCAACTTCCGTGACACCTGGCTGCAGCTCAGCAATAGACGACGACGCTGACGAACAAACGAAGAAGTGCGACGTGTTGAGCGCCAACGCGACGTTTATAAGTTCCGGATCTCTCGCAGTTCCGGAAAGCTTTCGAGACGCGGTTCGAAACGGATGCCAGTTTGGTAAAGATATCGTTGCTTCTAACTTCGGCATAACCAACGACGATATGGATGACGACGCCGACGAGCTGTACTACGAAACCGTCGAGCCCCTTGACGCTCTAGAATACAAGAACGGCCGCGTGCTCACTCTACTGGTTCCCAAAGATGAAGCGGAAGAAGACATGTCGGAGGACGAGAATTCAAATCGCCATAAAGCCGCCGTTCTCGTTCTCGCCGACGACGCGGCTGCTACTGAGGACGATGACGATGAGGACGAAGACGAGCGCAAGTGTCGCCGCCTACCGCCGAACGCATTAGGCCCAATCGAATGTTCGACCTCCCGAGGTTTAGCCGCCGTGCGCATCGGCTCGAACCGATTCATCGTTTTAGATTTAGAAGAAGACGAGGAAGACGACGAAGACGAAGACGAGTAATACCATTACAACTGTACTAACAATCGCACAAATCAAGCCTGCCAATTCGACCCCATTTTCATGATGTAATTATTGTTCAGCGTCTTCAACTCCTCCAAGTAGTGCTCGGCGCACAACATTCCATCCGTCAGTTGAGATTCGTAAAATTGCCCCACGTTACCCTTTTCATCCTCCCTCGGCATCGCGCCTTTCGCAGAACATGCCGAACATTCCACTCGCACGACCACGCGCGCGTTCCCATTTGCCATTTTATCCTCCTCGTCGATTTCGATGGTGTAGGATTTCCCATCTTCATCTTTTGATGGCATTGACATTTATTTTTATTTTTTATTGCTTCTGGAATTCGAGCGAGCGTTTTTCTGTTGAAAACCTGAGAAGAGGTTTTGTCTTGTCTTCTTCACTTTTTGTTATTTATTACATGCTGCGGCTGATGTTGGCGCGCGGTTGTTCTGCGACGACGACGACGACAGCATCAACGACAGCGACCGCGGCGGCGATGTCTGCGACGAGGATGGCAATGGTGGTGGTCCCGAAGACGGGAGAGAAGGGTACAAAACACCGCACGAGAATTGGAAACAACAACAACAACAACCTAGGAGTGTTTGTGCCGTCGCGGAGGAGGAGGATGACGACGACGACGACGACAGCGTCGGCATTCGCGGCGGCCTCCTCTTCTTCATCTTCCTCTGAGAATACCAAGGAAGAAGTTCGCAGGGATAACTTCACCTACCCGCCGGAGTACCTCGACCTCGGTCCTCGCATCAAGAAAGCTTTGGTGGATAGCGCAGAGTTCGACCCAGAGTCGTACGACTTGGTGTGCGACGTCCGGTCGCCTTCGGAATACAACGACGACCACGTTCCGTTCGCCATCTCCACGCCGGTGTTGACCGATAAGCAGAGAGAAGAAATCGGGACCATGTACGTCCAAGTCGATCCGTTCGAGGCGAAGAAGTTGGGCGCGAAATTGACGAGCGAGAACTTGAGTAAAATTTTAGAGCGACATTTTTTGCATCTTCCGAAGACGACTAAGGTGTGCGTGTATTGTTTTCGAGGCGGAGAACGGTCGCTTTCGTTAGCGCACGTGTTGTCGAGAATCGGGTTCGACGTTTCCTACGTTCCGGGCGGGTATAAGAAGTACCGAGAGACGACTTTGAAGTATCTCAAAGAGGAGGCGGCGAAGTTTCATTTCCACGTCATCGCCGGGAAAACCGGGTGCGCCAAAGGGAAGCTGTTGGACGCGCTCGAAAAAAGAGGCGCGCAGGTGATTGATTTAGAACGGTTCGCGGAACACAGAGGTTCAGTACTAGGGGAAGATCCCGAGAATGGATTCGTCGGGCAACCGAGTCAAAAGATGTTCGATTCGAGGTTGGCGCATAAGATGCGAAAGTTTGACGAGAAGAGAGTTATTTTCGTTGAAGGCGAGTCTTCGATGATTGGTAAAGTCCAAATACCGACGACGACTTGGAAGAGAATGGGTGAAGGTAAAGCGACAATATTGAGCATACCGATGGAGCACAGGGTCAAATGGATCAGGCAAAATTACGAGCATTTCGAGACGACGGAAGTTCCGAGACTGTTGGAAAAATTGCAAGTATTGGAGAAGAGAGTCGGGAATGAACGGGTCAATCAATGGAGAAGTCTAGTCGCGGAGAAGAAATGGGATCAGTTTGTTGAGGAGATTTTGGTTCATCATTACGATCGAGCGTACGACCAAGCGTCGAGACGCTCGAGACCGAACGATTTCGATGAAAAGAGCGGCGAGAGGAAAAGGGCTGATCAAGGCGGTGCTGACGAGTTGTTCTTAGAAAATTTAGAGGAGAAGACATACGACGAAGCCGCAAAACACTTGATAGAGAAGTACGATAAGGTGTTGTGAATTAGTTTGTATATTAGTATTTATGTATACCGTACCAGGTAGAAGTATTTAGCAAGTGTCTATTTATTATTCAATCTTCTTTTTATTCTTATTAGTTCGTAGTATATATATGTGAAGCTGCGCTGCCGCATCAGTTTTCTTTCTCAATCTTCGTCGTCGTCCATGTTCAATTCATTCGGTGCAATCATCCCCGGAACCTGCGCTAAGCGTTCCTTGGCTACCTCTGCCAACCTGGCTTTCTCTTCTTCGGCGAAATCTGCGGTTGAGAATTGTTTACTCGCGACTAAGAAGTCGCGCAAGTGGTTCTTGAACTGTACCAAATCGCTTTTATACTCCATCATCCCGCTCGCGAATCGCTCGACGTCGCCCGCGGACATGTTCGGGAACGAGCCGGCTAATAACGTCGCCACGTGGTCTTTGATAAAGTGCGCGTTAGATGAATATTGGCCTTGTTTTTCTTGGGGGCACAACGAAGCCGTCAATCTCTCCGGCGAGTCCGCGACGGTGAACAAGTTTTGCAACAACAAAGCGTGCAACTTGAACCCAGGCTTGTGGAACCCATCCGTCAACACTGCAAAAATTTCAGACAACAACGTGAGATAGAAGGATTGGTAAAAGGCGTTGCAAAACTCGGACATCTGGAAGTACTTCATCATTTCGAGAAGTAAGTGTAATCCTTCGTCCGCAACGTTTCTTTCCGTGTGTCTGAACGCCCAAACGATAGAGTCAATCACCAACTTCAAGTGCTCTGGAGATAACGTCGCGATGGCGCGGAAGCAATGGTTCGTCACTTCACGAAGTAACGAGAAAAACTTCAAACGGTGGTCCGGATAATCCTCAAAGTTCACCGTAATCATCCCTAGCGTGCATTCAAAAACCGCGTCAAATATTTTCGGGATTTCGTCAATCATCGCGCCCTTCACTTTCTTCACGATGGCAGCGAATAACGACAAGACTTCAGCGTCACGCGCATCCGGTACGTTTCTCGCGTAATCGCCCAAGATTGGATCGTACATTAACGGGACCAGCTGTTGTGCCACCAAGTGCGGGTCTTCGCACCCTTCCACGAAGGTTTCAATCAATCGCAAACACTCTCTTTTCACCGAGCGAGTGAGTTTCACGAACGAGGATTTTGACGCGTACGGTCCGCCTTCCGCGATGGCGGCTGAAATCAACTCCGAGTAAAGTTTGTACACATTCAACAAATCGCCGTATATTAAACTCATTTGGTTTTGGAATGGTTGTCCAAGCGAAATGCAGCAGTGCGTATTTGTTTTCAAAATGTTTAAGATGTTCTTGATGACCTCTTGCGACTTCAAACTCTCGCTTGATTGCCTTGCTTGGGTCATGATGAGGTTCCAAGTTTCGTTTGGCGGAGTCATCAATCGCTGCACGTACTCCTCTTTCTTCGCCAAGTTCAGTTCCGAGGAAACCATGTGTCCGACGGCTTCGTAAAAGATGTGGACTTGATGCGGCTCCAAATCGCGAATGGTGTTCGTTAAACCTCTCAACAACTCTTCCACGAACGGTTCGTGTTCGCCAACTTGCGTGATGACGAATTTGCGCTTGCACTTGATGGTGATTTTCAAGAACGTATCGCACGCCATGTCTTGCACCCCAGGGTGGGTTTCGTGCATAAACTCGAACAGTTTATTCACGACGGTTTTTAGAAACTTCCAGTGTAATCTGAGAAACCTCGGGTATTGGCCGACGACGTACATGATGTTACTTGCGATGACTGCCTTGTGATCTTTCCCGCGCATGATTTCGCACAAGTTCAACAAGTCTCGAATCGCCGTAACCAAAAATCTATTCTCTTGGTCTTCTTGCATGGAACCGGAAATACTTCCAATTGCCCAGCACAACGTGTTCAGCGTATTCCACGTGTATTCCCGACCGTTTAATTGATTGCTCAATTTCTCCAACATTTGTTGTTCGGTATCTTTGTGGTCCAAGTGCGCCAAGTAAATCAACGTTTCGCGCATTATTTTGTATTGAACCAAAACGTCGTTGTCTTTCAACGTTTCGCGAACGATGTTTCCGTTTTCATCTTCCACGATCAACACTTCTTCGGGTTTCGCCATTCTCGAAATCATCAACATTCTCAGCTTGCTCATCGGCGCGGAATATAACGCGCGTCTTTGCGATCCAGAGGAAGAGCCGTTTTGTTGCGCGGGCGCGCCGAACGTGAAATCAGCCGCACTCGGGAAACCATCTTGACCACCAGAACCAGCCCCGGAATCGCTCGCTTGGAACAAGTCGCACACCAACGCGTGCCAATAATCCAAACACACTTTAAAGACTTCCGGTTCGTCCACGTACGAAATGTTCAACAAATACTCCAAACCGTTCAACAAGCTGCTTTGCAACTCCGGAGTGGTTTCCAGCAGCTTCACGTGCGCCTTAAAAAACTGCGTGAAGAAAATGGCCAAGTTTTGGACGAACGCTTGCTCGTTGTCTGATCCGTTCGCGTAAGCATCCGGGATGTTTGTGTTCCTCGGCAACGCCGTCGCCAAATGGTTCATGAGCTCGGTATACATCGCGACAAACTTCCCGTTGTATTGCGCGTCGACGAGCAAACTCCCAATCTCCGCCAAACATTGCAAAACCACGTTCCTATACGTCGGGTTGGGAAACAATCTCAACAACGTTTCCAACAAAGGACTCTCAAAGATGTACCCGAGTGGAATCCACGTCAAAAACGCATGCAACGTCACCAACGTTTGCGAAATCAACTCGGGCTTCTGCGAGTTCGTCAACACAAACTCGCACAACTCGTGAATCATCGCGAACTCCGCGTTTAAGCTCGTCTTCAAACTCTTAATCTTATCCTGCGTCATCTCTCCTCTCGAGAAATCAAAAACTTCCTCCGATAAGAGCTTCAAAATGTTCAAACAATTCTCGCACAGCGATTCGCTCATTTTCGCCGCGCCGACTAAATCCGGAATGAAACTCGGCCATCTGTGCGGCCAATCGTGCTTGACGATTTGCACCAACACGTTATTAATCTTTGTCACGTACGCTCTTTCCTTTCGAAACAACTGTTCGTCCCCGGACAAACTGATCACCAAGTTCGATATAAAATTCTTGATCCCTTCTCTCTGTTCCAACGGCAACGATCCCCAACGAAACTTTATCACGGAGTCTAAGATTTGCAACGCGAAAAACTTCGTGTTCGAGCTCTTCGAGTGCTCTAATATCCCATCCACTCTCGTCCACGCGTGTTCGTGCTCTTGCATCTGCTTCATGATCTGCTCTGCTTCGGCTCTCAGTTGCGGATTACCCCCTGGGGAGTAAAAAGCGTTGACGACGGCATCCAAGACGGTCACGTCGAACGGTTTCGAGAAGTCGAGCAAGGCTTCCGAGCCCGGGAACGCGGACGACATGCCGGAAAGAGAAAACGAGCTCTTCTGCTACTTCTCCTCCTCCCTCTGCTCCTTCTTGCGGACGAATCCTCTCTTCGAGCCGCCCAAAGTTAAACTTCTTTTCTAAATCTTCTTTTCTGTTTTCCCCAACGGGTTTCTTTTTTTTTTTTATCTCCGCGCGAAGAGAGAAAAAAATTTCAAAGTCAAATAAAACCACTACAACTTAAACCGCGCCTCCTCCTCCTCGCAGAAAGAGCCGCCAGAGAGAGAGAGAGAGAGTAAAGTGTGTATGTGTGTGTGTGTGCGTCAAGTCAGCTAAAAGTTGTTGGCGTCGCGCGTTTACAAAGTTTAAGAGTAATAAACTCGCTTCGTCGTCAAAGAGTCCCAATGGGGGAGTCGTCGTGTAAAAAAAATTGTGGGAAAAAGTTTTGTCGGAAAAACAAAGAGGGAAAATTTTTTTACGCAAACCCTAAATTGTTCAAAAAGCAAACAGTTACATTCTCTGGACCAGAGAGACTCTTACGCTCTGCGACGCGAGAGAGAGAGAGAGAGAGAGAGAGGGCACGTAAAAACGACCGTAAGGAATGGCACCGACCGCGCCTTCTTTCCTCCCTGCGGCGGATATCGTGGCGGCTGCGGAAGCGGCTGGCGTGTACGACGAGGAAAAGAAGAAGAAGAGTGGAAATGGGAAGAAGGAAAACGGGGAAGAAGACGAAGAAGAAGCATCATCATCATCGTCAGACGAGGAAGACGGGTACGAGTTTGGCGAAGAGGAGACGGAAATGGCGAGGAAATTGTTGGCGCGCGACGAGCTGAGACGGAACGGAGACGGCGGGGATTCGTCGTCGTCGTCGTGGTCGAGTTCAGAAGACGACGACGAGGATGAAGAAATTTTAGACGCCGCAGAGCTTCCAAATTGGCTGAAAGATATTAAAGAAACTGGACGAGAGAGAGAAAAAGCGGAGGAGGAAGACGTAGACGCGACGAATGTTTCGCCTCCGAGGACGAAGAATGAAATAGTAGACCACGTTCCGGAGATGCCAGACGTGCCTGAGATTGGTGCTGAAGAAGAGATTGAATTCGTTGGGCAGATAGTTTCCGTCGTCGGCGACGTGTGCGTCGTCGCGAGCGAAAAGGAAAACCAGGCGCCGTTGGACGAAACCACGCCGTTGTGTTCGGAAGAGAGAGTTGGGTTAGGTTTTGTTGAGGAGGTGTTTGGACCAATCACAAAGCCGATGTATACCATGCGGTACGATAAGAAGAAGTGCAAGCTCGAAAACGCGCCGGAGGAGATGACGGTAGGCGTGAAGATATTTTGCGTGCGGTCGATGAAGAAGACACTGGTGCCAGAAAAATTGTATACGAAAGGGTACGACAACAGCGGGGCGAACGACGAGGAGGTTGACGATGACGGCGAGTTTAGCGACGACGAGGCTGAAGCAGAAGCCAAGAGGAAGAAGAATCCAAAACAGAGGAAAAGAAAGGAGAAAGAAGGTGGAGGGGTTTCGGCGTCGAAACTTTGGGAGGGGTTTGTGCCAAAACATCAACTCCCCGGACAACAACAGCAGCCGATGCAACCTCCGATTGGGCAGATGGCTTATATGGGCGGGATGAACGCGGCACCCACTGTTAACCCACCGGGAATGATGATGATGATGCAACAACCGCAAATGCCGCCGCAAATGGTGGTTTCACAGCAATCCGGTGTCTTGCGAGTTCCCGTGCCTGGCGTTGATTTCATTCCTCCGCCTGGTGATTCCGTGAACGCACCTCCGCCGCCGCCACCACCGAAATAGTCAAAGCATATGATATATTAGAGTTTAAAGCGTATGTGAAGTACAAGTACTAGTGCATCTACCACCAAAAAAATTAATAGGTGTGTTGAAGTTACTCCCCTCTTCACACTAACCTATATTTTACATAAACATCGAAGACATAAATTTCGCGCCTTCTTTCGTCTTCCACCACGTCTTCGTCGCCCTAAAGTTGTTTGCATTCCCACTCGCACTTATACCAATGCATTTAAACGACTCTGCTACTACTTTCTCTAATCTATTCGCAGTCTCACCGCTCTCTATCTCCATCTCGCTCCCGCCGACTCTCGGCACGGCGAAACCGGGCACTATTAACCCGGAAACATTTTCACTACCAAACGCACACCGACAACCAGATATGAGACCTTTCAACAATCCATCGCGAACTATGGTTGACTTTTCATCTAATCGCGTCAATTTCTCGTTCTTAAAAACCTCGTTCCCGAAACAAAACATATCTTTCTCCGGATCGCCTTTAACCACCCCTCGCTCGAGCTTCAACGCCGCGCAAAAGACAATCTTCTCAACGCAACTCTCTAAATGCTCTCTCACAAATCTCACCACCGCGTAACATACGCTCGCTTCGTCTATTTCTGGTACCATCACGTTAATCACCAAGCACGAAAGCACGACCGCGTTATTCGCGTTGGGATCCGTAAACTGCACCAAACTCGCGGTAGGAGCAAAAGAAGAAAAATCACCATCGTCGCTCGTTTTCACGAAAATCGCTCGCTCCAACGCGCTTATGTCGTCTTCGTCTTCCTCGCGCGCCGCGTCCTCTTCCTCCTCGCCATCATCATCGCTGCCTCCATTTTTCCCAATCAAATCACCTCCTTTATCGTTGGTAAACTTCAACTCGAACTGTCTCTTCTCCAAAAGCGCGCTGCTCCTTTTTTCCCCGACGACGAGAGAAGACTCGAGCGCTTGCAACGCGCGAACGCCGGCGCCGGCGATATCGCACAGACCAATCGCGAGAACCCCAACGGGAGAAGACGACGGCGAAGAAGAGGAGGAAGAGGACGCGGTCAGGATCGCGTCCTCTTTGCGCGCGAACGAGAGCTTCATCGTCAGGCTTTTTTTTGGGGAAAAGTGGGATTCCAATTTTTTTTGGTTCCTTTTTGCTGTTTGGGAAAAGAGAAAAAAAACGCCTAAACGCGACTCTCTCTCTCTGTGCAACGCATTGCGTTTTGCATGTCCTGAGAGAAAAAAAAGATCACGCGCTCTTTTCCATCTCTCTCTCTCTCTTTTGGCGCCGCGAAACCGGAAATATACCGATAATGTACGCGTGGCAGAGACGATCGAAGAAACCGCTGCTACCGCCGAGACCGACCGATTTCGACGACGTGTTGAAATTGAACGAAAGCGCGAAGAGACTCGTTTTGGAAGAAGAAGAAGAGATGGAGAAAAATGCGTTACCGAGATTGGAAAACGCTCGCGCTTCTTCTCCTTCGCTTACCGTTGGCGACGGCGAGGAGGGTGAAAGATGCGAGGAAGGGGGCGAGAGCGACGACGATAACAACGACGACGACGACGATTGGTTGACGATGAAAACGAAGGCAACGGAGGCGTTCGTAAAGCTCGATTTCAAACGCGCTTCGAGATGGTTCGGGAAAGCGTTGGAGAAGTTGCAGATCAGCGGAAGCGAAGAAGGAAGGAACGAAGAAGGTAAAAGAAGAGATCGAGCTTCTTTGATGGCGAATCGATCGTTGGCGCTGTTGAGAGCGAACGAGAAAAAAGGGGCGCTCGAAGTTGCTGCTCTGTGCGAAGAAGAAGACGCGTTTTGGCACAAGGGCAGTTACCGGAAAGCGGAAGCTTTGTACGCTTTGGGGGAGTTTAAGGAAGCCGCGGAGTCGTACGAAACCGCAAAGGTAAAGATTTTAGAGTATAAAACCGAAGAGAACGACGTCGATGCAGCTGTGAACGAACTCGATGGTAAAATTCGCGCCTCAAAAGAGAAAATGGAAGAGATGGAAGAGTTGGCGTCGATCGATGAGGAGGCGAACGAGTGGAAGAAAAGAGCGCGAGGCGACGAGAACAAAACCGAGGAGGAGAAAAATAAAGCCGTCGATCAGGCGCAGTTGGACGCGGAAGCGAGAGACAGAGATCCGAAAGTGAAAGAATTAGTCGATCGAGCGATGGAACTCATGAATCCGAAAGAATCTGGGGATGGCAGCGCGAGAGGAGATTTAAACATTACGAAGGAGATGTACGATGAATATTTCGATTTGTGCAACAAAGCGCTCGCGATGGAACCAGAGTATTATCAGTTACACTTCCAAGTCGCCATCGTGTATTTGCGTCTGGGGAAAGTGGCGAGATCAATTGAAACGATACAAAACGCTTTGAAGTATGGACAAAATTTCCTCATCGCGCACTCGCTTCGAGGCAGCTGCTTCGAGTCGCTCGGGGTGCCAAACATCGCAGAGCTTTCGTACGCAACCGGGATTAATGTCTCGTTCGATAATTGCGAAAGTTGGATCGCACTGGCATCGTTGCTGGGCACCTCTCGCGGTGAAGTGACGAACGCGGTACAAATGATTCGTGCGGCATATACTGGCGGCCCAGAAGGCAAATTCAAAGAACCGCAAAGACATCCCATTTTGGCGTTACTTTTGGGCTATTATTTGGACGCGCTCGGGCACGACGCCGAGCCAGCCGCGTTGTTTGATTTCTCACTTCGAAACGGCGGTGGCGTGACACCGATATTCTTCAAAGCAGCAGTTGGTGTGACGAGTGGTGATATCGACGCAGATTCCTTCAAAATGTTACGAAGCGCGTTCGAAATGTTTCGATCTGAAGCTCGAAAATCCATGCGAGAGACGGAGAGTAAAGTGGGCTTGGCGCTCGACGTAACCGGGTATTACAAAAGCATCGAACTCGCGATGCACAAGCTTATTCCGACGCAGTGGAAGAAATTAGAAGAAGTCATGTATGTGTACGAGAATATTATGAACCCTTTGAAAGTTCTCACACCGAAAACGCTGTATTTAACCCGAGAGAATATCGCGTGGCTCTCAGTAGAAGCAGCCGAAGAAGAAGAACGACGAGAAAACGCTCCCGGTATCGTGTTGAAAGGCGGATGCCGCTCCTATGCGGGTGTTCCAGAGAAGCGAGTGTGCGTGGCTACTTCAAAAGAACATCTTCATTCTGCTATCGATGCATGGGACGATGTAAAACAAAGCATGGCTAAAGATATTCCAAAGCAGTTAGAATTTCAGTTCCCAGATCTGGTCGCGCAAGAAATCGTGAGAGCAAAACGTGCGTCTAAGAACGATAAGAAGTTTTCGCTTTCAACCGTCGTCGCTGTCGTACCAAACGTTCGCAATGCGGATTCTCAGAGTCACGTGATTATGCGTTCCAATGGATTCATCGTTTCGTTCGCTTCAAAAGAAGGTGAATGTTTGTTCGATGAAGACGTAGATTCCGACGAGCAAAATGCTCGATTTTTTACCAATCGAGGCGATGGAGGCGACTTGGGCAACAGAAACGCTTTGGAGGTTCCGTTCGATCGAATCGACGCGTGGGCGAACGAATTCGCAAGCGATTTTAGAAACTGGGAAAATGCGAGGGATAGTTTATTCAACGCCACGAATGCCGTCGCAAAAGCGGTTCTTTCTCACGTGAGTGATGCATCGAACGTAATAGGTGATTGGACGTTCGCAAAACACGCTCGGGTGCGCTCGCCGTTATTTTTGGAGTTGACATTTGTCATCGACGAAGCGAGCGAAATGCCGAAACTCGTGACCGTCGATCCAGCACCAAGTTTTTCTGGTCATAAGAAATACGGCGTCGCTACATCCAGCGTAACAGAGGGTGCAGAAGAAAGTAAAGAAAAAGTAAACGAGTACGCCTACCCGATAGCGTCCGGCGTATGCGATGCGGCTTGGATGTTCGCCTTTGATGCGCTCGAAGACGACTTACTCGAGCACGAGAGAAGCGACGATGCGATGATGAACTTTGCAGACGGTGCCGTTTCTTTTGTTTTAACTACGTGATAGTTTATTATAATTGTACACATATAAATATGACATTATTACAAAGCTCTGGGCGCCGGAAAACGTTTCATTTGTCGCGGAGCGGGTATGCTCGTGAGACCCGACGGTTGCTGACGCTCTTGCTGCTGCTGCTCTTGTTGTTGCGCGTTTCTCTTCGATGGTGGCACGTACACGTTCGCGGTATTAGTTTTCTCGTTCAACGCCGCTCTAGATGATGATTCGTTCGAATGCTCCTGCGTTTCCGTCGCTTCCATCCTCGGATACGTCAAAACCATGCTCGGACTGCGAATCCCAACCATGGCGGCGTGTCTATCGTACGCTTTCTTCGCGCTCTGCTGAAGCATCGCTTCTGACGATGTGGCTAAGTTATTATAAGTATTATGACCGCTAAATCGAGTCTGCTGTCCGTTCACCGGCGTCTTCCGACTTCGTTTCGCCGACGAGTTCAACAGCCCGTTCTCCTCCCCTTCTCCTCCTCCTAATAGGGAACTTTCGTTTTCAAAAATCATCTGCGAAGACGCCTGTCGCTTATTCGGTCGAACCACTTTATCCGGCGAGACAAAAAACAAGGAAGATTGGTTTCCCATCGGCTCGCATTGCAATCCCTTTTTGGAAGTGCGAGAGTATCATTCGGCCCGGAAACGAGAAGAAAAGCTTCGTCGTCAGGAGAGAAAGAAGAAAAAAGTGGATTTCCGAGGAGTGTGGGGAAAATGCGAAAGCGAGAAAAGAGGGTAAAATACTGCACGCAACAATTTCAAAATCGCGTATTAATTACCGTGTAAAATGGTTTGTGCAAAGCGTTCGGAATCATGATGCCGCTCTCTTTTCTTTCTCTCTCTCTATATGTGTATAACTATGAATATCTCTGTGTGCTCTCGCACAGAACGCGCGCGAGCGTCTGTCTCCTTCTGACGAGGAACGAAATCTTTTCAAAAAAAGTTGTGTTTTTACCCCTTACAAAAAAAAGGGATTCGCAGTCAAACCCTAAACCCTAATCGCAGTTGAAAAAATCCCCTACAAACCGTCATCGTCAACAACGAAACGCGCGCGCGTGAAAGAG
>Ga0181606_10000321_pt1 | contig 39062 bp, 29 predicted proteins | sample 041ome_10_FD_132994 | JGI IMG/M metagenome (GOLD analysis project Ga0181606, IMG submission 132994) | Coastal salt marsh microbial communities from the Groves Creek Marsh, Skidaway Island, Georgia - 041412US metaG (megahit assembly) | ecosystem: Environmental > Aquatic > Marine > Intertidal... | reverse complement strand
TTTTGGTACCTTCGCCGTTGATCTTCACTTCCGACCAGAAGGCCGGGCGGATGAAATCCTGGATTGGGATGATTTGGTTTCCCGGCACCGGTGTGACCCGTTTGAGGTCGACCTTTTCGGCCGCCAACAAGGAGGAGGCGCCAAGGCCAAGGGAAAGACTGAGGGTGAGCGCCACGGAGGAAACCCGCCGGGCTGTAACCGTGAGGTTAGAGGGGGACATGGTGGAAAGAGGGGTGACGTAACTTGAACCTCCGACGTTACGCTCTCATAGCGAATCGTCCAGTTTGATGCGGCATCAAGCACGTTAGACGTATAACACCCGCCTGTGACCAGGGCGTTGCTTCGCGTCCCCACACCCCCATTTTCCCTCCTACCCCATGTACCTACCCTCCCCCCTGCCCCGTCTTGCCCTCGCCGCGCTCGCGGCTGCCCTGGCCCTGCCCGTTCTCCATGCCGCCGACGAGCCCGCCCCGCCGCCGGCCTATGAATTGGCCATCCCCGCCGTCGACAACGGCCTGCCCGGCCGCGGCTCCCTCCGCCGCCCGACCTGGTTCCAGAACCTCTGGCTGCAACGCCGTTCCGCCTGGGCCGGCCAGGTAGCGGCCGACCAGGGTGCGCTCGTCTTTTACGGCGACTCCATCACCCAGGGCTGGGAACAGGGCCTGCCCGCCGCCTTCCCCGGCGTAAAACTGGCCAACCGCGGCATCAGCGGCGACACCACCCGCGGACTGCTTGTCCGGCTCGAGCAGGACGTGCTCGCCCTCAACCCGTCCGGCATCGTGCTGCTCATCGGCACCAACGACATCTCCGACGTCATGCGCAACGACGCCATCGCCGCCAACGTCGTCGAGCTGGTCGACCGCATCAAGGCCCACAGCACCGAGGTGCCCATCATCCTGTGCGAGGTCTTTCCCAGTTCGCCCACCATGGAGCGTGGCCCGGAATACATCAAAGACCTCAACACCCGCTACCGCGCCGCCTTCAAGGGCGACCCGCAGGTCATAATCCTCGATACCTGGACCCTCTTTGCCGACGAGACCGGCAACGCCAAGCGCGACGAAATGCCCGACCTGCTGCACCCGAATGAGGTGGGCTACGCCAAGTGGCGCGCCGCCCTTTGGCCGATTCTGGCCACCCTCGGCTACGTCGACAGCGAGGTCGACGTCGGCTGGTCGCCCGAGCCCGGCTATACCTCGCTCTTCAACGGCCGCGACCTCACCGGCTGGGGTTATCGCCCGACCCCGGAAGCCGACCGCGAGATCGCCCGCAACTGGCAGGCCCGCGACCCCAACGCCGCCGCCTGGCCCTTCCTTGAGGAGCGCACCGACTTCGACGGCCTGACCGCCTCGCCGGACGGCCGTTTCCGCGCCATCAACGGCCGGCTCGTCGTCACCACCCCGCCGGAGGGGCGCAAGATCCAGCAGCTCTGGACCACCACCGAAATCGGCACCGACTTTGAACTCCGCCTCGAATTCCGCGCCACGCCGAACGCCGACAGCGGCGTCTACGTGCGCGGCCCCCAGCTCCAGTGCCGCGATTACGACCTTGCCGGCCCCTGGAACGACCTCCCGCACTACCGGCCCGGCGAATGGAACGAGCTCATCATCACCGTGCGCGGCACCGCGCTGCACGCCACCTGCAACGGTGACGTGCTCGACCACGGCCTGACGCTCCCGGCCAACGGCCCCATCGGCGTCGAGGGCGACCGCGGCCAGATGGAGTATCGGCGTATCCGTTACAAGGAACTCTGAGGCCGCCGGTAGGGACGGCTCGCCGAGCCGTCCGTTCCCGTTGAAAGTCTGACCGCGTCCGCGGACGCCTCGCCGAGGCGTCCCTACTTGCCGGCAGCCTCACCCCTGCGCGCCGGCCAGCGCCTCCGCGCGGCGCACCAGCTGCAGGAACTCCCGGCGGTGGCCGCCGAGGTCGGGCCCGATGGCCGACTCGGCCCAGGCCACGATCTGGGCGAAGGTCGCCGTGCCCTTGAAGGCGGAGTCGCGCAGCACGAGCCCGAACCCGGCCACCGACGCGGCGAACCGGAAGTCCGGCGAGGCGCCGGCGAAGTTCGCCGGCCCGGCGCTCAGCGGGAAGTCCCAGCGGCGGCTTTCATCGCTGTCCGGCGCCTTGGCGCGGACCTTGACCGTGAGCAGCTCGTTCACGAAGTCCGGCTCCGCGGCGGCCATGGCGTTGGCCGGACGGGCGAACTGATACTTCAGGTCGTCCACCGCCCCGATCGTGGGCAGTTCGGCTCCCGTCGGCACGATCTCGTAGAGCGCGGTCACCGTGTGGCCCGCGCCGATCTCACCGGCGTCGACCGCGTCGTTGTTGAAGTCCTCCGCCGCCAGCCGGCGGTTTTCGTAACCGATGAGACGATACGCCGCCACACGGGCCGGGTTGAACTCAACCTGGATTTTGACGTCCTTGGCGATGACCGCGAGGGTGCCGTTGACCTGCTCGACGAGCAGCCGGCGGGCCTCCTTCTCGGTGTCGATGTAGCCGTAGAAACCGTTCCCTTTGTTCGCCAGCTGCTCGAGCGTGTCGTCCTGGTAGTTGCCCATGCCGAAGCCGAGCGCGGTCAGGAAGACGCCCGTCTCGCGCTTCTCCTCCACCAGCCGGCCGAGGTCGCCGACGTTGGTCACGCCCACGTTGAAATCACCGTCGGTGCAGAGGATGACACGGTTCACGCCACCGGCCACGAAGTTGGCCCGGGCCACGTCGTAGGCGAGGTGAATGCCCATGGCCCCGTTGGTGGAGCCGCCGGCCCGCAGGTTGTCGAGCGAGGCGAGGATCTCGCCGCCCTGACTGACCGGCGTGGACGGCAGCGCGAGGCCGGAACTGCCGGCGTAGGTCACGATCGCCACACGGTCATCGGCCCGCAGCTGGCCGACCAGCAGTCGCAGCGCGGCCTTCACCAACGGCAGTTTGTTCGGCTGGTTCATGGATCCCGACACATCGAGCAGGAAGACCAGGTTGGCCGGCCCGCGATCGGCCGCGGAGAGATCGCGGCCCTTGAGCCCGACCCGCACCAGCTGGTGTTCGGGCGCCCACGGCGCCGCGGCGACCTCGAGGTGCGCAGCAAACGGCGCATCCGTCCCGGCGGCCGGCGGCGAATAGTCATACGGGAAGGCGTTGATCAATTCCTCGATCCGCACCGCATCGGCCGGCGGCAGCGAACCGCTGGTGAGAAACCGGCGCACGTTGGCGTAGCTCGCCGTGTCGGCCTCGACCGCGAAGGTCGACAGCGGATGGTCCAGCACGCGCTGGAATCCTGTCTCGTCGATCGGCGTGTAGCCCTCGGTGGCGAGCGGCGGCGCGGGCGGAGGAGCCATCAGAACCGGATCGGCCATGCGGACGCTGAACGTGGCCTCCCGAACGGCGGGCGCCTGCTGACGGACCTCCGCTACGCGGACGGCCAACTGGTCATCGACCAACACCCGGTTCATATCAGCTTGGTCACTAGCCGAACCGTAGCTGCCGACACGAAAAGTAGTCCCGGGCTCATTCGATGCCGCGGTCAAGCCACGTACACGCGTGTTGCCGTTCGGGTTGTTGTAGAAATTTTGAACAGCGGGTTGGGTGCCATCGCCAATACCGGCGAAGTTACCTTGGATGTTACCGACCTCGGTGCCTGTCGTGTACTGGAGCAGGGACTCGTTGTCGGTGGCCGCAATGTCCGTCAGGAACTGGCTCGAGATCACCGTCACGGCGTTACCCACATCGCGCAGCTCGGTGTTGAGCCGATTGCCGGCCAAGGTCGTCGCCGCCGTGTACCCTTGGTTGTCCGCGTCCGCGGAAACCTCGAACGGTGAAAGCGTCACGACGTTGGCGTCGTCAATCTCGACAGCTTCGCGCTGCAGCTTCTCGGCCTGCTGCATGAAATCCGGTGCCGGCAGCGCCATGGGCGCAACCTCCGGCTGGGCCGCCTCGCCCAGATCCAGATCGTAGCGGATCACCTCCTCACGCGGAGCGAACTGGTCCTGGGTGCTGCGCACGGCGATGAGCACGGCGAAGGCGGCGGCGGCCAGGCCGGACACCCAGTAATAGGGAAAACGCACGATCTTCCCCAGATCCTTGGCGCGCTCGGTCTCGGTTTCAATGCGGGGCAAATCGAGCGGGGTGACCGCCGGTGCGGGTTCGGCCGCGAATACGTCCTCGAGGCTGCCGGCCATGGCCTGCACGTCCTCGACGACCGCGGCCAAGGCGGGGTCGGCGGCGACGGCGGCGGCGATCAGGGCGGCCTCCTCGCCTTCAAGTTCTCCGAGCGCATACGCGGTCAGGCGCGGGTCGTCGGGTTGAATGGATTCGTTCATGACAAAAGGTTGCTTGGGTTGGGGGGCAGTCGTTCAGGGGTGCTGCGCCGCGAATTCGGCGCGCAGGCGTTTCACCGCCGTGTGGATGAGGAAGCCGACATTGCTGACCGAGAGCTCGGTGATGCGGCTGATTTCCTTGTAGCTGAACCCGCTCTGGAATTTCAGGCGGATGACCTCCTGCTGGTTCGGGGGCAGGGTGTCGATGAGGCGCAGGAGCGCGTCCTGGGTTTCGGCGGCCTCAAGGGCGCGGCCGGGCCGGAGATCGGCCGTGCGGACCTGCTCGAGTTCGCCTTCGGCGAAGAGTCTCATGCGGCCCTCCTTGCGCAGGACATCAACGGCGCGGTTGCGGCAGACGCGGTAAAGCCACTCCGCCACGTGGCCGTCGACGGCGCCCACGGGTTGTTGCATGAGTTTGACAAAGGTGTCCTGCACGACGTCGCGCGCCGTCTCGGCATCGCCGAGCAGGCGGGTGGCGTAGCGCAGGAGCGGCGCCTGGTGGGCGCGCACCGTCGTAGCGACGAATGATCCAGTGTTTTCATTTTCCACAGCGGGTTCCATGTTTTGAACCGATGTGGACTATGACGCCGGGCGCGGGGGTTTCTTAGGGCCCGGCGCGAATTAATGGCGGCGGTTCAACGCCGGCGCACCACGCGGGTGTCGCAAATCATGTCGTGCAGCGCGCGCTTCTGGTCGTCGAACGCCGCGATGAGGTAACCGATGAAGAACACGAAGGCGCTGAGCTTCTCCGCGAAAAAGCGCCCGATGATCCGGCCGTGCGACAGCTTCGATCCGTCCGCCCGCACGATGCGCAGGCCGAGCGCGAGCTTGCCCGGCGTGGCCTCGAATTTGGCGAGAAAGAACCAGGTGTAGGCCAGCAGGATCACCTTATTGTAGAACCAAACCTTCAGGTAGACCCCCATGACCTGCATCAAGACCTCCGGGGAAGGATTCTCGGGATCCATCTGCTCCATCAGCGGGATCAGGTCGCGCATCAGGAAACCGGCGAGGAAGAAACCGATGAAGCCCAGAATGAAGCCGTCGATGATCTTGGCCACGAGTCGCAGCCAGAACCCACCGTAGACCAGGTCCGGTTCGGCGCCGTCGACCGGCGCGGCGGCCGCCACAGGCGTATCGGCAGCCGGGGATGGCGTCAGCGGCGGCGGCATCCCGCTCACGTCCGGCAGGGTCGTGGTAGCCGCCAGCGCCGACCACGGCTGCCACTGGGCAAGCCCCTGGCGCCAGACCAGCGTGTCCCCGCCCACCGAGCCGGTGGCGACGAGCTGGGCGAATTCCTCGTCGGAAACGGGACCAAGCCGTTCACCGTTGATTGCGTAATACCATTGCATGCCGTGGTGGAAATGGGGGTTGAGACCGATGGTGGCCGCGCCGCCCCGCGCTGCAACGCTCGTTTCGCGGCGGGGCGCTTGCCGCGATGCGCCATTTGAACTTCCCTGCCCGCATGACGCGCTTCCGCCCGCTGCACTGGACCCGCCTGGCCGTGGCCGCCGCCCTGCTGCTCGCCGCCGGCTGCAGTCGCACCGCCACCGTCGAGACCGGCAACGCCGAGGGCATTCTGCACCTCGCCATCAACGACGAACCGCAGTCGCTCGACCCGCATCTGATCGTCGCCCTCAGCGATTTTCAGGTGGTGGCCGCGTTGTTCGAGGGCCTGACCGCCCTGGACGAAACCACGTCGCGTCCCGTGCCGGCCGCGGCGGAGAGCTGGACCACCTCGGCCGACGGACTGACCTGGGCCTTCAAGCTGCGCGAGGGACTCATGTGGTCGGACGGCGAGCCGATCACGGCGCGGACATTCCGCGACTCCTGGACGCGCGCCCTCGCCCCCACCATCGCCTCCGAATACGCCTACGCCCTCTTCCCGATCAAGAACGCCGCCCGGTTCAACGCCGGCGAGTTGCCCGACTTTGTGGCCGTGGGCGTGAAGGCGCCCGATGACCTCACCCTCCAGATCGAGTTGGAGCACCCCACCTCGTTCCTGCCCTCCATCCTGACCCTGCCGATCGCCTACCCCGTGCCGCTCCACCGCATCCGCCGCACGGGTGGCATCATCGACCGCGCCAACCCGTGGGCCCGGCCGGGCACCTTGATCGGCAACGGCCCGTTTCAACTCGTGCGCTGGGTGCCCGATCAGCTCCTGCGCACGGAACGCAACCCGCACTTCCGCGATGCCGCCGACGTCGGGCTCAACGGCGTGGTCTTCTACCCGATGTCCAATCTCAACAGCCAGGAGGCCGCCTTCCGCGCCGGGCAGCTGCACCTCACGTCCGACCTCCCGCCGACCAAGATCACGACCTACCGCGACGAGAACAGCCCCGTGCTGCGCCTCGATCCGTTCCTGCAGACCATGTTCATCCGGTTCAACACGACGCGCCCGCCCCTCACCGACCCGCGCGTGCGCCGGGCTCTGACGCTCGCCATCGACCGCGACACCCTCGCCGCGCGCGTCCTCACCGGCGGCCAGCAACCGGCATCCAGCCTGACCCCGCCGAACACCGGCGGCTACACGGCCGCAGCCCACGTGGAGTTCGATCCCGCCGCCGCCCGCGCCCTCCTGGCCGAGGCAGGTTTTCCCAATGGCGAGGGCTTCCCGGCACTCGAAGTGATCTCACGGCCGCAGGCCACCTACCAGCAGGTGCTCGAAGCCGTGCAGCAGATGTGGCGGCGCGAACTCGGCATTACCGTGAACATCGCACTGAAGGAGCAGCGGGTGTGGCTCGATGATGAAAACAGCCTCAACTATGACCTCTCCAACGCCGGCTGGATTGGCGATTACGTCGACCCTTTCACCTTCCTCTCCCTCTTCCTGTCCGACAGCGGCAACAACGCCACCGGCTGGAAGAACGCGGCCTACGACGCCCTGCTCGAGCAGGCGGCGCGCGCGCCGACCGAGGCTGCGCGTCTCGCCGCCTATCAGGAAGCCGAGGCCCTCCTGCTGGCCGAGGCGCCCATCACTCCGCTCTACTACAACACCCAGGCCTACCTCATCCGCCCTGAAGTCAAAGGCTGGGCCCCGGCCCTGCTCGGGGTTCATCGCTACCAGGGCGTCACCCTGGAACCCTGACGCCGGCATCGCGGCATGCGTTATGCAAGCGCGGCTTGAGTCAGCTCCCTTGATCGGTAGGATTCACCTCCCGCATGCATTTTTCTAATCGACTCCCTCTAATCACCGCTCTTTTCGGCCTTGTCGCCGGGGTGGTGTCGGCGGAGGTGGAGTTCCAGCGCGTGTGGCCCGGCTACCGCGACGCCGCCAGTTTCACCGGCATCGGCGAATACTTCGGCGGGAGCGAAAATCCGCGCGGCCGCACCCTGCTGCGCTCCCAGCCCGAGGCCCGCGACGGCTACTACTGGTTGGTGCGCATGCGCAGCGACACGCCGGTCGCGGATGCCACCCTGCGCCTCGACTTTCGCCGTCCCGGGGAGGACGTCACCGAAACCCGTGAATTTCCGCTCACCGTGCCGGCTCGTAGCCAGCCCGTCTATGCCGGCCTCACCGGACGCGACTGGCCCGACGACAACGCCCTCCCCACGGCATGGCGCGTGCAGCTCCTCGACGCCGGCGGCACCGTGCTCGCCGAATCCACCAGTTTCCTTTGGCGCGAAGCCCGCGTCGCCATGCCCTGAACCTGACCGACTCTCCCATGGCCGATTTCTTCACCGACTACCAGCTCGACGGATTCTACGACGAAATGTTCTCCGCGCCCGGCACGCCGCGGCCGCACTACCAGCGTTTGTTCGAGCGCTACGGGCGGATGAGCAAGATCGGCGAACTGCTGACGCGCCAGAAGCTCGCCGATGAGACCTTCATCAACCGCGGCGTCACCTTCACCGTCTACTCCGACAAGGCCGGCACCGAGAAGATCTTCCCGTTCGACCTGATCCCGCGCATCATCCCGGCCAGCGAGTGGGCGCACCTGGAGGCTGGCCTGGTCCAGCGCATGACCGCCCTGGACCTGTTCCTGCAGGACATCTATGGCCCGCAGAACATCCTGCGTGACGGTATCGTGCCAGCCGACCTGGTGCTCAGTTCCGCCCACTTCCGCAAGGAACTCGTCGGCGTAAAGCTTCCGCGCAACCGCCACGTCCACATCAACGGCACGGACCTCATCCGTGACCAGGCCGGCACCTACTGCGTGCTGGAGGACAACCTCCGCACCCCCTCCGGCGTCAGCTACGTGCTGGAGAACCGGCAGATCATGAAGCGGGTGTTCCCAAACCTGCTGCGCAACTACCACGTGCGCCCGGTCGCCAACTACACCGTCGACCTGCTCAACCTGCTCAACTTCCTCGCGCCCGACCACGTGCCGGAGCCGACCGTCGTCCTCCTCACCCCCGGCGTCTACAACTCCGCCTACTACGAGCACGCCTTCCTCGCCCGCCAGATGGGCATCGAGATCGTCGAGGGCAACGACCTCGTGGTGCAGGACGACAAGGTCTTCATGAAGCGCACCGGCGGCCTCGCCCCCGTGCACGTCATCTACCGCCGGCTCGACGACGATTTCCTCGACCCGACCGTTTTCCGCAAGGACTCCCTCCTCGGCGTGCCCGGCCTGTTCGAGGCCTACCGCAAGGGCAACGTCGCCCTCACCAATCCCATCGGCACCGGCATCGCCGACGACAAGGCGCTGTATTATTACGTGCCGGGCATGATCAAATACTACCTCCAGCAGGAGGCGATCCTGCCCAATGTGGACACCTTCCTCACCTCCAACGCCGACGAGCGGAAATACGTCCTCGAAAACCTCCCCAAGCTGGTGGTCAAAAGCGTCAACGAGGCCGGCGGCTACGGCATGCTCGTCGGTCCCCACTCCACCAACAAGCAGATCGAGGAGTTCCGCGCCAAAATCATCGCCAACCCGCGCAATTTCATCGCCCAGCCCACGCTCGGGCTCTCGCGCTGCCCGACCATCGCCGGCCGCAAGATCGAGGGGCGCCACCTCGACCTGCGCCCCTACATCCTCAACGGAGACAAGGTCCGCGTCATGCCCGGCGGTCTCACCCGCGTCGCCCTCAAGAAGGGCTCGCTCGTCGTCAACTCATCCCAGGGCGGCGGCTCCAAGGACACCTGGGTGCTGGCCGACGACACCGGCACCACGTCCCCGCCGCTCCCCATCAAACCCGAAAACGTCTCCGTCTGACCGCCGCCATCGCGGCGGAATGACGAAGCCAGAATTACGAATGCCGAAATCCGATGACTACGACTTGGAAGATCGCACTTCCAAGTTCAGCGAGTCGGTCATCGAACTATGCCAAACATTGAACGAAACGGCTGTCACCCGTCCTCTGATTTCTCAACTCGTGCGCTCCGCCAGCAGTATCGGCGCCAATTACTGCGAAGCGAACGACGCGCACAGCCCGCGCGACTTCCGCCACAAGATTGCGCTCTGCCGTAAAGAATCCCGCGAAACCAAATACTGGTGCCGACTTATGGCCAAGGCCGTGAATTCCAAAGCCGACGAGTTCCGCCCACTCTGGCAGGAGGCTCACGAACTGAATCTCATTTTCTCGACTATCTTCCGTAAAACCAAACCCGCTCCCGAAGCCTGACCAGTTCGTTATTCGGATTTCGTCATTCGGGCTTATTCTCATGCTTTCCCGCGTCGCCAATCTCATCTACTGGACCGCCCGCTACCTCGAGCGCGCGGAGAACACCGCCCGCATCATCGATGTCAACGCGCAGCTTGTGCTCGACCTTGAGTCGCGCCGCGAGATCGACGACCCGCGCGCCTGGGAACCGCTGGTCTACGTCGGCGGTGACGAGGAGCACTTCTTCAAGCTCTACGGCAAGCCGGTCACCGAACGCGCCGTCGTCGACTATCTCCTGTTCGACCGCCGCAACCCGTCGTCCGTGCTTTCCTGCATCGCTGCCGCCCGCGAGAACGCCCGCTGCATCCGCGACTCGATCGCCACCGAAATGTGGGAGGCGCTCAACAAGTTCTACCTCGAGTTCAAGACCCACGACTACAGCAACTACGCCGCGCTCGGCTCCACCGAATATCTCTCCGAACTCAAGCTGCACACCCAGCAGATCTACGGCGTCGCCGAGTCGATGATCCCGCGCGACGAGGCCTGGTGGTTCTACACCCTCGGCCGCTACCTCGAGCGCGCGGACAACACCTCGCGCATCATCGACGTGAAATATTTCATGATCCTGCCGGACCTGCACCACGTCGGCTCCGCCCTCGACGTGATCCAGTGGGGCTCCGTGCTGCGCTCCTGCTCCGGCTTCGAGGCCTTCCGGCGGACCCGGCGCGGCCAGCTCAACCTGGAGCGCGTCGTCGACTACCTGCTCCGCGAAGCCGAGTTCCCCCGCAGCGTGCTGTCGTCGGTGCGCGCCGCGATGAACTGCCTCAACAAAATCTCCGCCGACAAAACCAACCTCGACGAGGATAGCGCCCGCCAGCGGCTCGAGGCCCTGAAGGCCCACCTGCTGAAATCCGATGTCACCAAAGTGATCGCGGATGGCCTGCACGAATACCTCGACGACGTTCAGAACCAGGTCGCCGCAGTGCACGCCGCGGTGGTCGACACCTTCGTCAACTACGACATCCCGCGCGCGCTTGCCGGCTCCGACGCAGGGTCCGCATGAGCACGGACTGGATCGACTGGACGCCAGTCGAGCCGACCACGACGTTTACACCCCGCGCCCTCGCCGAGCTGCTCGACGGCGGCCAGGCATTCGGCTGGTGGCCCCAGCCTGACGGCAGCTGGCTCGGCCGCTGGACCGACCGCGTCGCCGCCCTCCGCCTCGGCGACCACGGCATGCTGCAATGGTGCGCCCCCGCACCGCTCGCCGCGGCGCTGCAGACCGAACTGCCCGGCTACCTCGGCCTCAGCGACGTCCGGCAAACCGCCGCGCTCGACGCCCTCCCCTGGCGCAGCGACCCCCACCTCGCCACCTGTCTCACGGTGTATCCGGGCCTGCGCATTCTCCGCCAGCCCTTCGGTGAGACCCTGCTCGCCTTCCTCTGCAGCGCCACGAAACAGATCGTGCAGATCAAGCAGATGCTGGCCCTGCTTGCCACTCGCCACGGCACCCCGCTGCCCCACCCGCTCCCGCCAGCTTGTAACCCATTAGGTTACAAGTGCACCCACCGGCTGCCCACTTGGGCGCAGTTGGCGGCGGTGCCGGAAAGCGAGCTGCGGGACTGCCTGCTCGGGTTTCGCGCCCGCTACATCGCGGGCACGGCGGCGTATCTGGCCGCGCACCCGGGTTGGCTGGAGGCGACCGCCGCGCTCCCCTACACCGAGGCCAAGGCCCGGTTGCTGACGCTGCCGGGAGTGGGCGAAAAGATCGCCGACTGCGTGGCGCTGTTCGGGCTCGGCCACCTCGAGGCCTTCCCGGTCGACACCTGGATGCTCAAGGCCATGGCCCGGCGCTACGGGCTCGCCGACTGGCGGCCCGCGCAGGTGGCCCAGTTTGGGCGCACCCACTTCGGGGCCGGCGCCGGGTTGGCCCAGCAATTCCTTTTCGCCTACGAACGGGCCGCCGGTCAGCCCAGGGGCTGATCGTTCTTCTGGATCAACTCGACCTCATAGCCCTCGGGCGCGTCGATGAAGGCCAGCACCGAGCCGCTGCTCGTCTTGGTCGGGCCATCGCTCAGCGGGTACCCCTTGGCCGCGGCTTCGGCGGCGAACGTCGTCAGGTCCTCCACCTCGAAGGCGAGGTGCATCAGATCCGGCTGCACCTGCACCGACTCCGCCCCGTCCGGCATCTGACAGATCTCAATCTCCTCGTCGCTGTTCGGCGTGGCCAGGAAGACGATCTGGGCGCCGCGCGGAGAAATGCTGCGGCGGCTCACGGTAAGGCCGATCGCCTCGGTGTAGAACTTCACCGTGGCCTCGAGGTCGTTCACGCGCATGCGCGTGTGCAGGAGTTTTTTGACAGTGGGCATACGCATCCACGCTACGCCGTTCGCGACGAAATCAAACCCCGAAACGTGCGTGTCCACGAATCGGTTAACCGCCCTCAGCGATCCGTCGTCGGGTCAAACGAGGTCATCACCCGCGATGTTCCGCCGGGAAACGTCGCCGCCAACAGCTCGATCACCGCCTGGCCACGCGCGTTCGGGGAATAACCGACCACGTTGAGACTAGGCAGCTCGCCCCCTCCGCTCTCATAGAGCAGCCGCGCCTTGCGCCGCACGAAACGCTGCAGTTCATCGATCTCGTAATAGCGCGTGGGCCGACTCGGACGGGCGGGACCCGGACGGGACGGCGCCCCCCGGTTGCCGCCTTCGCGCACGATGGGGGGCAGGCCGCGTTTCACCCGGTCGGCGGCGATGCGTTCACGCTCCGCCTGCCAGACCGCGCGCTCCTGCTCGTAGGCCGCCAGATCGAGATGCGCCGAACGCAGCGCCTGCGCCATGCGGTCGACGGACGTTTCCCCGGACGCCACCCCACCCGGGGCCAACGCCGCCCCGATGGCCTGCAACGCCCGGCGACTCGCCACCTCGCCGCCGCGCGCACCGCCCATGCCGTCCGCCACCGCCACCCAGCCGGGGGTCAGGACTTCCCCCGCCAGAGCCAGCGAATCGGCCTGCTGCGGCCCGATCGGTTCCGGGGCGCCCACCAACGTTGAGCCCCACGCCCACGCGTCCTGATTCATGTCCCGACGGCAGCCGATGTCCGTCCCGCCGGCCACGGCGAGCGCCGGCACCAACGCGGGCGGCTGCGACATTCCCATCATCCCCGCATCCTACCAGCCTGGCGTGCGCCCGTCTCTGGGGAACACGCCCGGGCCCACTTGGGGCCCGCCACTCAGCCGGACGCGATTAACCGCCAGCAATCCCGTCGCGAAGCCCCCCGAACAAGCGTTTGCCCGCACCCCGCCGGCCGCTCATCGTGGCCCTTCCATGATCCGCAACCCCATTCTGCCCGGCTTCAACCCCGACCCGTCGATCGTCCGTGTGGGCGATGACTACTACATCGCCACCTCGACCTTCGAGTGGTTCCCCGGGGTGCAGATCCACCACTCGCGCGACCTCGTCAACTGGGAGCTCATCGCCCGCCCCCTCGACCGCCCCTCGCAGCTCGACATGATCGGCAACCCCGACTCCGGCGGCATCTGGGCCCCCTGCCTGTCCTACGCCGACGGGTTGTTCTGGCTGATCTACACCGACGTGAAGCAGTGGACCGGCACGCGCCACAAGATCACTTACAACTACCTGGTCACCGCCCCGGCCATCACCGGCCCGTGGTCCGAACCGACCTTCCTCGACGCCAGTGGCTTCGACGCCTCGCTCTTCCATGATGACGACGGCCGCAAGTGGTACCTCAGCATGATCTGGGACCACCGGGTGGAGCGCAACCAGTTCACCGGCACCCTCCTCCAGGAGTTCGACCCAAAAACGCGCACGCTCATCGGCCCGCGTCACAACATCTGCAAGGGCACCGACCTCAAGTTCACCGAAGGCCCGCACCTCTATCGCCGCGACGGCTGGTATTACCTGCTGCTCGCGGAGGGCGGCACCTGGTACACCCACGCCGCCACCATGGCCCGCTCGCGCACCATCGAGGGCCCCTACGAAATCGACCCCGAGAATCCGTTTCTGACCGCCGCGGGCCATGAAGACGCCGCCCTGCAGAAAGCCGGCCACGCCTCCATCGTACAGACAAAGAGCGGTGCCTGGTATGTCGTGCACCTCGTCGGCCGCCCGCTGCGCGACAAGCGCTGCATCCTCGGCCGTGAGACCGCCATCCAGCACTTCGAATGGAACGCCGATGGCTGGCCGCGGCTCAGTCACGGCGGTCCCTGCCCGGCCGTCGAGGTGGTCGACGACGGCCTGCCGCTGACTTCGCCCACGCCGGCATCGCGCTCGCACCGCGAGGAGTTCGATTCGACCGAACTGAACATCCATTTCCAGGCCCTGCGCCGGCCGATCACGAGCGACTGGCTCGACCTCACCGCCCGCCCCGGCTGGCTGCGGCTTTACGGCGCCGAGCCGCCGACCAGCAATTTCCGCCAGGCCCTCATTGCCCGCCGCGTGCAGGCCTTCGCCTTCGAAGCGACCACCTGCCTCGACTTCGCGCCGGAGGACTTCAAGCACATGGCCGGGCTGATCGCCTACTACGACACGACCAATCATTACTACCTGCGGATCTCGCAGGACGAGCAGCTCGGCCGCCACGTCGGCATCATCAAGTGCGACGCCGGCCAGAACGGCGAGATGCAGGCGACCGAGACCGCCCTGCCCGATGCGGGTCCGGTCCACCTCAAGGTCACGATGCAACGCGAAGCGATGCAGTTCGCCTACTCCTTCGACGGTGAAACCTGGACGCCCGTCGGCCCCGAACTCGACGCCACCATTCTCTCCGACGACTACCACAAACTCGGCTTCACCGGCGCCTTCGTCGGCCTCAGCGCCCAGGACCTCACGGGCCGCAACCACCCGGCGGATTTCGACTACTTCGAGTATCGGGAGCTGGACGCGTAGGCGCGCGCTCAGCACCCGGAACCGCGGCGGCAGGTTTGCCGCGTGCGCAAAACCGGGGCATCCTCAACACGTCCCCTGCTGCCGTTCCGGGCTTACAGCTCGACCAGAAAGGAGTTTGCTCTCTTTTTCGGCCTTGGGCGCAAAAGCGGTATCACAAGCCCGCCAGCCGCGTCGAGGCGTCGCCGAAGCGGTCAAGGCTCACGCCCATGCGGTCCATCAGCGACAGGTGCAGGCTGCACGTCTTGCGGTTCTCGTCGCCGGCCGAGAGGTAATCCAGCACGCGCCCGGTCTGGAGCGAGCCGCCGCCCTTGCCCGCGAGCAGGATGGGCAGCTGGTTCGCGCTGTGGGCGTCGCCGTCGAACAGGCTCGAGGCCATCATCAGGATCGAATGGTCGAGCAATGTGCCCTCGCCTTCCTTGATCTCCTTCATGCGCTGCGTGAGGTAGGCGAACTGCTCGATGTGAAACTGGTTGGTGCGGAGATACATCGCCTCCTTGTCCGCCGCCTTGCCGTTGTGCGTGAGGTCCAGGTGCAGCGCGCCCTGCACGCCCTGCAGGAACTTGAAGTTCATCTGCGAGAGATCGTTGTTGAGCATCAGCGTCGCGATGCGGGTCTTGTCCATCTGGAACGCGAGCACCGTCAGGTCCAGCATGAGCTTCATGTGCTCGGGCACATTCTGGGGCAACTCGTTCGCCGGGCGAGGCATGTCGGGCTGGGCGAGCGTCGGCCGCCAACCTTCGAGGAGCTCCTCGCGGTTCGCGCGTTCGATGCGTTTCTCGATGTCGCGGATCGACTCGTAATACTCCGCCAGCTTCTCGCTGTCATCGCGGCTGACCTTGCGCTTGAGGCTCGCGGAATCGTCCCGCACCTCGTCGAGGATACTGCGGTCGAGTTGCCGGCCGGTGCCGTCGCCCACCAGACGGTCGAAGGCCCGGCTCGGATAAATCTCCTTCGTCGCGGGCTTGGTGGGCGAGACCCACGAGAGACTTGAACCGTAGATCATCGACAGGCCGTCCTCCAGCCGCAGCTCGTTGGGCTCGATGCCGAGCACCATGCTGGGGACCGCGGTGTGGCCGCCGATCTGCGCGGCGAGAATCTGGTCCATCGACGTGCCGACGCGGATCTCGCCCGGGTCCAGACTGACCGGTGCGCCCGACAGCAGGTTCATGCGTCCGAGGTGCGGGCTGGAGGACTCGAGCGCCGACTGGTTGTAAAGGCCGTTGATGAACACCATGTCCTCGCGGTGTGGCAGCATGGACTCGAGCGCGGGCCCAAGTTCCATCGCCCCGCCGGCGCCGCGGGCCCACCAGTGGGCCGGCTCCACGCCGTTGGAGAAATAAACGATGCCCAGCCGCAGCGGCGGTCCGGCCACCTGGGACGTCGCTCCCGACGCGGTCTGACCATAGAGCGGCATCGATTCCAGCCAAGGCAGGGAGAGGGCGACACCCATGCCGCGCAGGAAATGGCGGCGGGTGAAAGTGGTCGGTTTCGAGGAGTTGCTCATGGGGTGGATGGGGCTGGCCACGGTGAGGCCGGGCCGAGGTCAGCCACTTCGATAAGCTCCGGGCGGGCGACCTCGACTGCGGGGTTGGGGGTGAAGGCAGTCTGCACACTTTCGCCGCCCTGTCGGGTGCGAAACTGACGGCTGGTGACAATTTTCTCGGCGAGATCGGCGAACGTGGCTGCGTCCCCCGCTGCGACCATTTCGTCGATGAGGGCGCGGTCGGAAGCGAGCACCGTGCGCCCGAGGGCGTAGCCGAGCATCTTTTTCGCGAGGGTCTTCCGGACCTGCTCGTCTTTGCTCCCGAGGTAGCCGAGCAGCCCCTCGACGCCGGATATCGTGGATTTGTTGGCGAACTCGCCCTCCACGTCCACCGGGACGCCGTCATCATAGGCCGTGCGGGTGCGGCCGATCGCATCGAAGCCTTCGAGCGGGAAACCCAGCGGGTCGATGCGCAGGTGACAGTTGGCACAGGCCGGAACGCGTTTGTGCTCGTTCAGCCGCTCCCGCAGCGTCAGTCCGCCAAAGGCCTTCGGGTCGGAGGGCAGCGTGCCCGCGTCCGCGGGCGGCGCGGGCGTCGGCGTGCCGAGAATGCGCCGCAGGATCCAGTCGCCGCGCTTGACCGGGCTCGTGCGCAGAGGCGCCGAGGTCGTCGTGAGCACTGAACCGAGCCGGAGGATGCCGCCGCGGTTGAACGAGGACGCATCCTCCACCTTCTCGACCGTCGCCGCCGATCGCACCGGGGTCTCGATGCCGTAGAATTCGGCCAACGGCTGGTTGAGGAACGTGTAGTCGGCATGAAGCAGGTCGCGGATCGGGCGGTCTTCCCGCACGATGTATTCGAAGGTGGACACGGCCTCGTCATACATCGCGGTTTTCACCTCCGCGGTGAACTCCGGGAACCGGGTCGTGTCGACGCCGGTGAACTCGTCGAAGCGGTAGAAACCGAGCCACTGACCGAAAAACTCCGTGGCCAGGCGCCGCGCCTTCGGGTCGGCGGTCATGCGCCGGACCTGCGCCGCGAGCTGCGCCGGATCCTGCAGTTCCCCGGCCGCGGCGGCCCGGCGCAGTTCGGCATCCGGAATCGACGACCACAGGAAGAAACTCAGGCGACTCGCCATCTCCCAATCATCCAGCGGACGCTCGGCCAGCTCGGTGTCCGGCTCGACGCGATAGAGGAAGGCGGGCGACACGAGAATGCGGGCGAGCAGCGCTTTGACCGCTTCGTCGTGCTCCAGCTCCTGCGTCGTGCGGCATTGCGCGTAGAAAGCCCTCAGCCTCGTCTGCTCGTTTTCGGTCAGGGGCCGACGCCAGGCGCGGCTGGCAAACTCCAATGCGTCCTCCACGTGACCGGCGCGGGCGGCCGCCTGCGCCTGCGTCACCTCGGCGTGGTGCTGGAGCAGCGACGTCACATAGGGCCGGGCCTCGGCGGGCCACGTGGCCAGCGCCGCTTCGTCCAAGTCCTCGATGCGCGGGCTCTTGAGTTTCTGCCCATAATGATCCGCGAGCATGCCGAGGTAGGCCGTGTGGTAGGGCCACGAGCCGAACAGATCGTTCCAGGCCTGGTTGAGGCGTTCGCGATCCTCGCCGTCGACCAGGTTGGTCGTGAAGAACGCGTCGTTGCGCTGGTATTTCACTTTGACCACGAAGGCGTCGTGCTCGGCGCCGTTGTAGGTATTGTCGAACGGCAGCGGCACCGGATCGCGGTCGGCCGGGTTGGCCTCGCCATGCGAGTTGGGCGGGAGGAGCGAGGCGTATTCCGCCAAACCCGCCCGGAAGGTGCGATAACCCGCGCTGGTGGGATCGCCCACGAGGATGCGGTTACGTTTGTCGCCCGCGCCGGACTGCAATTTGGAGACCAGCACGCGCACCACGGCATCGCGGTCGCGCCCCAGCTCCGCGTCGGCCTCGAAGAAATACACCGTGTCCGCGAGCGTGCGGCCTTCCAATCCCTCGACGCGCACGGGGCCGGAAAGCTGGAACGCCAGTGGTCCCGTCGCCGCAAAATCATCCGGCCCGAGCGGGGTGCCGTCAGGGCTCTCGCCAAACTTGAAGGCGGCGGCCTGGTCGGGCGGCAGCACGGCGCGCAGGGGAAGCGTGGCGAGGATCGGGCCCGAAATGGCCTTCCGCCGGGCCGCGGCCACCACCTCGCCCCCGACGAGGAACTCGTCCCCCGGCGGCTCCACTTCCCGGATGACGATGCGCGGGTTGCGCCAGATAACGACCGGCTTCGCCCCCGCCTGAGGGTTCACATCGTCAAAGGAGAGATGCAGGTTCCACGGTCCCGGCAGCGTCGGCACGAACAGCACCGGTTTCACCCCCGCCGGGGCGGGCGGAAAATTGGGTGCCCCCAGCCGGTAGAGGTAGGTGTGCCGGGGCTCCGCCTTCAGCGAAACGTCGTCGAATTCGATCGGGCTCTCGTCGCCCCGCCCGCCGGCCGCCAGGTCGCCGCGCGCGAAGAACCAGCTCGGCCAGGTGGTCTGCCACTGATAGATTTCCTCGCAGCCCGCCCGCGCCTGGGCGATCGCGGCGGTCGGGTCTGCACCCGGCGGCGGCAACGCCTGCCAGCGCGAGACGGTTTCACTCGTGGGGAAACCCGGGTTGGGCAGGTTGACGACCGACCAGATGTGTTCGGCGAACCGGCCCGTGATGCCCTCGCGCTCGGCCAGCCCGGCCAGCGTGGCCTGTGGATCACCCAGCGCGGCGCGGTGCCGGTAATACCAGCTCACAAAAAACGCCTTGCCGTAGCGCTCGAGCCCGAACGGTCGGCCGCCCTCGCCCGAGGCCACGCGGAACCCCTTGGCCGAGTAAAGCTCGTTGATGCGGTGGAGCGCGGAGAGCTCCACGCCGGTCCGCCCGGCATCGGTGTGGAATTGCAGCGGCCCGGCGCCGACCACGGCGTGGTCGGCCACCGCCTTGGCCGATTCGAGGAAACGCTCGACCGTGACGTCCTGCACAAATTGCACGTCGCCGAAGTTGGTGAACCCTTCGCCGCCCACCGAGTCGCTCGAGGCGTCGAGACCGATGGGGAGATCGACCCCGGTCAGGTCGCGCACCGCGTAGCCGTATTCACCGCTGGTCAGTCGCCGCACGGTCACGCGGCCCGGCTCGCCGGCGTGGGCGGTCTCGTAGGCCCGGAGCGTCGTGTGCACCCAGTGGGCGGCCGCCTCGCGCTCGGCGGCGGTGGGAAACACGTCCGCATCGTCCGGCGGCATGTCGCCAGACACGATCATCTCGGTAACGTTCTCCCAGTCGTCCGCGTGGGGGCCCACCGAGGGGGCCGCGAGGAGTTTCTCCAGGCTTACGTCGCCCTCGGGATCGGTGGCGCCATGGCACTCGAAGCAATACGTTTGGAAAAATTCCGTCGGCGGCACGTCAGCCGGCACCAACGCCGTCTGCGCGCCCAGCACCGTGGCCAATCCAAGTGCGCTGGCCAGGCACAACCCAAGGGGTAATGGGGTGGATGCTCGAAGCACCGCGCCAAGATTGGCCCGACCCGCGATGGTGCAAGTGTTTACCTGCGACCACCTGCTTCCGTCTGGGACATGTTCACCTGGCTCCCCTCCCGGGGGTTCAGGTCGTGCCCCCCGTCTGCGGATTCCCGTGGCAACGTCCGCTCCATGGCCGGCAGCTCAGCCGGCAGCCTGCCGCACCTCTTCGAAGGCTTCCACCGTGCGCCCCTGCACGAGGACGGAATTCAAAGATTTTCGGAATGACCCATTTTCGCCCCCCAAAGACGCAGAGCACCAGCGGGGATCTTCCTCGTCTGGTCTCTGCGCTTTTTCATGGCCGCGACCATCCTGCCGTCAGCGCACGACCAGGGCGTCCAAGGACACCGGACCGGATCCCCGATTGACGAGGTGGATCGTGTGCGGGCCCGCGGTCAGACCCGCGAGCTCGAATACGGTTTGCTGCGCCTGGCGCTCACCGTCGGTGGACAGGTCGACCGTGGCCCGGCTGCGGCCGTCGATCTGGATCTCCATCCTGCCGCCGCCCGGTTCGCGCGGGGCGACGACGGCGACGCTGGTGCCGGCAAAGGTGCCGCTCCACACATCGCCGATCGTGTGACTGGTGGTCAGGTCGTTGTTGAAATCGCCCGTGCCCAGGTTGCAGGTGCGGGTCCAGCCCGGCGCGGTCACGCCGGGGTCGTCGTCATTGAACCAACCCCGGTCATGGGTGATGCGCAGGACCCGTCCGCCTGCCGCCAACGCCGCATTGGCGATGTCCGGCAGGATGCCGATCGGTTCCTCCGGGGTCACCGTGAGGCCCTGATCATTCTGCTCAAACGTCATCGCGACGTCGGAGCCGAGCAGTTCCACTTTGGAGACCGTGCCCAGGGTCGCTCCGCCGGCGGCCAGTGCCTCCAGGACGATCGGACCACCGTCCCAGTCCACCAGCGCGGCGTAGACCTTGCCTTGATTCCGCGTGTAGGTGACGTGCTCGTCGCCCCACACCTCAAACGGCCGGGAGCCGTAGACGGCCTCGCCGTTGATTCGCAGCCAGGCTCCGACGTCCCGGGCGATCCGGATCACCTCCGGGTCCAGGTCACCGCGGTCGTGCTGGGTGAGGTTGAGCAGCATGGTGCCGTTGCGCGAAACGTTCCGCATGAGCAACTGCACGATCTCGGAGGCATCCTTGTAGGTCTGACCCACGAGGTAGTGCCACTCGGCGATGCTCGTCTCGGTCTGGAACGAGTAGGCCGTGATCTGCGACTCGATGATGGCCTCGCTGCTCTTGACCAGCGCCCGGTCCACGAAGGGCAGCAACTCCGGGCTGTTCTGGAAGCTGTCGTAGGGGCCGCCCACCCCCTTCAGGTTGAGCACGACCTCCATCCGCCCGTCGTGCCAGGCCAGCGATTTGTTGTAGTAGTTCGCCGCCAGGGGCGGAGCGAGAAACCCTAGCCCCATATGCACGCGCAGATCGACCTGCGAATCGCCCGCATGCTCGTCGAAGTAGATCACGTCGGGGCGATACTTCGTGATGGCATCGTCGACCCGCCACATGAACTGGTTGGCAAAGGGCGAATGCAGGGGGTCCTCGGCGGTGTGTTCCGGACCATAGAGGTCCACCGGGTCCATGCCTTCCCACCACTGACCCCGGCCGTCGCGGATCGTCTGGAGGGCATCATAGGGCACGCCTTGCAGCGGTCCCTCCGGATCGCTGCGGTAACGCACCGGCATGAACTGCCCCCAGGTGCGGGCGGGCGAGTGATGGAACCCGATCCCGAACCGCAGCCCGTGCTCGCGGGCGGTCCTTTCCCAAGTGCCGACGATGTCCACCTTGGGCCCGACGCGCACGGAGTTCCACGGCTGGTAGGTCGAGTCCCAGCAATCGAAATTGTCGTGGTGCACGCCCATCGCCATGAAGTAGCGGGCGCCCATTTCGACATACAGGTCCATCAGGGCCTCGGGATCCCAACGGTCGATCACCCAGTCGTGGCAGATGTCCTTGTAACCGTATACCGACGGATGCCCGTAGGTCGCGACGTGATGCGCATAGACCGGGTGCCGGGGCAGATACATGTTGCGCGCATACCAGTCGCCCCGCTCGGGCATCGACTGCGGGTCCCAGTGCGACCACGCGCCGAACTTGGCCTCACGCCACCACGCCGGCACCGTGTAGGTGCGGCTGATCTCCTCCCAGTCCGGCGCGTAGGGGCCGTCGGCCACCGGCAGCGGCGGCAGGTTCCAGATGTCGGGCGGCAACCCCAGATCGCCGTCGCCGACCTCGATCCGATCGAGGTTCACCGCCACATCATCGGCCGCCAGGCTGAAGGTCAGCGTGGCGTCGGCCGGAATCGCCAGATCGATGATCGCATGGATAAACGAGTCGGTGAGCGATCCTGTTGAATGCACATTCACCTTGCGCGCCGGCGCGTGGTTGACCGCGACGCTGATGGTGCCCACTTCCAGCGAGGCATAACGGATCGCCAGTCGGCTGGCTTCCGGCAGGCCAGCGAGCGCGAGCGCCTCCCCGGGCGCGGTCAAGGCCACCAGTCCGCCGCCCGAAGCCGTCTCGGCCGCCACGCCCGCAGCGCCGAGCAGGCGGGCGGTCTCGGCTTCGATAATCTGATGCTCGGCCGCACGGACAACTGCGGCGGTGGACAGGCCAACCAGGCCAGCAACGACCAGGTAGCGAACAGGAGGGGGCAAGGGGGCGAACATGCCGCCACGTTGCCGCTCAAACCGCGGGCTGTCGAAGAATTAGGCCGCCCCTGCACGGATACGGAATTCAAAGATTTGCGGAATGACCCGTTTTCGATCCCCCCCCCAACGACGCCACAATCTTTACTATTTCGTTCGACCCCTTTTGCCCGCCCAGCGATAGGTCCGCCTCGCGCGTGATCGGATTGGTATCGCGAAACTCCTGGGTTCCGCCATCCGCGGCGATCAGCAGATGACAGGCGGAAAAGGTCAAAATACCCGCGGTCGAAAGGCGGCAAACCTGCATGGTCCGAACGATCGGGAGCCTGCCTTGCCGGGGCATCGAAATCGAAACGTGTCGCCCTCTGAGGCACGATGCCTCTGAATCGACTTCCCCGGACCTGAATCCCCGCGCCCCATGTCGTCTGCCCTTCGCCCGCTCCGCGCCGTGCTCTGCGTTCTGCCCTTTTGGGTCGCCGCCCAATCCGCACCGCCCCCGCCGCCAGATGCCGTCCTCGGCCCGCGGCAACGTCTGCTCGTCCTCACCGACATCGAGGCCGACCCGGACGATGCGCAGTCACTCATCCGACTGCTGCTCTATTCCAACCAGATTGACCTCGAGGGGCTGGTGGCGACCACCTCCGTGCACAAGCGCCACACCCTGCACCCCTACTCCATCCGGCGGATCATCGACACCTACGGTCAGGTGCGGGACAACCTGCTCCTCCACGAGCCGGGATTCCCCTCCGTCGCGCACCTGCAGTCCCTCGTGCGGGAGGGTCAACCCGCCGCCGGCATCGATGCCATCGGCGACGGCCGCGACTCGCCGGGATCCGACGCCATCATCGCCGCCCTGCGTTCGCCGGACCCACGCCCGCTGTGGGTCGGTGTTTGGGGCGGCGTCAACTCGCTCGCCCAGGCCCTCCATACAATCCGCGCCACCGGCCCCGCCGAGGAAGCCGCCCGCCTGATCGCCAAACTTCGCGTCTACACCATTTCCGACCAGGACAACGCCGGCCCGTGGATCCGCCGCGAATTCCCCGACCTGTTCTACGTGGTCAGCCCCGGCGGCTACGGCGCCAGCATCTGGATCGCGATCACCGGTCCGATCGACGGCATCGACAACACCACCGTCAGCAACCCCTGGCTGGCCGCCAACATCCAGCAGGGCCACGGCCCGCTCGGCGCCGCGTATCCGGATGTTTCCTACGGACTCGAGGGCGACACCCCGTCATTCCTCTCGCTCATTCCTAACGGGCTCAGCGTCCCGGAACATCCGGACTGGGGCGGCTGGGGCGGACGCTACGAGCTCAAGATTCCCGAACCCGCCACCCTCGACCTCGACGGCTTCATCGGCATTCCTTACGAGCCGGAGACGCGGCCGATCTGGACCAACGCCGTCGATACCTACGCGCCGCCCCAACGCCCGGAGTTTCGCCGGGCCGTGCAGCCCTCCGAACGCGTTTTCCACGACGCCCGCGTCACCCTCTGGCGCTGGCGCGACGCATTCCAAAACGACTTCGCCGCGCGCATGGACTGGACCACGCAATCCTACGCCGAGGCCAACCATCCGCCGGTGCCGCGCCTGGCCCATTCCGACCATCTCACGGTGCATTCCGGCGAGGTGTTCGAACTCAGCGCACTCGGCACCACCGATCCCGACGGCGACAGCCTCAGCTACCTCTGGTATCACTACCCCGAGGTCGGTGGCTGGACCGAGGAAATCAAGACCCACGTCTACGCCCCCAACATCTACTGGGTGCCGGTCAAGGCCCCGGAGGTCACCTCGCCCCGGGACGCCCACTTCATCCTGCAAGTCACCGACAAGGGCACGCCCGCCCTGACCCGCTACCGCCGGATCATCGTCACCATCCGGCCGCGATGACCGCCCCCCAAGCCATGCTCCGTCACCGATTCGCCTCCCTCCCGCGGGCACTCGCAGTTCTCGCGGGACGGATGGGGTCAGGGTGCTATTTGTTAATTCTTCGATTCAGCAGGTCGCCCAAGTAGGCCAACAATAAGAGCGAAATCTCTCTACTCCGCCCTGAACTTTCTGCGTCAGCCTTGTTCCAGGTGAAAATTGCCTCACCGGAAATGGAGTTCGGGTCGACAAAGCGGATGAAGGTGACCTCCCCTCGCGGACGGTGCCGGCTTTGATCTCCCGGCTCCGAGTCTGCAGGCGCGGATCACCTACCCTCGTTTTCAGTCCCTCCCGACGCCCTTTGCGCCTAGTTCAACGTCTTCATCCAGCTCAGCAGGGCCTCCACCCAGCCTTCCTGACGGAAGACGAAGCCATGGCCGCCCTTGGGGTAGATGTGCAGTTCCGTCGGGATGCCCCGTTTCCGCAGCTGCTGGAAATACGCGATGCTGTTGTCGACATCCACCGTGGTGTCGTCCCCGGCGTGAATAATGTAGGCGGGCGGGGAATCGGCGGTGATCTGCAGCTCGTTGGAATACAGCTCGATATCCGCCGCCGATGGATTCTCGCCCAGTAACTGGCGGCGGGAATCCGCATGGGTCAGCTCATCCTGCATGCTGATCACCGGGTAGACCAAAATTTGAAAGTCGGGCCGGAGACTCGTGCCGGCGGCGTTTTCGATGAGGGGCGTCTCGTAGTGAGTCGCCTCGGTGGAGGCGAGGTGACCGCCGGCCGAAAAGCCCATGATGCCGACTTTGCCAGGATCAACGCCCCACGCCTCGGCATTCTCCCGCACGAGCTTGATCGCCTGCTGCGCGTCCTGCAGCGGGCCGATCGTCTTGTCGACCATGGTTTCGTCCCGCGGCAGGCGATACTTCAGCACGAAGGCGGCAATGCCGTTGGCGGCGAGTTTCTGGGCCGTGCTCACCCCTTCCCCGCCGTAGACAATCACCGAATAACCGCCGCCGGGAATAATGACGACGGCCTGGCCGGTGGCCTTCTCGGGTTCGGGCAGAAAGGCCTGCAGCGTAGGCACCACCGAGACGCGGATGAAGGGAGCAGGCGCATCCCCCTCGGGCTCTTGAATTTCAGACGGCCGGGCGTTGGGGATTTCGCCGGCATAGAGCGGGATGACTTCCTGGGCCCTGCCCGCCAAAGCCGCCATGCCGATGAAAGTGAGGAAAGAGAACAGGTGTTTCATGGTTTTGTCCAAAATCGATGGGCACGCCTTGCCCGGCCTACTCCGCCCTGAACTGCTCGGCGGCGGCCTTGTTCCAGGTGATGGTGGCCTCACCGTAGATGAAATTGGTGTCGAGGAAGCGGTTGAAGGTCACCTTTTCCTCGCGGGCGGTGCCGGTCTTGATCTCCCCGATGAGGGTCTGCATGTCGCGGAGATACTGCATGGTCAGCTTCTCCTTCTCCCGCTTCTGCCAGTAGTGCGCGCCGAAGACCAGCAGCTGGTTCGCGTCGACGTGGTGCGCGGGGTCGCGGATGTAGTCGATCAGCTTCGTGATGCTGTGGCGGTATTGGGTGAAACCGTCGGCGGAGAAGATCCAGACGCCGTTGCCCGACCCCAGGCCGTCGCCGCTGAACAGCAGGTTCTTGCCGCGCAGGAAATAGGCGGTCGAATGCCCGGTGTGACCCGGAATCTCCACCGCGTCGACCACCATGTCCCCGCCCAGATCGATCGAGGGAAAGGCCGCGATGGGCGTGGTCCGGTCCGACGGGAAAAGATCCCGGCCCGCGAACTCGGCGGTTTGAATCCAGAACGTCACGGCCGCGTTGTCCTTGAAGGCGGGTAGCATGCCGGTGTGGTCACCGTGGCTGTGGGTCACCGCGATGAATAGCTCTCGCTCACCGATCTCCTGCGCCACCAGCGCCTGCAGGGAGACGACGGCGGTGTCATCCCAGCTGATCGCCTGGGACAGGTCGATCAACAGCGCCCGGTCGCTCCCGACGATGAGGTACATGTCGGAGCAGTTGTTGTAGCCCGTCACGTTGCCCTCGGCATCGCGATGGATGCCGGACGGATTGCTGCTGTTGGCGTCCTCAACCCGGATCACTCCCGGAATGATCGGGTGGAGTGTGTAGGGCCCCACAACGCGGGTCTGGCCCAGCAAGGCGGAGGCGATGAGAACAAAGAGAGCAACGACATGGTTTTTCATGGTGGGGTATCTGGGCAGGCATCATGAAGGCCGCCGGACCGGTTGCGCAACCACGCGGCATCGTCCGGTCAAGAGACGCCGGAGCGAGCTTGCTGGATGTTACCCTACCCACCGCAATGGAGTCAGGTCGTTACATGTTACACACATTGGATCCGACGCACGGTAATATCGGGCCCAAAACCTCACCCCCTGATGCCGACTACGGGCGATTTGCGAACCGATTTAGGGGTGGGGATGTCAGCATGGAACTAAATCACCCCTTTATGTCCCGACTCTTCCTCGCACTTTTCCTACTCTGTTTTGGGGCCAACCTGGCATTTCGGCTCGGCCTGCCGAATTGGCTGATCGGCGTCCTGGCCATGGCGGCCGGTGCCCTGTTGCTGCTGGAGCGCGGCGGGTATCAGGTGGTGCGGAAGAAATAGGATCAGGTTCCAGGCCAGCGCCGGGCCACGGCAGTGGCGCGGAAATCAAAAATGGTGCGGAGCTGCCGGCCGACCCACAACTTGTGGACGAGTGAGCCCAGCGGCTCAAACGGCATGATGTAGGTAACGCGATCGGCCATGTGGGTACCCCCATCGACAGCGGTAAACGTATGTTCGTGGGACCAGAAGCGGTAAGGTCCGGCACGTTGTTCGTCGACGAAGCGGTGCGGAGCCTCCACCTGCCGGATTTCGGTCAGCCAGGAAACCCGCACCCCGGGCGCGAGGCGGATGCGGTAGGCGATGAGCTGACCGGCGTGCATGGGACCAGGATTGCCCTGAATGTTGAACTGCAGCGCCGGCGGGGTGAGCGCGTTCAGGTTATGAGGCGTGGCAAAGAAATCCCACACCTCCTTCCGCGGGGCGGGGATGAATTGCGTGCGCTGCAGCGTGCGAACCATGGGCGGCACGGGATACGGAAACGGTAACGGCGCAAGGCCCAGCGAGCGACGGATCCGTGGCGTTGGTGGGTTTCACGAAAGATAGGGGTATATGCCCCCGTGGATTGAAAGCGGTCTTTGGTGGATTCTGAGTAAACATAGACGAGCTTCACTCTCGACGGGCCTCAGAGGGGGTTCACACTGCAATTCCCCACCCATTTCTTAGGATGCCTCACTTCCCTCCCTCTGGTTCCACAGGTTCTAATTTCCGTTCGCGCTCGGCGCGGCGTCTGGCCGGTCTGGCCGCGGTCGTGGCCGTGCCGCTCGCGGCCGTGGCGGAGACGTCCCCCATCGTGCAGATCCCCTACGCCCTCGAGGCGCGGTGCTACGACTGTCACATGGACGGCGGCGACAAGGGTGGCTTCAAACTCGACGACCTGATCGCCAAGGGCGCGGGGGTCGAGCACCGCGGCGAATGGCTCAAGGTGTGGCGCAACGTGCGCAACGAATTCATGCCGCCGGCCGGCGAGGATCATGTCCCGGCGGAGGAGCGCCGCGAGATCGCCCGCTGGATCGAGGAAACGATTTTCGCGGTCGACCCCACGCATGTGGATCCGGGCCTGGTGACGATCCGCCGGCTCAACCGCGAGGAATACCAGCACACCGTCAACGACCTGCTGGGTACGGATTTTGACCTGAAAGAGCGGTTGCTCCCCGACGACTCGGCGCACGGCTTCGACAACATCGGCGATGCGCAGACCCTGTCGCCGGCGCTGTTCGACCGTTACCTGGACCTGGCGGACTGGGTGGTCAGCGAAGTGGTCGTCGATGACGGCGCGCCGCTGCCGACGCTGCTGAAGACCGACCTGACAAAGGAGCCGCTGGCGGCCAACGCGGCCGACACCCTGGAGCAGCTCGATAACGGCGGGTTCTTGCGCGAGATGGCCTTTGAGGTACCGAAGGATGGTCGCTTCCGCGTTGACCTGGCGGTGCGCCTCGGCGGCTGGCAGGACCACACGGGCGACGCCCAGCTCAAGATCCTGGTGGACGAGCACCAATTGGAGGATCGCACGCTGCCGATCGCGGGCAGCCTGAACGAAGTTTATTCCTACGAATTCGAAGCCACGGCCGGCCTGCACCGCATGGTGGTGCGGGCGGATCTGATCCCGCCGCCCGCCGAGGAGGAATTGCTGGAGGCGCTGCCGCCGCCGGCGCCCGCGCTGCGCGCCAACAACAACGCCAACGGCGAAGTGCCGTCGGCGGTCGACGAGGAACGCCGGCGTCGCTTTGCCGAGCGGCGCGCGCAGCAGCAGAAGCTGCTGCTGGAGAATTTCCCGGAAGAGGCCAACCAGCCGCGCGGTCGCGGCCCGGCCGGTCCGCCCGCGCCGCCCAAGCTGGAGTTCCGCGACCTGGAGCTGGTGGTGACCGGTCCGCTCGACGGCAGCATCGACGGCGAATATCCGGCCGCGCACCGCCGCATCTTCTTTGCCGGCGCCGCGCCGGAAGAGCCCGCCGCCCGCAGCGCCTATGCGCGGGAGATCTTGAATCGGTTTGCCAGCCGGGCATTCCGCCGGCCGGTGGACCGGAAGACTTTGGACAACCTTGTCGCCATGGTGGAGGCGGAGGACGTCTTCGAGACGGGCGTTGGCACCGCGATGACCGCCGTGATGGTCTCGCCGCGCTTCCTTTACCGCGAAGAGCTGCAGCCCGAGCCGGACAATCCCAGCGAGAGCCATGAGCTCGACGACTACGCCCTGGCGTCGCGCCTGTCGCACCTGCTGTGGCTGAGCATCCCGGACGAGGAGCTGACCGCCGAGGCGGCCGCGGGCACGCTGCGGCACAACCTCGACGCGCAGGTGAAGCGGATGCTGGCCGACCCGAAGTCGGACCGCTTCTTCCTCGACTTCACCGGCCAGTGGCTGCGCACCCGCAACATCCTCATGGCGGTGGTCACCCCGGGTAATATTTCCGACCGGCTCGACCCGCTGCGCGAGTCGATGAAGGCGGAGACGGATATGCTCTTCGAATACATTGCCCGCGAGGATCGCGACCTGCTGGAGGTCATCACGGCGGACTACTCCTTCCTCAACGAGGACCTGGCCAAGTGGTATCGGGTCGAGGGCGTCGAAGGCGACGAGATGCGCAAGGTCGACCTGCCGCCGGAAACGAACCGCGGCGGCGTGCTCACCCACGCGAGCATCCTGGTCTCGACCTCGAACCCGAACCGCACCTCGCCGGTAAAGCGCGGCGTGTTCGTGCTGGAGAACATTTTCGGCACCCCGCCCCCGCCCCCCCCGGCCGCCGTGCCGACGCTGGAAGAAGCCGCCAAGGAGGGCATCGAGTTGCTGACCCTGCGCGACCAGCTGGCGGTGCACCGCGAGGACAAGGCCTGTGCGGCCTGCCATGCGCACTTTGATCCGATCGGACTCGCGTTGGAGAATTTCAGCTACATCGGCCGCTGGCGTGAGACCGACAACGGCGTGGCGATCGATACGAGCGGCGAGATGGCCACGGGCGAGACCTTCGGGTCGTTCGCCGAGCTGCGCAACCTGATCGCGGAGCGCAAAGACAAGTATTACCGCGGTGTGACCGAAAAATTGATGACCTACGCGCTCGGTCGGGGCCTCGAGCCCTACGACGCGGCGACCATCGACGAAATCACCGACAGTCTCCTCAACGGCGGGGGCAAGTTCTCCCAACTCCTGATGGGCGTCGTCGAGAGTCCCGCCTTCCAGGAACGCCGCGGCGCCGGTGAGCGGGTCAACGCGGCTCCGTCCTCCTACGCGGTGCAGTAACGATCCCACCCCCTTAATCCCCACCTCGAATTTAAAGTATCATGAGCAAGCTTTCCGTATCCCGTCGCACCTTTCTCCGTGGGCTTGGCGCCTGCATCGCGGTGCCCACCCTCGAATCGCTGCTGCCCGGCGGCGGCAAGGCCTTCGCGGCCACCACCGCGGCGGGTCAACCACTCGCGACGAGTGCGGCGGGCATGCCGCTGCGCATGGCGTTCATCCAGTTCGCGAACGGCGCGAACCATGACCGCTGGACGCCGATCGGCGACGGAGCCGACTACCAGCTCAACGAGACGTTCGCCCCGATGGCGGACCTGCGGGACAAGTTCCAGGTCATCACCAACCTGCACCACAACGAGGCCAAGAACTTCGGTGACGGGCCGGGCGACCACGCGCGCGCCGGCGCCGCGTTCCTGACGGGCATGCATGCCTGGAAAACGCTGGGCGCAAAGCTGCAGCTCGGCACTTCGGTGGACCAGATCGCGGCCGAGCAGATCGGGCACCTGACGCGGCTGGATTCGCTGCAGCTCGGCACGGAGCCGGGTCGCCTGTACGGCTCGTGCGACACGGGCTACCCCTGCGCCTACCAATACAATTTGTCCTGGGCGAACGAGACCACGCCGCTGCCGCCGGAAACGAATCCGCGCAAGGTATTCGAGCGGTTGTTCGGCAACGCGGACGGCGGTGGCTCGGGCGAAGCCAAGGCGCGCATCGCGCGGCGCAAGAGCGTGCTCGATTTTGTGCTCGGCGACGTCAAGCAGCTCAACGCGGCCCTCGGCTCCAATGATCGGGCCAAGATGGACCAGTACCTGACGGCGGTCCGCAAGCTGGAGCGCCAGATCGAGAAGGCCGAACGGTTCAAGCCGGCCGAGACCGACGAGCCGATCCCGGGGGTGACCTATCCGGATCACGGCGAGCACGTGGACGTGATGTATGAGTTGATCGCGCTGGCGTTCCAGACCGACTCGACGCGCATCGTGTCGTTCCCGGTCGCCTGGGAAGGTAGCAACCGGCCGTTCCTGGAGCTCGGGATTCCCGAGGGGCACCACTACCTCACGCACCACAGCGGCGATAACTCGAAGATCCTCAAGGTCGCGCAGATCGAGAAATGGTACATGGACCGCTTCTCGAAGTTCATGCACCGACTGGAGGAGATGAAGGATCCCGACGGCTCGTCGGTCCTGCACAATTCCATGATCGTCTATGGCTCGGCGGTGGGCGACGGCAACCGTCACAACCACGACGACCTGCCGGTGCTGCTGGCGGGCGCCGGCGGCGGCACGCTGAACGCGGGCCGTCACAACCGCCTCGCGGAGGAGACCCCGATGACCAACCTCTACCTCGGCATGCTCGACCGCATGGGCGTCCAGGCCGAGAAGTTTGGTGACAGCACCGGGCGCCTGAGCGCCATCTGACGATCAGGCGTCAGGCCTTCATTTGGTGATCCGGGCTCGGGCCTACAGCTCGATCACATCGCCCGGCCGGGTGGCGTAGGTGTGCTCGGTCTCGCCGACGCGAACCCGCAGCGGTCCGCCCAGGCGCGAGGTGATCCGGGCGTGGCTCAGCTCGCCGGCGGCCCAAGTCAGATCGACTTCGAAGCCGCCGCGCGTGCGGAACCCGCGGAATGAGCCTTCCGACCAAGCCGCGGGCAACGCGGGCAACAGGTGGAGGACGGGAGCACCATCCTCGGCCCGGAGGTGGCTTTGCAGCACCATCTCGATGATGCCGGCCGCCCCGCCGAAGTTGCCGTCGATCTGAAACGGCGGGTGGGCGTCGAACAGATTCGTGTAGCAAAACCCCGGGCTGATCAGCAGCCGCAGCAGGTCGTGGGCGCGCTCACCCTCCAGCAGCCGGGCCCAGAAGTTGACCTTCCACGCCAGGCTCCAACCGGTGCCCTCGTCGCCGCGCAGCTCGAGCGTGCGGCGGGCCGCCGCGGCCAGCTCGGGCGTGGTGACCGGGGAGATCTGCGCGCTGGGATGCAGCGCATAAAGGTGGGAGACATGGCGGTGGCCCTGCTCGGGCGCGCCAAGGTCCCAGTCAAACTGCCACTCCTGCAATTGCCCGGCCTCACCGATCTGGAACGGCGGCAGGCGCTCGGCGGTGGCGCGCACCCGGGCCCGAAAATCCGCATCGGTGTCCAGCACCTCGGATGCCTCGACCACCGCGGCGAAAAGGTCGTGCAGGATGGCGTTGTCCATGGTCGGCCCGGCCGCGATGCTCACGCCCGCGTGGTGGGCGTTTTCCGGGGAATTGGAAGGCGCAGTGACGAGATGGTGGGTGCGCGGATCCTCGACCAGAGTCGCGAGGAAGAACTCGGCCGCGCCGCGGAGCACCGGGTAGTCGGCGGCCAGTTGCTCCCGGTCGCCGTTGTATTGATAACGCTCCCAGAGGTGGAGACTCAGCCAGGCGCCCCCCATCGGCCACATGCCCCAGAACACCCCGTCGATGGGCGCGCTGGCCCGCCACAGGTCGGTGTTGTGGTGGGTCACCCAGCCAGGCGCGTTGTAGTGCACCTCGGCGACGCGCCGGCCGGACACGGACAGGTCGTGCAACAAGGCCGACAAGGGCTCGACGCACTCGTCGAGCTGCGTCACCTGCGCCGGCCAGTAATTCATCTCCGTGTTGATGTTGATGGTGTATTTGCTGTCCCACGGCGCGAAGAGCTTGTCGTTCCAAACGCCCTGCAGGTTGGCTGGCTGGGTGCCCGGGCGGGAGCTGGCGATGAGCAGGTAGCGCGCGTAATTGAAATACAGCGCGGCCATGGCCGGGTCCTGGTCCGCGGAGAACGTGGCGATGCGTGCATCGGTCGCCCGCGCCGAGAGCGCCGGGTCGGCCGAGGGCAGGTTGAGCGCCACCCGATCGAAGAGCGCCCGGTGGTCGGCGATGTGCCGGTCGCGCAGGTCGGCGTAGGTCCGCTCGGTCGCGGCGGCGAGCGCGGTGCGGTTGCGCACCTGCGGACTTCCGCTGACGTCGTTCCAACTCACGTGATTGGTGGCGGCCGAGATCACGATGGTAAGGGCGTCGGCATCGCGGACCTTGAGGAACCCGTCGCCGGTGAGCGTCCAGCCCCCTTCGGGCAAAACGCGGGCCACGGTCTCCCAGCGCAGGGCCGGCTCGATGCCATCGCGGCCGCCGTTGCGGCCGATGATGCGCAGGCCGTCGGGGGCAATGATCGACCGGGTGCCGCTGTGCGGCGAATCGAACTGCAAAGTCACATCCACCTGGCCCGGCTGGTCCGCCGTCAGGCGCAGGACGATCACGTTGTCCGGGTAACTGGCAAAGTGCTCACGGGTATACCGCACGCCGTCGACGACATAGGAGACGCCTGCCGTGGCGGTGCCGAGGTCGAGGTGGCGCTCGTAGTCGGTGTAGCGGCCATGGCCGGGAAAACTGAGCCGAAGGTCGGCCATCGCCTGATAGCTTTGCTGCCGCAACGGCGTGGCCATGAAGGTCTCCTGGGTAAGCTCGGCGGCCTCGCGGTGCTGGTTGGCGAAGATCAGTTCGCGGATCCGCGGCAATGCCTCGGCCGCCCCGGCGTGACTCGGATCGTAGGGCCCGCCCGACCAGAGGGTGTCCTCGTTCAGGACGATGCGCTCCTCGTCCGGCCGGCCCATGATCAGCGCCCCGAGCCGGCCGTTGCCGATGGGCAGGCCTTCGGTCAGGGGCTCGATGGCCGCCGGCTCGTCGTAGTGAAGTTCAGTGGAGGTGGCGCCGAGGGATCCGGCCGCCAGCAGGGCGCACACGACGCCGCAAACACGCGGAAACAGGGAATTCATCATGGATCGGTAAAACCGGGACGAAGGTGGGGGGCTAAGGGGCGGAATCCACAGGTTCGGCGTTTTGCCCCCCCGGGCCACCCTATTTATACCTAACGGTCAACTTCAGCCCTCTTTGAGTTCCCTCAACCGGTCTTCATTGTGATTATTCCCCACCCGTGTTCCCTTGGCACGACAAACCCCGTATTTCCCTGAACCCATCTCCGGCGCCCCGGTCCGGTAAAGCGTATCCCGTGGCGTCCTCCGGCCAGTCGGCCGGCACGGTCGTTTCTTCAACCCCGATTCCTTATCATGTCTGATATGATCCATAAACTGACCAAGGCGGCCTCCATTGCCACCTTGTTGACCCTCGCCACCGTCGCCACTGCCCAGGACGGCACGGTCTACCCGCTCGACGCGCCGGACGAACCCAACGCCATTGTGCTCGGCACGGGCGGCGTCGAAAACCAGCCCGGCAGCGAATCCTGGTTCCGCCAATGGGGCGAGCCGATGGTCCGCAACGTGACCGAGGCCACCCTCACCCCCTACCTGCCCGATCCGGCCAAGGCCAATGGCACCGCCGTCATCGTGGCGCCGGGCGGCGGCTATCGCTGGCTTTCGATCAACAACGAGGGCTGGAAGATCGCCAAGGCGCTCAATGAGCGCGGTGTGGCCGCCTTCGTGCTTAAATACCGGCTCAACCCCACGCCGCCGACCATGGAGGCCTTCAAGGCCATGATGGAAGGTGGCGGCGCGCCGCCCCCGCCGCCGGCCGATGGTGCCGCGCCGGCCCCGCGGCCCCGCCGGCAGTTCAGCCTCTCGAACCAATTGGAGGACGCCGAGGCCGCCTACGCCCTGATCGTTGAGCGCGCCAAGGAATGGGGCGTCAACACCGACCGCATCGGCATGATGGGCTTCTCCGCCGGCGCCGGCCTCACCATGCACAGCCTCATGAACTCCAAGACGATGGAGCTCTGCTTCGTCGCACCGATCTACGGTGGCATGGGCGAAGTCGACGTGCCGGAAGACGCCCCGCCTCTGTTCGTGGCCATCGCGGCTGATGACTTCCTCTTCAACGGCGGCACCGGCCTGATCAAGTCCTGGTATGACGCCAAAAAGCCGGTCGAATTTCACCTCTACCAGGACGGCGGCCACGGCTTCGGCATGGGCTACCCGGGCCATCCCACCGAACACTGGTTCGAGCCCTTCACTCACTGGCTCGACCATAACGGCTTCCTCACGCCGGCGTCCATGTAACACCGGACCTTGATTTTCAACCCTGGGGGCGAGGTGAAAACCTCGCCCTCATTTTTTTGCCGCTTACTCCCCGCCCCCGGTTCCCCTCTCCATTGCAACGGTTGGCGCACTGCTTGCCGTCTGACCCCCACCGGCATTGCCTTCACCTCCTGCTATCATGACTACCATTCGCCCCCTCCTCTTCGCCGCGGCCCTGACCGCCGCCGCCGGCACCGCCCTCGCCGAGCCGGTGGTGTTCGAGTCCTTCGAGTACACCGGCCGTGACGAAATCTTCGACCTGCCGATCGAGCCCGGCCAGTACCGCAATCCCATCCTCGCCGGCTACTACCCCGATCCCAGCATCTGCCGCGTCGGCGACGACTACTACCTGATCAACTCCACCTTCGCCCACTTCCCGGGCATCCCGATTTTCCACTCCACCGACCTCGTCAACTGGACCCAGATCGGCAACGCCATCAGCCGCCCCGACCAGCTACGCTCCAACGGCCTGCGCATCACCCGCGGCGTGTTCGCCCCGGCGATCAGCTACCACGACGGCGTGTACTACATCGTCTGCACCAACGTCGACGCCGGCGGCAACTTCATCGTCACCACCACCGATCCGGCCGGGGGATGGTCCGACCCGATCTGGCTCGGTTTCGACGGCATCGACCCGTCCATCTTCTTCGACGAATCGACCGGCCGCGCTTGGATCGTCAACAATGGCAATCCGCCGGACAACGCACCGCTCTACGACGGCCATCGCGCGATCTGGATTCAGGAATGGGACATCGCCGCGCAGCGCCCCACCGGCGAGCGCAAGATCATCATCAACGGCGGCGTCGACCTCGCCCAGCAGCCGGTCTGGATCGAGGGCCCCCACATCTACAAGCGCGGCGACTGGTACTACCTCAACTGCGCCGAGGGCGGCACCTCCGTCCAGCATTCCCAGGTCATCTTCCGCAGCCGCTCGCCCGACGGGCCCTACACGCCCCTCACGGAGCGGCCGACCCTGACCCAGCGCGACCTGCCGGCGGACCGCGATCATCCCGTGACCTGCACCGGCCATGCCGACCTGACCATCGGGCCCGACGGCAATTGGTGGGCGGTCTTCCTCGGCTGCACGCCGTATGAGGGCGGCCACTACAACACCGGCCGCCAGACCTTCCTGCTACCCGTGACCTGGGCCGACGGCTGGCCGACCATCCTGGAGCCCGGCCTGGAGGTGCCCTACGTGGTCGACGCCCCCGCCGGCGTGACCTCCCACCAACCCAACGCCGGCACCGTCATCAGCGCCCCGGCCTTCCCCACCACCGGCAACTTCACCTGGCGCGACGAGTTCGACCGCACCGAGCTCGGCAACCCGTGGATCTTCCTCCGCGCCCCGCAGGAGACCTGGTGGACGCTGGCCGACGGCACGCTGCAGCTGACGCCCCGCAACGTCACCCTCAGCGACCTGCAGAACCCGAGCTTCGTCGGCCGCCGCCTGCAGCACAACCGCTTCAACGCCGAGACCACCCTGCGGCTGCCCGCCGCTGCCGGCGTGTCCGCCGGGCTGTCCGCCTTCCACAACGAGACCCGCCAATACAACTTCGGCGTGCGTCACGGCGACGACGGCCATGAGATCTACCTCGAGACCGTCGACGGCCGCAACAGCCGCTCGGCCATCGCCGCCCCGCTGGGCGACGCCCAGGCCGGCCACGCGATCACGCTGCGGCTGACGGGCGACGACACGGTCTACGTCTTCGAATACTCGACCGACGGCGGCGCCACTTGGTCGCAGCTCGGCGACACGTTCGACGCCCGCAACCTGAGCGTCGAAACGTCCTACGACTTCATCGGCGTCCTGCTCGGCCTCTACGCCATTTCGGCGTAGGCCGGTCGACACGGTGGCCGGCCTCGGCGAGGCCAGCTACCGCTGGGCTCCGATACCCTAACCGCCCGCGGCTTCTTCCTCGATCGTCAGTCGGCGGTAACCGCCGCGGCTGCGGTAGTAGACCACGAAGCCGAGGTAGATGACCGCCAGGGTGGCGGGAATGTAGGCGTCGACCTTGAGGGTGTGGCGGTCCCCGATGAGATCGGACTCGATCAGGGCCAGCTGGTCGTCGGTCGGAATGTCGACGCCCTTGGCCTCGGCCAGCGCGCGGCCGTCAATGGCCGCGACCGGGTCGAAGAAGAGCCAGCCGCTGGGCTCGGCGGCCTGGGTGACCGCGTAGACCTGCGGCGCACTTTCGGCGAGCGCCTCGCTGGCGAAACGGTCCTTGGCGTAGCCCAGACCGGGCAGGCCGATGAGGCCGCCGGACATCATGCCGAGGCCGCCCATGATGCTCATCGCGATGGCGCCGGTGCGCGGGAAACGGTCACCGCAGATCGCGAGCATGGTCGGCCAGAAGAAGGTCTTGCCGACGCCGTAGATCAGCAGCGCGAGCACCGCCCCGCCGAAGGTGACAATGCCGCTGGTGAGCCTCAGGCCGATGAAGGCCATGACCGCGCAGACGCAGAGCAGGCTGACCGGGGAGAGCTTGAGGTTCTTCTCAATCCAGGCCGCGCAGAAACGCAGCACGAACATGGTGAGCGAGGTGATGACGAACAGGGCCTTGCCCTGCTCGGAGCTGAGGATGTTGCCGGTGATGTTCTGAATCCAGCCATCGGTGCCGAGCTCGACCGCGCCCACCAGGATGTGCGCGCCGAACAGGACAAAGAGGACAACCGAGCCGACCGCGAAGCTGGTGATCTTGCCGATGGCGAGCACCACGACCAGCGCGCCGGCGAACAGCAGCCAGGTCGGCAACGCCGGGAACGTGGCGCTGAAGAACAACGCCAGCATGCCGGCAACGACCACGCCGCCCAGCAGGCCGACATCCTTGAACATCTCGCCGAGGCTAAGGCCCTTTTCCGCGGCCTCCGACTTGGGGAAGCGCTGGCCGAGGAACATGATGCCGTAGACCACGGTGGGCAGCAGGAACATCACGAGCTGCACCTTCCACGACACACCCATGCGGTCGTCGAGCACCCAGCCGATCACCCCGCCCAGCACCAGACCCAGCGGCCACGACGCGTGCAGGATGTTGAGGTAGTGCGTGCGGTTCTCGGGAAAGAGCCGCGCCACCAGCGGATTGGCGACCGCCTCCAGCGCACCGTTGGCCAGGGCGAACATGAACGTGCCCCAGAACAGGTAGTTGTAGGCCGTGGCCATGCCCATCTCCGGCGACGCCGTGAGGGTGATCACGGCCGACAGCAGGTGCATCGCGAACGAGGCGACGATCAGCTTGCCGTAGCCCAGCTTGTCGACGATCAGGCCGCCGGCGAAGATGCCGAAGCAGAACCCCGTCAGGCCGGCGCCACTGATGACGCCCAGCTGGGTGGCGGAGAAGCCGAACTCGGCGCCCCAATTGTCGAGGATGCCGCCGCGCACGGCGAAACCGACTCCGGTGGCGAGAATGGCCGTGAACCCGGCCCAGAGCAGCCGTTGGGGATTGATGGTGGAGGAGGACATGGCGGGGTAACGGCGGAGGGCCGGTCAGTTTTGGTTGAGGGTGTTGATGTAGGCGACGAGGTCGCGCATGGCCTGCTCGTTGGGCACGACCTTGGCCATGGCCGCCATCTGCGCGCCGGTCACGTCGCGCGGATCGGAGCCGCGCACGCCGTCATGGAAGAGCTTCAGATGGTTGAGGAGATACCAGTCCTGTTTGCCGGTCAGCTTGGGTGAGTTGAGCTCACGGTTGCCCTCGCCGGCGGCGCCGTGGCAGGCGGCGCAGGTGGCGTAGAGCGCCTCGCCGGCGGCGACGTCACCGGTCACCGTCGCCGGATGGGCCATCGGCTCGAGTTCCTCCAGGTAGAAGGAGAGACTGGAGAACACGAACTCGGCCCGCGGGTGGTTGTCGAGGAAGTCGAGCGCGCTGCGCATGGCGATGGCGTTGGCGTTCTTGAAG
>Ga0181606_10000320_pt1 | contig 39103 bp, 29 predicted proteins | sample 041ome_10_FD_132994 | JGI IMG/M metagenome (GOLD analysis project Ga0181606, IMG submission 132994) | Coastal salt marsh microbial communities from the Groves Creek Marsh, Skidaway Island, Georgia - 041412US metaG (megahit assembly) | ecosystem: Environmental > Aquatic > Marine > Intertidal... | reverse complement strand
TTTACTTTTATTCCCCCATTTATACCTATTCACTATGAAGACTCAATTCCCTTACTTTGCTGGTAAATCAATTCTAAGTCTAGTGAGTATAGCACTGCTTTTTTGGTCTTGTTCTAGCCCTTCAACCACCACCTTAACCATTAATGTAGATTATCTGGGTGATGCAACCCTCCACCTAGAAGAAGTTCCACTACATTACAAATACTCAGAGAAGACTACACTCGAGGGTAATCAGAACGGAAATACCTTCACCTTTGAGCTGCCAACTCTATTAACCAGTAGCGAAACGGATACTGGCTCAAACAACGCATCTACCCTATGGTATCATGTACGTATTCAGGATCAATTTTTCCCCCTTGCTATACCAACTCACTCGTCCGATCAGCCCAAAACCATTAACATACAAGTAGAGCGAGCGGCTTTCCCAAAAGGCTTAACCATCACTGACCAAAATGAACAACCTTTACCGGCCTACGAAAACTTCCTGCGTTACCAAGAAGAGGTGGCCCCGCTAGACCAGGCTATCTCACAGCAAGAAAGTGTTTTTACCAAAGGGGACGTAACGTCCATGCTCGAACTAAGCCAACAAAAAATGGCCCTCGCGGAGCGGTTGTTATCAAATAGTCTGTATCAGAGTTGGTGGTATCGGGTTCAAGGTGAACATTTGGTTCGTGAAATTCGAGCGATTGAGTTTCTGCAACGCTTTAAAGGGCTAACAAACGCGGACAAACTCCGTGATTCATTATTGACCCAAGCCCAAAAGGATGGCCTATTCCAGCTAGATCACTTGGTGGCTCAACGAGCGGGTGTGCGTGACTATACTCATTTTTATTCTCGCACATTTGCCTTGTACGATTCGGTTATCCAAGAGTACGGTGAGCTTATGGAATACGACATAAAGCGCCTAGCCTATCCTACCTTGGATCGCCGTAGGCTCGAAGTGATCGATTACATTCAGGATGATCAAGCACGCGCATATGCGCAATTATTTTTAGTAGCCGAGCGATTGGGTGAAGTATCATTGGATATTTCTGAACCAAGCTATCAGAAGTATCTGAATTCATACAGTGATCGTTATCCAACCTACACCGACTTTTTAAAAGATTTTTATGAAGCTATCCGAGCAGTCTCACCTGGTAACCCAGCTATACCCTTTCGACTATTCGATCGTGATGGTAAGGCCTATGAACTAAGTAATTTTACAGGAAAATATGTGCTCTTAGACTTTTGGGCTGGATGGTGTCAGCCCTGTTTAGATGAATTTGATGATATGCGCCGAATATATGCTCGATTTGATCGTGAGGATTTTGAAATTTTAGCGATTTCTACCGAAGTGGATAGCACAACATGGATTCGAGATATCGATCGATTCCAAAATCCATGGATCCAAGTGTATGGTGGTGATGGTTTCGAACAAGCCACCTTTAAAGGATACAGAGGTGGAGGAATTCCCTTTTATATTTTGTTGAATCCGGAAGGTGAAATTGAGCGTTACAATGATATACGTCCAACATTCAACCTGGAAGAAGTTCTCGAAGATCGTATCGATTCTAACTAGCAGATAATTACGAAGCTCAATACATTACTACAACACCATTGTACAGAATCTCAATGTATTGACCCTCAGAAAATGACACTAACCCAATTATCGTATATAGTAGCTGTAGATAAATATCGACATTTTGCTACTGCGGCTCAGCACATTTACATCACCCAGCCAACTCTTAGTATGCAAATACAAAAATTAGAGGAAGAGTTGGGAGTTATCCTATTTGACCGATCTAAGACCCCTGTAGTTCCAACCGAAAAAGGGATTAGAATTATTGAAGAAGCCAAAGCCATTCTAAGCGGGGCTCGGCATATAGAAGACTTGGCATCGCACACAGAAAAAGGTTTACGCGGTAGCTTTAAAATTGGCATTATCCCAACTGTAGCTCCATATCTAGTACCTCTGTTCTTAAAGCCATTCATGGATCGACATCCAGAGGTTGAATTGGTGTTTCATGAAGCCTTAACCGCTGATATACTTACCGCCCTGAACGAGGATGAATTAGATATAGGTATTATTGGATCCAGTAGCGGTCAACAATTCTTTGAGCAAACCTTATTTTTAGAGCCATTCCAGGGATATGTCTCTGTTTCTCATCCTTTAGCAATCAAAGAAAAGTTACGTATTGAAGATTTATATGCCGAGGAACTATGGCTTTTAAATGAAGGCCATTGTTTTCGTGACCAAGCATTGAAACTGTGTAAAAAGGATACTCAGCGCTTTAAAAGTAATAGCATCCAATTCGAAAGTGGCAATCTGGAAACCTTAAAGAAACTCGTAGAACAAGATTTTGGTATGACCTTACTGCCCTACCTATCTCTGCAAAGCTATCATCCACAGTGTGCTAATGGAGTCATCAAAACTTTTGAGGAACCTGTTCCCAGAAGGAAAATACGACTGATACACGCTCGAGCATATCTTAAAGAGCATCACATTCGTGCGTTGTATGAGTGTATACAAGAATGTCTTCCCGAGGAACTAAAGGGCATCGAAGAGGAAAACCTAGTTCATTAGTATGTCTACTCATCCACACATATTGCCACTGAAAAACTCTAAACATCCATGCTAAAGGTCAAAAAAGCACGGTATCATGGTATTAAACTTCCTGAATTATCAATTGGGTTGGATTATAGCGATGCAGACGTTCAACACATCTTTGTTTCACATGCGCATGCCGATCACATCCCTAGAAATAGAAAGTCCTTACGAGAACATACCAACTTAGCCATTTACGCTACCCCGCCAACGGCTGCACTCATGAGACTTCGAGGTTTCAAAGAGGATATTATAGAACTGCCTTTTTTCGAAACTTTGACTACCGATCTTTTTACTATGACCTTATACCCTGCCGGTCATATTCTTGGATCTGCGATGGCTTTTATTGAGTCAGGAGTTGGAAACATTTTATATACCGGTGACTGTAAAACACCCGCTTCCCCTGCTACCGAAGGATTCGAGTTACCCAAGGACCGCCAAGTTGACCAACTGATCATAGAGGCCACTTTTGGTTTGCCCATTTACCGGTGGAAATCCAACGAGGAACTACAATCGGACTTGGTGAGTTTTGCACGCAAAGCCTTAGATGAGGGTTATACACCTATATTTCTAGGTTACAACCTAGGTAAGGCTCAAGAAATGATGCATATGCTTAGGGGACTACCCGAAACCAAGCAAATTCATGGCGCTGGGTATCCACTGTGCGCAGTATATGAAGAGTTTGGAATTGACCTAGGCCCATACGAGCGCTATAATCGTGCTAGCTCAGAAGGGTGCCTTTTATTTACACCAAATTCTGGTTTAGAATCGGGTTTCGCGAGTCATATTAAGAAGAAAAAAATTGCCTATTGTAGTGGCTGGGCATCCCATGAGGCTAGAAGAACCCAAACCCAGGCTCACGCCTTAATCCCCTTAAGCGATCATTTAGACTACTTTGAACTCATTAACCTGTGTGAACACCTTCAACCCAAGCGCACCTATATTACCCACACACCCGATCCAAAGGTAGTTTTGCATGAATTGCAGCAGAGAGACCTTGACGCAGTATACCTCGACATGATGCATGAGGAGCTCGAATAAATGCAAAACAAGCAGGAGGCAGCAGATAACTTTGAGCTTTGGGCTAGACTTGTCCAAGACATAGCCGAAACTAGAGGAAGCAATGCAAAAGTAGAGCTTTGTGCCAACTATTTTACCCATTTAGCCCCTTCTGAGGTATCGTTAGCCTGCCAGTTTATGGGAGAAGGCGCCTTTTCCAATATCTCTGGTAAACGTGCTTCTGTAGGAGCGCGAACCATTGGGGTAGCCGCTGCCGATTATTGTGGAATCGATTATGATATCGTATTTAAAGCATGCCGAACAGCCAGCGGTAGTAGTACTGAAACCATTCAGCGTCTCTTCGAAAACCTTCCAGAAGCTCGGCAGAAAAATACTCTACAGCATTGGAATCTAGTTCGTATTTTGGAATTGGCAGAAGAACTAGCCCAAACGCGTGGGCGAAAAGAAAAGCAGCAAATCCTAACGCGCATTTGGGGTGGCTTATCACCTTTGGCAACCAAGTATTTTCTCAGATTACTTTCCCAAGGTTCTTTAAGAATAGGCTTTGAAAGTAGAAGTGTGCTTCAGGCGCTTGCTAGAAGTTCTCAGGTCGATTACGAACAGCTGCGATACGCACACATGCTTACTGGAAGCTTGGCTAAAACAGCCGAATTGGCTAGTACGAATCGTTTAGATCAGGCCCAATTCAAATTGTTTAACCCCATCGCCTTTATGCTTGCGACTCCCTTACATTCCAGATCGGTTGACCATTGGCAAGATTTCATAGCCGAAGAAAAATTTGATGGAATGCGTTGTCAGCTCCACGCTCATGGCCCAAAAGTTGAACTATTTTCTCGTGATTTAAATGCTATAACAAATCAATTCCCAGAACTAGTAGAAATATTCAGAATAAAAAGATTTCCCCCAACAGTTATAGATGGAGAAATCTGCGTATTCCGAAACCAAACCATTCAACCATTTCAAGAGCTTCAAAAACGAATGGGGGTAAAAAAACCTTCTAAAGAATTAATGAGCAAATATCCTGTTGTGTTTATTGGTTATGACTTACTGTATCTAGACCAAAAAGAAACTGTATCAAAATCATTAATACAGCGCAGAATAAGCCTAGAGAAAATTGCAAAAAAATATGAATTCCCCATAAGTAAACAGCACACTATTTACTCAAAAGATCAGGTTGATCAGTTATTTGAACAAGCCCTAGCTCACGGCAACGAAGGACTTATGCTCAAAGAAAAGAATGCCCCTTATTCTTTCGGTGAACGTAAAAATCATTGGCTAAAAGTAAAACGACCCTCCGGCAGCATCGATACCGTAATCTTATACGCTCAAGCAGGTAGCGGAAAACGTGGGGGTAGTTATTCAGATTTCACTTTAGGCGTTTCCGTTAAAGAAGATCCGCGTTACGAGGAAGAATTCATACCTATTGGTAAAGCTTATGGTGGGTATACGGATAAAGAATGGAAAGACCTTAACAAAGCCATAAAGGGATGCATTATAGACCGTTTTGGTCCAACAGCACAATTACGACCTGAGATCGTTGTCGAACTTGAGTTTGAAGCCATTCAACCCAATTCGAGAACGAAGGCAAAATACACGCTGAGGTTTCCCAGATTTAAGGCAATTAGATGGGATCTAACACCTAAGGATGTAGATAGTTTAGAACATGTAGAAATGCTGTTCAGGGAACATCAATCGAAAGAGCGTAGCCCTCAAAAAAGTAGCCGGTCTTTTCAGATACCTGACTAACACATCGCAGAGTTATAGATCCCTAACATCCCCTTCTTTTAACAAGTTTAACAATTCAAAGGAACCTATTAGCAAAGCTTTCTGGTTAAGTTTAGGCGTTAAACATACACATAAGGACCCATGTCAACAAACCACCGTCGATTCACACAATTAACCATCCTATCTACCTTTCTAGCTATTAGTGGGTGGGCTTGCAGCTCATCTGACGCAAATACCGGATCTGGAACTACAACCCCAGCAGGTGTTATTCCCGCAGTAGAAGCCGTTCAAGCTCGATATGGGTCACTTCCATTGGTAGAACGTTTCAGTGGAAATGTGCGAGCAGAAAACCAAGTTCCACTCTACGCTCAGATAAATGCCAAAGTTGCCGAAGTATTGGCTGAGAACGGTGACTTCGTTGTGAAAGGGCAGATTCTAGTACGACTCGAAGATGAAACCTTCCAACAACAACTAACTCAAGCAAAAGCAGGTTTACGCATTAATCAGGCTCGACTGAGACAAGCCGAAGCCGGTCTTTCACAACTCCAAGGGGAATTTAATCGTGAACAAAAATTAAACGAACAAAGTCTTAGCAGTGAAGTAAGAATAGAACAACTGCAAGCCGAACTAATTAGCTTAGAAGCCGACGTAGAACTTGCAAAAGCTCAAGTAGAACAGTCAGAAGCCTTGGTAGCGGAACGAGAAGAAACGTTAAGCAGAACGATCATTAGAGCCCCAATTTCTGGGACCATTGGCCAACGAAACGTTCAAATTGGTATGCAAGTAAGTCCTAATAATCCACTATTTCTTATTGGTGATTTAGATCGTTTACGCATCGAAGTGGTGTTAACCGAAAGTATGTTAAACACGATTTCTGTAGGTCAACGAGCCGATATTTTAGTACCCAATGGCCCAGATGGAACTCCCCAAATAATAGAAGCAACCCTTTCGCGAATCTCACCTTTTTTGAACGAAGTAACCAGAAGTACGGAAGCTGAAATTGACTTAGAAGACGCCAACGGACTCCTCCGGCCAGGAATGTTTATCCCGGTTGATGTACATTTTGGCGATAGTCAACAAGCTACCTTAATCCCAACATCTGCTTTATATACCAATCCTAATACTGGTACAGAAGGGGTTTATTTAGCACCCAATGCAGGTAGCGAAATTCCTCTTTCCATCCAGGATGAAAGCCTAAGTCTTCCTACTGGCGTACAATTTATCCCCATCACCGTCCTAGCCCGAGGCCGTATGGAAGTTGGTGTCACAGGCATAGAAAGCGGGGACTGGATCATAAGCTTGGGGCAAGATTTACTCAGCGAAGGCCGCGAACAAGCTCGACTAAAAGCTGTGAGCTGGGATCATGTCACCCAACTACAATCCATGCAACGAGAAGATCTTCTAGAACAAGTTATGAAAGAAGCCTCAGAAGCTAAGAACAATAAGCCCGAAACAACCGAATAATTTAAGCGAAACTTAGATAAACCTAGCATATATTCTCATGGCCATTACCGATACCTCCATCCAGCGCCCAATTGCCACCTCCATGGTGTTTCTAATTATTATTACCCTTGGAGTTTTAGGGTTTCGTTACCTACCAGTGGATCTTCTACCACCCATAGAATATCCCCAACTCACCGTTTCTACGGACTATGAAAACGTGGGTCCTGAGGAAATGGAAAATATTATTACCGGACGTATAGAAAATGCTTTGGCAGGAGTCCCTGGTGTGGAACGCATGCGATCTAGTTCAGACGAGGGAAATAGTAGAGTTACCTTAGAATTTGCCCAAGGCGTAAACATAGATGCCGCTTCTAATGATGTACGAGCCGCATTGGATCGCGTCCGAGGTAGCCTCCCTGAAGAGGCGGAAGCTCCTCGAATTTGGAAATTTGACCCGAATAACTTCCCTATTGTTATTGTGGGTGCCAATTCGGACATGAATCTTTCGGATCTAACCTTAACCCTAGAGCGCGAAATCACTAGACGTTTCGAACAAATCAATGGAGTGGGTTCCATAGATATATGGGGCGGCATTAATCGCCAGATAAAAGTAGATATAAAGCGAGATCGTTTGATTGCTTCTGGCTTATCTACACAACAGGTCCAACAAGCCATTTCCCGTGAAAATACCAATCTTCCAGGTGGAAACGTGAATTCCGGGACCCAACGATTATATGTTAGAACCCTAGGTGAGTACGAAAATATCGACGAAATTCGCCGAACCGTCATTACTACCATCGATGGTAAACCCATTCGAGTTGGAGATGTAGCCGAGGTTAGCTTTGGCTATCAAGATTTGGACCGGCTAGTTACAATAGATCAAAAACCCATGGTGCGTTTTGGTATACGTAAACAAACCGGAGCTAACACAGTAGCCGTTGCCGAAGATATCCGTAAAGAGGTAGAAAGAATTAATGCAGAGAGAAATGATCTTAACCTTTTTGTAACCACCGATCAAAGTACCTTTATTCAAGATTCCATTGACAATGTTCAAAATTCCGCTGTTTGGGGAGCACTATTGGCTGTATTTGTGCTTTATGTATTCTTTCGAAACGGTTCATCGACCTTCATCATAGCTGTAGCTATTCCAATTTCTATCATAGCTACCTTTGGGCTACTTTACTTCAGTAATCTTACACTCAATCAAATGAGCTTTGGTGGTTTGGCTCTGGGAGTTGGTCTAATTGTAGATAATGCCATTGTTGTATTGGAAAACATCATTCGACTGCGCGAAGAAGAGAAAAAAGAAGCCAAAATAAGCGCCCTTATTGGGACCAAACAAGTGGCAGGTGCCATTATCGCCTCTACTTTAACTACTACCGTTATTTTCCTGCCGGTCATCTTCATGCAAACCATTTCAGGCTTATTATTTCAGCAACTCGCTTTGGTCGTCGTATTTGCTTTACTTTGTTCTCTCTTGGTTGCCCTGACTCTGGTTCCCATGCTTGCTTCTCGTTTCCTTACCATTACAACATCCAATGAGCAACAAGGCTCATGGTCGTTTTTTGCTCACCTTCAGCGATTTTTTAACCGCTTAGAATCAAAATATGCTGTCTTACTTCGTTTTAGTTTAACCAAAAGCCGCTGGGTGTTCAGTTTTACCCTTGTTTTGGTAACAGCCAGTGTATTTCTCTTCCCACAGATACCCGTTGAATTAGCCCCACAGACCGACGCCGATGAGATTGATATTGATCTTCAGATGGCCGATGGAACCAACATTACGGTTCAAAATTATTACTTACAAAAACTTGAAGATATAGTTCTTGAGGTATTACCCACGGAGGATGTGAAAAATGTTACCACAGAGGTCAGAGATGGACGGGCCGAAGTAGAAATTGCCATGGTTTCTGCGGATAAGCGAAAAAGTAAAACCTCTGAAATAGCCGAAGAGCTCCGCCAAAAATTAGAAGGACAAATCCCTGGTGCGGATATTCGAGTAAGTGCTCAATCAGGCCTTTGGATTCTTAGGCGAATCTTTGGTAGTGGAGGTGGAACCGAGGCCGTACAAGTACAATTAAGAGGCTACGACATTGAGCAATCCTACGAAATCGCCCAACGACTGCGACTAGAAATGGAAAGAATACCTGGAATCACTGGGGCACGCGTTGACCGTAGTGAAGGCCGGCCCGAGCAGCGAATTGCATTTGATCGAGATAAAATTGCAGATTTGGGTCTAAGCGTAAATGAAGTAGCTAGTATTATTCAAACCAATATTGGGGGTAGCCAAGCTGGTAGTTTCCGAGATGGTGGGGATGAGTATCCTATTATAGTCCGACTTCGTCCACAGGATAGGCTTAGTACGCAAGACCTAGAAAATATATCTATACGTACTCCCGATGGACAAGTACTGCCCGTTAGTTCGGTTATCAAAAAAGAAACCGGGCGTGGTCCTACAGGAATCAACCGAATCGATGGACAACGAGTAACCAATATAACCGCTAATTTAGAGCCCGGCATAGCCTTGGGCGATGCAGTAGAAATGGTCCGCACCCAACTACTAAAAACAGACTTACCTGCCGGTTTTAGTATTGTATTTGGCGGGGAATACGAAGAGCAACAAAAAGCTGCAGCTGATTTTCAGCTATCCATTCTAATGGCCTTAATACTAATATACATGGTAATGGCTGGTCAATTCGAACGCTTTTTTGATCCCATCGTGGTCATGTTTTCCGTTCCATTAGCCATCATTGGAGTAGTACCAACTTTACTACTCACAGGTACTACCATCAACATTCAAAGTCTAATGGGGATGATTATGCTCATAGGTATTGTGGTTAATAATGCCATTGTACTCGTCGATTATATAAATCTCATGCGTCGTGAAAAAGGCTTAGAGCTAACTCAAGCCGTTATTGAAGCAGGCCGTTTACGTCTGCGTCCAATCCTCATGACCACGCTTACCACTGTGCTTGGGCTCCTTCCCTTATCTTTTGGACTTGGGGCGGGTGCCGAAATTCAAGCATCCCTAGCACGAGTCGTAATAGGTGGGCTCACTGCCTCTACTCTGGTAACCCTAGTGTTTATTCCCGTGGTTTACATTAGCACAACCAAATTACTTGAAAAAATACAGGATAGAATCACTTTTCCGTGGCAAACTGATCAAGATACTGATGCTGGTACCCGAATTCCGTCAGAGATACCCGTAGAGTTAGCTAAACAATAATAACGAATCGAAACAAACAAACCTGAAAGTGTTCTTTTATTAAGATTTATACTACCGTAGATAGACTCATTTTCAAGTACTTTTCTGCTTTTGTATTTTGTTCAAAGGCTCAATTTTATGATCTTATGATATGAGTGAATGGAGCCTAACTTCTACCCCCCCACATGACTGGTATTTATGCTTAGATGTGAGTTCATATTTCGATTTTGAACATGAACCCGAGCATATGTTCGAAACTGGTTTTACCAGACCCGTACCTATTGGAGATCGAGATGCTATTCTAACTATTCGATTTAATGGGGATCCAGAATCTCCAGAATTCTATGTTAGCAGTAGAGAATCACTTACTTCTGAAGAAATAAATCACGCTAACAAACATCTCTCCAAGATATTCGGCTTGGAAATGGATCTCCGAAAACTATATGATACAGCGGGGAATGATCCAGTATTAGGGCCAAAGCTAAGTGAATATTATGGGCTAAAAAGAATGACTCGAGCAACGTTATTCGAGGATATTCAAAATCGAATTGTCGAAATGCAGATGAATCACAAGCCCACTGCAAAGAAAATGATGTATAGGATTCGTGAACAATATGGAACACTTTTGGATCATGATGGAGGTACCCTAGCGGCCTGGCCAAGGCCTCATGAGCTCATGAAAGCGGACCCACAAAACATTCGAGCTTTAGGACCTACCTTACGAAAGGGACAGTACCTCACCGGTTTGGCCCAGGATATTGTGGCAGGTACAACCGATATGAATTGGTTAGCCACATGTGACCCTCTAACTGCATATAACACCTTGGTCAAAATTAAAGGTATTGGACCCACAGCAGCTCAAGATTTAATTATGATGCGTGGACGACCGGATGCTGTATTTCCAAGTAATAGAAAAAAAGACCAAGAAAAAGGACTTCGAAGATGGATTATTTGGAGCTATGGAGAAGATCCTGATAATACCACAGAAAATAGGTTTATGGAACTCACAAATTCTTGGAAAGGCTACGAATCTGCTGCACTAGAATTTTTGTATTTAAACTACATTATGAACGAGAAGGAACAGCGTCAAAAGAAATCATAAGAAACATGGCCCACATACATGAATAAAGCGATTAACTACCATAAATCTCACTTGTTACGATTCCCCATTTTTTTACTATGCTTGTTGCTTTGTACCTCCAATAGCATACTGGCTCAAGATCCAGATCCCGTGTTACCAGCCCTCATTCCTGTTCCTAAAACTATGGTGCCTACCGGTAATTCGTTTATCATTGAACAGGACACTCCGATTTTACTACCAAACCAGCTAGAAGGAACTCCTATTCACAAAGCCCTAAATGAACTCATGTATACAACAACATGGCTGAATGGTGATTTTATCTTCTATGAAGGCTCTACCCCTTCCATAACCCAAGCGACATCTATTGATTCGGCAATTCTGGTGCTACTACACCGCCCTGAAAATCTGCTCAACGATCCCGATCAAAAGCATCTTCAACACGAGGAAGGGTACCGAATTCACGTGTCCCCTGAACAACTTAAACTAGAAGCCACGACGGAACATGGTCTGTTTAATGCCATTATGACTTTAAGGCAATTACTACCAACCGAAGTAGAAAAAGAAGATCCATCAAGGGTAAGCAACAATATGATATGGACGGTACCGGGTGTACGTATTGCTGATCATCCTCGCTTTCAATACCGAGGCTTACATTTAGATGTAGGGCGTCATTTTATGCCAGTTTCTTTCGTAAAACACTACATCGATTTATTGGCTATACATAAAATGAATCGGTTTCATTGGCACTTGACCGAGGATCAAGGCTGGCGTATAGAGATCAAAGCCTATCCTAAATTGACCGAAATTGCTGCTTTCCGTGAGGAGACGTTGATTCGAAGATATGGCTCAAATACCTATGATAATCGTCCATACGTAGGGTTTTATACCCAAGAAGAAATTAAAGAAGTAGTTGCCTATGCGGCGGATAACTATATTACCATTGTCCCTGAAATAGAAATGCCTGGTCATACCTCTGCTGTTCTTGCTGCTTACCCAGAATATGGTTGCCTCGATAAAGAATATAAAGTCCAGACAACTTGGGGGGTATTTGAAGATATTTTTTGCCCCTCAGAAGAAACTTTTGGCTTTTTGGAGGATGTTTTAGATGAAGTTATGGCCCTTTTCCCAGGAGAATATATCCACATTGGTGGGGATGAAGCGCCCAAAAAGCAATGGGAAGAAAGCGCATTAGCCCAAGAAGTGATTCGTCGCGAAGGCTTAAAAGACGAGCATGAACTCCAAAGCTACTTTATTACCCGCATTGAACAATACTTAAATAGTAAGGGACGACAAATCATTGGTTGGGACGAAATTTTGGAGGGCGGTCTAGCTCCACGAGCTACCGTTATGTCTTGGCGAGGTGAACGAGGTGGTATTGAAGCAGCGAAAATGGGCCATGACGTTATCATGACCCCAGGTAACACCAATTATTTTGATCACTACCAGGGAACTATGTCGAATGAGCCCTTGGCGATTTGTTGTTTTACCTCTGTTGAGGATGTCTACGGCTACGAACCAGTACCCGAAGCATTAAACCAAGAAGAGGCCAAACACGTACTTGGAGCACAAGGCAATGTCTGGACAGAATATATTCGTACCCCTGAAAAAGTCGAATATATGGCCTTTCCTAGAGCTACTGCCTTATCGGAAGTACTCTGGTCAGATCCCTCCCAAAAAGATTGGTACAGCTTTTGGGCTCGCTTGCAACATCATTTTGAACGACTAGACTATAGAGGAGTTAATTACGCCCCGCACTACGAAGGCCAGTTAAACCCTCACGAATGAGCCTGGAAAACATATAGTAAAGAGTGAGTGGCAGCACACCAAAGAAAAAACCTTTTTCAATCCACCCCAAATACTCCGAACCAGTTGCCTCTAATACCAAATAGATTAGATAGGCTGCGTAATAAAAAAGAAAAAGGAAGGCATCTTTGCGGTTTAGATCAAATCCTGCAAGAAAAATAGGTACACATCCTACGGCAACGGCAATCATGAATGGCATGTCTAAAATCAAGGCATTTCTAGAAACTTCCAGCACCCCTGGAGCCACTACGATTGTGAGACTAAGCGTTAGCAATACATTATATATGTTACTCCCTAACACGTTAGCTACCGCAATATCTGCATTCCCCTTTCGCGCCGCTGACATGGATGTCGCAACTTCAGGTAGGGAAGTCCCTATTGAAACGATGGTCAAGCCTACCACTAATTCCGACATTCCTAATAGGTGAGCGATGGTCACCGCGCTTCCTACCATCCAATTGGCTCCTTGCACGATAAGAGCCAGACCTACCAGTAATATCCCAACATTTTTTGCATAAAACCAGGCTCCTGAGGCTAGTTGAACCTCTTCTTCCTGTTCATACAATTCACTAATGTCCACCTTGTTCTTACGCACCTGTAAAAAAGTAAATATAGAATAGGCCAGCAAACCCAGTAACAAGATACCCCCATCCATTGGGGTAAGGACTCCGTCCAGAGCCAATATATACAGCCCAATGCTCATTGCAATTACAATGGGTACGTCAATGCGCACAATACGCTGTTTAATATGCAAGGGGGTAATAAGTCCGCTAATTCCTAAAATAAGTAAGATATTCGCAATATTAGATCCGATGATATTACCCAGGACCAAATCAGCAGAGTCATTCATTGCTGCTTTTAAACTAATGGCAAGCTCTGGGGCGCCTGTAGCAAATGCCACCACAGTTAATCCCATGACCATGGGAGAAACGCCCCACTTCAGGCCAAATCGATCGACCGCCTTTAAAAATAATTCCGCACCAACAATGAGGCCGGCCAGTCCTAAAACAAAAAGCAAAAGGGTCATAAGTAATCTAATTAAACAGTTGACTCATAATAAATATACGAGTTTTCCTCCACTCGTTACCTAGCAATAATACGCCCTTAATCACTAACTATATTTCTAGTATGATACCCTAAAAATAGGATTCATTACACCGCTATATGTGTTTGCATAAAAAAAGCCCCTCCATATTGGAGAGGCTTTCACTAAACAGAATGAATAGTTGCAGCAGTCTAGGCACTTCTGCAAAGACTGTGACAGCTAGATTTACATCATGCCACCCATGCCGCCCATACCACCCATGCCGCCCATATCTGGCATAGCAGGAGCTGAGGACTCATCTTTGGGTTTTTCACTAATGACTGCTTCGGTGGTCAATAATAGACCTGCTACGGAAGCCGCATTTTGCAAAGCAGTACGTGTCACTTTAGTTGGGTCAATAACCCCAGCTTTAATGAGATCTTCGTACTCACCGGTGCGAGCATTGTATCCGAAAGCGCCTTCGCCATCTAGCACTTTTTGTACAACAATAGCTCCTTCAACACCAGCGTTGTTGGAAATAGTACGTAGAGGTGCTTCAATAGCACGGCGTACGATTTGGAATCCAACAGCTTGATCTTCATTTACAGCCTTTAGGCCTTCAAGAACACCTGCGGTACGAAGCAATGCCACTCCACCACCAGGAACAATTCCTTCTTCCACAGCGGCACGCGTTGCGTGTAGGGCATCTTCGACCCGAGCTTTTTTCTCTTTCATTTCAACTTCTGAAGCCGCACCAATGTAAAGTACTGCAACACCACCGCTTAACTTCGCTAATCGCTCTTGTAATTTTTCGCGATCGTAGTCAGAAGTAGTAGTTTCAATCTGAGAACGAATTTGATTCACACGAGCTTGGATGTCACCCTCTTGACCAGCACCATCCACTATAGTCGTGTTATCTTTGTCGATACTAATGCGAGCAGCTTGACCTAGGTAGTCTAGGGTAGCATTCTCTAGTTTGTATCCACGCTCTTCAGAAATTACCGTACCACCGGTTAGGATAGCGATATCTTCAAGCATAGCTTTTCGACGGTCACCAAAACCAGGAGCTTTTACAGCAGCAATTTTTAAGCTACCTCGTAATTTGTTCACCACAAGTGTTGCAAGTGCTTCGCCTTCTACATCTTCTGCAATAATCAATAGAGGCTTGCCAGACTGAACAACTTTTTCTAGAATAGGAAGTAAGTCCTTCATGTTCGAAATTTTCTTGTCGAAAATTAAGATGTAAGGATCTTCTAATTCAGTCGTCATTTTGTCGGAATCTGTCACGAAATAAGGAGAAAGGTATCCACGGTCGAACTGCATACCTTCTACAGTTTCTAGGTAGGTTTCTGTTCCTTTCGCTTCTTCAACGGTGATCACACCATCCTTACCCACTTTTTCCATTGCATCGGCAATAAGGTTACCAATGAACTCATCATTGTTAGCTGAAATAGTTCCAACCTGGGCAATCTCGTTGCGATCGTCAATGTCGCGAGAAAGCTCTTTCAAACCTGCAACGATAGCTTCCACTGCTTGATCTATCCCACGCTTTAGGTCCATTGGATTGGCACCTGCAGTAACATTTTTTAAACCTGCAGTTACAATAGCTTGAGCTAAAACGGTGGCAGTAGTTGTACCGTCACCTGCGTTATCGCTGGTTCTAGAAGCAACTTCTTTCACCATTTGAGCACCCATGTTTTCAACTTTGTCGCTCAATTCTATTTCTTTTGCAACGGTTACCCCATCTTTGGTCACCGTAGGTGCGCCAAAAGATTTTTCGATAACTACGTTACGTCCTCTAGGGCCAAGGGTTACTTTAACCGCATCGGCAAGTTTGTCAACACCACGCTTTAGAGCATCGCGGGCTTCGATATCATAATGAACTAACTTTGACATTTCTTTCTTTAGATTAGATGATTAAAAATTATTAAACAGGAATTACGAGAGGATACCAACGATATCCGATTCACGCATGATGAGATATTCATTACCGTCAATAGTAACTTCGGTACCGGCATACTTACCGTAAAGAACTTTATCTCCTTCATTCACCGTCATTTCGACTTTAGTGCCGTTTTCTACTTTACCTGGACCGACAGCTATCACGGTTCCTTGTTGAGGTTTTTCTTTAGCGGTATCTGGAATATAAAGACCAGAGCTGGTTACTTCTTCAGCTACATCGGCCTGGATCAGTACACGATCTCCTAAAGGTTTTATGCTAGCCATAGGGTATGACTCCTTGATATTAGTTTAATTGTTGGTTTGAATTCGTTTTGCAAGCAGAATAGATTTTTCCTCAAAATTGGAAGCCACCTAATGCTCACGTTTGTTTGTTTGGACTCAGTGCAAAACCCGTACCAAAGCCCTATTCAGGAAATTGCGCTTCTAAATAGGTCGCAAACTCTGCATAAATGTCAGGTTTCCATTCCTCCGCTCGAACATCTAAGTCAAAATGCGAACAATCAACCCCTTGAATCATGGATTTTAGGGCATTACTGAGCTTTTTCCTACGCTGGTTAAAGGCCGTTCGCACAACGGTTTTGAGCATTTTGTCGGAACAAGCTAATGCCGGCTTGTCAAAATGTACGTACACCATGGCACTGGTTACTTTTGGTGGTGGGCTAAAAGATCCTGGCTTCACATCAAAAAGATATTCCGGGCTACTCATGAGTTGAGTTTGCACACTTAAAATTCCATAATCCTTGGTCCTTGGTATCGCCACCAAGCGCTGAGCGACTTCCTTTTGCATCATCAATAAGGCACCAGCTAATCTACTTCTATGCTCCAAAAGACCAAATAAAATAGGGCTGGTGATATAATATGGTAGATTTCCAATGACAAAATTTTTAGGATTTGCCGTTTCCTGATCTGCATCAACCCGGTCTGCATCTGACTGCAAAGGAATGAGCTCCTGTAAATTGACCTTGAGTATATCCTGTTGATGAATAAGCACCCCTTCAAACCGCTTATTAAGCACAGCCACTGCTTCAGCATCCACCTCAACCAACTCCAAACGCGGGAAACGCGGCCAAAGATACTGAGTCAGAGCCCCTGTTCCCGGACCAATTTCAAGTACCCAATCATTCGAAGTGGCTGGAAAAGCAGTAACTATATTGCTGAGCACATTCTTATCGGTGAGAAAGTGCTGGCCTAGGCGTTTTTTGGTTCTAAATCGATCCGTACTCATGCCTTAAGGTACGCATAACTTAACTAAGAACTTAGCTAAGGCTTCGGATGGTAAGCATAGGTTTTTTACTGTGTCGTGCCACCTGCTCTGTGGTTGAGCCAATAAGAACGCGCGCCAAACCCGTGCGACCATGTGTACTCATGACCAATAAATCGCCGTGTTCGTCCACATAATCCACGATTTCGTGATGTGCCGAAACACCCTTTAAAACGACAGTTTCAAGATCTACTTTCAATTCTGGATGTTTCGTGGATACCAGCTCATCCCTGAAGACCACCCCCGACTTCCGAAGCTGAAACTCAGGCACTTGCTCGTCCACATACTCGCTTAAGCATACCATCATATTTTCGTACACACCTTGCTCATCAATATTCACTGGCACGTAAGGCATCATATCACTGCCCGCTGAATAGAGCTCGATAACATTCAAGAGTACAATGGTAGCTTCAAATTCCTTAGCAAGATCAAAAGCCGCTCGGAGTGCCTGCATAGATTGCTCCGAAAAATCGATGGGTACCACCAATCGAGTAAGTTTGTCCAATGACTTTTCTTTAGGAATAGTAAGCACGGGCACCTTAGAGTGACGAATTACCTTTTCTGTGGTCCCGCCAAGCAAGTGCATAGAATCATCCGCACCGTGAGTAGCCATTATGACTAAATCGTAGCGACCACTATTTGCCACTGTATAAATTCCATCTGAAGGCTTTCGTTCAATTTGTGTTATGGTTGTTCCTATATGCTCTTTTTTTATATGGGCTTTGGCTAGGGCCTCCAATTTATTTTTGGCCTGCTCCAAGGAATGAGGATACAAATCCTTTTCAATAGAAAAGGGCACTCCCAAAGGGTCCATAGAATCGTGAAAATACTTCATCATTGGCACCGCATGCATGAGATCTACGGTCGATCCAAAATGATCCACTAATATACCCGCCGCTACTACTGCTTGTTCTGCCGACTCAGAAAAATCTGTAGGCACTAATATTCTTGAAATTTTCATGATAACCCTCCATTATTTTATTGAACACTGGCCCGGTCTTTTTAACCAAGCTCTATCTATAAAATAGCAGAATGTGTGAATTTTATGTGAACCAAGACACATTTTTTTCTATTCCAAACAACTACTTTCTGGTTCATGCATCCTCTTTCTGTTTCATGCATCCGTTGACTAGGGTAAACCTGAACTATCCAAAAAATAGACTTCATCATCGAAGCCGTTCCAAACCCGCCACCAAGATTAAGCCCAACAATATGCTTGTAAAGCCCATCCAACGATTGGGTTCATTGGTGGCATCAGGCCAATAAGGTGTGGACGAAATAAGTTTACGCTTCACCGTTTCGACAAGAACCTCGGCTTCAGGAGTTCCCTCAATAGACTCCTGCTTAGCAGGATCCTCGTCAACTGGAGAGGATTCTTTTGGAGCGGGTACCACCCTCTTATATTCCGGTAATGCAGGGGCATCATCGCCAATACCAGGTAAATCTTGGACAGTCGGATCATCCGCCAACACCACTTCAATCTCGCGAACCTGCTCAATATACTCTCTGTCCTGAAATGGCCAGATAACCAGTAACGAACCCAATAAAAACCCAATCAATACCGACAAAGTAGCCCGATGATAGCGTGCCAAAAGCCAAGATAACACCCTCGAAAAAAGAGCTAAACCAACTACCGCCCCAATAATAAAAGGTAAAAGCGCCCAAAATCCTTCCATCGTCTCTGGCCCACCTAGTTTGCCAATGTTACTCAATACAAAATCATACTTACGCATAATCAATAGCAGATAAGAGCCCGATATACCAGGCAAGATCATTGCCGTTATGGCTACTACACCACTAAAAAAAACAAACAGAGGTTGTTCGGGCGTTTGAGTTGGTACTAATTGGACTACCCAGAGGCCAATAGCTGTTCCAACCACAATAAATACCATCATACTAAGGTGACGCTGTTCTATGGCTTTCACTAGTACGTAAATGGAACCGAGTATAAGACCAAAAAAGAGCCCAAATACGATTTCTGGATGGGTAAACATATACACTTGTAGGGGTACAATTTTGGTAAAGAAGGCAAGAGCTGTAGCAATCCCAGAAAATAACATGACCAAAAATAACAAGTGAATTTGGCCCACCGCTTTTGCCAAACGTAGTGAAAACAGATCCTTTAAAACGGCGCCATTCACACTCTTTATAGCGGACAATAGCCGCTCATATATTCCTAAAATGAGCGCCATGGTCCCCCCACTCACACCCGGAACCACATCAGCCGAGCCCATTAAAAACCCCTTTAACCAGAGCATAGGGAATTCTTTTAATGAACTATGGTCTTTTTCTGAGGAGTCTGGAGATGGGTGTTTTTTTGCTTTGTCCGCCATATTTTTATCAGCGATTACTCTTTCCAGCCTTTTTGGCCAATTAGTGGAACAAAGGTAAACCCTTCAAACTCTTCCTGGGCATATTCCTCTTCTGAATGGCGAGTAATACGCAACATTTTTTGTTCGGTATTACTTCCTACGGGAATGATCAATCGGCCTCCGATATGTAGTTGCCGGATAAGATCATCCGGTACCACTGGAGCGCCGGCAGTAACAACGATACCATGATAAGGTGCATAAGTGGACCAACCCAAGGTCCCGTCGCCACATTTGAGTTGGGGACGGTATCCCAAATCACGTAAGGCCTCTTTAGCACGGTGGTACAATTCATTATGACGTTCCACACTATACACCTGTGCTTTAAGCTCGCATAATACCATACACTGGTAACCAGAACCCGTTCCAATTTCTAAGATTTTATCTCCCGGTTTTACCCCTAAGAGTTCGGTTTGCTTGGCAACGGTGAAGGGTTGAGAAATAGTTTGACCGAGACCAATGGGTAAAGCAGAATCCTCATATGCTCGATGATGAAGAGCAGTATCGATAAGAATATGACGAGGTAATGATCCTATAGCATTAAGAACCATAGGATCTTGAATTCCTTTTTCGACTAGCTGTTCTACCAGTCGTTGACGCGGTTTAGCAAATCTTCGATCTAACATGGCAAAAGTATAGCTATAACTGCGCACATTTGGTATAAAAACTATCGCAATTATCGAATAAATCTATTAGTATAGGTGCAATTTAATTCCGTTCTAAATCAATAAAGCTCTACTTTTAGACTCATAAATAATCAAATATCTGCCTACGTGGAGAATGCGGAACTACTTACAGCCACCTCTTTTTTTCAAGAGCCTCTTGTGCAGGTTTTCAACTATGCGATGATTACCGCCTTAGCAACCGGACTCGGTGCCCTTCCGTTTTTTTTCATAAAAAATATCTCCAATAGTTTTTTGGCCAAATCCAACGCCCTCGCGGGTGGACTTATGCTTTCGGCTAGTTTCAACCTTATTTTTGAGGGCTATAAAATTGCCGAATGGATGACTATCGCAGGGATGCTTGCTGGATTACTCCTAGTGGTTCTCTCGAATAAATGGATGAAGAACAGCTCACATGTAGAAATCGGAGACCTGGTTGGGGCCAGCACCAAGAAAATGCTACTCTTTCTAGGAATTATGACTATTCATTCATTCGCCGAGGGTATTAGTGTAGGCGTTTCCTTCGCTAACACAATGGAATTTGGGATCTTCATTGCTATTGCGATTGCCGTTCACAACATACCAGAGGGTCTAGCAATTAGTTTAGTGATGATACCCAAAGGCACATCACCCATCAAAGCCGTTTGGTGGAGTATTTTTTCCAGTCTCCCTCAACCTCTTATGGCTGTTCCTGCCTTTTTGTTTGTGGAGCAATTCCAAGCTTATCTACCTTTTGGTCTTGGGTTAGCCGCTGGCGCAATGATATGGATGGTCTTTGCAGAACTTATTCCAGAGTCACTAGAACACTCCGATGGAGCTACAGTCGCTTGGTGGATAAGTTTAGCCATTATGGGTATGGCTGGTTTCCAAATGCTCATAGCCCATTAATACCTAATCATTAAGCAGTTTGGCTGCTATTTGGAACGATATTTGGTCACATTTTTTTACAATTACTCACGCAGCCTTAATGTTTTTTTGCAATCGGGCTTTTGAATTAACTGTATTTTTAGAAGCTATTTAATCACTACTGATGTTTGCAGATCAGCACCTTAACATGTGTCATACAACAAATCTGTTTTAATCTAAAAGTGACGATACTCAGTCAAAAATTTATATCATCGAACATATTCAGTCTAGGGCTTGTTATAAAATAAACCCGCAATTTTAAAAAATTCCCATTTATCGTTTACTCAAACTTAATGAATCGAATTCTGCAGACTCGCATTTCACTTATTCTCTCTTTAAAAGGCGTGGCATTTTTATTGGTGTTACTGGGCATTAATCTTACCGTAACACCCAATCTATCTGCCCAACTATTAAGTCCTGGGGCAAACAAACCAGATACATCAGTTGAACAAAATCCTAACCCGGAAGCCCTAATCAATGTATTCTTAGACTGCCGTGGTTGTAACGAAGGCTTCATCAAAAGCGAAATTGCCTTTGTTAACTTTGTTCGCGATATGGCAGATGCCGAAGTTCATTTAATTATTACCCGTCGAGGGACGGCCTCAGGCGGGACCCAATATCAACTCTCATATTTGGGGTATCAAAGCTACACGGACATGAATCAAAACCTTACCTATACCTCCTTTGATTCCGATACCTACGATGAGGAGCGTAATGGGTTGGTGAAGTATGTTAAACTAGGCTTAATTCCCTATCTAAGCCAAAAAGATGCCCTAAACGACTTTGAATTGGAATATACCGGAGACATGCGTGGCATCCCTACGAGTACACAAGATAAATGGAACAATTGGATCTTTGAAATTGGTAGTAACGGATCTATTCGAGGCGAGGAAAATAGACAAAACGTAGATCTGGACAATCGAATACGCGTTCGAAGAGTGACCGAAACGTGGAAATTTCAATTATATTTGAATAATAGCTACCGAAGAAATACGTATAACACCTCAGATTCACTTGGAAGAGAAATTAAAGATGATTTTGTTACCGATCGCCAAAATGTATTTGGCCTGCTCGCCTATGCGATTAATGATCATTGGTCCGTAGGAAGTTATTTTAATGGGGGTTCTTCTTCTCGAGACAACATCGACCTTTGGTACGGTGCGACTCCATCCATTGAGTACTCGTTTTATCCTTATCGAGAATTCGCTAGACGTGAAGTAACCCTACGTTATGGGCTATATTCAGCGATTTACGACTACTCCGAGCGTACTATTTTTGGCAAAGACTCCGAGTTTTTAGTGCGCCAGGAACTGGCATTCAATATGGATTATACGAAGCCCTGGGGTGGTTTAGAAGCCCGAATTAACGGCCGAACCTATCTGCACGATTTCAGCAAAAATAGACTGAACATGCAACTCGAATTAAATATGCGTATAGTTAGAGGATTCTCGGTTTTTGTTAATACCGAGTACTCCATTATCAACGATCAGCTTTCACTATCCGCAGGAGGCGTCACCGATAAAGAAGCCATCGCTAATACCCGTCAGCAGGCAACTTCTTATTCATATCAAGCAAGTGCAGGATTTGAAATTAGCTTTGGATCTATTTATGATAGTGTGGTAAACACCCGCTTTTAAAAAGCACAATTTATACCCATATCTGCATGCGCGAATTATCCAGTGATCAGGCCTCTACCCAAACAGAGGAATCCTCCTTAAGCTCACCCACCAAATTGAACGATGATACCCGTAAATTGGATGTCAAATCACTGACCAAGGAAGAACTCTTAGCCTATTGCGCTGAACGTGGATGGCCTCGTTTTCGTGCCGACCAACTCTTTCAATGGTTATACCAAAAAGGAGTTCATGAGTTCGAAGAGATGACTAATCTCCCTAAAAAAATGCGCGAATATCTGCAAGATAATGCCTTCATTAATCGCATTACCCCTTCGCTAGAGCAACAATCCAAAGACGGCACTATTAAGTTTTTGTTCCAATTAAACGATCGACAGGATAACGATACGATAGAAAACGATAAGATAGAAGCCGTACTCATACCTGACTTCTATCCCGATGGGGCTGCCAATCGCCTTACGGTGTGTGTAAGCTCTCAGGTAGGCTGCGTATTTGGCTGCCGATTTTGCGCTACTGGTAAAATGGGCTTTTTCCGCAATCTCAGTCATGGCGAAATTGTTGACCAAGTACAATATATAAATGAGATTGCCATGGAGAAATACGGAAAAAAAATCACCAACATCGTCTATATGGGCATGGGTGAGCCCCTTCATAATTATAAAGCTATCACCCAGTCAGCCTCCATTATTTCCGATCCTCTCAGTATTGAGTTATCTCCAAAACGGATCACCGTATCTACCGTGGGACTCACCAAACAAATAAAGAAGTTAGCTGACGAAGGCCAGCCGTTCAATCTTGCCATCTCACTTCATGCTGCCATTGATGATAAGCGCGATAAAATCATGCCCATCAACAGCTCCATGAACCTAGTTCAACTAAAGCAGGCGGTCCAATACTATTACCAAGAGACCGAACGGGCCATCACCTACGAATATCTATTATTCGACGAATTCAACGACTCAATAGAAGATGCCGATGCACTTGCTACCATTGTTGGGTGGGCTCCGAGCAAGGTCAACATTATCATGTACAATAATGTAGCCGGAGTGGCCCTCCACCGAGCTCGCGAAGATAGGCTAGATCGATTCATGAACCGATTGTCCAAGCACAAAATCCGTGCGACAGTACGTCGATCCCGGGGTGATGATATTGATGCCGGTTGCGGACAATTAGCCATACGAGAAGGCGCACCTCGTGGAAAGAGTATTGCTTAGGTTAAGCTAGAGTTCCTCGATGGCATGATACTAGTCACTGTGCAGAACTAGTCGATGATGTGAAAAAACCGGTTCATCCTTGGGAGGCCATTGTTCAATGACATCCAGACAATACCTGCCCTGCCAATCACATGATCCTTGGGTACAAAACCCCAAAACCTTGAATCTTCACTTGAATCGCGATTATCCCCCATGGCAAAGTAATAATCTTGTTGAACAACATATCGATTCGTCTGCTCCCCGTTAATCATGAAAACCCCGCCCTGAGTTTGCACCTCATTATGCTCATAGCGCTCAATCAGGTCTTTGTAAACAGGCCAATTTGACGCATTCAATACGACTTCTTGACCCTCAAAAGGAACTACAATAGGCCCAAAATGATCTGGATTGTTGAATGCTCTGGAAAAATAACCTGCGCTTTGGGTATAGGCAGAAACCACTTGATTGGCTGGAATAACGGTAGGGTAAAGTGTGTCAGTTTCAGCCCAAGAAGCCACTTGTTGGACTGCTTCATCGGTTAAATTTACTCGATACTCAACGTTAGATACCTGCTGAAAATAGCGACTACTAGCGCCTATGGTTCCAGCATTAATTTCTTCCATTTTTGCATTGGTTAGCCTAACTCCTTCCTGCAAAATCAAGGTATGGAATTTCTGAACCCCATCGTGAGTAGGTTCAGCCTCTCCATTAACAAACAACACTTTGTCTTTGAACTCAAGGGTATCGCCAGGAATTCCAACCGCTCGTTTAATGTAATTTGTTTTTTGGGATATAGGCTTTACTTCCCAAGGCACATTAAATACAAATACGTCGTTCCGAGCAATTGAACGGTATCCAGGTAAACGAGTGAATGGCAAGGTAACGCCTGGTAAACACCATTGGGTAAATGGCACACAAAGAGACATGGGTGTACGCGCACCATAGGCTGCGTTGGAAACAATCAAAAAATCGCCAATCAACAGATCTTTTTCCATAGATCCAGTGGGTATCTTATAGGAGCCAAACAAAAAAGCCCGAAGAATTGCGGCCACTACGAAGGCAAAAACAAAGGCATCTAGCCACTCGCGAAGCACTGATTTTGTAGGGAGTTCTTGGTTGGTTTTACCCGCATTTTTAGCAGATGATGAGTCAGGATCTTGAGAAGAATGGGAAGTTTCCAATACTATGTAGCTGTTAGTGGATGTTGCGGTATTTCATGTATACGGCAAATTGGCCATTCAAGCCAAACGATATACTTGGTTATTATACTTGGTTCGTGACTTTAATACAATCGTATATGAGAGGGTTTATCCACTTCTTTCTTAGTGTATTCACCATTTTGATAACGAACTTCGTACCACTGTTCACGTTCTGGAGAATAAAAATAATCTATGTATGCCTTAGGCTCGGTTTCCAATAACTGCCTTGTCAAACTCCGTTTAACTGCTGGCATTAAATCAATGTAACGACTTGCACCAACATACACTAAGCCATCTGCAAAAGGACCATCCAGATCTAAAATCATCATGGGTATTTCCCCATCTACAATAAACCAATACTCAAATTGTATGGCTTTACCCGCTCTTAGCTTCCCTCGCTCGACAATATCCTCTATGGTTTTTGTAGGTTCTCCAAATACGGATTCTAATCGAGCGCGTAATTCAATGGCTGGCACACGATCTAACTCATTGTAGTTGAATCCCTGCCCTGTCCACTTAATGTCTTTAAACTCTGCTTCAAAGGCTGCCGCATCTTCTGTAGATACTTTTTTTATCACAGGCTCCTCAAATTGGGCATTAACATTAGAGGTGCTTACTAGCATGATCAGAAAAAAAACCGCTAAAGCAGTCTTGCATGAGTGTAAGAACGAGGTTTTGCTTTGTGATAATTCTTCTGTATTCAACATAGTAGACATAGTGGCTTTAATAGCTGTAGTTCTTATTAGTGATTACCGGTCATCGTCGTCCATGGATAGAACCGCTAGGAAAGCTTCCTGTGGAATTTCCACTGCACCCACCTGCTTCATACGCTTCTTACCCTCTTTTTGTTTCTCGAGTAACTTTCGCTTACGCGAAATATCCCCTCCATAACACTTCGCCGTAACATCTTTACGAAGGGCTCGAACTGAATCACGAGCAATGATACGAGAACCGATGGCTGCCTGTACCGCCACTTCGAATTGTTGTCTGGGAATAAGTTCTTTTAACTTAGCACACACTTTTCGCCCTTGATAGTACGCTTTATCCCTATGCGAAATGGATGACAATGCATCTACCTGATCTCCATTCAACAAAATATCCAACCGCACTAACTGTCCTGGCCGGTACTCGATGAATTCATAATCCAACGAAGCATAACCACGAGTGCCAGATTTCAGGCGATCATAAAAATCAAAAACCACTTCGGCCATGGGTAGTTCATAGGTAATCTCCACCCGGTTATTTTGCATAAACATCTGGTTCACATAAATACCTCGTCGTTCCTGACAAAGTTTCATTATAGGACCAATGTATTCTGCTGGTGTGATGATATTAGCCTTAATGTACGGTTCATAAATAGTACTGATTTCTCCTACTTCAGGCATCTGACTAGGGTTATCCACCCTAATCTTTGATTTATCTTCGAGCTCAACCTCGTACTGTACGTTAGGAACTGTGGTAATAATGTCAATGTCGAATTCTCTATCTAAACGCTCTTGAACAATCTCCATATGCAACAAACCAAGGAAACCAGCTCTAAAACCAAAGCCTAGAGCTTTAGAGGTTTCAGGCTCATAGGTCAAGGAGGCATCATTAAGTTGGAGTTTTTCCAAGGCCGACCGTAAGTCCTCGAAATCTTCCGATTGGGTCGGGAAAATTCCACTAAATACCATCGGTTTCGCTTCTTGATAACCAGGAATAGGTACCGTAGCCCCATTCTTTACATGGGTGATGGTATCCCCCACACGCACATCTTGAAGTGATTTAACGCTTCCAATCACATAGCCTACATCACCAGCCCGAAGTTCTTGAGTAGGCTCATAACTCATGCGCAAATAGCCTACATCTTCGGCATTGTACTCCATGTCATTGGCCATAAACCGGAATCGCTCCCCTTTTTTCAACACGCCTTCGATTACACGGACATAGGCAACCGATCCCCTGTAGGTATTAAAAATTGAATCAAAGATTAAGGCACGTAAGGGTTTATCAACCTCTTCTTTGGGCGCGGGTACTCGTTCTACAATGGCTTCTAAGAGTTCCGGAACTCCCTCACCTGTCTTCCCAGAGACATGCAAAATCTCCTCCATTTTACAACCAATTAAATCCACCACCTGCTGGCCAACTCCCTCGGGATCGGAAGAGGGTAAGTCTATTTTGTTGAGCACTGGTATAATTTCAAGCCCCTGCTCAATGGCTTGGTACAAATTCGATATGGTTTGTGCTTCGATGCCCTGGGTAGCATCTACGACCAAAATGGCTCCTTCGCATGCTTTAAGCGCTCTCGACACCTCGTAGGCAAAGTCTACGTGACCGGGTGTATCGATCAGATTAAAGAAATACTTTTCTCCATTTGGACGTACATAATTGAGCTTGATAGCATGACTTTTAATGGTAATACCACGCTCACGTTCCAAGTCCATGTCATCGAGCATTTGCTCCTGCATTTCTCTTTCGGTAATTGTACCGGTGATTTGCAGCAACCGGTCTGCTAGGGTGCTCTTACCGTGATCGATATGAGCTATGATGCAAAAATTCCTGATATCTGACATATATAATAAGGTATACTTTAACCTAAGTCCCCAACTTTTGGGGCAAACTTGATGAAAAAAACGTTACTTCTCTGGACTAAGCAACTCTATATGAAACCTAAATCGTTCTTGCTCTACAGACATCATTTCATAGGTTTCTTTAATCAATTTAAAGACTTCCTCTGGCTCTCCAATGACCGTTGATGAAAGATAACCTACCTCAATTTTTACCTCGTACTGTGCTAGATGTTCCAACAAATCCTGAACCAATTCAGTCGGGTTGTGTGTAGCTAAAGGTATGTATGTTAATTGAGCAATTGTATGCATAGTATAAAATTACGTTTATTGGGGTAATATAGCATTAAAGCGGTAAATATTCTGTAGCATTAACGGCTTTTAGTAGGAATAAAATTCCCGTTCCTCCTTTGTTATTTAATGCCTATATTTACACATCATTTATGTATAAATCACCACTACATACAACTTCTTTGCACACCTCGGTACATGTTCACCATGTTCATCCCAGGGGATTTGTGCATCTTTATCCCTGCTAATCGCACGATGGATATCCCTTCGATTGATTACAAGCGCAAATCCCCTTCTTCCACTCACCTGCGCCTGATAACTCATTTTCACCCAATTTTTTATTACTCTCATGAACCGATCTCTTGACCACACGACTTCATTACGTATTGCCATCCAAAAAAGTGGCCGATTAACCGACAAAACCATCGATTTACTGCATGGAATCGGAATTGAATTCGATAACTATAAGCGAAATCTTATGGTTAAAACTCGAAATTTCGATGTTGAATTACTTCTTCTTCGGGACGATGATATTCCGGAATATGTTCAAGATGGGGTTTGTGATTTGGGTTTTGTTGGAGCGAATGAAGTCTTTGAAAAAAACACTCAAGTTACCGTCTTACGCGGCTTAAACTATGGAAATTGTCGACTTGCAGTAGCCTCACCTAAAGACTCTACACTCTTGAACCCATCGGACTTTGAAGGTAAAAAAATAGCCACCTCCTATCCTTATCTAACTAAGCGTTTCTTTGAAAAATTAGGAGTCACCATCGAAATGGTAGAAATTTCAGGCGCCGTAGAAATAACCCCGCAGTTACATGTCGCCGACGCTATCTCCGATTTGGTTTCTACAGGTGGAACCCTAAAAGCTAATGGACTTGTTGAGCGTTTTACGATACTAGAATCCGAGACCAAGCTAATACAAACCCAACAAGCACTTTCGGAAGGAAAACAGCAACTCATTCAAAAGTTTTTACAACGAATCGATGGGTACCAAACAGCAAAAAAAAGTCGCTATATACTTATGAACGCTCCTCTTGACTCAGTAGAAACCATTAAAACACTGCTGCCTTCGATGAAGAGTCCGACCATTATGCCCTTAGCCGAAACAGAGATGGTTGCCATCCATAGCGTTATTCCTTTTGATCAATTTTGGGATGTTATGGAGCAACTTCAGGATGCCGGAGCCTCCGATATTGTCATGTTACCCATCGAAAGTATGATTGCCTAAGCAACGTCTAATTCAATGCCTGAAATGCTCAAACAACATACCCTTGTCAAACTCTCTACCCAGGAGTTGAGTACCCTTTTACAACGACCCAAAATGGATTTCGAAGCCATTTTTACCATTGTTAAGCCCGTGCTAGAGCGGGTAGCAGAACAAGGCGATCCTGCCGTTATACATTGGAATACCCAATTCGATGGCCAAAGTGCCAACCCGCTAGTGAGTAATCCGGCTACTGAAAACGCTAGTCTCAGTGCTTCGGTAAAGCAGGCGATTGACGTAGCTTTTGCAAATATTGAACGATTCCACCGGGCCCAAGTACAACCCCCTTTACAGGTAGAAACTATGCCCGGCGTTGTCTGCGAAAAACATACTCGTGGGATTGAATCAGTAGGCCTATATGTACCAGGAGGGACAGCCATATTACCTTCTACGGCAATGATGTTGGCTATTCCTGCCATGATTGCTGGCTGCCGCACTCGTGTATTAGCCTCGCCCCCAGGCCCCGATGGTATGTTGGCCCCCGAAATCGTATACATCGCTCAAAAAGCAGGCATTACCCATTTACTTAAGGCGGGCGGTGCACAAGCCATAGCAGCTATGGCATATGGAACCCAAAGTGTTCCGAAAGTTGACAAACTCTTCGGGCCTGGAAATCAATATGTGACCGCGGCAAAAATGATGGTACAACAATCCGAAGCGCAAGTGAGCATCGATATGCCAGCCGGGCCATCAGAAGTGCTGATTATCGCTGACGGACACGCTCGTCCCGATTTTGTTGCTGCTGACCTGCTCTCACAAGCCGAGCATGGTGTAGATTCCCAAGTGGTTCTTCTTTTTACACCAGACTTCGCCATTGAGGAACTACAACGTGAATTAGCAGGGCAACTCAATGATTTGCCAAGAAAGCAGATGGCCAGTAAGGCGCTGCAAAATTCCTTCGCTTTAAGCTGCATGGATCTCTCATCGGCCCTAGACTTTTCGAATCAATATGCCCCGGAGCACCTTATAATAAATGTTCGGGAGCCAGAAAAAACCCTCCCATCCATTCAGCATGCAGGATCTGTTTTTCTAGGAGCCTACACCCCAGAAAGTGTTGGAGATTACGCTTCGGGAACCAACCATACCCTACCAACCTATGGCTACGCACGCATGTATTCTGGAGTGCATCTCGCATCCTTTCAAAAATCCATGACTGTGCAACAATTAAGTGCTACTGGACTACAAAATGTGGGGCCAACCGTCGAAATTTTAGCTGAAAGAGAAGGATTACAAGCCCACAAAAACGCGGTCAGTATTCGTTTAAAACATCTATCTTCCACTCATGAATAAGTCTTTTTCACACACCGAATGGGTTCGTCCCAATATTCAAGACCTCACTAGCTATACCAGTGCTCGTGATCAGTATGGACAAGACCAAGGTATTTTACTCGATGCCAATGAGCTTGGGTTAGGACCGGCTATTCCCAGTACAGATGCCGGTCAATTGGTTTCAACCAATACCCTCCATCGATATCCAGATCCCTATCAGCGCGAGTTGCGCACAGCAATCGCAAAGCTTCGGGGGGTCCATGCAGATCAAGTATTCACAGGAAATGGGAGCGATGAAGCCATAGATCTTATTATTAGACTATTTTGTGAACCTGCTAAACACCGGATATTGTGCACTCCCCCCACCTATGGCATGTACAAAGTGAGCGCACGCATACATGATATAGCGGTCGACCAAGCACCCTTGAACCCCGATTTTAGCCTTCATCCAAAGGCCATTATCGATGCCATTAGCCCAGAAACACGCGTTCTTTTTCTTTGTTCACCAAACAATCCTACGGGAACTATGGCCAACGAGTCGGATCTGCGATATCTCTGTGAGCATGCCGGATGTCTGGTCGTCATTGACGAGGCATACATCGACTTTTCCCAAGCCGAAAGTATGGCCAAATCATTGGAAGAATTCCCGAATCTAATTGTGCTTCAGACACTATCTAAATCCTTTGGTTTAGCCGGCATACGATTAGGTATCGCATTGGCATCGAAGGATATCATCGCCTATTTCGATAAAATAAAAGCGCCCTACAATATAAACAGCCTCAGCGCAGAGGTCGCCTTATCGGCATTGCAGCAACCAGAAATCATGCGCGTAAAAGTGCAGGAAATTCTCTTGGAGCGAACTTATGTAACCGAGCGCCTAGAATTACTTAAACAGATATTGAATTCTGAACCTATCTCTCTGGGGGCTATTTTTCCATCGCAAGCTAACTTTGTACTCTTTCAAATAGACCAAGCACTGCGTATTCAACAGGCCTTAGCTGAGCAAAAAGTAATCGTGCGTTATCGTGGCAACGAACTGCATTGTGAAAACAGTCTACGCCTAAGTATTGGCTCGAGGGAAGAAAATAACAGTTTTTTTGAGGCCTTAATCAATGTTCTTGGCTACCAGGGGCCAGCGTACAAAAACATGATAAAAGAGCTCAATCTGCAACCAAAAGACTCGGCTTTGGATCAGGAAAACAATGCTCAGAACTCCAAATCGGTCCAGGCCACCAACCAAGCCCAGTCCCCTCGAAAAGCTACGGTAAGCCGGCACACCAGCGAAACTAAGATTGACATCACCCTCAATCTAGACGGTACTGGAGTGCACCATATTAAAACCGGTTTACGATTTTTTGATCACATGCTCGAACAAATAGCCCGGCATGGACTCATCGACCTTGACATACAATGTCAGGGTGATTTACACATCGATGAACATCACACCATTGAAGATGTGGGCATTGCACTCGGGCAAGCCTTATCGCAGGCTTATGGAGATAAACGAGGAATTGACCGCTATGGGTTTGTTTTGCCTATGGACGAGGCTCGAGCAACGGTCGCATTGGATTTATCGGGCCGTCCTTACCTAGTTTTCAATGCAAGCTTTGACCGGGTGTATGTGGGAGATATTCCAACCGATATGATCGAGCACTTTTTTTACAGCTTGGCTACCCACATGCAGGCTACCTTGCATATCGATGTACTTGGCGCAAACGATCATCATAAAGTAGAAGCCTGCTTCAAAGGGCTTGCGCGTGCGCTAAAACAAGCAATTGAACACAACCCTAGAATTTCGGGCCAAGTACCCAGTTCCAAAGGGAGCCTATAACACTCAGCAACCATGATTGCAGTCATTTCCTATAAAGCCGGTAACTTAGCTTCTGTTCAACATGCCCTGGATCGGGGACAGATTCCCTATTATTTAGCCAAACATCCAGATGAACTAGAGCCAGCCGATGGAATTATATTTCCTGGCGTTGGGCATGCATCTTCCGCGATGGATTCGCTACGAGAACAACAACTTATTAGCTACCTGCAACAAACAACCAAACCACTTCTTGGTATTTGTGTTGGCATGCAACTACTGTTCGATGCATCCGCAGAAGCTACTCCAAATGGCAGCCCGACGCAGGCTTTAGGCTGCCTAAGTGGGAGTTTAGAACGCTTCGAACCTAAAGGAAACAAAGAGTATAAAGTGCCGCATATGGGATGGAATCAGATTAACTATACCCAAGCACATCCGTTATTCAATGGTATTCCTTCGGGTAGCACCTTTTACTTTGTGCATTCCTACTTTGCTCCCATTACCCCATGGACCCTTGCCACTTGTGAATACATTGGTGAATTTTCGGCGGTTGTGGAGCGCGATAATTACCTAGGGGTGCAGTTTCATCCAGAAAAAAGTGGGGCCACAGGTGCGCAACTGTTATGCAATTTTCACGAAATCGTACGGAGCCATTCATGCAAGTAATCCCAGCAATTGACCTACTAGACGGAGCTTGTGTACGGCTACATAAAGGAGATTACGATCAAGCCACCGTGTACAATGATAACCCCTTAAGCCAGGCTAAGGCCTTTGCAGACGCTGGGTTCACTCACATTCATGTGGTGGATTTAAACGGGGCAAAACAGGGTGAATTTGTAAATCTAGTGCATATCCAAGAAATGATTCACCAATTAGGACTCTCCGTCCAAACAGGTGGTGGCATACGCCGCTTCGAAGATGCTAAAAGCCTTTTGGATGCCGGTCTATCCAAGGTCATCTGCAGTTCTATGGCTATACAGAATGAGGCTGACTGGTTGCGTTTAGTGCAGGAATATCCCCAACAATCCATCCTTGGTTTGGACTTAAAAGAAGGTCAAATGGCGTTTGGTGGTTGGCTTGAAACAGCGTCGGAGCCGCCAGAGTCTATGGTAGCGCGTATGCAACAACAAGGACTCCAAGAAGTGCTCTGCACCGATATTTCAAAAGACGGAACCTTAAGTGGCACAAACCTAGATTTATATGTACAATTAAAGAGCTCTTTTCCCGACCTCCGATGGATCGCATCGGGTGGGGTGAGCGGAGCAAGTGACCTAAAAGCACTAGACCATGCAAGCATTGATGCTGTTGTGGTTGGAAAGGCGTATTATGAAGGACATTTGAGTCTAGAAGAAATGGCATACTGGAATAACGATTCCATGTGACTTCTTCCAATATGAATTCTACGTTGCTTAGGAAATGATCTAACACCGCATCATGAATATGTTCAATAAATTTGGCTTAGGCGCAAAAAGACAACAAACCCTGCCATTCAAAGGGGAAAAGTTAAAAAAAGAGGAAGAGGCCTACAGCCTCAAGAAAAATCCCTACATCCGTTGGACTATTTTTGGGGTGTTCATTCTCATTTCCATTCTATCCCTTCCGCGCAGTGAGGTCCGTACTACCACCAATTACACAACAGGGCAACCCTGGCGCGCCGATGATTTAACGGCTCCGTTCACCTTTGCCATCAATAAAACTCCGGTAGAATTAGAGCAAGAACGCATAGAAATACAAGAGCAAATACCCCCTGTTTTTGTGGTAGACAACAATGCTCAAGTAAGTATACAGTCCGAAATCGATTCAATTTACATTGGTACAGAGTCGCTACTACAAGCCTATCACCTATGGCAAGTATCTGTTACCAACAACAATCCTACTGCCTTAGAGGATAGTGTTCGTTTTTCAAATGAGTTACAAAATGCTTCCCTAGGACTCACCGATCCTTCTTTGGAATTACTTATGCAAAGCTATCACCAAGTAGCAGGTGATGCGGTAAACCTCACGGTAAACCAAGTCTTTGCCAATCCCGATTTTGTAGGAAATAAGATAAAAAATACCCTAATTGCCTTACTCAACAGCTTATTAAACCAAGGCATTGTGGACGTAAATAAGTCTATGGTGGGCTACGATGTATTCACACTGCTCAATATTTCTGCAAGCACCGAACAACCCATGAATATTGCCCGAGTACGCGATCTACGAGAAGCCAATGAATACAGTCTTGTGCAACTAAATGCTCGTTTGAATGCTGAAGAAACTCGATTAGCCGTTGAAATCTACAACAAAGTGATGAAGGCCAACTATCTCAACAGCCCTGCCCGTCATCAACAACGAATAAACGAAGCCATTGCCAATATATCTCCTACCAAGGGCGCAATTGCCCAGGGCCAGGTTATTGTACGACGCGGGGACATAGTAACCGAAGAAATTGCCAACACCTTACAAAGCCTAGACGCTGCCCGAACGCTAAATGCTTCTACATTCGAACGATATCTACGCTTACTTGGCGGAATAATCTTGGTCGTAGTAATCAGTTTTGTCTTCTACATCTACCTGCATCTCTACCGTCGGAAAATCTTTGACGACAACGCCCAATTTTTACTCGTTTTCTTGGTCATGAGTTTAATCACCGCACCAGCTGGGGCTTTGCTGTATTTCGATTTGGTACACCCACTCATTATCCCAATTGCAATTGCTCCTATTATTCTGACCATTATTTTTGACTCTCGCGTAGGCATTATCGCCTCCCTCACCCTCGCCTCCCTCATAGGCTTGGTGCACGGTTACGACTTTGAGTACACCATATCTTCCATTGTAGCTTGCTCGATGGGGGTATTTTCGGTGCGAGATATCAGGGATCGCTCCCAGTTTTTCTTCGGCACACCAAGTATTGTTTGGGGAACCTTTTTACTGACCTTAGGAGCTTTCAGCCTCGCTAAAATGGACAACTTCGATGTAATGAGCAATTACCTGTTCTACATTACCATTAGCTCTATACTTATTCTATTCACCTATCCCCTCATTCTACTCATCGAAAAATTATTCGATGTGGTCACCGATTTCACTCTGCTCGAACTTGGGGACACCAATCAACCCTTGCTCAAAGAACTAATGAACAAGGCTCCAGGAACCTTCCATCATAGTATGCACGTAGCCAACCTCGCCGAATCCGCCGCCTCAGCCATTGGTGCAAAAGCGCTACTGAGCCGAGTGGGGGCACTCTACCACGATATTGGAAAAATACTCAAACCCGAATACTACGTCGAAAACCAATCCTCTGGAGTCAACGAACACGACAAATTAAAACCCCAAATGAGTGCGATGGTCATTAAAGCCCACGTGAGTGAAGGCATAAAGATCGCCCAAGAAGCAGGCTTACCCAACAAACTAATAGACTTCATTAGCACCCACCACGGGACCTCGGTCATCCGGTACTTCTTCGAAAAAGCCAAAGACAACGACAGTATGAAAGAAGTCACCGCCGAGGAAAAATTCCGCTATGATGGACCCTTACCAGCCACCAAAGAAACAGGAATACTTCTACTGGCTGATGGGATTGAGGCCGCATCCCGAGCTATGAAAAGCCCCACATATCCTCGTTTAGAAAACCTAGTCAATCGAATGGTAGATGAACGCGTCAAAGAAGGACAATTGGGACATTGCCCGCTTACTTTCCGTGATCTACAACTCATAAAAGAAGCGTTTATGAATGTGCTCATGGGTATTTATCACCACAGGGTAGAGTATCCAGAAGATAAAACACAGCAGAATACTGACGCTGATCCCAAGTCCGAGGCCAGTGTCGATTCCAAGGCGGAGGCAAACAAAGGGCCAGAAAATAACGGTGAAACTCCATCTTCGGATGAATCAGCAAATTCCGAACCAACGAAGCAGTAATGGCTAAAGAGGCCAAGGACCCTGATCTATCCACCATTCCAGCTGCCTACAAAGCCCAGCTAAGTCATTACATACAATTCATTCGTTTAGAAAAAGGCCTTAGCGCCCACTCAGTTCAGTCCTATGAACACGACCTAAAACGCTATTTCCAGTTTTTGGTTCATCACGCCAAAATTCATGACATAGCCGGGGTTACAATGACCCATATTGAGTCCTTTTTACATTATCTAATCGATGAAAGTCTACTCTCAAGCAGCAGTTTAGCTCGCAACATTTCGAGCATTAGAGGCTTTCACGAGTTTGCGGTGGTCGAAAACTTTAGCCACGCCAACCCCGCCGAACTCATTGAACTACCCAAAAAAGCCAAAAAACTACCCGAAGTTCTCGACCCCTTTGAGGTTTCGGCACTTTTAGAAAGTCCCGACATAAAAACTCCTGCAGGTATACGCGATAGAGCCATCCTAGAAACGCTTTATGGCACTGGTATGAGAGTAAGCGAACTCACCGACCTAGAAACCGATCGCCTTTTCTTCGAAATCGGTTTTATCCGAGTCATAGGTAAAGGCCGAAAGGAACGCTTAGTTCCAGTGGGGGAAATGGCTCAAGATGCCTTAGAGCATTATATAGAGCATGTGAGGCCGCTGTTTTTCAACCCCAAAAAAGCCGATAAGGCAAAAAATAAGGTCTTTTTGAACCAACGAGGCGGGGCACTAAGCCGTATGAGTGTGTGGAATATTGTCCAAAAAGCAGCCCTAGATGCCGGTATTACCAAAAGTGTCTATCCTCACATTTTTCGCCATTCCTTTGCCACTCATCTACTCGAAGGGGGTGCGGATCTACGCGCGGTGCAAGAAATGCTTGGCCACAGCTCTATTGTAACCACAGAAATCTACACGCATGTCGACCGCAGCCTGCTCCGCGATACCCATATCCAGTTTCATCCACCCGGCTACCTATGGAAAAGGTTACCGGGTTTGACTCCTTTGCACCCAATACGATTCACTAACGACACCGCAATGCATCATATCCCTGTTTCCCCATATCTACCTGCGTCTGCAACCCCTCCCTTCAGATCCATGTATACAAAAGCCACTTCCTTCAGTAAAGTGACTCATATTCTACTCATTTTTGCTCTTTCATTGCTTGCAAGTTCCTCCTTATGGGCACAGGTCGGATGGAATAAAGCCTACGAGAACGGTTTAGTGGTCTCGGCAGAGGGCGTAGCCTCCGAGGTCGGCCGGCACATCCTCCAACAAGGCGGAAACGCCGTCGACGCAGCCATCGCTGTACAATTCGCACTCGCCGTCACACTCCCAAGAGCCGGCAACCTCGGCGGCGGGGGCTTCATGGTAGCACATATGGCCGACGGTACGGTCGCCTCCCTGGACTTCCGAGAGCGCGCACCTGGGCTCGCCCACCGCGACATGTACCTGAACCCTGACGGGAAATACCTCTCCGATCTTAGCAAAACCGGGGCCCTTGCGGTGGGCGTGCCTGGAACGGTGGACGGTATGGTGAAAGCACATGCGCGCTTCGGAAGTTTGCCCTGGACAGAGCTTTTAGCCCCCGCCATCGCGCTAGCGCGCGAAGGCTACGCCCTCTCCTACTCCCAAGCTTCTTCATTGAACTATACCGGATCGGCGTTTGCACCCTTTGAAGCATCGAGAAAATACTTTTGGGCGCCGTGTGAAAAGCCCAGCGTTTCAACAAACACTGCCATGGCCACGAACGTAGCTAAGTCGACAAACACATCAACCAGTAACCCTACAAACGCTACTAAGGCTAACGATCCAGGGGTGGAAGTGGCCATTATGAGCGTTAAGGATCCGGAGAACCCCACGGATGAGGCATGCCGAGCATTTGAGGAGGGGGAGCATTTTCAACAAAGCGATTTGGCTCGGACTTTGGAGGCTGTTGCGGAAAGAGGTCGGGAGGGTTTTTATGGGGGCTGGGTCGCCGATCGGATTGTGCAGACCATGGAAAAGTATGATGGTTTGATTAGCCATGAAGATTTGAAGGCCTATGAAAGTGTGTGGAGAGAACCGTATGAGATGGATTTTCGAGGGTATCGTTTGCACATTATGCCACCACCGAGTTCGGGAAGTATTGCGGTTGGGCAGATTTTGCGTATGATGGAGACTCAAGAATTGGATTCTTTGGAGCATCATTCTGCCGCCTATTACCATCTTTTGGCCGAGGCGATGCGAAGGGCATTTGCTGATCGGGCTCATTATTTGGGAGATCCAGATTTTTACCCGGTCCCGAGCAAAGCGCTTAGCGAGAGCGATTATGCAGCCCAGAGAATGGCTAGTTTCGATCCAAACCGGGCAACACCCTCCGACAAAATACGTCATGGAGAGGTTTCTATGATCAAAGAAAGCTATGAGACTACTCATTTTTCGATTATTGATGCTCAGGGCAATGCGGTTGGAATCACGACTACGCTGAACGGCTCTTTTGGTAGTAAACTGGCCGTGGATGGAGCAGGTTTTTTACTCAATAACGAGATGGATGACTTTTCCGCCCAGCCTGGCACGCCTAATATGTTTGGACTATTAGGGGGTGAAGCCAATGCCATAGCGCCTGGAAAACGAATGCTCAGTAGTATGACACCGATTATTGTAAGTAAAGATGGACAGGTTAGGATGGTTGCGGGTGCTGCAGGTGGGCCCCGAATTATCACCGCTACCCTGCAAAACGTGCTTAATGTAGTGCTTTTCGATATGAATGCTCAACAGGCTAACGCCGCGCCGCGCATTCATCATCAGTGGTACCCCGACCGGTTGCTCTTTGACCCCATGAGCCTAAGCGCAGATACCCAAGCTTTATTGCGTGCTAAAGGACATTCCCTTGCTCAAACCACACTAGCGCGAGTGCATTCGATTGTAGTCGATTCACAAGGACGTCTCACCGGGGGAGTGGATCCTCGGGGCGATGGGTACGCAGCCGGTTACTAGC
>Ga0181606_10000317_pt1 | contig 39189 bp, 65 predicted proteins | sample 041ome_10_FD_132994 | JGI IMG/M metagenome (GOLD analysis project Ga0181606, IMG submission 132994) | Coastal salt marsh microbial communities from the Groves Creek Marsh, Skidaway Island, Georgia - 041412US metaG (megahit assembly) | ecosystem: Environmental > Aquatic > Marine > Intertidal... | reverse complement strand
TCCAGGCAGCAGGATAGGCACTGGGTACAACCTTACCCCCCCCCGGTCCTGGTCCTGGTCCTGGTCCTGGGTATATGTTATAACAACTATCCTAACTATCTGATTATCAAGTAGTTAGCTCCGCTGGGGGGTCTGTCATAGTATTAAATACCTAGTGACTAGGTAAAAAGTACTACCTGTCTCAATGTAGACACATACAGCTAACTTGTTGATTATAAGGCAGTTAGCTATTTTTGACTAGGTATAAAACTCTACTATTTCAGATATCGAGGTAGGTGAGGGGTAGATACCAGCCAGGGGTAAAAGTCCCTTAGAAGCGCTTAAAATGCGTCCTGAGAGACTGACAAATAGTCAGGTGAATTTGTTGGTATTGTTAAAGTTTTTTTGTATTGGTCCACGCCGCCTGGCAACCTTGCCAAAAATATTAGATTGCTAAGAATATTAGCATCCGGTAAATTGCTAAAAATATTAGATTGCTAAAAATATTAGCAAAAGTGACCGGGTAACTTTTCGCCAGCGTCTAAGCTAGCCTCTCGGAGCGGGGGGAAGGGTTTAGTTGAAGGGTGCAATAACGAATTTCAAAATCACATTTTGGAATCGTATTATAATTTGTACTATTATAATAATAGTAAAAGAGTAAAGTAATACTATTATTATAATACCTTTACTATTCAAGTAAAGGTATTATAACTAGTTTATTATAATAAGGGGGTTTTTAGTGGTTAGGTAATGAAGGACACTCTACATTCAATATTGTATATTTTGATAGAAGGCTTCTAAGAGCCTTTCTAAATACATTCTATACAATCATATTAAACGACTAAGATATGACGACTAAGCAGCTCCTAATAGCTTTAGCAGGAGGCTCACTACCTAAAGGTGAACTCAAAGCAGAGATGTTTGCATTTTACAACTCTATGGTGGGCAAGAGCAAGTACTTCCCAAAGGAGGAGAATCCAAAGACTGCGTGTGGCAGTTGTATACAAAGAGTGAAGACCAATATTTGGAAATGGTATCACTACGATGAGAAAGCTCCAACATACAAGGGGTTGATATTCACTGGTAGGTTAGGTGTACGTAACATACCGCTATACACATTTGAAGATGCCAGCAAAAAGAAATCGTAAAGGGGATATTGTGAAAGGTCGTGGTAGCGAACTAACCACCCTTCAGTCCGAGTTCCTTGACAGGGTACGTGGTGAAGGTATGGATGCTTCTAGTAAGATAGCAAAGGACATTGGGTACACAAACTATTACCGTGATAGAAGAACAGCAGGCACAGCATTTCACAAAGAGCTAATGGCTATTGCCAATGCTGAGATGAAAAGCATCGAAGCGGCGAAGGGAACAAACCTCACTGCGTTGATTAGGATTAGGGACATTGCTTTAGCCAACAACGATATGAAGACAGCTATGGAGTCTATTAAAATTATCAATGATATGCAAGGCTATAAAGCTCCTACAAAGGTTGAACAGACTAAGTTGGACATTACGGCAACTATCGACCTAACCAAACAACCAGATGAAGAGCAAGATTATCTTGATACTGATGCTGAGCTTCTTGATTGGTAAATCACAGCAATGCAATCCGTATCACCAAATACACAATTATGAATTTGACAAAAGTAAATCCGCAGCGATAGGATATGTCTCCTGTATTCACGCTATGGGGGTAGTGGGAGAAGTAGGATATGACAAGATATTTGCAGGTGTGTTAGCAATGGGCAAGGGTCATAAAGGAGCAACCTATGGATATCTACAGTATGAATACTACAATAAGAGGTATAGGGTTTATGGTGGTCCAGCCTACAGGCTAAACAACAATCCAACAATGATGATTGGTCGGATAGGAATAGACTACGAGTTGTATAAAAATATTTACGGCTCGATAAGTTTGTTACAGGTAAGCCGTAACTTAAACTACTTTCACTACGGAGTAAAATTAATTTACTGATGCAGATAAAACTATACAACCCTACGAAACCACAAAAGGACTTTCATCAGCTGGTGCATGAAGACAAGCCTTTTATCAGTTGTGTGGTAGCCGGAAGACAGACAGGTAAAACCTTCTATATGCAAAACGATGCTGTGATGAGGGCGTTAAACAATCCAAAGCACAGAATGTTTTGGGTGTCTCCTATTCAGGACCAAGCAAACAAAGTGATGAAGGATATTGAGGGGATGTTCTCAAATCATCAGGAACTATGGACTCAGATTGTAAAAAGATATGACAGAAAACACAATGAGATTTATTTTTACAATGGTTCGTTTATTAAGTTTAGGTCCGCTGATAGTGGGGACAATCTTCGTGGTGCAACCCTAGATTATATATACTTGGATGAAGCAGCGTACATGAAGCTTGACTTCATAAACGAAGTACTGTTACCCATGGTGACTAGGACAGGAGGTAGGGTGTGTGCAGCATCTACGTTCAATGGACCTAATTGGTTTTACGATTGGTACAAAGAAGGTCAGGTAGAAGAAAATTGGCAGCAGATTAAAAGTGTAAAGAAAACATACCTCGACCTTAACGACAGAGATGTAGAGAAAACTGTGGCGGGAATCAAGAAATCAATGACTAAAGCTCAGTTTGACCAAGAGTTTTTGTGTAAGCCTGTATCAGCTAATGCATTATTCAGCAATGTTGAAGATGCAATCATCACCGAACTAAACACCTCCTACGAAAGAATCTACATGGGAATGGATATTGGGGTAGCGCAGGATTATACGGTTCTTACTGCAATGACCGAGGATTACGAGGTAGTTGATATAGACCGTTTTAATTACAAGGAAGAGGGAATGGACTATGAGGAATTTAAGGAACGCATCAAAGCCTTCTACCTGAAGCACGATGAGAAGTTAACCGCTGCATACTTTGAAGTAAACAATAACGATTTGCTGTTTGATGACATCACAGACGATGAAAGAATGTATAAGCTAATCCCTTTTTTGACTACAGCTCAAAGTAAGCCTGAAATGATACGCAACCTTATAAAACTTTTTGAAGATAAGAAGATTAAGATTCCTAAGAATGACGAGCTTATAAAAGAGCTGTACGACTTCAAGTCAAAACGAAATGCTATAACAGGTAATTTACAATTTTCAAACACAGACGGCAAGCACGATGACATGGTTATGGCTTTAGCAATTTGTGCATATTGTGCCACAGAAGAACAAGACGGCGGCGTAACAATGTTTTTATGATTACACTACGACAACATATTAAACTAATACAGTGCATAGAATCAGGAAAAAATGAATCTGATTTCACGAATGGTATGAAACCTGTTGAAGCTTTAAGGTTTAACAAAGCATCAAAAAATACTTATCCTGTACGGGAAAACATTAAACAACCTAGTGTAGACAAGAAGATATACACTACCGTTGAGTCTTTAGTACTAGGACAGTTTATTATGCTAGAGCAGATTATTACCCGTAAAACTAAGCTTGCAGACCATTTAATAGACCTTGAGATAGCTAAGTTGATTATCAGACCATCAAACCATATAGTGTTTGATAATGAAGACGCTGAAGAGGAAAAGGCTAATGAAGAAGATATACTAGATATGGATGTCTTAGAGGTATATTGGGTGCTAGATAAATTCATACAAAACAGAAACAAAACATTGTTTGAAGACTTCTCAGGAGTGTTCTACGATGTTTCTGACGATGATGATGAAGAGCAGGACGAACAAGAAAAAAATTCAGAGATGTTATTTAATCAACAATGGTATTGGTATTCTATTGTTAGGATGTTGGGTAATGAGGATATTACTAAATATAATGATATATATATGTTGAATATGAGTACTGTATTACCCGAGATGTCCTTCTTAGCCCAGCGCAGAAAGATAGAATCGGCAAAGGAAAGACAAAGACAGGCTCTACATAAATTGTAAATTAAAAAAAGGTTTATATGAATAAACTTACGGAACTTTACGAGGATATAAAGTCATTCTCTGACAATCACAATATGGTGAATGAGTTCTTTGTTGCTAACACTGAAGAAGATTTAAACAACAGAGAATTTAATTACAGGACACTAGCCCTAATGTTAGTTGATGCAAACATATCCAGAGACTTAAACTCACCAATATACACATTAGGGTTTATGGCTGTCGTTATAGACAAAGTTAAAAGAGACGATGACCTACAATCTATAAGGTCTTCTGAAGAAAATCTTTTTGTACTTGGGCAATTACAAGACTACCTATTGCAAGAAGGATTCTCCACAGTCTTTGGTGAAGTTGAGCTTGTTTCAGTTATTGGCGAGGATGAAAACATGACCTCTGCTATGTGTGACTTTAGCGTTGAGTTAGCCAGAAACCCTTACATCAAGGGCATTGATTTATAATATCAATGAAGAGTAGGAAGCAATACGAAAATCAGATACGGTTAATTGTTGTAGCTGAAACCATAAAAGAGTTCAAAAAGTCTGCCATAATTAAATCTATAGTAGATAATGCGAAGTCTTTAAAATTAATTGCTTCAGAAAGGCTTATAAATCCGAGCTGGTCAAAATCCATAACGCCTACTGCTGATGATAGATGGTTGATACCCGGAAAGAGAAAAGCTGTTATCGTTAGAGTATACAATACTAAAGCTGGAATCCCCTCAACAATTAAGATAGTAACCCAGATAACAGGAGGGTATGTAGACAGAAGATACTATCAGCTAACAGACGAATCAAAAGGAAAAAAATTCGGAGTTAGCGAAGAAGGTGTGGAAAGAATAAAGAATTGGATAAAGCTAAAAGCTAACAGAGGAAATACATGGAGGTTAAAAATAGGCAAAAAAGTAAGGGTCGCAGATATGAACAAACCTTCCGATGTTCAGAAACTGGCGTTTTTTATTGCTAGAAAGATAAGAAAGAGAGGTATAGCAAGCACGGGTTTTACCAATCCTTTTAAAGATAAGAGAACGGGTATAACACCAACTCTAGATAGAGCTGAAATTAGAATAAATAAAAGATTGACAGATTTATTTACAGACGAGACTGTAATAAATGTTGATAGATTAATGTTGAGAATATAATGGCTACCACACAGGAAAATATAAATAGGCTAAACAAATACACTGAAGAGCTAAAATTATTAAACAAGCAGTTAGAACAGCTTGAGAAAAATACAAAGGCTTACGAAAGAGTAGCTAAGCAAAAAGAGGTTACAGAAAAGAAAGCTGCAAAAGCGTCGAAGGATTTATCAACTTCTGTTTCTGGCTTAAATACTAATTTAAAGAACCATCCTAAGCTTATAGAAGAAGCTGCCGGTGCTCAAGATAAATACTCTAAAACAACAGAAGTAGCTACTAAATCTACGAAAGGTTTTGGCTCAAGGATACTAAGTTCTATAAAAACTCTAGGTGCTTATGGTGTTGCATACCAAGCTATAAATCTAGCTGCGCAATTATTTGCAACATTTACGATTAAAGCTCTTCAAGAATCAATAAAATTTGAAGCAGAGTTAGCAAAACTAGAATCAGTTACAGGTGCTAGTGCAGGTGAAATGAAGATTCTTAGTGATAACATTCTTGAGGTAGCAGGTAACACAAGGTTTACTTCTTCTCAAATTGTTGAGCTTCAAACATCTCTGGGTAAGCTAGGTTTTAGCACTGAAGAAATTGTAGCATCCACACAAGCTATTGCCAATATAGCTCAAGCTATAGGTGAAGATGCAGCTCCTGTGGCAGAAAGGATAGGTCAGATATTAAATCAGTTCAACCTTACAGCAGCAGAGTCTGTTCAGGTAGGTGATGTACTTGTCTCGACAATTAACAACTCTGCATTGTCGTTTGAATCATTTGGTACAGCGGTACAGTATGTTGGTCCACTAGCCGCAGAGCTTGGTACTTCTTTTACTGAACTTTCAGGAGCGATGGCTGTACTTGCTGATAGTGGTTTTACCGCATCTCGTATTGGTACAGGTCTTCGTGGTATATTAACAGAGCTAGGTACTACAGGTCAAGATTTGATTTCTATTATAGAAGATTTGGCAGATGAAGAAATCTCATTTGCTGATGCTGTTGACTTAGTTGGTAAACGCTCGGCAGCACAGCTACTCACCCTCGTAGACAATGTTGAAATATTAGAGGAAGCAGAAGAAAGATATGAAGAAACAGGTGCAGCTATTGTTGCATCCGCAAAACAGATTGATACATTCAGGGGTAACACCGAACTATTAAACTCTGCTTGGAATGCATTTCTGATTAATCTAGGTGAATTTTACAACAGAGTAGGATTCGTAAGAACAGCTTTGAGGATATTGGATTCTGAAGCAGCTGATACTGCAGAGGGTTTAAGCCAGGTTGCCAATGCCGACCCTGCAGTCGTAGCCACAGGATTTGATTTTGCTACGGCAAGATTTAGAGAATTAACTGCAGCAGGAATGGAGTACTCAGAGGCTGTAGCTCAAGCGCAAGTAGATGGTGCACAATTAATTGCAGAAAGTCTTTATCCCATAACTGATGCGATGTTTGCACAAGCAGGAGGGGTAGACGAAAGAAAAAAATCATTAGAAGCACAGAAGAAAGCTCAAGAGCAAATAGTTATTGCATTAGCTTCGGAATTTGAAGGTCAGATACTTAATGCTAAACTTCAAGATGAAAGAACCGCTATTGCTGAAGAATACAAAGACCTTTACGATGGGTTGCTTCAAACATCTATAGACTTAAATGCTGAGGTTGAAAAAGGGAATCTAAAGGAATCCGAAAGGCTTACATTCAACAAAGAGGTAGAAGAAGAAATTGAGAAGATAAAATCAAGAAAAGCTAAGATTGAAGATGGTGAGCTAAAAAATCTAGAGATAAAGAAAAATACAGGAATCGAACTTACTGATGATGAAAAAATAAAACTAAGTGTTTTAAGCGCACAAGCAGATGCCTTAGATACTCAGATAGGTAAGCTACGAAACATTGAGGTTTTATCAGGTAAAGAAAAGAAAGCTGCTAAAGAAAAGTCTGATACATTTAACGATGAAATTAAAAACCTAGAGAAGTCTATAGTATTTCAAAAGGAAATCTTAAGGAATAGATTGGAAACAAATGAAGCTATTCGTATTGGGCTAGAGGCTGATTTAGAAAGAGCTAAGACTGATGAGGAAAGATTTGAGATACAAGAAAGGATAAGAGAACTAGAGTCTAGAAGTTTAGAAGCTCAAGAGAATGCTTACAACACTATTGTTGGATTGGTTGCTCAGTACCAAGGTAAATTACAAGAGGCAGGTCTAAGTACAGAAGAAACTGCAAAAGCTGCCAAGAAGCTAGAAAGCATCTTATTGGGAGTATCAGGATTGGATGTAGGTTTTAAAGAACTTGCTGATTCCGCTAAGAGGTTTGCTAAAGATTTCAAGAAAACCTTTGGTGAGCAGCTAAAGGATGGTAAGGAGCTTACAGAATCTCAACAAGAATTTGTCAACACATATATTGATGGATTGATTGAGAAGTTTGGTACAGCATCACCTGAACAGAAAGAAGCATTAAGAGGTATTCTTTCATCGTTGTTATTTGCAGGAGGGGATGAAGATGAGTTTAAAGACATAGCCTTTAAGGTTATCAAAGATGTACTCAAAGAAGCAGAAGATGTATTTGACGAGTTTAACGAAACATACTTAGAAAACAAGAAAGCGGTATACGAAGCAGAGCTTGACGAGCTAAAAAGAAAAACTCAAATCGAGCAAGACATACTTAAAGCTCAATTAGATAATCAGTTAATTACAGAATCTCAATTTAGAGCTAAATCTTTAGAGCTTCAAAAAGCACAGTTGGCTAAAGAGAACACAATTAACAAAAAGATATTTGATGCCGAAAGAAAGCAGGAAAGAAACGAAGCTATTGCTGATGGTTTTGTAGGTGTTACTGAAGCAACGATTAATGCATTTTCAACATACAAAGACCCTATCACTGCAAGTATTGTTGCAGCTATCATGGGTTCTGCAATTATTGGTGCTACAGCACTTAAGTTAAGTGCAATCAACCAAAGAAAGTTTGTCCCTAAAAAGTTTGCCGAAGGGGGTATGGTATCAGGTCCTTCACACAACGAAGGCGGCGTACCATTTAGTGTACAAGGTCAGGGAGGCTACGAAATGGAAGGTGGTGAGTTTATTGTAAACAAACGTGCTACTGCTAAACACTACGACCTCTTACAACGCATCAACGACTCATACCGTACAGCTCCTAAAATGGGTCGTATGAAGTTTGCGGATGGTGGTTTGATTAACAGCCCTATGAATGAAAGTGTAGATTACCTAAAGGCTATTGCTGATGCAACAACTCAATCAGCGATACAAGGAAGTAAGCCTGTACGAGCATTTGTTTCTGCTAAAGACCTGAGAACAAATGAAAACGAAAGAAGACTAAGAGATAGAAACGATAGAATATAATGGCAGATTTAGTATTTAAACAAGGAATTGACAGTACACGATTTGGTGTGGCTCTCAATCTTACATCTTCAAACACTCTTAGAGAGGATGTTGCATCAGGAGCATACCAAGCTAGAGACGTGGTTAGGATTTTATACACTCCATCAGGGAGCTTTCAAAGAGCTGTCTACGCTGTATGTACAAATGCTGTAGGTGCTGCTGAGTTTACATTTGACGAAAACATATATCCTGTAGGTCAACCCTCTATAACAGGTGACATATATTTGTATAATAGTGCAGATGTAGCAGACACAGGCTCTTATAGAATCGGTGTAGATGTAGAAAATGGATTGTATTCAAAAGCATACTTGCAATACGAAAACAATATTACCTATTCATTAATTATACCAACTAAACGAAGAGAGTACTTTGGAGCAGCATCAACTATTGTAACGCAATCAAATGTTGCTTTTGCAGATTTATGTGATAACAAAGCGTATGGTGTAGGTTTGTCAGAAGCATCCCTAACCAATCTAAACAACAAATTTAAGTCTTCATTAGAGTTTAACATCGCTACACGTTAGTATGGATTTTAAGTTAGAAATAAGTACAGATAATACAAACTATTATTCCGTAGACCTATTCCCTAATTCTGAGTTAGAATATAATGTGGATTTTTATGACAGCCTTGAGATTGATAAAATCAAACTACCATTCTCAAGTAACATAAAGATACCGCTCACTACTTTAAACAAAGCTTCTAATAGGTTCAACTACGACCCACTAACTAGTGCAAAAGAAGATTTCCCTAAAGGTGATTACTATTTTAAGCTAACTATCTATGGTACTAGTAATACAATTATTGAAGGTATACTAAATGTTACAAGCATTGAATACAATAGTGGTGAGCCATACATTGATGTTCAGCTAAACGACTTTGTAACAAAGTACATCAACGACTTAAAGAATGTACAGCTCTACGAGATATATGATGCCAATAGCGGTAGCTATGGTACTTACTACAGACAGAACAATGAATTTAATGTATTCTTCACTAATACCGTTGGAGGTGGTGAAGCAGGTATTCAAGGTACTAATCCTTCACTAAGACCGATTATATTCCCTTATGTGGATTTTGTAAACGATGTACACGGGAAGTTTGGTTATGCAGCGAGACAGTTTACAGAGTATGGTGTTGGATTAGACAGAGCAGGTATTATACCTGTGTTTAATGTAAAGGAGTTTATCTACCACCTAGAGCTATATTTAACCGCTCAAGGTTTTACTACAAGAGTGGATAGTGCATTATTTGCACAAAACTATGCAGAAGCTATTCCCGACTTTGAAGCTGAGAAATTACACTTCCTAGTTCCTGCAAAGCTTGAAGCTGATAAAGATACAAATACTAGATTTTTTAGACTTCGTCAATCTCCTTATTGGACAGGAACTAACGAAGACCTTTACACCGACTTCAGAAACGATGACCCTACAGTAACAAAAGATTTTGTAACTCCTTGGTTTTGGGGTAACGAAACATTTGGAAACTACGGTCCTTCGGCAGAAGGTGGTGAACAAGCTGTAGCCAATGTGTATGGAGCAGACATTACTGATGACCCCTATCCTGAAGATGAACTATTTGGATATGAGCGTGGGTACTTTGCACCACATATGTCTTTCAGTGCAAATATTGAACTTGATTCAGGAGGTCCATTAGCTGTTATTAACGAGATAGAATATGAAATCCCTGTAGTCAATGAAGACAATATGGTTGGCAACATATATGTCGGTGATTCTAATATGACATTTAACCTATTCGTAGGTGTGTTTGAGGATGGGAGTATGGTTAAAAAAATCCGTATGGAGGATGTTAATGGAAACCCATATACTCTTGAAGCTGATAGAGCTGCTGCTGTTGCAGGAAATTCTGAAAAGACCAACCACGGTAGTGGTGTTACCTATACCTTCTTTGAAGAAACAAACAGCTCAAAAGGAGTTATATTAGAGGCGAATGATTTTCCATCATATACTGATATGTTAAGATGGGATTTAGCAGACCTTGGTCAACAAGAGGTTTACTTTCCTAGTGGAGAAGAAATTATTATCAATGGAGAAAGCAGATATGGTGTCAATTATTTTTTAGAACCTGTTGATGGTGAATTAAGGGTAAGATACAGCACAGATGTCACACCTCATGGTAGCTCACATTCTGATGCAGATACACCTGTTACTTCGTTTTTAGATTCATCAGCAATAAGAAAAGCTATCACTCGTATTCCTGATTATGGTCAGTTAAACATAGCGTTTATAGCAAATGCAAACTTCAATCCATACTTCTCGAATGATGAGTATAACATTAAGGAATCTTTACAAAATACTTGTACAACTACAGCTTATGATGTGTTGCTAGGTATTTGTAAGCGATTCAACTGTGGCATTTTTTACGAGTACGATAGCGTAGCCTCAAAGAATGTACTACGCATAGACCCACTACACCTTGTTCGCAGTGGTGTTCAAAATGTCGACCAATATATTGATGACCTAAAATCAGCAAAGGTTTATATCGGTGGTGATAAGATTAAAAACCTATCACTAAACAACAAAGACTTTGGATTGTATTACGATGATGAAGATGGTGATGGCACTACCATAGGGTCTACAACACAAGAGATTAATACTGATGGTGTATCTGATTTAGATATAGACTTTAAAACAGCAATATATTATAAGTCTGTTTGTGGAGATGCTACAGATGATACCTTAAACCAAAACTATGTAAATGGTGTGGTTAGCGAAAAGGAGATAGGCTTTACGCCAAACCTATTCACTCCTTACACAGATATAGGTATGAGGTTTGCGTATGTAGATAAACCACTATACAAGACCAATCTTAAAGTACCGTTTGCTATAACAAAATATCAGAGGGCTAATCTATACACAAAGACACAACGTATCTACAAGGATTGGAGTCAATTTGTATTTAATGGTAGACTAAGACATTTTAATCTTCAAGATTGGAATCTATTGGCTGAAGACGAAAGTGGGAACACTACAGACTACTATACTTTTTATACAGACAATGAAAAAATTAAATACAGTAATACGCCTACTGTAGAATTTGATATGGTAGTTCCTACAAGTGACTTAGCTGATTTAGATTTCTTGTTACAAGACTTTACAGCAACACTCATTACACAAGAAACAATCGCAGTTAAAGAAGCTAGCGGTGATGTCTATGAAGACTACGCCTATCTAACAATCAAGGGAATACTTAAATAATTGTAGATTATACAAATGGCTACTTATAACGACTATCCTCAATCAGCTACTAACAACGCAAAGAAAGTTCTTGCGTGGAAGGAGAAGTATGGTGATGAAGTAAAAGGAATGACTTCAGTGGGTTGGACTCGTGCAAAACAGTTAGCCTCAAGAAGAAAGCTATCATATGATACTATTGCTCGTATGGCTGCATTTAATCGTCACAGAAAGAATGCTGAGATTGACCCTAAATATAAGGACACTCCTTGGAAGGATAGAGGTTATGTTGCTTGGCTTGGGTGGGGAGGAACTTCAGGCATTAATTGGGCGATTAAAAAAGCTGAGTCAATCCGAAAAGGAACAGTTAAGGCTAGTGCAGACATCGCTAACCTCCCGTGGGGTAATCGCAAAAAACAGGATGATTACGCAACACAGGGTAAGAATGGAAGCATTAAGAAAAACTAAGAAGAATGGATAACTTACCATTATTTGATATATCGTTAGAAGATATTGCACAGGGGATGTACAAGATTTCTCTTGTAGACAAACCTGCTATTGAGGAAAACTTCATCTACTTCAACGAAGTTGAGCGAGTGCAGATGTTTTCTAATGACGAGAAGAAAGAAGTTGTAGGACCAATTATGATTCCTAACAAGGAAATCCTACGATTCAGTCCTGATATGGGATACTACTATGTACGCTTCACAAAGGAGACAATCGAAGAGATTATGTACAAGTATTCTAAAGAAGGGTTGTTTAACGCATTTGGTGTTAACCACTCATACGATACTGATGACGTGGTAATGCTAGAAGTTTGGATGAAGGAAAGTGATAACGATAAGTCAAAAGACTATGGTTACGACCTGCCAAACGGAACAGTATTCGTAAAGGCTAAGATTGAGTCTGACGAATTGTTTGCTTCGATTAAGAGTGGAGAGATTAATGGTTTCTCTATCGAGATTAAAGCTGATATTAAACCAACAAATAATAATGAACAAATGAATGAATTTGCTTTCGCCAAAGAACTTGGTAAGTTGGAGGCTCAATTTGAGGCTATGATGAACAAGTACGAGGCACGCATTGAAGCTTTGGAGAACGAGAACAACGTACTCCTAGAAGCTGTAACATCTTTTGAAGATAAGTTCGCTGGCGTTGAAGACTTAAAGTCTGCTATAGAAATGATTCAAAAGCACATTGAAGGTATGACTGAATCTGAAGAAGATATGGGCGTACACGAAGATGAGGAAAAAGAAGAGATGGCTTCTGACAAGGAAGAAGAAGAAATGAACTCTGAAGAAAAAGAAGAGGAAATGGTTTCTGAAGACAAGGAAGAAGAATCTTACGAGGCTACTGAAGAAGAGGTTAACGAAACAGAAGTTGAGGAGCAATTTGCTGCTGAACAGAAAGAAGAGGAAGCTGAAGAAACAGTAGAAGACAAGACAGTAGTTTTTAATGGTATCACTCCTGAAAAAGTGAATATGATTAATAACTTCTTTAATCGCAAGTAATTATTGTAAATTAAGTAAAACGAACTTTTTTAAAATTCATATAAAATGAGTATTTCTATTTCTTCATTGCCATATGGTGACAGACGTCCTGACCTGTTTATCGATGCAATGGTAAAATCAGCGGCTGTATTAAACCGCTTCCGTCTAATTGACGGTGTAAAAGCTAAAGTAAACGTACCAATCTTTGATGCTTCATTGACTTTCGGTAACGACCTTTGTGTATTTGATTCTCAATCTACTGCTTCAGTAGGTGAAAAAGAGATGACTGTTGAAACTTACAAGTGGGCTTTCCTAAACTGTAAGGATGCACTTGAGTCTTCTTACCGTGGCTTGTTGTTGAAGCAAGGTCAGCACAATCCTGAAACTATGGATGCTGAATTTAAGGATTGGGTATTTGACTACTTCGCAAAACTTTCTGCACAGAAGGCTTTGGAACTAGCAGGTACTGAAATCACTACTGAGTTGGCTGCAGATGCTGACGTATTGGACTACGATACTAACGCTACTATCAGCTCTTCTAACATCCTAAGTTTGATGGAAGGTGCTTACGGTACAATGAGTGACGTAATGTTGGCAGCTGTTTACGGTGACGCTGACCGTGACTTCAAACCTGCTTACTTCTTGGGTACTGCTGCTATGCAAGCTTACCAAATCGCTATCGCTGGTTTGTACACTACCACTCCTCAAGGTGTTGTAGAAGGTGGTATTCCTAACTACTACGGTATGGAAGTTATCCACATGGCTTCATTGCCTGCTGACGAGTTTGTTATCTCTGCTCCACAGAACATCGTGATGTTGACAGATGACTACAATGACGTACGTGCTATCGATATGAAGTACGAAGCTGAATTGTCTTCTGATAAAATTTGGGGTCAGTTCAAGCTTGGTTTCTCTTACTTGAAGGGTGAGGAAATCGTATACGCAAAGAACTTCGCATAATAATTGAATAATAACGGAAGGGCTTTTAGCCCTTCCTTTAATACCCTATAAAAAATGGCTTGTACTGTAACTCTTGCTGATATTAATTACACTTGTGATGACTTGGGTGTTGGTGGTATTGTTGAACTTCATATTGCTAATCGTTTAAGTGCTGAGGCTGCTTTGCAATACGACACTGATACTCGTGTTGTTAGTGCTGCATCTGCTGCTATCTCAGACGTTGTAAACATAGGATTTAATCTTAAAGATGGATTTTCTGTGTTTAGTGAAGTAAAGACTGTTAACGCTGACGGAACTACTACTACCGTACCTACAATCTCTGTAGAGCTTCCTAAGATGGATGCTGATAAAATTACTGCATTGAACCAAATCGCTAAAGGCGGTGCTGAATTAGTTGCTCTTGTTAAGACTGCTGCTGGAACTTACCACGTTAGTGGTTTGGACTACGGTCTATACGCTTCAACTGTAGACGGAAATTCAGGAACAGGACGTGGTGAAAAGAACCGCTTCCAACTTACTCTAACAGGTGAGGAAAATGGATTGTCTTACAGCATCACTGAAACTTTGTTTGCTACTGCAACTGCATAATAGCAAATCTTGTATATTAATACAAGGGGAGTGGAGTAATCCTCTCCCCTTTTTTAATAAAATAATATGGCATTTAACTGTTCGGTGGCATTAGCTAACTTAGACGTAAATTGTTTAAGTAAAAATAATGGAGGTATTAAGCGTGTAGTTCTCGGCTTAAAAGAAGACCTTTCTTTATCTTTAGACACGTCCGAAGAGAATGTTTTATTAGGTTTAACTCTTTCTGAGTTTGTTGTTTTTGAGCACAATAAAAAAGATGGTGCAACATACTTCAAGGAAACGAAGTCAATAGAACAAGGAAATGGAGTTGTAAATACAGAGATATTAGTTCGTCTTCCCGCTATTGATAGTAAGATTAATAAGATAGAACAAATGTCTTATAGAAACGATATTGTTTGTATATTATATCACAACAATGATTCTGTTACAGTAAGTGGTTGGAAAAGAGGTTTAGATATGAATTACAGTGCTTCAAGTGGTTCTTCAATATCTAATATATCTTACGTTGATGTGACTTTATTTGGAGAATCTTGGTATTCTTCTTTAGCTACAACAGATGAATCTATCATATCTTTAGGAGATACTTGGGCTAGTACAAGCACAGTTTGGAGTAACACAAATATTATTTGGTCATAATGAATTTAACAAACGAAACTATACAGCAGACATACGGAAACCTATTGACAATAGGAACTACTGCTGGCACACCAACTCAAGGAACACTCCAAAATGGAGCAGGTCAAAATGTTAGTAACTTAACGCTAGATGAGTTAGAAGTAAACAAGCTTATACAAACTCAAGCGACTATTGCTGCGAGTGGAACATCTCTTTCATCAGCAACACTATTGACAGCAGGGGTAAACCTTGTTACTTCTTCGGATGTAAATAATATTGCTGTTAAATTACCTCAACCCCAACTTGGCCTTGTAATAAATATAGTAAACACTTCAACAAGAGATATTAAAGTATACCCTTATTCTTCTACGGACAGTATTTTAGGCCGTCCTGCAGGGGAGGCTTATACTATTCCAGCAGACGGTCAGCTATACCAAGTTGTTTGTGTACAGAATCCTAACGTGGGCGTTTGGAGTGTAGTAACTCCTTACAATGGAGTATCAGCCGTAAAGAACTACACTGTTGATATGGTTGTAGGTGACGGAATTGGAACTACCGTAGGTACAGGAGGTGGTGTTGTTGCATCCGTTGACGTTATTAGTTCAGGGGGTAATGTTATACACAGAGAATTTATTTTAGGCAATAATGGGAATATGCCTTTAATGGATATAAATGAGTTTGCAGGTTTTAGTCAAGTAAGAATGAAGAGTATGGTTGTTAAAACTAACATTCCTACAGGTGACTTTTCTACTCAACCAACTGCAGGAACATTGCCTTTTGATGAAATGGGATTAACATTAGCACAGTTCAATACTTTAAAAGTATCTATGAACTCTGCTGTTTGGGATTACACAGACACAACTCAAGTTGTAACGTATTCTAGCGCAGATTTGGACAAAATGTTTTCTTCAACTTACAATGCTTTTTATTGGAACTACTTAAACGGCACTACTAGTCAAGACCCTTCTTTAGCTACTAATGGTGGGTATACTCATTACGTTGCTACTCCTAGTGACCTTGCTTACGATTCCAACAATCCAAGTACTAGATACCAAAAACACGAATTAACATTCCCGAATGTTGTTGGTGAATACTCAAATTGGGTAGACATCTTTGACACTAACGGTAATCCTGCAAGATATATAGGGTTTGATTTATCGTACAGCGATGGTTCTAATCCAGCATCAGGGTTTCCTAGTGGCTTTGAGTTTAAGGCAAGTATTAGTATTGATTGGGAGTTAAAATAATTATAAAATATAAATATGGCTTTTAATTGCTCTATACTATTAAGTGACATTGATATTAACTGTAACAAACGTGTTTCAGGTGGTATTGAAAAAGTTATTCTTTTATTACAGGATGACTTAACTGTTACGTTTGACCCCAACGATGAGACTGTAGTAACGCAAGTAGGTACAAATAACACTGTTGTTTTTTCTCACAATATAAAAGACGGTGTAACTTCTTTTGACGAAAACAAAAGTATATCTAACGCCCTTGGTGTAGTAACTACCAATATTACCGTTCAGCTACCTTCTGTTGACAATAAGATTAACAAGCTTGATTATATGAGCAGAAGAGAAGACATTGTAGCTATCCTAGTTCACAACAATGATTCTGTTACTATCTCAGGATGGAAAGATGGTTTAACAATGAACTATGAAGCTAACAGTAGCACAGGACCTTCTGACAAGTCATACGTAAATGTTACGCTAACTACCGAAAGTAGTAAGGCTTCATTAGCATTAGACGATAAGACCGTGTTTACAGACCAAACAATTTTTGATTAATTAAAAAATATATTATGTATTACATAGGAACAAAAGAAAGTTGTGAGGCTTACAACAACTATGTTATTTCTCGTGAGAACAGAGAAGACGATAGAGAAAATATAAAGGTTATTAAGCATCCTAACGGTGAAGATTTTGCCGTAGAGAAACACCCTTCTGTAAATGCTCCGTTCCCTAAATTGGTTGGAGTGCTAGATGAAGGTTGGTTTAAGAAACCAAAAAAAGCTGTTAAGGCAAAAGAACCTAAATTAGAGGAATAGTATGGCTAGCATAAATTTAGTAGTCAGAGAAGAACTCGATATAACTTGTATGCAGAACGATACATTCAAGTTAGATATGGATTGGACGGATTCAAACGATAACCCAATCGACCTTACTATATACACATTTAAGTGTGAGGTTAGAAAATCAAAGAATAAAACTGCTGTTCTTACATTTAACGATAGTGATTTTACTAAAGATGCTGCTGGGAATCTTCTTATGAAAAAGAATGCTAGTAGCATGAATGTTAAAGCAGGAGTTTATCAATACGACCTACAAGCGACAGTAACATCAACAGGTGATGTAGCTACTTGGTTAGGTGGTTTATTTGTTGTACAAGGAGATATTACTGAATAATGAGTGTAAGTATAAACTTATCAGAAGCAAACGAAGTTTCAATTATCAAACAAGAAATTGGCTCGGTTGACTTAATCAATACTACCCCAAATGTTGTTACCGTTAGTAAGGTTGCTGTGGGTGCAGAGGGTGATAAGCATTATACACATACTCAAAGCACATCTTCTGACCAATGGGATATTACTCATAATTTAGGAAAGAGAGCATCTGTTAATATTGTTGACAACAATGGATATGAAGTTATAGCCCGTGTACATTACATGAGCGATAATAGAGTTATAATCGAGTTTAGCCAGCCTGTGTCGGGCAAGGCATATTTTAATTAATTTTTACAATGGCAATTAAGTTTTTAAATAACATAGACCTCAACGGCTCGTTAGACTTGAACAGCAACGAGCTTATAGATGCGAGGTTAAATAATTCCTCAACTAACCCTTCAACGGCTAGTGCAGGACAAATCTATTACAATACCAACGATAATGAGATTCGTTTCTACAACGGCTCTGCTTGGATTAACCTAAGCTCTGCAACAGGAGACATCACAGGTGTTACTGCAGGAGATGGTCTTACAGGTGGTGGACAATCAGGAGCTATCACATTAAATATTGGTGCAGGTACAGGTATCACTGTAAACGCAGATGACATAGCTATTTCAGCAGGTGGGGTAGGAACAACACAGTTGGCTGATAATGGTGTCACTCTTGCTAAGATGCAGCAGATAGCTACAGATTCTTTCTTAGGTAGAGATACTACAGGAACAGGAAATGTAGAGATACTCACTGCGGCTACAGCTCGTACTATCCTTAACGTAGCAGACGGAGCAACAAATACCGAAGAACCTGCAATCAATAGAGGTGGTGGTACGCCAACACTTGCAACAGGGGTTACAGGTGCAGAGATTCGTACATTGATTGGCGCAGGTACTAGTTCTTTCTCAGGCTCATACGATGACCTGACTAACAAACCAACTATACCTGCAGCAGCTAACGATGCTACAATTACCATTACTGCAGGAGACGGTCTTCAAACAGGTGGTGATTTCACTACTGACCAATCTACCAACGAGACTATTACGATTGATGTAGACAGCACTGTAGTACGTACCACAGGAGCGCAGACAATCGCAGGTAATAAGACATTCTCTAACAATGTTGTTATTAGTGGTGACTTAACAATTAGCGGTACAACGACTACTGTAGATACTACGAACCTTGTTGTTAGCGATAATATCATTGTGTTGAACAATGACGTTACAGGAACGCCTACTGAGAACGCAGGTATTGAGATAGAGCGTGGTACATCTGCAAATGTATTGGTTCGTTGGAACGAAGGCACTGACCGTTGGGAGTTCACTAACGATGGAACTAACTACTATAACATTCCTATCTCTTCTGAGTACACTAACAACGTAGGTGATATTACAAGTGTTACAGCAGGAACAGGTCTATCAGGTGGGGGTACTTCAGGAGATGTTACCTTAACCAACACTGACAAAGGTTCAGACCAAAATATCTTTAAGAATGTAGCATCAGATAGTGGTACTGCTGTAGCGGATACCAACAATGATACGCTTACAGTTTCAGGTGGCACAGGAATCAGCACAAGTGTATCAGGAGATACATTGACTATTGTAAACGATAGCCCTGACCAAACTGTTGCACTTACAGCAGGTTCAAATGTAACTATCACAGGTACTTACCCTAACTTCACTATTGCTTCTACAGATACTCAGTTGTCTGCAGAGCAAGTAGAAGATTATGTTGGTGGTATGGTTACAGGAAATACTGAGTCAGGTATTGCTGTTACTTACCAAGATGCAGACGGTACACTAGACTTTGTAAATACGAACAAGGTATACACCTCATCACACACAGCAGCTACTTCTATTAGTGTCGCAGGTACTACACACGGTGTTGATTATCCTGCAAACATTCAGTTGTTTGACAACTCAGATAGCGGTAGATTAGTATTTGCTGATGTTACTATGAATCCAACTACAGGAGATATTAGCATCTCAGGACTACCAAGTAGTGATTACGATTTGGTAGTTACAGGTTTACGTTCGTAATTAAAATAAATATATATGGCTAAGGTCTTAGGTGATTTAGAGATTGATAATGGAAACCTAGGTATTGGAGGTGCGGCAGCATCGGTTACACATGGTCCTCACTTAGATATTGTTGGTAATAGAGGTACTATAACTGTAGGTACAGGTTACTTTGAGGACAATGGTACTACCAATTTCTTAAATGGAGCAAGACCATTAGCATTAGGTGTGTCTAATACCGAGTATATTCGTATTAACACTTCAGGTTTTTTAGGTGTTGGTACTACTAATCCTACTCAAAAATTAGAGGTAGCAGGTAATATTAAGGTTCAGTCTGCTTATCCTAGAATATTCTTGACGGATACTGATTCAAATTCAGATTACTCTATTATTAATGATAATGGAAGATTTGGAATTTACGATGATACAAACGCTGCTTATAGATTAAAAATTCAAGCAAATGGCAACGTAGGTATAGGTACTACTAGTCCTGATGCTATGTTACACGTAACCAACTCTATTCAAGTAGACGGTGGAGATACTTTTGGCGTGGATAATGCAGGACATCAAATCTATATGTCTAGCGGTGGTTCAGGTCTAGGAGGCGAGTTTGGTTCAGGATATGCAAGAAACCTTATTAAATCAGATGGTTCTGCTACTATACAAATTGGTGATAATACTTCCTTAATATCTCGTATACTGTTAGATGCAGGCTCATCAGGTGTTAACGGATATATATCACTACAAACAAAACAAGTCGAGCGTGTACGAATTAATCACGATGGCAACGTAGGTATAGGTACTACTAGTCCTGCTCAGAAGCTAGATATCGTTGGTAGCGCAAGGTCAACTTACAATAGCAGTAATTATTCTCAGCTAGAATCCAATTCAAGCGGTGGTGTACTTAAAGCTCTTGCCGCAGGAGCAACAAACATATTGTTGCGTTCATATGGTGACAGCTATTTTAATGGCGGTAACGTAGGTATAGGTACTAGTAGTCCTGATGAAAAGCTGCATATCGTAGGAGATTTAAAAATAGATTCTGACCTTCCTAGAATTTATCTAAGCGACTCAAGCCATAACCCTGACTACTCTATTGGAAACGTAAATGGAAGCTTCTTTGTATTTGACGAAACTAACTCTGCTTACAGATTATATGTCAGTAGTGGAGGTAATGTAGGTATAGGTACTAGTCTTCCTGCAGCTAATTTACACGTATCAGGGGGTACAACAATTTTAGGTCAAAACAAAATTGATGGGAGTTCCGACAACCTTAAAATAATGTCGGATTACGCTAATGTAAGTGGTAACTCTACCATTGAGTTCTCGATTGACAATGTTGAAAGGATGCGCCTAGAGAATGATGGAGACCTACACGTTGATGGTGATGTTATCGCATACTCTACAACAGTATCTGATGAAAGGCTTAAAGACGATGTTAAAACCATTGAGAGTGCTTGTGAGAAGGTGTGTTCATTAAGAGGTGTTGAGTATACTTGGAATAGCGGTAGCCGAAAAGGACAGCGTGAGATTGGTGTTATCGCTCAAGAAGTAGAAAAGGTTATACCTGAGATAGTTCGTGAGAAGAAACTAGCCTTAGTAGACGATGAGGTTTACAAAACTGTAGACTATGAAAAGCTCGTAGCAGTTCTTATCGAAGCGAACAAAGAATTGTGCGATAGAGTAAGTAAACTAGAAAGCAAGTTAGATGGCGTTACCGACTAGTGGACAACTTTCTTTGGGGGATATTGCTACTGAACAATCGGTAACATTATCTAATGTCTCATTACGTTCAATGAGCAACACAGCAGGGTACACTAGCCCTGATGCTGTTAGTGAGTTTTATGGTTACTCAGGTACGCCTGTGGTTTGTAACAATGACTATGCTCTTGATTTCGATGGTGTAAACGATTATGTAGAGGGAACGGTAGGCACACCTTCTACATTTCCTAATGAAACATTTAGTCTGTCAATGTGGGTTCGTATAGACAATACATCTAAGAGAAACCTTCATTTCTATTCTTTTAGCGGCACTAACCACTCACAGACAACAGGTTATTTTTATATCCATTACTCAGCATCTGTTAATCGTCTTGTTGTAAGATGGCAGTATGGTACAGCTCAATACCAAAGAATATATCCACTACACAGCAACTCTACTCAAACAGGTATATATAGCTCTACAACAGGTTGGACTAGCAGTCAAAGAGGAAACACTGATGCTGACGGATTCACTCATATTATGGTATGTGGTGATAAAACACAAACAAGTGCTTCAGATGGAATTAAAGTATATTGGAACGCTGCAGAATTAACTTCTACTATAAACGATAGCAGTTCATCAGTTACAAACATTACACCTAATTACCTAGCCATAGGAGAGTTTACAGGAAATAACTCACCTTCAGGTGGTTGCTTTGGAGGCGTAATGGACGAGATATATCTTTATGATGCTCAGTTGTCTTCGAGTAACGTAAGCACTATTTATGGTTATGGCAGATGTGATGAAAATACATTTACCACTAACTACTTTACTGCTTGGAGAATGGAAAATAATGTAAACGATGAAGAAAGCAAAACTTCATTGACTAACAATGGTGCAACCTTTATAGCTACCCCATAATGTACTACCTATTAACAAACAAACAATTTGAACAATGGAGAGATTTATGCTCACACAATGTAGCGTGGTCTTTGGACCAAAGCGTATGTATTTTGCATAATGACAACTCTTTAGATATTACAGAGTTTGAAATGGTGTTTGGAAATAACCACGAGGTAAACGAATATCGTTTTAATCCTAGCACTGAAGAGTGGAGGAATTGGATAACCGAGGAAGAATATTATGGTTTATAAAACAAAGAAATAATACGTTAAGCTGTATATTTGATAGTATTAAATATTTTATAAAATGTCTGAAAAAGTAAAACTAGACGAGTCTGTACTAGAAAGTATTGCTCAAACAACAAATGCTCAAGATGTAATTAGAAAAAAATTATTTGACTTGAGTAACAGCGAACGAATTATTAAGAAAGAAATTGAAAACCTTTGGGAAGAGTTCTACAAACTATCTGAAAGACTATCTCCGATACTACAGGATTTAGAAAGAGAGCATGGCACTGATAGTTACATAGACCTTTCTGACGGCACTATAACCCCCAGCGGAAATTTACCTGAATAATGAAAAGACTTAAAGTAGGTGTAGTAAACACCCTATCCTTTGTAAAGCTTGGAGACTTCACTACAAACTCTTTTGACGTTACGTTAGAAAAGGTAGTAGGTTCTGATAGCCTTACTATTACAAATCTTACCGACCTAAACAACCTTGATTCTTGTAAAGATTTTATTAGAATTAATATTGATTTAGTGTCTAATGATTTGAACGGAGGTGAATACCTACTTACTTTAACGAACAACGGTAAAAGCTATACCTTCGTTACGGAGGTTGAAGACTATACTATCACTCAATCGGGTAGCGGCATTTATGCCGACACTGTTAGGTTTACCGACCTATAAATTGTAAATTATAACATATGGGTTTATTAAGCAACATAACAGAATACTTTGCCTCCAACACTTATGTTCAAGCTACTGAGCATAGTGTCGCTACCAATGAGTTGGAAAACTCTATTGAAGACCTTAACGGAAGGTACAAGCTAGGACACACTACACTAGGAGATTATATTAAGTTTGGCGTAAACGATGACTTCCCCGTTATATTGGAAAAGATGTTACGTCAATCTCCTGTACATAGTGGTATCTTAACTAAGAAAGCAAAGATGGTTGTAGGTAACGACATCTCCTACACTGATGAATTTGCTAAAACAAATAAAGCTAAAGCGGAGCTTAAAGCTTTTGTTAATCACTGTGGTGGTAACAACAAAGGATTGTATGAGGTGCTAACCCACGCTGCTTTCCAATACGAGCATAAGGGCGCACTAGCTTTGTATGTACGCTGGAACAAAGGACGTACTAAGATACTTGAATTAAAGTCTATAGACCCTAAAGGAATACGTGTAGCAGAGCCAAACGACAAAGGTGAGGTAACACACTACATTGTACGTAGAACCTTCGGCTATGGGGCTAATTCTGTACAACACAATGAGCCTAGAAAGATTAAAGCTTTTAACAAGTTTGATAAGTCAGGCACTGAAGCTTTGTTGTATGTAACTAATCCGTATTCAGGAAACCCTTACTACGGAGTTCCTAATTACATTTCTGCCTTCCATTACATTGCTTCCGACTTTAGCTTTGGTAAGCATATTAAGAACAGCGCAGAGAACGGCTTTAGTCCTAAAGTATTAGCTACCTTCATTGGTAGAAACATGAGCGCAGAACAGAAGCGTGATGAATACAATAAGTTCAAAGAGTCTTTTACAGGACCTGAGGCTGACAACTTCATTGTCTCTTGGGTAAAGAAGGAAGAAGATGCACCACAGTTTAAGCCATTAGATGTCGCTAACTTAGACAAGACTATCGATGTGCTATCAAAACTTAACGATGCTAAAATACTTACCGCTCATAATGTCACTTCTCCTACTTTGTTTGGTGTTATGGTTTCGGGTAAGCTCGGAGGAACGGGTAACGAATTGGTTACAGCGTACCAAATTTTTAGAGCTACTGAAACGCTTCCGAACAGGGAGATTCTTTTAGACTCTGTAAACAGAATCTTTGCTACTGTAGGCTACGATGCTATGAACCTTTCTATTGTTGAGGAAGCTATCAACCTAGAGAGCATTAAGGGCGCAAACACTGAAGACGTATAATTATGGTTGATGTAATTTTCATAGACGACAACTACTTGTACAAGAACTTCCCACTACCTAAGCGTATGGACAGAAGTGCTTTGTTGTCTATTATCCAACTTGAGCAGTTTACTTCTATTCAAGACTTGCTAGGCACTTGCTTGTACGAAAGAATTGAAGAACACGTAAAGGACCAAAAGCTATCTACTTCTGAGGAAGGATTGTTTAAGTTGGTGAAGTATACGCTGGCTATGTATTCTGCTAAAGCAGCTATTAGTATTTTGAGAACTGAGGCTGCACGTACTAAAAACGAGGAAGCTAAACAAGACCAATACATCCTTGACACTTTATCTTCTACTATTGATAGTAAGCTTTCTTACATCAACAAACGCATCACAAACTACATACTTGATAATCCGATACTCAAAGCTGTGGCTACTGCCGATGGTTGCGACAATGACTTATTTAACGAAGAAGATACCTACCAAGGTTCTGTCTTTTACCCTAAAGATGGTATTACGGACACGACCTGTGAAGACGGGGGAGTAACATACGACTTGTAATGCAACATACCGACCTTAAAATATTCGCCATCAATTCTATTACGCTTGCTGTATCTTTTTCTGCTGTGGAAGATACCTTGAAGCTGACGCTACTTGTAGTGTCTATTGTCTATACAGTGCAAAGGTCTTACGACTTGTATAAAAAAAGAAAGGAGGACTAGTGTCCTCCCTTATTCTTACAAGTACCTAAACAGGTACATTCTATTGGTGCATATTCGCACCACTTTACTTTATCTTCGTTCGTTTGTCTACGCTTCTTACTGCGAAGTACCCGCCTATCACTGTTACGCTTACCATTTCCCATAACCCTATCCATCTTTCATCAACACTACTAATACCAAACCCCTCAAAGAAGGTCATAAGTACTAGGAATATGATTACAGTTGCTAGAGTTAACGGTCTAATGTTTTTAGATAACCAAGAGTCGGAGTGCATATCGCTGTTCCACCTCTTAGATATTTCCTTTTCAACAGCTGCACGTACAGCTTCTTTCTCAGAAGGATTCGAGACGAATCTATCTACCACATCCGCAACCGCAGTTGCAGTTTCCTTTACTGCCTTGAGTCCTAATTTGCCTAATAATCCGCTCATAGTTAAGAACCACACGCCTCGCACTCAGGGTTGTCAATGCTACAGGCGTTGTCATTTTTTTCGTCATTAGTAAGTTCATCTACAAAGTCAGCGAAGTCATCGCTTAGTTCAAAATCATTTTTCATTAGTAGGTCCAAATTACGTCTTCTGTTTTAGAGGCATCGTTATCAACGTGGATAAAGTTCTTTGCCACGCCAATACGATTAAAACCTGCTTCAAGAAGAGAGTTAATAATAATATATTTTTGTCTTGAGGTAGGAGCGTAGATGTCTACAGCGCATCCGTGTACGTGACTGCTGTTGTTTACACCACCTACCTTTGCATTATGTTCAGGGCTTCTGTACGCACTAGTAATCTTAAAAGCAATAGCGGCTTTCTTACGAGCCTCTGTAAGCTTATTAAGAAAACCCACGTTCATATGAACATAAGAGTCTTTGATGTCAGGAGAATCGAACTCCCTGTATTCAAAGAAGAAGTGAAAGTCTGTGTTTAGTCCATCCATAAACTACTTTACTTTTTTAATTTCCGAAGTCCAAGAGGTATAACATACGCCTAGTCGCTGGGTATTGTCGGGAAACTCGTCAATCATTGACTCGTTACTCATACATCTTTCTATAAATTCAGGGCGTGTCTCCTTCAGATTGGGAACAGGTATCGGCATTGTCGTTAGTATTAGAGTTAGAAAAAATAGGCTCATCCCAATAAAGGAAGAGCCAATCACTATTAGAATTTACATTTTTCTCTTTACTCACTGACTAGCTTTCTATAGGTTAATTCTGCAATCAAACTTGAATAGATAGCGTATAACGGGTTCATTTCTAAAAGTGAATAGATGATAAGCCCACACCAAAAAGAAAGGCACAGAACGCAGTTAAATGGCTTGAACGACAGGAATCTTTCCATTACCCAGCCGTAAGGTTCAAATATAAACAGGTAGCTGAATAAAAATCCTACCCCACTAACTACAACCCAGTCGTTATAAATATCAATCATTATAATTTCTCGCTTAAATAATCATCCTTAATATACCGTTTTAGTTTGGTAACGGTTTCACCGTCCTCTATAAAGGTGAGGTATCCTTTTATCTTTTGACCGTACACATCACTATGGTTTAACGATACTATCTTATTGGTCATTGTGCTGTATATAATAGAGATAATCAGATTAGCTGCAGACTTTCCTTGCAGATAGTAGTACAAAAACTTCTCACACGTTCTCATTACAGCAGCATCTATCAGAGCTTGCTGCAATTCTTTGTTGCCGTCCGTTACAAATGCAGAGCTTGCTATCTCTATGCTTCTTTGCAGAATAAACTTACCGAGTTCGTTTGTTATTTTACCTTGCTGAGCGGATAGGATAGCCTCCCTCTCAATCAAAGTCTTGTCGTATCTCGGCATATTCTTTTTCTACTTTGTTAAGTATAGTAAGGATTAGGGGAAGGTGGTCAGACAGCTCATCTGTACTTATGCCAAGCTCAAACTCCAATCGTATGAGCGTGACAGGGTAGCCGTTGTACACCAATCTATTGATGACCTCGTATAAATCGAGAATGAAATCTGCTTCATCTTCTGTTAAATCCTCGTAGTATTGGTTAATCATTTCATCAGTAAGAAGAACGCAGCCTATCTGCTTTTTCAGGGTCTAGCTCCGCAATAAGTTCTATATATTCTTTTTCTTTTCTATAAGCTTCCTGAATTTCTCCTGCTGTAGAATCAGTGCCTATATTTGTAAACAGCCTTGCCATCTCATAGAGGTACAGGTCGATTCTGTTTCTAGTTAATTTACAAGTCTGGTAGTTCTTTTCAGTCATAACACTTTAGCTTTACTTTGAAAGTATCTTTCGGTAAATCTTTGTCAATCCGGATGTCAAGCCTTTTATAATATTTGTTACCGTCATCTTTAACCACGCCCATACTAACAAGAGTATCCGATAGAAATTTTGAAACGAGAATAACATTATCAACATCGTGACGAGAGTTATACTTAATATGGATTTCATAAGACGAACAAGTAAATTGGTCATACCTCTCAAGCTCTTCTTTACAGAATTTAGAATATTCATCTTTTTGTTTTTTACGTATAGCCCAATGCTTACCAGCATAGTATTGATTAAGGCTGGGTGGCTTGGGCAGGTTTAGTTCTATTTCAAGCATAGCTGGTCAAGTCTATAGTGGCTTTGTATCCATACCTAGCTACAAGTATCTCATGTAGTGGTGGTATCCAACCAACGGCATTATCATCTCCGGTAGCTCCATTGCCCACAACTTTGTAGTTAGCCATCTGGAGGTGCGACAACAACTCCTTACGGTTAAACACAAAAGCTATATCTTTATCCCCTGTCTTCAGAATATAAAAATAAAAGTCTGCTTTGGACTTAAGGATTCCTGAGTCAGCATCTCGGGTTGTACTCTTAAACTCTATGTACAGGTTTGGCTGTTCAGGCGTGCCTCTACGAGCCGCCCACATGTACGCTTTAGAATCGTACTTCACCTCTATAGTAACCTCTCTATTATCCTTAGTACCTTTAATGTCCCAATCGTAAAACAACTCTTTAGGAGCTTGTTCTACTTCGTAGCCATAATCCTTGAGGTATCTTGCAACTAGGCTTTCACCATAGTCACCATTGATAGAGGCTTTTACAAAAGTGTTACGTTTCATTCGTTATCTGATAAGGCAACTTTAAGCAGTATAAGGTAGCCGATTAGGTCTTGTATCGTATCTTCCGTTTCGTCCGTTATACCACGGCTTTTGATACGCATGAGTTTATCATCTATTCTAGCACATAGAGAATCGACAGCGTTGCCCTGAGAAAATATATTCGCCGGGTTTAAGGCTGAGTCTCCGTATGCTTCGTTCTTAGATATAAGGAGGTCACGAACTTCGTTCGCAACTTCAGTAATCTTTTTTTGTGTGGTCATTCCCATAATACTAATTTACTACTCATCGTATAAATGAACATCTAATTTGTAAATTTTTTTAACATTGTCCTTCTGTATCAACATTCTTCCGGAGGAAGGATTCAGGAATATATAGTTCTCTGTGCATCCTGTATAGTCTGACACATCGAACTTATAGTAGTTGCCATTTATAGATATATTACCATCTTCTTCCACGACAATGTTAAGTGCATCGCTCACATTAAACTTGAGGTAAGCCCTCACCAGATTGGCGAAGGCTAACTTACGCTCAAGAATTAGGCTGTTCGTAGGAGAATCTTTTATTTCCTTTTTCATCTATTTCATAGTATCTGTTAGACAATTTATCATAGTAAAGCGTTACGCTTCCTAGCTTACCCACAATCTTAGGCTTAGCTTTAACAACTGTAATCTCAACTTGGTTCGGCTCATAAGGTATACCGTTAGCATCTTCCAATCCAAACGGACAGCGCCATACATTTATAACCATCATGCCTTTACGAGACCATTGCATACCGCCAGCAATATCATTCATCGTAGGCTTGTCAACATACGGCACTCCGTTCTTGTACTTAGCCTGTTGGTGTTTAGTGTGTACGGTTACAATCGTGTGGTAGTTCTTGTCAGAAGAATGCTTACGCACCTTGGTAAGAATCTGACCGATAGCAATATCATCACGAACACCATTGGTAACATCTGTTTTTATTTCTGTAAATGGGTCTACAAAGCAACCGTTAATCTTAATATCATAATCATCTTCAACCTGCTCAACAGCTGTGTAGAAACCTTCGATTGATAAATCACGAAGACCGGAATCAATAATAAAGAAGTGCTGGTTAATAAACTCAATAGCTCTATCTGTTTCCTCGTCCGTTGCCGTAATCTTATTGTTTATTAGGAAGGGCTTACGAAGGTACACCCATAGAAGCTCTGCAAATACTTCTGTTGGTGAGCCTGTCTCCGGCGAGTATATAGCCCACCTCCATCCGCTGAACTCGGCGAGGTTCATCATCAGCTCGAATCCAAACTGAGACTTACCTTGGTGTGCACCGGCATAGATGTATGTCGTTGAACCTTCCTTGACTGAATACTTATCGAACAGGGAACTGAATCCTGTCCAAGCTCCTTTCTTAATTCCTTCTCTTCTTAGTGTGCCGAGTGAGTCTCTTAACTCATCGGCTGTATAAATCATATCTCTCATTCTGATTATTGTTTTTATTTCCCGAACTCTCTCTCGTAGTCTTCTTCTTTATATGAAAAGCTTTTGCTTATTTCCTTTCTATAGAACTCTTCCTTTACATAGAAGTCATATACGCTCTTTGCTGTTGCCCCCACATACGCCATTATTTTGGCTATCATCTCAGGGTTTCTGTTTATTGCATCAAGGTCTTTCGCTCTTGTCACAAACTGAAAGGGTCTATCCTTTGTACCTAAATACATATTGACGTATCCGTTACCACGCTTCTTCTTCCACGCAAGGCGTACACCAATGTCATAAATCATTTGCCCCTCTTGGGATTGCTGCTCTTGTTCCATTTATTTATCTGTTTAAGTTTCTTAGCTTTATTCTTCTTGCGTTGAGACTTTAGATTATCAAAGTACTCACGCTCCCAATTATCTTCGTGAGGTATAAACTTCATAATTAATACATTATGTGTATTACAAGAAGCGACCTAATACAGAGGAAATCAAAACTGAACTCAATCTCTATGTGTTCTTTAATTACATCCTCATCTAAATCGTGTACAGTACCTTTAGCCCAAGTAACAAAAAAACTTGGTGTGAGATAAATACCAGCTCCTATCCCATACAATGTTAAATCACGTTCTCCTATTACTATCTTCATTTCTTAAAAGGTTTATGTCTTTTGAGGAAGTCTTCATCTATATTAAAGTGGGTGAAATAAATCTCTTTGTTTAACCCATAAACATATTTCTTACGTTGATTGCTTGTCATATTAACAACGGCAATAGCCTCGCTTAATCTACCCATCACATTCTTATTAGTCTTAACCTACGCTGGTACTTACGAATCAGCAAGGCATTATTCATAATAGTATCTTGTATCTCCTGAGTCCAACCAAACCTGCTTGCTTGGATGCTTAGGTTTACATTGTCTATCATAAGCATATCAAGATACTTATCAACTTCTCTTATGTGCTTTCTCTTTCGTGTCATCTCTCTTTGGTGTTAAAGGTTTATTAAAGACACAAAACCCTATCGTTATGTATCATTAATCGTAAGGTTATACCCTTACTTTGTACAATCTATTGTCAGGTTTTACCCTTATTCTGTACATAGGGGTAAGCATTACCTTAGTTAAAGAAGGGGGGCGATGCCCCCCTACTGATGTAGCATTTAATTTAATATTTTTTAGAACGGCATATCATCCGTGTCATTCACAGCAGCCGCTGCCTTCTGGGGCATAGCTTGTTGCAACTGAAGGTACTTACCTCCATCACGCTTGTCTTTCATTTCAAGATTGACCCAGCCCTTCTCATTCTTAGAATTGGATAATACCTCGAAGTCCTGTGGACCTAGAGCAACCTTTACGATTTGACCATACTTAGTGTTTACTACACTTGTCTTACCTACAAAAACCTTGTCTGACATTTTAATTTAGTTTGAGGTTAATAATTCTTTTAGATGTTCGTACTTAGAGTTCAGCTCTATGTACCTTGCTTTCACCTTCGCCACCTCATCGTGCAGCGAAGCATCAGAAGAATAATAATCTTCTGAATATCTCTTGGCTTTATCAAAAGCTCTTTTAAACCTTTGGTCTGCCATCCGGTTATCGTGCGAGTGGATGTATGTATACACACCCTTTGGGTCTGTGCTAGTTAACCTAGCTATTTCCCTCGTACCAAAACCGAGTTCATTAAGTAGCGCACAAGCTATTGCTCTAGCCATCGCTATTTCTTTTGATTTATTCTTTGAGATGATGTCTACTACAAGAACATTACATGCGCTTGCTGATGCTAGTAGAACGACATCGCCTAAATTCTTAAAGTTCTCCAACCCTTGCTGAGTAAGGATTGAAGACTCCATTGAGGAATGTTCTTTCATACAGTTCTATTGATTTATTAAATTCATATTCACCGCTAGCCAGAAAGTCATCGCTAGCTTTGAAGATACCCACCTCATAGGGGAACTCCTTCTCCACTACCAGAAAGTAAAAGCTATCCACACCGAACAAAGTTTTGTAAAGATACGCTTGCTGGTTGTACATCATCCACTTCGCTCCTTTCTTCCAATCCTCCAGTGACTTCGCTGAAGTCTTTAAGTCTACCAGATAGGTCTCAACACCATCAAAGACTACGGCATCAGCCTTGCCTTTGAGCTTGATTGTGTTACCTAAGTCAGTGACGTGCTCCATAACTGCAGGAACTTCTGGCTTGAAGTCAATACCCATAAGGTCTTTAACTTCGTCAAGAGCAATAAGCTTGTCATACATACCCATCACTAATTTATAATCCTTCTCCGGGAGTATAAGCTTGTCTGGATTCTCAGCGGCAAAAGCTTTGTAATCGTTTGTGCCTCGTCTTCCAGACCAAGGTAGTGCTACCTGTTTACCCTCTAGGAACAATGCGTGTAACGCAGTTCCTATATCGAAGTAGGATGCACTAGGATAAGACCATTTACCTTCCCTTAGTAGATGAAACTTTGTGGGTGACTGCCTTAGGAGCTTAAGCATACTGTTGGACAAGTACTCCTTGTCTGCGTAGTACGCTTCATCATCATTAAACTTTTCAATTATACTCATAATCCTTTTACTCCCATGTTATCCAGAGTTCTTTCCAGAAGCTCCGAGACTGTAAACTCGAGTGGGTTCTCGGCTTCTCTTGTAATCTGTTCTATATCGCCTAGTAAATCTGCAAGGTGTGCTGTAAATGAATACAAGAAGTCTAATTCATAATCGCTGGTTACAAGTAGACACTCAGCTAAATACATTTTAGTGTCCTTGTCTAGCAGCTTGTTGTCTCCAATCAAAGATGCGAGGAACACCGTTGGTGTTTCCTCCATCTTCAATTCATTCAACCCGTCATCCCAAGACATTATCCTAGAATCTCTTTGCGTTGAGCAGCAGTAATATCATACTTGCTCAATGCTGCTTCTACCTTTTCGGCAGCGCCGTTCTTTACAGCCTCCAACATCTTAGCTTTAATATCGCTGGTTAGCTTCAGCTTCTCAGAAGTTTTCGCAGCTTTGCTATTAGATTTACTTCCTTGTTTTGCGATAGCCATTGACACTTCGTTTGAACTCGCAATAGAAGTATCAATACCAATACCAAGGTTAGCCAGCGCACGTCCCCAAGCACTTGTCTCACAGTTCTCAACATAGCTCGTCTTGTTAATGTAGCTGCTTGATTTATCTTCCTGTGCGAATCCGGTTGCTACAATGTAGCCTTCATTGTTCGCTATGGTAGCCTTGATTACACAGCTATTCTCATCAAGGTGTACCACTTCTGTACTCAAAGACCAGCCCGTATACTCACCTGACTCACGAAAGTATTTGATACGTTCGTTAACCTCTACGTACTCCTTGCCTTTGATGTTTGTTGTTTTGAACTTGTGTCTGTTCATAATATAAAATTTAATTGGTTACTACTTTCAATACAAATATACTACACAATACCTAAACTATAGGTGCTTCTGTATATTTTTTTAATACCTCCTTTAGAATCTCAATCTTACTGGGGGTGTTTAGCAAGGTGGATTCCAGAGCTGACAGGATTCTATCTTGTACAGTGAACATCACCTGCACGTTCTCAGGCATCACGTTCTCGAGTATATCAATCCACAGTGACATAGCCTGCAGCGTTTCCGAATCCTTGACTTGAAGCTGCTCATCTACTACCCTCTCCCCATGTATAACTGTTGCATGGTTGCATCCAAACAGCCTACCTATATTGGCATAGTTCATTCTACACTTCTTCCTCAGGATATAGAAAAGACATTGCCTTGGTATAGTTACTGTCCTTCTTCGTGTCTTTGACAACGGGTTGTGCCCTGTCACTTTTTCGTACTGATAACACAGTATCTTTAGGTTTTCTGATGATATTCTTGTCTCTGTCATTCTCTTTTAGTTTAATCTTTAGCTTTGCTAAAGCTCTGTTATATGCATTGTTAAATTGTCTTGGTGTTAACTCCAGCTGCTCCTTTATATCCTTGGGCTTGTAGCCCTCAAAGAAGTACAGCCTTATGATGTTACTCTCGTCCCATGTCAGCTCTTTCAGCATGGCATCGTTAATCAACTCCTTCACATTAGAGTAGGGTTTATCATGGTGTACACACGCAGCTTCAAATAAGCTGTAGTCATCCCCCCTACCCGAACCGTATATAACTTCGGACTCACTCCGGCAGTCCAGCTTGTTACGCCTTTTGATTTGGTCATAGGCACTGAGTATACCATACCTAAAACACCACATCACAGTAGCCATTAGTCGCTTCTCACTATCAAACTCCTCGCCTCTATCCATGAGGCGCTTGATATTTAACATCGCTTGGAAAGCTGCTTCCTCCACAACCTCATCGTTGTGAAACGAGAACCCGTAATACTTAGCGCAGTAGTGCAGGAATCTATTGTTCCTAGGAAACCAATCCTTGAATCTATCTTCTGTTATCTTGTACATTCTCTATACTATTATTATAAGAGTATTCTCTATAAGAGAATACTCTTTTATTATACTATTATTCACAGCTTGCTGTCAATAACTTGCTGTAACAATTTGTCCTTCTGCTCCAGCCTTTCCTTCAATCCATCGTATCTTAGCTTGAGGCTGCGATACTCAGTTCTTGCTTTCTCTACTTTCTCTTTGAGGGTTATGAGGTCGTTAGTTCGTACCTCGTGAATCGTTGCAAATCTCTCAAACTTTTGTATGATTCGGGCAGCCCTTGCTGGGTTGCCCAACTCTCCTTCAGCATGAGCTGTTGTCAGCTCGTTAAGAGCATCGTAAAGTACGTCAAGGTCGGCTGCATACAGCAGTCTGTCGGATAAGTCTATCATCTTATAATTGTTATAGTTAATATTGAATCCCTGTCATTATGTATCTGAAGGGCAAGCCGGGCATCCTCCAGAGTATCGTACTCGTTTTGGACTCGCCCATGCTTACTATCCCAAGATACTATGTATCTATACTTAGTCATTATCTTCTGTTATTTCACTTTTAATAATCCCGGCAAGGGCATCAAGCCCCTGCGCTAGTACACTGTCCTCACCTAGATTTAGGTAGAGGTAGTTAGTTGCCTGTGATAGCAGCGACACCGCTGCAATTCTATCTTTGTTTGTCATAATCAAATAGTTTCGTATAGGTTATTATTCGCTGTAAGACTTAGTACATTCTCAGGAACGAGAGCCATGTATCTCTTTCTTCTCAAGTCCCAAATCAGACAGTTGTCTGGGTTAAGGGTTGACTTACCACCTTTAGTATACTTGTGTACTCCGGAACGTCCGTGGAAGGTTGTTACTTTTCCGTTCTTTTTCAGGTATGTACCCGAGACGAAACGTCCCGAGTTCATAACATCTTTTAATTGCTTACTCATTTTTACTGTTGTTTAATTTGGTTGTAATAATACTAACTACTTTCGAGACTACCAAATCGTAGTCAAAGTTTTTCTGTTCAAGTTCTTTAACGGTATTTTTAACCATCTGTAAAACCATCTCGTGCTGTTCTTCGTGCACGATGTCACGAACGTCTAGCTCACCTACCTTATCCTCAAGCTTGTACTCAAGCTCGTCTAGCTCGTAGCTTTGTGCTCTATCTTCCATCTCATACTCTAGGTCGCTCACCTTTGATTCAATACTGCTGTATTGCTGTTCAGTTTCCTCGGCATGAAGTGTACACAAATCTATCACACGGTCTAGCTTGTCTGATAATACTTCATTCTTAAGTTCCAGGCTGGTAACCCCCAGCCACTTTTTAATTTGATTCTTCATTGTTTTATTGTTTTTGTTTGTTGTTATTCTAAGTGTTCACCTGCGTTCAGGTAGTCATAGTATTTATCTTTTCTGTATGGATATCTACCACTATCGTAGCAGTCATTACACCAATCACCTGTGGAATATCCGTAGGCATCGTATCTTGGTTCAGGTTCTTCTGAGCTGCAGCCTTTGCATTGATGCACCTCCTCATAGTAGTAACCTTCTTCAAGGTCTTCTATAATATCTTCTGCCTCATAGGTGCTGTAACATTCATAGTACAGCTCACCCTCCGGGGTATATATTTTTACTGTTCTCATATCTAAAATAAATAATTTTCTACACACCAATACACTAGGTCTGCATCCTCGTTTAACTCATCTAACTCATCTTCTGTTGCTTCTCTCCATGTACCGTTCTGGTACACCGATGCCTCCATAATATAGGCATCACTAAAGTCGGGGTAGTCCCTTGTATCTATGCCCTCTACAATAAAGTCTGAGGCTGTTAAGCCGCTCAATAATTTTACTTCCATAACGTTCTATTGTTTTATATTAAACCTTGTTCTAATAATGCTTGTGCCGTTCTTCCAAACCAGCCCTGTAGCTGGTAGGCTAATCCGGTTTCATGCAGGTGCTTCCAAGCTGTCAACACCTGTTCTTCACTTTGTGCTTCTATGAAGCCCTCAGCTAATCCAATCGCTGTGTAATCATCCATGTCTCTATACTTTTAATCGCATTGCTCCGTCTGCAATCGCTTGACGGTATGCTAGTTCTTGTTCGTTGTAATTGTCGTAGCTGTGCCCTCGTTTGATGCACTCATTCACTACTATGTCCATGAGCTTTAGCTGCTCACTGTCTGTTGGGTATCTATAATCTCTCATCATCTTACTTCGTTTTCTATCTGTTTGTGTATCTCTGAATCTATCAAGTGGCGCTGCTCCGGGAGCATTGCGTTTAATTGCTCCGGCTCTAAGGTAAATATGCCTTCTGCTGTTTCGTACTCCAGCTCTATAAGGTCGTACTCCCAGTCTATAAACTCGCTACGTTCGTCCTGTGGGTCATCGTAGTCTATCCAAGCTGACCACTCAAATCGTGCGGTAAACACCTCTAGATTGCCGTTATACAGCATCTCAAATTCTGTTGTTGATTCTCTCATTGTTTGTAGTTTTTATCTGTTCCAAATTCTTTTAATTGTTACCCAGATTATAGCCTGAGCCTCGTACCCATTGAGTCCGTGCTGGTGCGCTAGCTCCGCTGTTATAGACTCTATCCTCCGGTACTGTGCAGCTGTGCACTTCTCCATGCAGTCCTGTATACCTTCGCCAGCTTCTGTTACACAGGCTCTTAAGTGCCACTTGTCTATAGTGATATGGTCCGGGCTGTTTAGTCCTACGTTCATGGCGAAGCTGTGAGTCTTTGGACTCTTTACTGTTATATCTGTGTTGCCCCTTGCAATCTCAAAAGCTTTGAGCTTGTTTGCATTGTAGGTACACACCTTCACGTTCTCAGGAGCTATGTCTATAGCCACTGCCTTCAATACCGTTATTGTGTCCAGCTTGTTCCGCTCCCATCGATTGTTCGGGCTTAGTGCACTGACCACGCCAGCCACTTTATACGGGGTTAACCCGGGTATGTTTCCTGCATATGCTTTGTAGGTCTCGTTAACAAAGTACTGAGCCTCTTTGTACCATGCTCTACCCAGCTCCCACTCATCCTTCGTTGCCGCTGATAAATACGAGCGCAGGCTGTTTGTAATTTGCTTGTCCGTTCTGTTCTTTACTGTGCGTTTCATTGTTCGTTCATGTTTAGTGTTATCATTCCTATAATACCCAGCACTAATACCGCTGTGTACTGGGTCTCGTTTGTTGCTGCAGTCCCGGCTGCCCCGAATATGGTTATCAGGGCTGCCAGTGCAGTTAGTACGTTCTTTGTTCTCATTGTTCTGTTCTTTATAGTGTGAATAAGTCTCTAATTTTCTCATGTGTTTTGCGCTTTAGCGCTTCAAGGCGCTGCAGCTCGTTGTGGTTGTCCCAGCTGCATAGGTTGCTTATCTGGGTTTCTATCTGTTCTACCTGTTCAAATAAATTCATTGCTCTATTTTTTGTGCTCCCCCCGGGTTAGGGGGGAGCTGGTTATTATTTTTTTAGTCTGTAGGTTGATGGATAGCCCCTCGAATCTAGATTCATCATTTCTTCATGGGCTTCATAGGGGCAGTCTGTGGTCATGTAAACCGTTTCGTCTGGACAGCCTACGTTTTTAATTACCTCGTAAATTTTCTTTGATTGTTTCATTACTCTAAGTTTTTTGCTCCCCCCCCGCTTAAGGGGGGAGCTGGTTATTATTTTTTCAATCTTATCTCCTTGCCAAACTCTACGTCCCAGATGGCTATCTGGTCATTGGCTGCTGCGAAGTGACGAGCTCCCATAACTGTGCGAAGGTTAAAAGAAGGCTCAATGTACAGTACTCCTTCATGCATCCATCCGCCTAGATACTCACGGTCTATCAATCTGGGGTACAGCATTTCAATCACCTGACGAGCATGCGCCGGGGTTGTCACCTTGTACTCATTGGCTTGAGCCCCTGCAACCATGAACCCGTCAACCGGGGTATTCAGGTCCTTATCTACGGTGAACCCGTCACGCTTGCCGTTCAAACAGTCGAACGCCAGTCCAACTATAGTCTCCATCTTTGTGTGTTTTGGTAGTCCTTGCTTTGTCATTGTTCTAATTTTTGTGCCCCCCCCGGGTTAGGGGGGGAGCTGGTTATTGTCTTATTTATCCTAAATGATTATTAAATTCAGCCATTTCCTTAAGGTATTGGATAGCTAGTGAGCGGTTGCCGTTTGTTTGTTTCATCATTGTTTGAATTTGCTCCTCAGTGAATTGCATTTTATTAAATTGCATTTTTTTTAGTGCCCTTCTGGGTCTTTGTTGGTTAGTAGCCGGGGGAGCTGGTCGCTGCTCCTGTCCCTTCTGAAGTACCCCGGCTTAATTAATACGGTACTAGCGCCCCGCCTGGCGCTGCTTACTTTGTTGACTTGATAACACGGCTACAGGGGCTTAACTCCAGACCTTTAAGGATGGTTTCCTATATCACCTTGGCGCTCCAGTTCGTCACGTTGACCCTCGTCAACTCATCGGGTATTTTAACCCCCCGGGGGGTATCGCCTGGCGTTGTCCCTTGCTCCTTGTTATTGGCTTCTAGGTTCGCACCCTTTCACTTGAATCGCTTTCGCTCCTCGCAGCCGTTCGCATGTCTTTTCGTCTCATTCCTCCCGGGCTTTACAAAGTGGTTGCTGCTATGTCACCGGGGCAACCCTCCCTGTTTGTTGATACAAATGTGCGGCGGGTTTTTGGACTGTGCAAATTCCAGGCGAAAATTGAGTGTTTATACCTATGAATTTGTTGTTTTTGAGTCTCAAAGTAGACACTATTAAGCATAAACTACTAAGAATCAACCCCCGGAATATTAGGTATTTTATACCATGTTTTAACCTAACTATCTGATTATCAAGTAGTTATAGATTTCTTTTGTGTAATATGTATATAGGGCTAAATATCTGGTTATCAAGTAGTTAGCTACAGCCCCGGCGCTGGGCACTGGTCCAGGCAGCAGGATAGGCACTGGGTACAACCTTACCCCCCCCCGGTCCTGGTCCTGGTCCTGGTCCTGGTCCTGGTCCTGGTCCTGGTCCTGGTCCTGGTCCTGGTCCTGGTCCTGGGTATATGTTATAACAACTATC